>JAESGR010000192.1_pt1 | contig 85171 bp, 71 predicted proteins | sample 9269771 | NCBI WGS metagenome assembly JAESGR01 (sample SAMN15739572, study PRJNA653492) | algae metagenome | isolation source: Chroococcus sp. CMT-3BRIN-NPC107 and co-occurring heterotrophs from well... | place: USA: Clark Mountains Wilderness, California | collected 2010-04-18 | reverse complement strand
GCCAAGCCTGGACCCGCTACCGTTGGGCGACTCGACCGCGCCGCAGGCCATGACCCATCGCCTATTGGCGCAGCCTCTTACTCTCCAGGGCCCGCGGGCCGTCTTCCCCAAGCGCGTGAGCGCGTCTTCCCCAGGCCCGCAGGCCGTCTTCCCTCGGCAAAAGCAAAACGCCGACAAATCCTGTGCTTGCGCACCAGATCCATCGGCGTTTGCTCCACCGTGTGTTTCGGGGATTGCTCCCGTCCGTTTCTGGTGTGCAGTGAACGTACACCCTAGGTGACGGATTGTCAACACCCTGTTAACGCTTACGATGCGTAGCAGAGCAACTCCGAAGATGATTAGTCGCTGCCTTCCTTCTCCATGCATGGCATTCACCTTGCGAATATCTTTTCACGTTGACAGTCGCGATAGGGGAAAGCTTCGACGAGGAGGCCATCCATGTTCATTCGAATTACCGCTTTGGCATCAATACTCTGCGCTTCCACAGTCATCCCGGTTTCCGCTCAGAATGACCGGATGGCAGCTGAAATTCGCAACGGTTCTTGTGGAGAAGGGGAGGGCATGGCGTTCACCCTCGTGGCTCCGGCCCGTGCAACGGGCCCTCAGCAAGGAGGCAGCGCAGCTGTCCCGGCAGCAAACTCCTTTTCGACGGTGTCTGTACCAATGTCCCAATTGACCACAACTGACTACGTCATTGTGATAGAGGACGGAGATGACAGTGCCTGTGGCCTGATCGGTGGTCCGACGACCGATACAGGGGCCTTAGTAATGGGGCTTGAATCCGCAGATAGAGCTAAGTTAAGCGGGGTCGCCTTTCTGGCGCCGAGTTCCGACGGAGGGCAGACCAACATCTCGCTCTTCGTCACTGGAAATGCTCTCGCTTCTGCCGATGAATCTGTTGCAGCGGATGACTCTCAATCTGTAGCGTCTCAGCAAAGCACAGAGACTGACACAGTGACGGCAACCGAGAGTGTGACTACGCCAGAGCAGCCAACGGCGGCCCCAGAACCTACACAACCGGCCAATCCCGTTGGGACGGCTAGCGAAAACCCCTCTCCATTCTTCCAGCCCGTAACCAACGGCGGCTCAACTGTCACAATGGTGAACGGATACTTCGCCAACGCTTACGGTTATTCCACCCCGCAAGGCGGCTACAAGTATCTCGTGTTGGATGTCACAATTGAATGTGCCGGTCCTGATAACTGCAACTACAACCCCATGAACTTCAGTGGCGAAGACGCAGACACTGGAGCCGGCTACGACAGCGTGGTCTTCGCTATAGCCGATGGGATGTTGAGTAGCGACACGCTATCCCCCAGCGAATACGTGACCGGAACGGTATTGATCGAAGTGCAGGAAACCGCTTCTCGCGTCATAGTGAAATACGATCCGAAGTCCTTCGATACTAACGATCTGTATTGGCTCTTCCAGTAACGGAAAGTCGGTGGGCCGGTCAAACTCGCCCTGGCTGAGTGCCCCAAGGACCCTGACGCCTTCTCAGGAAGGCGTCAGGGTCCGTTCGTAGCCGACCTGTCCCCACATCTCTCTGAGGCGTGTCCTACCCCGTCGTGATCCGCACCGGCACCTCGCCGCCCTGTTGCAGCGCCGCGACCTCGTCCAGCAAGTGCGCCCGGAATGTGCCGGGACCAGGGTCGCCTACCGCGGCGCGCTCGGCGGCGACCTCATAGGAGGCGAGGCCGAGGGCGGTTTGCAGGGCAGGGTCGCTGCCCACGGCGTTGAAGATCCCGATGGTGGCGGTCGCCATGCAGCCGGAGCCGGTGATCATGCCGAGCAACGGCGTGCCGTTATGCACAAGGTAGGTGGCGTCCTTGCCAACGATGACGTCCGTCGCGCCGGTGACCGCCACCGTGACGCCGAACGCCTGGTGCGCGGCCTCCGCCACGGCGCGTGGGTCCTCGGAGCCGGTCGCTTCCACCCCGCGCACTTCACCGGACCCGACCAGAGCCCCGATCTCGCCCCGGTTGCCGCGCAGTACCGTGATCGGCAGCTCGTTGAGCAGCCGCAGCGCGCTCTCGGTGCGGAAGCTGGTGGCGCCCGCGCCTACGGGGTCCAGGATGATCGGGATGCCGCGCTCGCCAGCGGCGCTCCCGGCAATCAGCATGGCCTCCACTTCCTCCTCGGAGAGGGTGCCGATGTTCAGCACCAGCGCCTGCGCGATAGCCGCCATCTCGGCCACCTCCTGCGGCGCGTAGGCCATCACCGGCAGCGCCCCAAATCCGAGGGTGAGGTTCGCGGAGTCATTGGCAACGACGATGTTCGTGATCTGGTGCACCAACGGCTTGCTGGCGGCAATCTGATCGAGGGCAGCGCGGGCCTGCGCGGGGTAGTCCATGGCGGGTCCTCCTGGTGTGACAATCGCATCGGTAATTCGCTCTGGCGCGATTGTCGCGCATCCAGACGGGGAGAACAGGGTCGCACCAGCGGATGCGTTGGAGGCAGGGCAACGGATGGTAGACACAAGGCAGATCACGACGCGGGAGGTAATCGACCACATCCTCCAGGTCCTGTCGCAACGTGCACAAGGCACACTTGGGGTGGCAGCGCGCAATCTGGAGACCGGGGAGGAGATCACCTGGCAGGCGGAGCGCAGTATGCCAACCGCCAGCACCTTCAAGTTCCCGCTGCTGTTCGAGGTCTTCGCGCAGGCGGAAGCCGGAACACTCAACCTTGATGAGCGCGTGCCGCTGTTGGCGCAAGATCAGGTTGGTGGCTCCGGGGCGCTGCGCGATCTCCTGCCCGGTTTGCAGCCAACGCTGCGCGATCTGGCGATGCTCATGATCGTGGTCAGCGACAACAGCGCCACGAACATGCTGCTGGAACGCGTTGGTGGGCCAGTGGCGGTAAACGCCGCCATGAAGGCCCTGGACCTTCCTTCCATTGTGGTCAACCGGCGCCTCATGTTCAGCGCCGCGCCACGCGGGCCGGTGGCGGAGGCCGCACCACAGGACATGATGAAACTGGCCGTGATGTTGGCAGAGGGGAGGTTGGTGTCAGCGGAGGCATCGCGGGAGATGCGCGCGATCATGGCCCGGCAGCACGACCACGACCAGTTTCCGCGCTACCTGGCCCTGCTGCCGTACGCGGAGGACAACGAGCAGCCGCGCCTGCTGCGCGTGTTCAACAAGACCGGCGCCATCGGCGGTCTACGTGCCGATGCCGGATTGGTGCAGGTGGGCGACGAGCGGACGATCGCCTTCAGCCTGGTCTGCGACACCGGCCCGGACGAGACCTACCGCAGCGAGAACCCCGCCGCCGTCATCAACGGCCTGGTCGGGCGGGTGCTACTCGAGTACTGGTGGCCCGGGGAGTGGCGACCTGACCACGCGGTTACCCCCTCGCCGTACGTGGACGCGCTCCTGGCCGAGGTAGGACTCTAACGCGACGCAGCCTGCTCATGTCCCGCGCCAGCCGAGCTGTATCGGCTGGCGCGGGGTGGCACGACGTCGCGGCGTCACGTCCGCACCCCCTCAGGCAGTCGCCCCTTCCGCAATTTCGATAGGCAGCAGGATGCGAGAGGGGAACTCCTGCCCGTGGTGGATGACGTTCGTTGCCACCAGCGGCTCGCTCTGACCCTTGATCGGCCCGAACTGGTTCAGGCTGCGTGCGAACCACGGGAAGTCGCTGCTGGTGATGGTGACCCGGATGCGGTGTCCCGGCAGGAAGGTGTGGTGCGCCGGCCACAGCTCCACGCGGAAGTGGTGCGGCTCGCCTAGCGTGAGCGGCTCCGGGTGGGAGAGCGAGTTCCGGTAAGACGCGCGCAGGCACCCCTGGCACACCTTCACGGACTGGCCGCCCTCATCGACATCCGTCATCTTTACATGCCACTCGGTATCGGTGCAGTCGCTGCTGGCCCAGAACTCCAGTTGGGGCCAGCCCGAGATCGTGACCGGCTCGGCCAGCGGCTCGCTGGTGTACGTCAGCACATCGCTGCGCGCCTCCACCGGGTTCATGATGACCGGCACGTCCTCCAGCGGGTAGCTGCGCACGTCCATCTGGGTCGGGGCGGGGTTGAGCGGATCGTAGCGGTACGTGGTGGTGGTGAGCTCCGGCTGGGGCGCGCCCACAAGCTCCCCGCCCGTGGGTGCGCCGTGCAGGTAGAGGGACCATTCACCAGTCGCCAGTGGCCAAGTGGCTGCATCGCGCCAGCGGTTCGTGCCGGTCTCGAAGAGGAGCGCCGGGGGAGAGTCCATGACCCCGTGGTCGATCCCCTTCAGCCAGTAGTCGCACCAGGCCAGGTGGATGTCGTCCATCTCCAGCGCCGCCTCTGGCCCGAACTCCAGCCCGCCGTAGGCCGAGTGCGGGTGCCGCGAGTTGCCGTGACTCCACGGCCCCACGATCAGGCGCTGCGATTCCCGCGCCGGGGACGCGGCCATCATGCCCTCGTAGTGGTGGAACGCGCCCAGCAGGTCCTCCAGGTCGTACCACCCCGTCACGTGGAGGCAGGGGACGTCGATCGTGTGGTAGCGGTCGTCGTAGCGCAGCGAGCGCCAGAAATCATCCAGCGTGTCGTGGTCCATCATGTCGCGCCACGTCTGACCGCTGGGATTGATGAATTCGCCAATGGCTTCCAGCGGTAAGCGCGTCAGTATGTCATCCCAGTCGATCTGGGAGATGGCGTACAGCTCCGAGATGCGGCGGCGTACCGCGAAAACCCACCAGCCAAAGTAGAGTTGGAAACAGCCGTCGGTGTATGGGATCTCCTGCTGCCAGCGCCCGGCGGCGGACGTCGAGATCATGCAGGCCAGGTGCGGTGGCCGCTCGGCAGCGGTGGCCCACTGGGTCCAGCCCATATATGAGAGACCCGTGGTGCCTACCTTGCCGTTGCACCAGGACTGCCTGGCAACCCACTCAATCGCATCGTGACCGTCCGGGCCGTCATTGACGAAGGCGCGCCATTCGCCTTCGGACTTCCCCCGCCCCCGAACATCGATCGCCACGAACACGTAGCCCCGCTCCTGGTACATGCGGGCCTCTGGCGCGGCCAGCTGCCGGCTTTTGTCGTACGGCGTCATCGTCACGATGGCTGGCGCCGGAAGTTCGCTCTCGGCCGGCAGGTACACGTCCGACGCGAGCTCGATTCCGTCACGCATCGGGATGCCCGTTTCAAACTGCTTGAACGGCGCAGCCTCCTGAGCCTTGAGGGCTTCCAGCAATCGGTCACGCGGGGTAGAGGACATGAGACAACTCCTGCGGCAGGCGCACAACACGAAGCCGCCCACAGGGTGAGCGGTGACGACAGGACATGCGGCAGCAGAGTGGGAGCGGAGGCCGCAGCAGATCCGGCATGCCCTGGCGAGGGACCGGCGCGGCAGGATCATAGCGGACTTTGTCCTGCGCGGCGCAGGCTACTGGGTCACGATGCGGTGACTTGTGCGCAGTGCATGAACTGTATCGTGTCACTCCGGTGATCGGTGAAGGGCGGCTTGTGCGGCAGCCGAACTCCGCTTACGATCATGCATGCACAAACAGTTGCACGGAGTGTGGGCGCCTGCCCCACCACGCCTCACGGCGAGTTGACCGTGCAGTTGTGAGGAGGAATCAACACGTGACGCACAACGAAGCATCCCCGCTCGGGTCGCGAGTGAAGCTGGTCGATTCGGAGTTGGCGGCCCAGCAGTGGGCTCAGTGGCGCGCATCCCGCCGCCGCTTCCTGGGCCAGGCGGGCGCTGCCGCAGGCGCGCTCGCGCTCACGGGCAGCGTCTTCACTGCGCGGCCGCAGGCCGTTGCAGCCGCGCAGGATGAGCCGGTCATGGGCGGCTCGCTCTCCATGAGCCTGGCTGACGATGACGTAACGTCGTTCGATCCTGTCGTGCCGTTCGACAACATGTCGATCTGGACGATGCTGCTGATCTACGATCAGTTGATCCGTGTAGGCCCGGATGGCCTTTCCCTGGAAGGTGGTCTGGCCGAGAGCTGGGACGTCAGCGAAGACAACTTGACGTACACCTTCCACCTGCGGCAGACCAATTTCCACGACGGTACGCCGGCTACCTCCGCGGATGCCGAATTTGCCATCAACCGCGTCATTCAGCCGGACGACTCGGGATGGGCGTTCCTGTTCTCCGCTGTCGACACAGTGTCAGCGCCGGATCCAGAGACGCTGGTTATTACCCTGAAGCAGCCATGGGCGCCGTTCGAGGCAGACCTTGCACTGTACGGCGCGTCGATCTTCCCGAAGGCAGCGTTTGACGCGGAGGGTGAGGAGCTCTGGCAGCATCCCATCGGCACCGGTCCGTTCATGTTCGACAGATGGGATAAGGGCTCCCAGATCGTCCTCAAGAAGAATCCGGAATACTGGGACGAAGGCAAGCCGTACCTTGACGAACTGGTCTTCAAGGTCCTGACCGATTCCAACGCCCGCCTGTTGCAACTCCAGGGTGGCGAGTTGGACATCGCAACAGATGTGCCCTTCAACCAGATTGAGCCACTTAGCGCCAACCCGGACTTCACCCTGATTCCGGATGCAGTGGCCAAGTTCACCTATATGGGCTTGAACACCAAGCGCGCTCCGCTCGATGACAAGAACTTCCGCCAGGCGCTCAACTACGCCGTGGACAAGGATGTCATTATCAACAACATCCTGTTCGGAGCGGGCCAGCCGGCCACGACCTACCTGCCGCTGATGCCCGGCCACGACCCGGAAGCCGTAGGCTATCCCTACGATCTGGAGAAGGCGAAAGCGCTGCTGGCGGACTCAGCCGGCAAGGATGGCTTCACTCTCTCAATCCTGACCACAGTTGGCGACGCAGTTGATGCGCAGGTGGCGCAACTGGTGCAGGCTTCGCTGCAGCAGCTCGGCGGCACGATCACCATCGAGCAGGTCGAGCCGGGCATCTCTCGGGAGCGCGTGCAATCAACGCAGGACTTCGACATTTCGCTGAGTTACTACACCACCGACATCATCGACCCGGATGAATTGACTGCATTCGCCGTGTATAGCAAGGGCGGCACCGACGCGGTTTGGACCGGGTACCAGAACGACGAGGTCGATGCCTGGATTGAAGAAGCGCAGGTCGAGCTCGACAGTGAAAAGCGCCAGGAGCTGTATAACAAGATCCAGGCGCAACATACGGAAGACGCGCCGATGATCTTTCTGTACTACCCATCTGGCCGCACGGCCACCAAGGCTGCCATCCAGAACTTCCACATTCTCCCCACTGGTAATTACCGCCTGCAAGAAGTGTGGCGGACTGACCAATAGGTCCTTGACGAGGTTCTCGGCATGTCTCTTATCCTGGCGAATCTCGGGCGAGCGCGGATGATCCGCGCTCGCCCACGACGCTTGCCATCCGTCATTCCGGGAGCGGGCGGATGACGGGTTATGTGCTGCGCCGCCTCTTGTACATGATCCCGGTTTTCCTCCTGATCAGCCTCTTTGTGTTCTTCATGGTGCGGCTCGTGCCGGGAGATCCGGCCCTCATGATTCTGGGCCAGCGGGCTACGGAGGAAAACGTTGCCCTAGTGCGGGAGAAGCTGCACCTGAATGATCCCATCTGGGTCCAGTACGGCGTCTTCCTCGGCAATATGCTCCGCGGGGACCTCGGAGACTCGATGCGCCAGCAGCGTCCGGTCATGGACATCCTGGCCGAACGGCTCCCCGCGACGCTCTTCCTGGTGGCCTATGCCGGTGTGCTCTCCGTCCTCCTCAGTGCGCCGCTGGCAACGGTGGCAGCGTTGCGACGCGGCACCTGGGTGGACCAGGCCGTGCGCATCTACGTGCTGTTAGCGCTGGCCATGCCGGCCTACTGGATCGGCATGATGCTGCTCCAGTTCTTCGCCGTAAAGAACCGCATCTTCCCGGTTGCCGGCTACGGCGAGGGCTTCCTCGGACATCTCGAATCGCTCTTCCTGCCCGCGCTCTCGCTGGCGCTGGCAGTTTCGTCCATCCTGATTCGCAGCCTGCGCAACTCGATCATCGAGACGATGGGTGCGGACTACGTGCGGACGGCACGCGCCAAGGGGCTTGGCGGTCCTTCCGTCTTCACGTGGCACGTGCTCCGCAACTCGGCGATGGCCACTGCCACGATCCTGGCCGTGAATCTTGCTTTCATGGTTGGTGGCACCGTCATTGTCGAGTCTATCTTCGCCATCCCCGGCATCGGCTCCCTGATCGTAAAAGCGATCTTCGACCGCGATTACCCCATCATCCAGGGTGTCACCCTGGCGGTGGGCATCATGGTCCTCTTCATTAACCTGGCGACGGATCTCAGTTATGCCGTGCTCGATCCCCGGATCAAATACTGATGGCAGGAGCAACGCTGTCCGCTGGCTCCGCGCCGTTGGGCGTAGCGGCCGCCCGGCAATCGGACGGCCGCAAGCGAACGATGCGGCGCGTGTTGAATCCGCTGCTGATCTCCGGTAGCACCGTCATCCTGCTGCTGACGCTGTTCGTGATCATCTACCCGATGGTCAGCCCCTATGACCCGCGGAACCCCGACTTCCTGCAGCCCACGTTCGCCCCGTCGAGCTGGGCACACCCCCTGGGCACGGATAACTTCGGGCGAGACACACTGACCCGCCTGGCGTACGGCGGGCGCACCGATATCATGATTGGACTCGCCGCCACCATCGTTACCCTGGTAGTGGGCACGATCCTGGGGCTGATGGCCGGGTACTACGGCGGCTGGTTCGACAACATCCTGATGCGGCTGGTCGATTTCTTCCTGACCATGCCCTACCTCGTGCTGGTCATCGCCATCGTGGCGATCCTGGGCACGGGTGTCTGGAACATCGTCTACGCCATCTGGATCGTGGGCTGGGTGGCCTACGCCCGCATCGTGCGCGCGGAAACCCTGGTGGCGCGACGCCTGGAGTACGTCGAGGCGGCGAGAGTCGTGGGCATGGGCGAGTTCCGCATCATGCTGCGCCACATCCTGCCAAACGTGATCTCCGCCGCCATCGTCTTTGCCATGGCGGATATCGTGCTCAACGTGCTAGTCACCTCGTCCCTCTCCTTCCTGGGGCTCGGGGAGCAGCCGCCGAACCCGGAGTGGGGCCTCATGGTGGCTGAAGCGCGGGACTTCTTCCTGCGCGACTGGCGCCTGATGACCTACCCCGGCATCGCCGTGCTCATCCTCGGCGCGGGCTTCGGCCTCCTTGGCGATGGTCTGGCCCAGGCGCTACGCCCGAAGTCGTAGACGAACGGCGACCCTCTGTGTCGTCTCAAGCCTGGCAGGTGTTCTCGTTGCTGCCCATGACCGGCGTCATGCTCAGTTGACGCCGGTCGCCTGCAAGAGGGGGCTCCTGCTTGACATGGCGTCCCTTTCCAGATGTCGACCCGCGCACACTGTCTTGTGGTGTTGTCAGGCGCTGATTAACGCCACGCGTCCGACAAGGTGGCGAGGCGCGTGCATAACCCGGCAGGCCGCTCAAGAGCATTACTGGGGTGGTAGCAATCATGGCAGCCGCATCCCCCGGGACGACGTACCCGGGAATTCCCAACCGCATTGCACGTTGAGGTAGCCGAGGAGTTGCGGCTGGGCGAAACCTCAGCGTGGAATCACCGCCTGCACGCGTTGCAGCCGCCCTAGCCACGGGCCATCGAGCGACAGAATGGGAACCCGCCCCTCCAGATCGAACTCGTCGTCGTTGACCAGGTCGCGGAGGATGTCATCGACATCCTGGCGGAAGGTTGCTTCGTCTGCCGGTAGGCCTGGATCGTAGGCTGAATCTGGGTGCAGCGTAATGATCAGGTCCAGGATGCTGGTGGCCCGGGTGATCGGCGCGCGCCACGCTTCCATGTCGAAGCCATCCGCGTCCGGGCTCGCCAGGATGTAGGCGACGAGATCGAGGGGGCTACGCTCGAAGATCAGGTTTGGCGATCGACGGCGCAGGCTGAAGAGCGATTGCCGCAGTTGCACCATGTAGTCATCGAGCGTGGGCGGGTGCGCGAATGCATAGCCCCGCTCCTCCAGGATCTCGTACGGCTCGGGCACAACCACATGGCCCAGCAGCACATCCGCCAGCTCCGCGATCAGCGTGGACTTCCCGGTGGCGTGGGTGCCGCAGACCGCGATACGCACGCTCAGGGCGCGGTGATGATCTCGCGGGCAACCGTGACGGCGTCCGGGCTGATCAGCCGCACATGGCGCTCGATGGCGTCCAGGTGCGCGCTCATGTCATCCGTGGAAATACCCGGCGGACCGTAGGCGTAGAAGAGGACAGCTGTAGTCTCCGGGGAGATGCGGGCCACGTCCGAGGGGCCGGTGATCACCGCGGAGAGCACACGCCCGTCAGCATCGGCGGTGAACATGTCGCCGTCCTTCACCGTCTGCGTTTTGCCGTTCGGCGCGGTGAATTCCTGCCCTGCGCCAGCGTCCAGCCCCACCGGCAATGCCACCGCATCGAGATCGTGCCCGGCCGTGAGCAGCAGATTGCCCAACTCCGCGACAAACATCGCCTCCACCAGCGCCGCGACGCGGGGGATTGACTTGCCCTTGAGCGCCACCGACTCCAGTTGCATCCCGACGTGATACCGCTGCCCCCAGCGCTTGTAGTACACCGCGTAAGCAGGGAGGGGCGGCGTGGCACGCAGGGCATCCCGCTCGTCGGGGGAAAAGCGCTCGCGGAGGGCATTCTCCAAATCCCCGGCGGCAGCGTTCATCCCGTCATGGACCGGCGGGTTCTGCACGCCACGAAACCCAATCAACCCGTAGGTCGCGCCAGAGTGAGCCGCGTTCCAGGCAGGAGAGACGGCGAGAATGTCGCTCATATCACCCGTTTCGCTTCCAGGTCTTCAAACCGGTAGTTACGCCAGACGGGGATACCGCAGAAGCGCTCCCCCTCCGGGCAGATCGGCGCTACGCTCGCCCGTGAACGCATCACACATGGCGGGCCGTCGACATACTGCCCGATGCGCGGGAAGCGCTCGCGCACCTGCGCCACTTCATCCAGCGCCGTCTCGAAGATTTCGCGCTGGGCATCGAAGCAGAGGCGCTTCACCCACTTCCAGTAGTAGTCCAGCAGCGTGCCACTCTCGTAGAAGCGGATGCGCTGCGCGTTCGGCAGCAGGTAGTGGATCGCTTCATCCGGCGCCCCCAGATCGATCAGTTGCTGTCGTGCCTGGGTGAGAGCGTCGATGGTCGCGTTGTACTCCGCCAGCGCCGCCGGGTTCTGGCGGATGGCCCACGGCACAATCACATCCGACCCACGGGTGTTCCAGGCCAGCAGCGCGGGCCGCGAACCGGTGGTGCCCCGGTGCCGCTGGTTCTGGGCATCTTCCGCCATGCTGATGCGCTTCGCCCACGTGAACGGGACGTGGTTCATGGTCTGCATCAACTTGGAGTGCATGCCCAGGAAGAGCGGGTGGCCGAGATACTGGTTCCGGGTGGGGTCGAGGACCTGGGCCAGCGCGGCATCGTCAGACATCACATCGGCCGTCACACCCAGGACAGTCCGCACGGCCTCAGCCATGACGTGCTCGGCATCATCCTCGCAGCCAACCAGCCGGCTCTCGTACTCGCCAAGCTGCGCGTCAAACGCCTCGCGCGCGGCATCAGCTGCCTCGGCGCCACGTCCGGCCTCGCGCCACGACGCAAGCGCCTGCGCCTCCAGAGTGTCGTCGCTCTCCAGCAGTTTGAGATCGAGCGGATGGCCGGGCGCGCCGAGAAAGTACGGATCAACCGCCAGCACCTCGGAGACCATCCTGGAGACGATGAACCGGACTTCCGAAGGCACATCCGGCTGGCTCGCCAGCACGTGGTAGCGTAAGAGGGTGAGGCCATTGACGGTGTGATAGAGGTGCGCGGGGGTCGCCAGCGGCAGGACATACCGCGCCACCTCCTGCGACCGCTTCTGTATGGCGTCCGCCAGCTTGCGCTCGGCCTCTGGGGTCTTCGCCCGCGCCCGGCCCGGGAAGACCGCGCTGTATCGAGCCAGCATGTCTGGCGACAGGATCTCAGTGAGATTCCGGTAACCCGCCAGCGCGCGCTCGATGGCCTGGGTGTAGATGGCCTGTGCTCCTGGTTCCAACGCCGGGGTGACCATCGTCTCGCCGCTCACCTCGCGGTAGCGCTGCGAGACTTGCTCCGAGTTGTAGAAGGGGTGGGCGTGGAAGAAGCTCCAGATGGCCAGCCGGGAGACGTTGTCGAGGATGAACACGAAGTTGGCGTGCTGCAGCGTGGTGTGGTGCCCGGCCGCGAAGAGGTCCGCGTAGAGCTTCATGGCGCGCTCGCGGCGATGCGCGCGGTCCGCGGCCTTGACCGGGCTCAGGTTCTCCGGCGCCGGGTCGTAGACCAGCTTGCGTACAGTCTCCACGCGCCCCGGTTTGCCCCCGTAGCAGCTCCAGGCGGCGGCCACGGCTAGCGCGAACGGATGCTGCGAGGATTCCTCACGGAGCAAGGCAACGACGGGTTCCGATGATGTGAAGGGCCACGCTGGCGGGGAGGTATACACGTCATCGTCAAGTATAGCGTTCGCCTCAGCCATGCCCCGTCCCCCTCATCGCGTTCACCATTGCAGCCAGATAGAGCGGGAAAGGGTAGTGTACGTACACCCTTGCCGGTTTTCCACAGGGACGCGAAAGGAAACCCTCAGCACCAACCACGTCCTGGATCTCCGGGCGCCAGTTCCATCTGAGCCGCTAGCCGGAGCGCCTCGGCTCACCATCGCCTCCAGCCATTGCACAACCTCTTGCCTGACTGAATTGGCATCTGGTGGAACGAAAACTCTTGGTGGTTCTTGCGGGTCCAACCAATCCCCCCGTCATCACCACCTCCGCGGGTCGTGCTGAGCAAAGTCGAAGGACTCCGCTCCCCAACCGCCGGGGTTTGAGGGCGCTAGTGCCCTCAGGTGTCATCTCGACTCCGCTCGAGATGACACTTGTGATGAGTGGCAGGGAGACAGGCTGAGGGCGAAGAAAGGAACGACGAGATCCTTCCTTCGTCAGGATGACACGCGAGGGTGGGCGACACCTCGAACAAGGCAGGTTGGCGGGCGAGACCTTCGACTTCGCTCAAGACGACACGCGGAGGTCCGCGGTGAAAGGCGACGAAGCAGCCATGCTACCGGACTCCAGCCACCCATCACGTCCACACGTACCTTCACTACTAATAGACAGCCCCTCTCCCGCGCATCGGGAGAGGAGTTGGGGTGAGGTCCGTTCGGGTGAGGGTTCTTCGCAATGGCAGCTCTAATCCTTGCGGTCCCACGGCCAGCGCCAGCGGCGGCCCGGCTGCCTGATGAAGCCCCAGGCCGTGGCTCCCATGAAGAGTACAGCCAGCACAATGGTTAGCCAGCCAGGGCCGTTCCACACAAAACGGGTGCCAGTGACAATGCTGTAGATCAGCGCGCCCGCAACCACCGTGCAGAGCGCGAGCATGATGACGCCAGGCAGGTTCTCGCGGTCCAGCATGGCTTACTGCTCCGGAATGATCGCTTGCGCAACTGCCAGAACAGCCGCCGTTGGGTCACTATCGGCATTCGCGCTGGAGCCGCCCATGCGGTACATGATCGGACCGTCCTGCACGTAGAGGATCGTGAGCGGCACTTCATCTGGCGCGCCCTGCAGCAATCGCGCACTCTCCCCAATCGCCGGGGCTTCCACATCCTCCAGGCCCTGGCTGATCACCACCTGGTCCGAGAAGAAGATGAGCGCATTGGCCGCCGACTCCGCATCCGCAAAGCGGTGCACGCTCACGTTCAGGAAGGTGGTTCCGCTGGGACCCGGCTCGGCGTCCTGGGGCAGCACGAAATCCCGGAAGGCATTGCCGCTCCAGCCCCAATCATCCAGGAGTTGCGTCGCTTCGTCGGTGCCTCCCAGAGCCGCCGCCACGTCCTGCTTGCTGCGCTCTGCTTCGTCCGCCAGCACCAGCCCAGCCGGCACCTGCTCCTGGGTGGGCAGGAAATCGAGCAGCGGCAACGTCTGCGCGGAGATATCCCGATCCGGTTCGGCGGCAGCCTCGGGCTCTTCCTCTGCTGCCGCCTGCTCCGCTTCCTCGACGGGATCAGCGCTCGTCGCCGCCGCGGGAACCGCGGTTGGCGTCACCGTCGCAAGGGCGTTCGGGAGGTCGGCGACTGCTGGCGCATCCTCGGCTGCTGGCGCTTCCTCCGTGGTCCCAGGTGTAGCCGCCAGAGGCAGGTCCGGGTTCTCGCCGATACTCACTGGCTGTGCGACCACGGTTGGCGTTGGCGCAGCCGGGGAGACCAGGTTCTGCAGCGGAGCGCGGAAGTACCACGCCAGTGCAGCCACAGCGGCCACCACCAGGAGCGTGGCCAGCACGCTACGCAGCGCGCCACGCTGACGGCGCTGCTGTCGCGGCAGCAATGGCTGTTCGCCCGTCATGCCGGGCGCATAGGCATCACCGGAGGCCGTGGTGTAGGACGACGGCTCAGTGTTGGCGGGGTAAAGCCGGTCCCCGATGCCCGAACTGGGAGGCGCCGGTTGCGAGTCGAACTGGCGCGACGTGCGTGGTCGCGGCGGTCGTGGTTCCATCCGTGGCGGCGCCCTCAGGTGTGCGTGCGTGTGACCAGACGGGGCAACGCTGACCCTTCGGCCCGTCCAGAGTATAGCGACGGGCGCGCGAACCCCCTCTGCAACGAGGCGACACGGCCCAACCACTCTCTTGAATTGGTACGAACGATACGCCCGTCATGGATGCCTGCTCCCCTGGCGGCTGCTGGTACCCTTGGGGGAAACACAGCAGAATGCACCCGCAAACGTCCAGGAGGCGCGCCATTTCCACCACAATTGACCGCGGCTACCCACCGGTGCTCACCCCGCGGCAGGCATCCGGCCCACTGCAGGGAACCGTCGTGGTGCCGGGATCCAAGAGCATCACCAACCGTGCCCTGCTGGTCGCTGCCCTGGCCGAAGGCGAGAGCGTGCTCGCGGGAGCGCTGGAGAGCGACGACACCCTCTACATGGCTGGTGCGCTGAACGCGCTCGGCGTCCCGGTGACGCACGAGGCGGAGGCAGCGACGTTCCGCGTGCAGGGTGGCGGCGGCACCTTCTCTGTGTCAGAGGCGGAGCTCTTTGTTGGCAACTCCGGCACCACCATGCGCTTCCTCACCGCCGCCCTCCCGCTTGGGAAGGGCCGTTACCGCATCGATGGTGTGCCAAGGATGCGTATGCGCCCCATCGCCCCGCTGCTCGATGCCCTCAATGCGCTCGGCGCGGACGCACAGAGTGAGATGGGCACCGGCTGTCCGCCAATCGTGGTCAACGCCAGCGGGCTCCCGGGCGGTACCGCTGAGATGGCCGGGGATCTTTCCTCGCAGTACTTCAGTGCCCTGCTGATGGCCGCGCCATACGCGCAAGACGGCGTCGAGGTCGGGGTCATTGGCGACCTCGTCTCGAAGCCCTACCTGCCGATGACGGTCGCCGTGATGACTGCCTTCGGCGTGCAGGCAGACCTGGATACGGTGAACTGGGCTCGCCTCGGGGTGCAGCCGGGTCAGCGCTACACCGGGCGTCACTTCCAGATCGAGCCAGACGCATCCAATGCGTCGTACTTCTTCGCCGCGGCGGCCGTCACCGGTGGCCGGGTGCGCGTGGAGGGTCTGGGGCGCGGATCGACCCAGGGGGACCTGGCGTTTGTCGAGGTCCTGCGCGCCATGGGAGCAGATGTCTCGATCGAAGACGATGCAACAGAAGTCCAGGGGCCACCGAACGGGGATCTGCGCGGTGTCGACCTGGATCTGGGCCCCATCTCGGATACCGCCCAGACGCTGGCGGCCATTGCACCCTTTGCCAACGGCCCGACCACCATCCGCGGCGTCGCCCACGCGCGGCTGAAGGAGACCGACCGGGTGGCGGCGCTGGCCGTGGAACTGCGTAAGCTCGGGCAGGATGTCGAGGAGTTCCAGGATGGGCTGCGCATCGCCCCGCGGCCGATCACGCCCGCCGCGATCCGCACCTACGATGACCACCGTATGGCGATGAGTTTCGCGATTGCGGCGCTCCGGGCGCCGGGCATCCAGGTGCTCGATCCTGGCTGCGTCGCGAAAACGTTCCCACACTTCTTCGACGTGCTCGACGCCGCCACGCCATAGGAACGCCTGGCATGTACTCCCGCTGGGATGCTCTGCTTGCCGCGCTCGTCTTCGTGGTGGCGCTGGCCGTCAATCTGTACTCGGTGCCCACCACGGAGTTTCACCGGGATGAAGCGCGCTGGGTGCATCGCGCACGCTTCCTGGAACAACTCCAGGACCCGACTGGTCCCTACTGGCAGAAGAGCGAGGTCATGATTGGGCAGCCTCCCCTGGGGTCCTACCTCATGGGGCTGGGCTTGCTGCTCCAGGGACGAGACCTGCAGACCAACGGCTACTACGACTTCTATTACTTCATCGACTGGAACGCGCGCCACGGCAACCTCCCGGACCCGCTCGATCTGGAGGCGGCGCGCCGCACCAACAGCGTGGTCGGCGCGCTGACCGCCATGGCCGTCTACCTGATCGGGCGCGGATTGCTCAACCCGCTTGCGGGCCTTGCTGGTGCGGCGCTGCTCACCCCACACGCGCTCTCAATCTATCTCTCCAGCCTCGCCGGGTCCGATGCCATCGTGGCCCTACTGGTGGCATGGTCTGCCCTGGTGGCCATGTTCCTGGCGCAGCGCCCCACCTGGGCCCGCGCGGTGGTCCTGGGCATCCTGCTGGGACTGGGTGGCGCGGCCAAGCTGAGCCCGCTGGGGCTGATCGCGCCGCTGGCTGCTGCCGCACTGGTCCTTATCTGGCGCGGCTGGCGTGGTACGGACGCGGCGGCGCAGCACGAGGGCGCGCTCGGTTGGCGCTTGCTGGCGCTGCCGCCTGTTGCTACCGCCGCCTTCATTGCCTCGTATCCGTTTCTCTGGCCTGATCCCATTGGCCGCACGCTGGATCTCCTGCGCTTCCGCTCGCTGGAAATGCAGAACCAGGGCACTATCTGGGGAGAATTGCGGGTTAATGGTCCAATCGATGCCGCGACCCGCATTTACAACTGGCTGGGCGTGGAAGACTCCGTGACTGGAGAGGCCATTGGCTACGTCCTCCAGCCTCTCGGGATCGGTTCCCGCCCGATGTGGCTCGACCTGGCGCTGGCGGTAATCGGCGCGGTCATACTGGCGGTGATGGCCCTCCGGCAAGGATTGGGTAGCCGTTGGGCCATGGCGCTGCTGGTCCTGGGGGGTGAAGTGGCGCTGGTGATGGTCGCCATGAGGGCAGATTTCTCCCGCTACCTGCTTCCCGTTCTCGTGACGAATGCCGTTTGTGGTGGCCTCGTCGCGGGGACGCTCTGGCAGATGGTGGCTCGCCGCTTCGCACGGGTCCATCCGTCCACGCAGCCCCGGTCAGAAACGTCACCACTGGCCAATGAAGGCGCGCGCGTGTGAGTGAGAATCTCCCTCGCGTTCCGAGCGGTCCTGGCGTCTCCCGCTTTGTCCAGCGGGGGGAGCATCGCCTCAGCTACGAATCGCGCGGGGAGACCGGCGCGCCGGCGGTGCTGGCCCTGCACGATCTCCTCGCGGCGCGTGGTCAGCTCCGAGACCTGGCCGAGGCACTCACGGATGCGGGTTGGGAAGCGGTACTGGCCGATGTGCGCGGCCATGGCGCGTCCCCCTTCATCTCTGGGCCAGGCTACCCCCCGGCAGAGTTGGCGGCCGATGCCATCGCGGTACTCGATGCCGAGGGGCTCCCGGCCTCCCGGGTCGTCGCCTTTGGCTGGAGCACGCTCATCGCCCTGGAGTTGGCGGCGCGCGCGCCAGAACGGGTGCGGGGCATCGTGCTGGTGGAGCCCTATCTGCCCGCGCTGCTGGCGGAGCATCCCAATGAGGAAGCGCAAAAGTACGGCGCGGCCCATGTCGAAGCCCTATCTCAGGCCGCCGATGCGTCCTACAAGGGGCTCACGGACCGGGCGTTGGACCTGTATCCGGGCGTGCGGTGGGGAACAGGCTGGCGTGACCACATCCCCAGGCCACGTCTGGGCGCCATCCGCCGCTCCACCCCCAGCCTCGCGGCTCTTCTGACCACGCTCGGCCAGAGCGCCACGGAGGAGACGCTGGCCGCTGTGCATACCCCCGTCACGATGCTGGTGCGCCGCGATAGCCGCAACGCCGAGCAATGGAACGCCGAGGCCCTGGCCCTCCGGATTCCCGGCGCGGGCATCCTGAACGTAGAGATTGGAGCGGGGATTCCCCCTGCGGAGGTCTGGACTGCGGCTATCGTCAAGGCGCTGGGGAAGCCGGGGACGTAACGTTCAGACTCGCGACACAGTCGAATGCTCCGCCCCATAGAGCGCAAAGGTTCTGCCGGCCTGATTGCTACGACGCCTGCAACCGTGTGAACACGATGCCCTACCGGTCAGGCCCAGCTTCTCGCTTCAGGGCTCTGGCCAGGTCGCACCTGACGCCAACCACGCACCCCTAGCCAGAGCAGGAAAAAGAGCGGCAAGGCGGCGATCAGCCACATTGGCGCTGGCGGAGGGCCGGGTCGCTCCCCAACCGGGATAGCCGACAATGCCCCCGTGCCGCTTCCCTGAAGACCGCTCACCGTCAGTTCGATAGTCCAATCACCGGCAGCGGGAAGCGCGATCAGGTCGAGCCCCCAGAGTTCGCGCTGTCGAGGGTGACGTCCCAGCGCGCCGACCTCATACAAGTCACCCTGGGGATCGGTGATGCGGATGGTTGCGCTCTTGTCCCCAATGCCACCCTGGGGCTCGAAGGTGATATCCAGGGAGCGCTCGGCGCGGATCGGCCATTCACTGAAACCAACCAGGACGTCATAAGGGCCGGCCTGGATCGTCTCGTGGTGCGGATCAGATGCATGAGCTGTGACGCTCGCTGGCGGTACGAGCGAGAGCAGGAACATCGTTGCCGTCGCGGTGGCCATCACTGATCGCTTCGGGACTGGCGCCCGCTCGACACCTCCACTGAGCACGATACCCAGGAGCCAGCCAAACCACGCCGCTGCCGCGCCAACAATCGGCGCCAGGATCAGACTGGACGTGGCGACCGCCTCGGAAATCTCGGCACGCAACGCCACCATCTCCTCTGGATCCAGCGGGCCAGGTTGATAGAGCGGCAGGTTCGGCTCGAGCACCCGTAGTACCAGCGCCGCCAGGGCGCCTGCTACGGGCACCATGGCAGTCAAACGCCACCCTGAGCGTCGTCCAGCGAACAGCAGGAGATCGACGGTCATTCCCGCCGCGAGCACGTAGGTCGGCAGCAATCCGGGCACGATGACCTCGCCGGTCGCGGTGTCCCGCAGGAAGAGCCCGATACTCGCCGCGTAGTCCCGCGTCATCCCGGGCACGATGGCGGTCACCAGCAGATCGAGTGCCGTAAACAGCAAGCCAAACAGGGTCCCGGCCCAGGGCCGACGAATGACCGAGACAACCGTGAGGATGGCCGCCGGATAGAGGGCGGAGACGACGAGGTTCGGCCAGGAAACAGACCCAAAGAGCGCCCAGGGGAGGAGATCGGCCAGGGTCGGCATGATGAATGCCACCAGCACCGCCGCCGCGAAGGCGGCGCCAGCCGCGGCGAGAAGTCCCTGCAGGCTTCTCTCACTGGCGGTGCGGACGTGCCACGCCAGGGCCATGAGGCAGCCGGCCATGGTGACCATGATCGAGAGGATCAGCCCCACGTGGGGGGGCGAGACCAGCGTGACATCGAACCCGTAGAGGGTGTGCCACCACTGGTCCATGAGACCGAAGAGGAGGAAAAAGAGCGCGCCGAATCCCCCGGTGACGTAGCCCAGGGGGCCACGGAACAACCCTCCCAGGATCGGCGTGGTGCCGACGAGCGCTGCGTCCACACCGCGCCTGGCATAGCGGGTGGTCAGCAGCACCATCACCAGGGAGGTGAGACCGGCGATTGCAACCCCACCATAGAGCACGAGGTGCGGTGCGGTGAAGAAGGTGTCGGGGCCCACATCGGTATGCCACTGGACGTCCCAGCAGAAGCCAAGAAAGGACAGGAAGACCCCGACGAGGAACCCGGCAGCAGCGCCGAGACGAGCGCGCTTGAGGGTCGTGTCCGACGCCCGGGATCGAGCAGGCGTGGGGACACGAGCAATGAGGGTTGAAGTGGACATAAACGCGAAACGCTCCTACATACTCGATCAACCATAGGAGACGATACCGCGAGTTGCACTGGCAATTCGTGGAGGGAGCAACATGGAATCTGGCACGTGTGCGAACCGCAGGCGCCACGACCGCATGACGTAGCGGTCCGGTAACCGAGCGGAGGGCTGGAACAAGAAACCCCTCTCCCAGCGTGGGAGAGGGGTTGGAATGAAGATTCCTGGCGACTAGACCGCAACTCCGGCCATGGCTTCAGCGCCCTTGCGCATGTCTTCCTCGGTCGCTTCCTTGACGACCTTCGAGACGATCGTCACGTACCCGTTGGGATCGACCAAACCCCAGTCCCGGTGGCCCCAGAACTGATCGGTCGGCTCCCAGAGAATGGTCGCCCCGTTGTCCCGGGCGTGCTGATAGAGCGCGTCGACATCCTCATCGTCGTTGATCGTCGTGTACAGGGAAACGCCGTTGCCATACGGCGGTTGCTCATGGGCGTCATCACCGTAGGGGACGGAAAACATGAGCGAGACACTACCTCGCTGAGCCGAGCCATGAATGATGCGGCCATCCGGGCCAGGCAGCGAGTACGACGGCTCGAACCCAAGCACATCCGCGTAAAACTTTATTGCGGCGTCGATATCCGGCACGGTAAGCGTTGGAATGAGCGACTGCATGAGACTGGATCTCCTTCCACTGATCGACTGCTCCCCTGGGCGGACAGGAGAGCGACCAAGGCGGGGATACCAGCGGGCTACAACATTGATCGTAGCCCGCTGGTGGCTGAATCATGCTTCGGAACGCAGCTCCATCTGGATGAAACTCGGCTGCACCACGCGCCGCCGGGGGAGGCCAGCGCGTCGGCCCGGAGAACATGCTTCACGCACCATCATAGAACATTTGTTCTTTGTGTCAAGAGGGCAACGGGGAGAGCGCAAGGGTTGCTTGCTCGCGGTCACCCAGCTTTGCCGGGAGCGAACATGAGCACGTCTTGAATCGGGCTGAGTCGCGGAACGCCTTCATCAGCGCGACTCGATGAATTGACAACGGTCTGAAATAGCGGGTATACGAACCTGCACAATTCGTGCAAAATGCCGGGGTCAGAGGAGCGGCTATAGGGAATCTGCAAGAGGCCCACAGGCGGGCTCTGATGACGCACAGTGTTTGTGCGGATGGCGGTAGGACGGACTACTGCCGATACCACGGAGGAGGATCTCCAGCATGAGCAGGAAAGACCCTGTTCGCGAATTGAACGAGGCGCTCATCACCGGCGCCATTGACCGGCGGTCATTTCTCAAGCGCGCTGCCGCGCTGGGAATGGTGGCGGCCGGCGCCGGTGCGGCCCTTGGTGGTGAGGTCGGCACCGTTGCCGCAACAAATGCCGCGTTCACGCCAGAACTGATCGCCAGGCGCGCTGCCGCGCAGGTGGCGGAAGTCCCGCGTGAGGACACGCTGGTCGCGGTACGTAGTAGCGTCAAGGGCAAGTTCAACGAGTACCAGCTCTGGAACCCGTTCCTGCCTGCCTCCAACCACCAACTTGGCCCTCACCTCACGTCCGAACCGCTGGCCTTCTACAGCGCGTTCCTGGACAAGACCACGATGTGGCTCGCCGAGAGCTACGAGTACTCCGACGATTACAAGACGCTGACCATCAAGACCCGCCCGAACGTGACCTGGAGCGATGGGGAGCCGTTCTCCGCGAACGACGTGGCCTACACCTTCAACCAGTTGGTCGAAGTCGGCGCGGCGGTCAAGTGGGGCGCGGACGTTCAGCAGTTCCTGGACTCCGCCGAAGTGACGGACGAGAACACGGTCGTCTGCAACTTCAAGGTGGCGGCGCCGCGCTTCTTCGACTTCGTCACCTACAAGTTCGACATCGGCGTGTACATCATGCCGGAGCACATCTTCAAGGATCAGAACATCGGGGAGTTCACCTTCTTCGATGTGGAGAAGGGTTGGCCGGTCACCACCGGCCCGTGGCGCGTGATGTACTCCGGCGAGGAGCAGAAGATCCTCGACCGCGCCGATGATTGGTGGGGCGTCGCGGCCGGCGTCGACAAATTGCCGGAAGTGAAGCGATTCATCTACCTGCCGGACCCGGGTGAGCAGGGTCTCATCTCCGGCATCACTGCTAACAACTACGACATCGTCACCGGCATCCAGCCAGCCGGCTTCGCGACGGTCTTTTCGGGGAACGATAAGGTTTCTACCTGGACCGGGCAGGATTCCCCGTTTGGTTACGTGGACTGGTGGCCGCACTCCTTTTACGTCAACAACGAAGTCAAACCGTTCGACGATGCGAATGTCCGCTGGGCACTTAGCTACTACCTGGACCGCCAGCAGATCATCGACATCGCCTGGATGGGCGCCAGCAAGCCCTCTACCCTCTTCGTGCCTGACTATCCGCCGCTGCAGCCGTTCATGGAAGCAGTGGCCGACCTGATCGAGGAGTACCCGTACCTGGAGCACAATCCGGCCAAGGGTGATGAGCTTCTGACCGCCAAGGGCTGGACCAAGAACGGCGACGGCATGTGGACGGACGAGTCCGGGCAGCCGATCTCGATTGAGATCATCAGCTTCTTCGACTTCACCTCCGTTGGCCCGGTCATCGTCGAGCAGTTGAAGCGGAACGGTATCGAGTCCACGTACTCCGAGCCACCGAACTTCTTCGAGCGGTTCGCGGCGGGCGACTACACCGGCGCGATGTTCGGACACGGCGGCAGCTACAGCTCGGATATCTACTACTCGCTGCGCCTGTACCAGACAGCTTCCGCGAAGATCCCCGGCGGCCACCTGGTCAACTTCTCGCGCTGGAAGAATGAGGAGTACGACAAGCTGGTCGATGAGCTGTACAGCATCAGCCCGACCGAGATGGACAAGGTGATGGACATCTGGAAGAAGTGCATGGCGCTCTGGCTGCCCGGCATGCCGGACATCCAGGTCTCCCAGGGCATGCACCGCCTCCCGACGAACACGACCTACTGGACCAACTGGCCAGATCAGGAGAACCCGTACGTCAACACGGCGCAATGGCACCTGACCTTCCCGTTGGTCGTGCACGCCCTCAAGAAGGCCGGTTCCGCCTAGCAGCGGGCCCCTTCCCAGGCTGAATCACCCTGTGCTCCCGGCTTGCCGGGAGCACAGGCGGCGCGGCGTCAGCGATGATGCCCCCTCGCCGATCAGAGGAGCTTTCCGTGCAACTGTCATACGTGGCCAAGCGGATCGGGATGTTTTTCCTGGTTATCTGGCTGGCGGCAACGATCAATTTCTTTCTGCCCCGTCTCGGCGGGCAAGACCCAATTCGCCAGCAGATGATTGCGCAGGCCGCGCTTGGCGGCAGTGTCCAGACCGGCCTGGAGGAGATGATCGAGATCTACAACGCCAAGTTCGGGCTCGATCTGCCGCTCTGGAGGCAATACCTCAATTACCTCAGCGACATGAGCCGGCTTGATTTCAACTATTCGATTTCCAGCTATCCACAACGAGTGAGCGATATCATTTCCCGGGCCCTGCCCTGGACGTTGATCCTGCTGCTCAGCACGACGCTCATCTCCTGGACGCTCGGTACCTTGCTTGGAGCATTCATGGGCTGGCCGCGGGCGCCGAAATGGCTCTCCGTGCTGGTGCCGCCACTGCTCTCCCTGAACGCCATCCCGTTCTTCTTATTAGGGTTGATCCTTATCTTCCTGTTCTCGTTCCGCTTGAAGTGGTTTCCCTTGTTCGGCGGCTACCAGGCAGGCACCTTCCCGTCAGTGTCATGGTCCTTCTTCAAGGACGCGCTCTGGCATTCCGTGCTGCCAGCGTTCTCCATCATCCTGGTCTCCCTGGGTGGCTGGGCGCTGGGGATGCGCGCCATGATGGTCACCACCCGAGGTGAGGATTACGTGACCTACGCGGACGCCAAGGGCCTGAAGGGACGCACCATCTTCTCCGACTACGCCATCCGCAACGCGTTGCTGCCGCAGGCCACGGCGCTGGCCCTGGTGCTCGGGCAACTGGTGGCAGGCGCCGTGCTGGTGGAAGTGGTGTTCTCCTACCCTGGGATCGGTAACGTGCTCTTCCAGGGGATCCAGAGTGGCGACTTTTTCCTGGTGCAGGGGATCATCTTCATCCTGATCCTTTCAATTGGGATCGCGACCCTGGTCCTGGACCTGATCTATCCGCTGCTTGACCCACGCATCACGTACAAGAGGGGTTAGCCATGAACAGTGCAGCGCAGGTGGTGACCGCCCTGGACGTGGCACCCGCGCGTGAGCCGCGCATGGAGGGCACACGCTCGTTCGGCCGCTACGTCCGGCGGAACCCGTCTCTCGGCGTTGGGATCTTCCTGCTGGTGGCCCTGCTGCTCTTCGTGGTGATCGGCCACTTGACGGTTGACACTAGCCAGTACCGTCCGCTCTCGGTACGGCCATTGCAACCGCCGTCCCGCGAGCTACCGTTCGGCAGTGACAAGCAGGGGCGCAACCTCTACTCCGTCATGGTGCTGGGAACACCCCTCACCTTGCGGATTGGGCTGCTGGCGGGCGTCATCGGCCTCACGATCGGCACCATCCTGGCGTTCATTTCCGGGTACTACGGGGGCTTTGTCGATGCCGTTATCCGCCTGGTGGTGGACGTGGGCCTTACCATTCCCGCCCTGCTGGTGTTGATCATCATCGCGATGCGGGTGCGGGGCGGCTTAACGGTGGATCAGATGGCGTTGGTGGTCGGGTTGTTAGCCTGGCTCTACCCCACGCGCACGATCCGCTCGCAAGTGCTGACCATGAGGCAACGCGGGTACGTGCAGATAGCCCGCCTCTCCGGCATGAGTAACCCGGAGGTAATCGTCAAGGAGCTGTTGCCCAACCTGCTGCCCTACCTGGGCGCCTCGCTGGTTGGCTCGGTCTCGGCCGCTATCCTGGCCTCCATCGGCCTCGAAGTCCTGGGCCTCGGCCCCTTCGAATCCCCGACCCTGGGCATGACGATCTATTGGGTCAACTACAACGCCGCGATCATCAATGGTTGGTACTGGTGGTGGGTGCCGCCGATCCTGGTCATCGCCATCCTCTTCATCGGCCTCTTCAACATCGCTGTCGGCCTGGATGAAATCGCCAACCCGCGTGTCCGGGACCGGGTATAACGAGGGGGTGTCGCTACGCTCAGGGGGTGTCGGGCTACGCCCTCAGGGGGTGAAGGAGAACGACGGGTGACCACGTCCTCTCGGTCTCCTTCACCCCCTGAACGAAGTGGCGCCCCCTGAGCGCGTAGCGCGACACCCCCACTTCTGAAGGGAGCACCATGGTTGAAATGAAACTGGAACTGGTCTACGTGCCGGTCACGGATGTTGACCGGGCAAAGGCGTTCTACGTCGAGAAGATCGGGTTCAACGCGGACCACGATCACCAGGTCAACCCCGAGCTGCGCTTCGTGCAGCTCACGCCGCCAGGATCGGCGTGCTCCATTGCCATTGGCACCGGGCTGACCGAGATGGAGCCCGGCTCTGTCAAGGGGCTGCAGATGGTGGTGCAGGACGCACATGCGGCCCGGGAAGAACTCCTCCAGCGAGGCGCGCCGGTGAGTGAGGTCGATGTCATGGACTGGGGCTCCTTCGTGTACTTCGCCGATCCCGATGGCAACACGTGGGCGCTGCAGGAGCTGCCGAAACGAGGGTAGAGCTGCTAGAGGTTCACAACCCCGTCGCCCTTCACGCAGGCGAGGGGGTGGGGCGGTGATGTCTTCATGCGTGATTGACCCAGCATCCAATGCGTCCTGGCGCTCACCCCCCACTCGCTCGAAGGGTCGTCCACTCTCGCGTGTCATCCTGAGCTTGTCGAAGGATCCCGTTCCCCGGCCAGCACGGTTTGAGGTGTCATCTACCTACGCGTGTCATCTCGAGCGGAGTCGAGAGATCTCAGCCTACCCTGTCATCGATAAACGATGCCTGCACGCGACCGTCGTTACATCCTCCCAAGATGGCGGCCGGGGAACGGGATTTCTCGACTCCGCTGCTGTGAACAAAGCGGCCCCCATGCCCGGCCAATCCCATACGGTGTTCATGCCGTGCGGGCGCCGCCCCGGCATGACTACTCGAGATGACACGCGAGAGGGCGTGCAGGACAGAGGCAGGCTGATGGCGAACCCCGAAACCAGACCTTCGACGTCACTCTGGATGCCACCGTCTGCGGAAGGAGGAAGGCGTATGGGTCCTGGGAATCAGGCCTCCACCAGGCGCATCGCGAACACCCGCGCCAGATACGAAGCAAGCGCGCCGGTATCCTCCAGGGCGCCGCGGTACCCGAGGTACCCGTCTGGCCGAACCAGGGCCGCCAGGCCCGCACTGGCTCCAAAGCGTGCCGCCAGGTCGCCGTTCACGTCCAGCGACGTGGTCAGGCCAGCCTTCTCTTCCCCGGCGGCAGGCACGATCTGCACTAGCTGCACGGCATCCCCGACGACAGACTGACTCACGGCAGCGAGTTCATGCAGGGCGCGATGCCGTTCCGGGGTGGCGTCCGCCCCCGCGAAGAGCAACAGTGTCCAGCCCTTGGCAATCAGGTCATACAGGCGTACCAGCGCGCCATCCGCCCCGTGCAACTCCTGATCTGGGACACGGTCTCCCGCCAGCAGTCCTGATCTACGACGCCGGACCGTCCCGGCATCCACGGCCAGGAACGAGCCTCGGTAGGTGACGTTCAGTTGGCCCACGATTGGCAGCAGGCGCTGCCGCACGCGGGGTGAGCTGGCCAGCGCCGGGATCAGGCGGCGGCGCGCTTCCCGCATCACCGCGTTCTGGGAGAGCACCGCGCGCGTGGCGAGATCGGTGTTCCGCAACAGTTCGTGAGCGATCGGCGCGCGTTCCGCGTGATAGGTGTCGAGGAGCCCGGGCGCGGCCTGGCCTCTCGCCGCCAGGGCTAGTTTCCACCCCAGGTTGCAGGCATCCTGGATGCCCGTGTTCATCCCCTGCCCGCCAACTGGGCTGTGGACATGCGCCGCGTCTCCGGCCAGGAAGATGGGGCCGTTGCGGTACCGCGCTGCGTGACGCCGGCTGATGCGGAAGGCCGATGCCCAGACCGGCGCACCCTGCACCTTCAGTGGCACACGGGTTCGCTCCCGCAGCACCTGAATCGCCAGGACGCCAATCTCCGCCTGGGTGGGGTTGGCCGGCAGCACCAGCGATGGCGCCAATGGCAGGATCACCCGAAAGCGGTTTGCGGCCGGCATGGGCAACACAGCGGCCAATTGCTCCCCACCAATCCAGACGTGCCCCGTGTCGTGCGAGAGGTCCCAGTCGATATCGAGATCCGCCAGGATGAACTGCTCCGGGTAGGCTGATCCTTCGAACGGGATGCCCGCCAAGCGCCGCACCAGGCTGTGCGCTCCGTCCGCGCCCACCAGGTAGTGCGCCCGAACCTCGCGTTCACCGCTCGCATCGCGCAGCGTGGCGGCTATGCCATCGCCCTCGTCCCGGTAGGAGAGTAACTCCGTCCCGCGCTGCACCGCGCCACCCAACGATTCCAGCCGGGCCTGCAGAATACGCTCGGTATCCGTCTCATCGATAACCGTGAGAGTCACGCCATCCGCGCTAGCCACGTCGAACGCGATGCACGCCAGCGTGCGTTGTCCTTCCTCTAGGCAGAGCGCACGAGGCTGTATCGAGGGCTGCAGCGCGCTACGTGGAACACCCAGGATCTGCAGCATCTCGGCTGTCCGCATTTGCAGGCCGATGGCGCGTGACGTGGTTGGCGGAGTGACATCACGCTCAATGAGCAGGAACGGCACGTCACGCCGCGCGAGTTCAATCCCCAGGGTCAGGCCGGTTGGCCCGGCGCCCACAATCAGCACGTCATAGTCAGGGTTGGCAGCGCGCACGTTCGTCTCCCTCGGTGACGTACTCTTCTCTCTCACACAAGGTCTGGAGGAGATGATAGATGCGAGGCCTGATCACCCTGTTGGTACGCGCCGGCCTGGCGGTGCTCTGCTCCCTCATGCTGACGCTCCCGGCCGCGGCAGACTGGACCCTGCCGCCGGCGAACGGCAAGTTCGATTACCAGATCGGTGGCGACTACCCGTTGCCTGTTGCCGTGCAGGTGGTCTCGCGCGATTGGTTCGCTGGCACGGCGCCGGCGGGCGCGTACGGTATCTGCTACGTGAACGCCTTCCTGACACAGGCGATCGAGCCGGATGTGGACCGCCCTGATGAGAAGGACAACTGGCCCGCCGAGCTGGTGCTCACCGCCCTTGGCGACGACCCGAACTGGGATGGCGAGTACCTGATCGACCTCTCGACCGCCGAGAAACGCACCGCCGCTGCCGCCTGGGTGAAGCCGATGACGCAGGCGTGCGCGACCAAGGGCTTCCGGGCCGTGGAGTTCGATAACCTCGATTCCTGGACGCGCTTCGCGGACTCCCCGGTCGCTTCGCAGCCGCCCTTTGGCCGCGCCGAGGCCGTGGCCTACGCCGCGCTACTGGTGACAGACGCGCACGCGGCCGGCCTTGCCGCCGCCCAGAAGAACACCGCTGAGCTCTCCGCAGCGGAGGCACGGACGCAGATTGGGTTCGACTTTGCCATCGCCGAAGAGTGCGGGCGCTGGAAGGAATGCGGCCGCTACCGTGCCAACTACGGCAACCTGGTGTTCGTCATTGAGTACCGCAAGAAGGATTTCAAGAAGGACTGCGACAACAAGAAGCTGCGCAAGCGCCTCTCCATTGTGCTGCGCGACATCAACGTGACGCAGCCGGGTTCGGGCAGCTACGTGTACCGGGCGTGCTAGGGGGAGCCCCCTCGCTTGGGCTAAGTCGGCCTCAGGGTGAGAAGGAGAAGAGGCTCGCGGGTGCAGTGCATCGCTGCAACGAACGAACCCACTCTCTCCCCCTGAGGCCGTAGGCCGGTACCCCCTGAACGCAGTGACACCCCCTAAGCGCGTGAGCGCGTCTCCCCCTCCGTCTAGTACCCCCGCGCCTTGTCCACCTCGTTCACCAGCGGCTCTCCGGCGGCGTAGCGGATAAGGTTTTCGCGCAGGATCTGCACGCAGCGCTGCTCTTTTTCAGTGGAGTCCCCGGCGGTATGCGGGGAGATGATCAGGTTCGGCGCGTCCCAGAGCGGGCTGTCTGCGGAGAGCGGCTCCACCTCGGTCACATCGATGCCCGCGCCCGCGATGGCGCCAGAGGTAAGTGCCGCGGCCAGCGCGTTCTCCTCAACGATGCCGCCGCGCGAGACCACGATCAGGTAAGCGCTCGGTTTCATCAGCGCCAGTTCCCCCTCGCCCAGCAGGTGGTGCGAGGCGTCCGTGAGTGGCGCGGAGACGACCACCACATCAGACTGCCGCAGCAGATCAGACAGGCGGTCCATGCCCCAAACGTCGTCCACGAACGGCGCGGCCGGGTCCGGGTGAGCATCCACCGCGAGCACGTTCATCTCGAAGCCGCGCGCTCGCTGCGCGATGGAGCGGCCAATGGCGCCGTAGCCGATGATGCCCATCGTTCGCTGGTAGATCTCGTGGCTCGTGTAGTAGATGTCGGCCCAGGCCCAGCGCCGCTCGCCTTGCGCCACAAAGCAGCGGTCCAGGTGGCGCGTCAGCGCGAACAGGAGTGCGAACGCGTGCTCGCCGATGGAAGGGCCGTGGGCGCCGCGCGTGTTGGTGAGCAGGATGTCGTTCTCAACCAACTCCGGCAGGTTCTGCAGGAAGTTCACCCCGGCGCTGGGGGACTGAATCCACTTCAGCGCCTTCCCCTGCTGCAGAACACTTGCTGTCGGGAAGCCGTAGAAGACCTCCGCATCGCCAATCTCCGCCGCCAGTTCATCAGGAGTAGTGGTCTTCACCAACTCCAGGCCGGGGATCTCCAGGTCATCCAACAGCCCGAAGTGCTTGTACCCTTCCGTCTTTGTGAGCACGACCTTCATTGCGTCCTGCTTGCTCCATCCTGGGGCGTTCCCGCCCGCGTTTGCCGGCGTCATGTGCCGGCAGCTCCGGCTGGCAGGGTACCGCGATTTGTGCGGTAGTGCGCGGGGGTACTGTCACGTACCTGCACCAAAGGTTCTTGTGGAAGACACGCTGCTGCTCACCCTGAAACCCTGGCTTGCGCGGTGGAATCTCACCCAGGACGGCTTGCCGCACTCCACGCACACCAGCGTCCTCCTGCCCGTTCGCGCGGCGGATCAGCCGGCCATGCTGAAAGTCGCTAATGCACCAGAGGAAGAGCGTGGTGCGGCGGTGCTGGGCTGGTGGGCGGGGGAGGGCTCCGCACGTGTCCTTGCCCTGGAGGGCGCTGCGCTGCTCATGGAGCGCGCCACTGGTCCCGCCTCACTGGTGCAGATGGTTGCGTCTGGAGAAGATTACGCCGCCACCCGTATCCTCTGCGCCACTGCTGCTCGCCTGCACCAGCCACGCCCGGATCCACCTGCCAGTGCGGTGCCGGTGGCAACCTGGTTCGCCGCACTTGCGCCCGCCGCAGCGCGCGAGGGTGGTGTTCTGGCCCGGGCCCATGCGACGGCGACGCACCTGCTGGCTACCCAGCGTGAGCCTACCGTGCTCCATGGCGATCTGCATCACGGCAACGTCCTCGATTTCGGCGCGCGCGGGTGGCTGGCTATCGATCCCAAGGGGTTGTACGGCGAGCGCGGCTTCGACTTCGCCAACATCTTCTGCAACCCTGATGAAGCAACGGCCATTACGCCGGGCCGGTTGGCCCGGCAGGTGGACATCGTGGCAGAAGCCGCCGGCATCGAGCGCGCCCGGCTGCTGCAGTGGGTGTTGGCCTACTCGGGGCTATCGGCGTCCTGGTCCATGGAGGACAGCGACGATCCCGTACTCGCGCTTGCTGTGGCCGAAATCGCCGTCACGGAGCTAGCTCAGGAGCATGATAACTACTCCTAGACGCGCGGGTTCAATAAAATCAATATAGATATTGACATCCATGATATCAGGACGTACATTGTTGACATGCGCTGGTCACTACCGGCGGCCATTGTCGCTATTCCGCTATTTTCGTTGTCCGGAGGACGCCCGTGCCCCATGACTTCCGCCCTCGGGGGACCTCGTGAACGCGCACCCGGTCCTTGGCCGCTGCCCTGTGTGCAGCCAGGAGTTGAGCGTGACTCGGCTGCACTGCGGCAACTGCCAGACGCAGATCGAGGGGCACTTCCAGTTGGGCCGCTTCCAGCGCCTCTCGCCGGAGCAACTCGCCTTCATCGAGGTCTTCGTCAAGAATCGCGGCATCATCAAGGATGTCGAGGCGGAGCTGGGGATTTCGTATCCCACCGTCCGCGCTCGCCTGGATGACGTGCTGCGTGGCATGGGCTTCCCCACTGGCGGCGATGACGACCCCCGCGTTTCCCCGCGCGATGCCCGCAACCAGGCGCGTGAGGAACGGCGACGCATCCTGGAAGCGCTGCAGAACCAGCAGATCAGCCCGGAAGAAGCCGCCCGCCGCCTGGCTGGCTAACCCCCACACTCAGCCGTCAACCTGGAGGCCCCTGATGGATGCGAACACCGTCTACCTGGACAACAATGGTCAAGCGAACATTACTGTTGACTCGTCACAACCGCTCACGCTCCGCATCGAGAGCCCGAACGGCAACATCACGGTGCGTGGTGATGCACGCACTGACGTGCTCGTGAGTTCCGATGACTACGACGTTGATGATGACGAGTTCCCGCTCGTCTCCATCGACGTCCGGGGCAACGTCATCACCATCAAGCCCAACCACGCTCCGGCCGGCGAACCCATTGATCTCGGCGACGATCCAGAAAGCATGCTCCGGAAGGCGGCCTCCTGGATCTCTCGCTCAGCCCTGGGGCGGCGGAGCTGGCCCGATTTCACTGTGGAAATCCCCCGCACCCTGGTCTGCCGGCTGGATGCGCATACGGCGTCCGGGGACATCGAGATCGAGGATGTCTCCGGCGCGCTCAGCGTGCGCTCGGCATCCGGAGACCTGCACCTGACCCACATCGTGGGTCAGCTCACCGTGCAGAGCGCGAGCGGCGACCTCTCCCTGGAAAACTCGGTCGTCGCGCTCACGGCTCGCACGGCCAGCGGTGATCTGCACATCAACGAGACGGTGCTGGATGGCGTGCATGCGCAGACCGCCAGCGGCGATTGCTACGTGGAGGGCACGCTGCAAGGAGGGCACAGCGCACGGCTAGAGACCGCCAGCGGGGATGTGCACCTCACCCTGGAGCAGCCAGAGAACACCGGCACCACCCTGGGGTTCCGCACGGTCGCCGGCAGCTCGAACGTGGATGAGCCCTTCCGCCGCATCGGGCGGCGCCGGTGGCAGATGGGCACTGGCGAAGGGCCACAGGTCGAGGTTGCCACGGTCAGCGGCGATCTCAATGTCGACGCCTCGTTTACCTCGCGGCTGGTCAATGGCAAGGATGTGGCGCGGTACGTCGAGATGGCGCCACTCGCTCCCGCACCCCCGGCATCACCTGCGCCTCCGCAGCCTCCGGCCCCATCAACTCCGCCTGCCGCTCCGTCTGCGCCGGAAGCCCCGGCTCCGGTGTTCACCTCCGATGACCCGTTGGCCTTTGCGCCATCTGCACTGGCCGCAACCGACTTCCTGGACAGGACGGCTGAGGAAGACGCGCCACCTCCGCAACGCTCGCCAGAGGAGGCCGCGCGCATAGCGCTGCTAGAGGCTGTCGCACGGGGAGAACTGGACATCGAGGAGGCGCTGCGCCTCCTCGATGCCACCGAATCTCCCACCGCCTGACGCGCACCAGTGGCCGGCCCGCCGGCACCATTCAGAGGAGCATCCACGTGAACCACTCACTCTGGGAACTCACCCTCTACACCCGCCACCATCATGAGGAACTCCTGGCCGAACGCCGCACGTGTGCCTGCCTCTCGCTGCTCCCGTCCCGGTCTGCCCTGGCCGCCTTACGCCGAACCCTGGGCCTGCAACTCATCGCGGCTGGACGCGCGCTCGCCGGCGCCGACGCCCCCCGCGAGGCGAACCGCTCCATGCATCCCGCGGTCTAGAGCAACTGCCAGCATAAAAGGAGCGAGCGCTACCTACCGGAAAGACGGTTGCCCAGCTACGCTCCTGGGCTATAGCAGAGGTCCTTCTCAGGAAAGCCATACACCGCACCGCCGATGCCCGTACTGATCTGCTACGCATTGAGCGCGGCCGCGCTCCTCTGCCTTGACGCGCTCTCCGCGGACAAGCAGGGCAGAGGCGACCACGACGCCAGCGGTGACCGAGGAAGAGTCACCAGGACGACTTGCGCCATCGGCTCTCGCCAGTGCTCGAGTCGTTGCTGTCGCCGAGGAGGCCGCTGAATTAGGCGACGTCGACCCCGCCGAATGAGCCACTGAGGGGCAGCGTGGTCCCTCACCAGGACTGCTCTGCAACTGCAACCTGAAATGCTCGCGACCCGGTTGTCTATTTCGGGCGGTCCCGTTCGACAACCATACGGAAGCGGTGGTCATTGGATGGCGGAGCCGCTTCTGGGTATTCCGAGGGATCCAGGTGCGTCGAACCGGTCGGCGCCTCCCCGCGGACAGACCCGTTTCGCATCCATCGCATGGCGGGAGGCAACCCATGGCGCGCACCAGCACGTATCTCCACTTCGGCGGCAGCGCCGAGGCCGCGTTCGAGTTCTACAAGGCCGCGTTCGGCACCGAGTTCGAGAGCCCGATCGAGCGGATGGGCGACCTCCCGGCCCAGCCCGGTCAGCCCGAGCTGAGCGCCGAAGAGAAGAACCAGGTCGCGAGCGTGAGGCTCCCGATCGCCGGCGGGCACCTGCTGATCGGCAACGATGCCCCCGCCTGGATGGGCACGCTCGTCCACGGCAATGCCATGGACATCGGTGTCGAGCTCGACAGCCACGCCGAGGCCGACCGCATCTTCGCCGCCCTCTCCGAAGGCGCCAACGTCGAATACCCTTTCCAGGCAATGTTCGACGGGAACTACTTCGGCTCGCTGGTCGACAAGTTCGGCACCCAATGGCTGGTCAGTTGCCCCGGCCCATCCTAGCCACTATTCCCCGCCCGCCTCTCGACCAGCGCGGCCCCGGTTCCCGGCGTTTTGATCGGGTAGTTCGCCCTGCCGCCCATGTGCTACAGCGGTATGCAGAAGCAACGCACCTCCAGGCGCGTGAGGCCCTTTCGCCGTGTCTTGAGCGGAGTCGAGAGACCTCGTCGCTGTCGCGGGAGCACGAGATCTCTCCAACAGGTCGAGCCACGACGGCTGGGCGGTGGCGGGCCAACGTCATTGCATAGCGCTGTAACACCAGAGTCACCAAGCCCTCAAATGCAGGAATGGTTCAGGCATCGCCGCCTGCTCTCGGAGTCACCCTGAACCGAGACGTGCAGGATTCCATTCTGCTCCAGGGACAGCCGGTCCCCATCCCACCGCCCAACCACGCGTGCCATCTCGAGCGCAGTCGAGAGATCTCGGCGTCACCTGCCGCCTCCGTACGAGGTTTGTACGAGCAGCGGGTGCGGCCTTCGTTCCTCCGTAGCGGGGGAGCCGGAGATACCTCAACATGTTCGAACTGGCGCTTGTCTGTGCGAGGAAGACACTGGTTGGGTGCGACGGTCGACAGGATTTGGACGCGTTGGCGGAACGTCGCCGCGCGTCGAGGACCGTGTGCTGAGTTTGCCAGCAGCCGCGGGGTAATCGCTGGATTTCACGACGAGCGCATGCGCTAACGCGGTGACCTCGATCCGGCAAGCGACCCACTTGCGCCGCATAGTTACCGTCAGCAGCCCGAGCAGCGAGGAAAGAAGCAGGAACTGCGTGCAACCGATGCCATCCACTGCCGCACCATCCTTGCACACGTACGCAGGAGTCAGACACCAGTCAAGTCTACTGAAGCTCGGGTAGACAGGCCCGGTAATGCTTCAGGCCTGCTTCGCGTCCCACCGGAAGAAGCGCACGGCGATCACCATCGCGGCCACGAAGAACGCCAGCAGGACGAGCAGGTCCTTCCAGATCACGCCGAAGTCGCCACCGAAGGTGATCGCGTTGCGCAGGGCGTTCACCAGGTAGGGCAGGGGCAGGATCATCGTGATCGGCTGCAACCAGGCGGGAGCGTTCTCCATGCTGAAGAAGATGCCGGAGAGAAAGAGCATGGGGAAGGTGACCAGGTTCGCGTAACTGGCCGCCGTCTCGGTGTTCGGGGCGATGCCGGAGAGCGCGAACCCGATGGCCAGGAACGCGAGCGCCCCGATCAGGATGGTCACCAGGGTGACCAACAGATTCCCGCGCAGATGGAGGCCGAAGAGTGCCCAGGCCATGCCCAGCAGGATCACCGCCTGCAGCAACGCAATCAGCAACTGCGAGACCACCCGCGCCAGGAGGAACGAGGTCAGCGGGAAGGGTGTCACCCGGATCCGGCGCAGAATCCCTTTTTCCCGGTAGGTCACGAACCCGGTGGCCAGGCTGATCACGCCGGAGTTCATCAGGCTCATGGCGAGGATCCCCGGCGCGAAGACATCCATGAAGGAGACCTCATCGCCGGTCACCGCCTGCTCGGTGATCTGCAGCGGTGGCGTACCCCCGGCCGCGCCCGAGAGCACCTGGCGCATCACCCCTACGGCCACCTGCGAAACCGGCCCCTGCGTGGCGTTGTAGTAGATGGTCACGGCGGGCAACTGATCGGCGGAGCCACTGTCCGTGAAGACCGCCACCACGCCGCGGGTCCCCGATGCCAGCGCCTGCAACTCCTCGTCCTGGCCGCCCTGGGTCACGGTGAAGGTCGGGCTCTCGCTCATGGTCTGCACCACGCGATCCCGGTAGGCCGACTCCGCGCCGGTCACGCCGACATCGAAGTGCACCGTGTCGCCGCGCCCGAAGACGACACCGAAGATGACGATGAACAGGGCAGGGAAGGCGAGGTTCCAGAAGAGCGCCGCCCGGTTGCGCAGGCTCATCGTGAAGTTGGCGCGCACCATTGCCAGCAACGCGGTCATGGGGAATCCCTCGTCTCTACCCGCTCCAGGCTAGCCACGGCGGCGACGTCCACGACGGCCGGCAGTGGGTTCTTCGCTGGGGGTCTCGGGCGCATCGTCGTACTGGCGGCCGGTGCGGGCCAGGAACACATCTTCGAGCGTGGCCTGGGCCGATCCCAGGCCAGAGAGCGTCACACCCAGCTCGCGGGTCAGCTCCAGCAGCGCAATCAGCGTGGTTTGCGCGTCCGTGGTGCGGAGCTCCAGCGATTCCTGCTCGCCCCGCGCGCGCAGATCGGCGCCCACGACAGCCGGGAGCGCGGCCAGGTGCTCTCGGGTCAGGGCACTTCCCAGGACTTCGGCTCGGATCGTCGCCTCCGCGCCCAGGTCCCGGATCAGCGCACGAGGCGTATCGCAGGCCACGACGCGGCCCCGGTCCATGATGGCGATACGGTCGCAGAGAATCTCCGCTTCTTCCATATAGTGGGTGGTCAGCACCACGGTCGTGCCCGCATCGCGGATGTCCTGGACCGTGCGCCAGAGGGTGCGCCGCGCGGTGGGATCGAGGCCCGTCGTAGGCTCATCGAGAAAGGTGATGCGCGGTGAGTTCACCAGCGCCAGGGCCAGGGCCACGCGCTGCTTCTGCCCCCCGGAGAGCGCATCGATACGGGAGCCCACCTTCTCCTCCAGACCCACCAGCGCCAGCAAATGCTGCACCTGCTGGGGTGAGGCATCCGCGCCGTAGAGATTGGCGAAGAGCGCGATGATCTCGCCCGCATTGAGGTAGTCGAAGAGGGCAGTCGCTTGCAGTTGCACGCCGATCACGCGGTGCACCTGCTTCGCCTGCGTCACCGGATCGAAGCCCGCCACGCGCAACTCGCCGCTGGTGGGGGCGCGTAACCCTTCGAGCATTTCAAGCGTCGTGGTTTTACCGGCCCCGTTCGGGCCGAGAATGCCGAAGATCTCGCCTGGCCAGACCGTGAGGTCGATTCCGGCGACGGCAGTCGTATCGCCATAGCGCTTGATGACGTTACGCATGGCGATGATCGGTTCAGCGTTCGGTACCGTTGCCGCGCTCGTGGACGCGCTGAGTGAGTTCGTCTGGTTCAGCCTTTCGCGTGCTCTCGCCGGGATTGTAGCCCGGGCGATTTTTGGCGGCACGACTGAAGCGGTAGCATGGTTGTGACGGCGAGTACGCTGGCGCAGGCATCCCCGCATTACACGTTCAGAGCGCCCGTTTCCCGTACAGGCACTCGTCACAAGGAGTAGGCATGCCTTTGTGTCCGACACCACGACAAGTTTCCCCACGCTCGCGCATCTTCCAGCGTGTTGGCAAACACGGCACGGCCCTGGCCTTTGTACTCGGTAGCGCGCTGATGCTCGCGCCCGCCGCTTCCTGGATTGTTCCCGCCCCGGCGGCCCTGGCCCAGGATGACGGCGCCGGCCAGGAGGCGACCGGGACCGAGGTTATCGCCCAGGGTGTGACCCGGCTGCCCAGGGGCAATGTTGCCTGGCTTATCAACAGGGACGCGGTTCCCGGCGGCGAGGGCGCGCCTGTCGAGAGTTTCCCGCTTGGCTTCGGGCTGACCGATGCTGGATCGGTTGAGGTGCGGGATGAAGACGGCGGCACACTGGGTGTCCTGGATCGGGGCGAGGGCATCTTCCTGCCGTCGGGCAAAGGCGGCAGCCTCGCCAGTCGCACAGCGGATGATGCCGACTTTTTCGTGATCCTGCTCGTTTCCGGGGAAGCTGCTGCCGGGGGCACGTTGCCTGGCACGCTCGTCGGCGAGCCGTTCGCCGCCCCCGAGACCCGCGATGTCGAGATGGAGTTGCGGCGCGGCGTCCTGCGCAATGATGATCAGGCCGTCATCCCGGTTGCTGCCTCGCAGACACCTAGTCTGCTGCTGGCAACGGGTGGCACGGTCCAACTCACCGGGCCGGACGGCCAGCCGGTTGCGCTCGGTGTGGGGCAGTTCGCGCTGCTAGCTGGCGCTGTCACCGTCGGCAGTGCTGATGGCTCCCCAGCTGAGTTCGTTGTGGCAAGCATCGGGGATACCGTCACGGCGGGCAAGGGCGCAGGTGAGGACGACGGCGGCCAGCCGAGAACCCGTACCCGCACGAATAACGCCGGCGCGACAGCGGCAGGTGCCTCCACCGGTGGTCGTGGCGGCGGTGGTGGTGGCGGCGGAGGCCGCGCCGCTGGCGGATCCGGAGGCGGTGGTGGCCAGCAGGGCGGCGCGACGACTGGCGAGGTAGCCACGCCAGCAGCCGTTGACCAGGACCAACTGGATCGGGAGGCCAGGCGGAGGGCTCGTGAAGAGCGGCTGAACCAGACTCCAACCGCCGGCACACCCGGGCCGGTCGAGACCCCGCCGGACACCACTCCCGCGACCCCAACCCCGGAACCGACCGAGGATACGACGGACCAGGATGACGAAGATATCGTCATCGTGGACCAGGACGATACCGAGGTCGATGACACCGACGACCAGGATGCCAGCGATCCCGGCACCGGTGACGATACCCAGGTGGTGGAAACGCCAGTGATGGAAACGCCAGTGGTGGAAACGCCGGTGGTGGAAGTCCCGCCGGTAGACGATGGGACGACCGATCCAGCAGAGGGGACGGAACCGGAAACGCCTGTGGAGGAAGTGCCGGCGCCGGAGGAGCCTGTGGTGGATCAGACCACGGGTGATGACCCGGTCACGGACGACACACAGACCGTTGACCCGAACGCCGTCACACAGGATCCGGTGGTGGACCAGTCAGATGTCGCCGCCGAAGAGATCGTGGTCGAGCAGGCGGCGCCTGAAGAGGTCGTTGTCGAGCAGACGGTGCCCGAGGCGGACCCTGCAGCTACCACAGGCGAAACGGTGCCCGCGGAAGGCGTAGTGACGCCGTAACGATCGTGCCAGAGTGGGAGCGTCTACACGCTCCCACCACCCTCTTGCCCTGCCCTGTGATCAGCGTTACTCTCGCGCAGCCAACACTTTTGTTGTAGCGCAATGAACACAGCGGCAGGCAACGGGCGGCATGGCGAACGACGCGCCAGCGGAAACTGACCCGACAGCGGAGCGCACGGATGCTCTACCAGAGCATGGACATCCGCCCGCGGTCCACAAACGCGTCCGTATCCTGCACCGCATGGCCTGGGCCCAAGCCATGCTCCTGCTCGTGGTCGTCGTCATCGCACTGCCCATCGCGTTCCGCAGCATGGGCGTGCAACTCAACGACAGCCAGGTGCGCACGCTCTATCTGTTTCCAGAAGGAACTCCGCTCTCCGACCAGACAGTGGAAGACGAAAGCAAGGCCGAGAGCTTCTACAACATCGCCGCCATCGATATCGATGAGGGCGCCGGCAATGTGACGCTGGCTGTGTCCGGGCAACGGGTTTGCGCGGACACCTGCCCCACGATGAAGTTCCACCTGATCTCCCTGGACGATGATGCCGATATCCGGCGCGCATTACCACCTTCGGTACCGATCGTGGTGGAATCCAGCGACCAGATCTTCAGTGCCACGGCAAAACTTCCGTTACGCGGACAACCGACCAAGTATCCCTTCGACGACTACGTGCTCTGGCTCGGCATCTATGGCACGCGGACCGCTGGCGGTGTGACGACGCCGCTCACGGAAGCGAGTATCCGCGGCCACGCCTTCCTGACCGTCCAGAACCAGCTTCGAGACTTCACCATGCGGCCCCCAATCGAGATCAATCCGGACCGCGCGCAGGCCGCAACGGATGTGGTCGACTTCTTTGGCGTCCAGGAGCTGCGCTTCGAGCGACCGATTCACATGAAGATTCTCACGGTCCTGCTGTTGCTGCTGATTACGTTCTCGGCGCTGACGGCGGTCGCGATGCGTGATGTCAGTGATCTCATTGTCGGCGTGGGCAGCCTCGTGATCGGTATCTGGGGCGTGCGCTCGATCCTGGTGCCACAGCCGATTCCGGTTGTCACCAGTGTCGATCTGGCCCTCTCGGTCGTGATCCTGTTTGTGCTCCTGGGACTTTTGTTGCGCGGGGCACAGCAATTGCAACGCACCGCAGAGATACCGTCCGTCACCCGGCGCACCAGGAAAGAGTGATCCTGCGCCCCCTCGCAAGTACAGTGGCCGCAGGGGAAGCGGCTGAGGGGATGGGCATGACCACAACAACGTCAGATACACCACCGAAAGCGGAAACGGCGTCCAGGCTCGACGGGCTCCGGGCAGCGCTCAAGCGGCGCCACGCACAACTCATCGCCAGGAGTACGCCGTACGCCATCATGGTTGAAATCGTGCAGGCCTTCCAGAAGTACGAGCCATCGCTGCTGGCGCGGCAATCGGCGTATTCGCTGCTCTACGCTGTCCCATCTGTGTTGATCATGCTCCTGTCGCTGGCCGCCATCGTGGACCAGAACACGGGCTCCAGCGTGTCCGCGCCGCTGCGGGAGTTCATCTCCGAGGACGCCCCGAACGATCTCCAGCCGCTGCTGGACAGCCTGGTGGACTACGCCCTGGTCCGGACAAACCAGAACACTGCGGTTATCGCCGCGCTTGTGGCGCTCGGTATCGCCATCTGGAGCGCCGCTGGTGGAGTAGGCGCGATGATGTACTCCATCAACACGGTCTACGGCATCAAGGACACGCGCTCCTTCATCAAGAGCGCCCTGATCCGCGTGGGTATGACGCTGCTCGGTGGCGTCACGCTGATCGTGTCCTTCATCCTGCTGGCGCTGGGACAGTTCCTGGTAGAGCGTTTGCCGAGCCGGGGAATTGACCTCGGGGTGCTCTACGGGTTTCTGTCGTCCGGGCCGGTGGTCGCCCACATCCTCCTTGTCGGCGGCCTGCTGCTGCTCTACAAGGTAGGGCTGGATGCGCCTTCCCATGTGAAATGGCTGCTTCCCGGCGCTGTCCTGGCCAGCCTGGCCATTGGCGTGCTGGTGTTCCTGATGGATCTCATCCTCACGTACTCGAACCCAGGCGCGGCCTACGGGGTGGCCGGGAGCGTCCTCATCCTGCTCTGGTCGCTCTACATGGTCAGCCAGATTGCCGTGATCGGCGCCATCGTCAACTCCGTCCTCGGCAAGCGCTACGACCGCCGGCTGAAGGAGGCGCTCTACCGCCGCCCGGCGGCCCTTGCCAGCCAAGAGGACATCGCCGTCTCCGTCTATCGCTAGCCTCCACTCCGGGTACCTTGCGCCCCACTGCCATACGAAAGTTGTGTCATCCTGAGTGAAGTCGCAGGATCTCGTTCGGCGGTCGACGCCATGAGATACCGGTCCACACGGCGACATCGAGACATATCATGCAGGTGTGCGGCAACGCACATACGGCACGTTGATTGTGAGCCGTGGCTGATCACGGCCGATATGCTCACTGGGGAGAGACAGGGTGAAGCTGGGCCTGGGGCTGTACCGGCAGATGCTGACGCCGGAGAACTTCCGCTTCGCACGACAGGCAGGCGCCACGCATATCGTGGCGCACTGGGTCGATTACTTCAGCAGCGGCCCGCGCATTCCACAATCACAAAGCCGTGACCAGGGTTGGGGCGTGATCCAGAACCAGGGCAAGCTCTGGTCAGTCGAGGAGCTGACCGCGTTGCGCGAGGGCGTGGAAGCCGAAGGGCTCACGCTGGCGGCCATCGAGAATCTCGATCCCTCCCACTGGCACGATGTCCTGCTGGATGGCCCCCGCAAGGCGGAGCAACTGGAGGACGTGAAAACCATCATCCGCAACATGGGCGCGGCTGGCATCCCGGTTCTTGGCTACAACTTCAGTATCGCCGGGGTCTGGGGGCATGTCGTCGGACCGTGGGCGCGCGGCGGCGCGGAGTCGGTCGGGTTCTCGGCGGCGAACGGTCCGGCACAGGCGCCGATTCCGCGGGGCATGGTCTGGAACATGACCTACGATCCTGACGCGCCTGAAGGCGATATCGGCGAGGTCACGACAGAGCAACTCTGGTCTCGCCTGGCCGACTTCCTGCACGCCGTCGTGCCGGTCGCTGAAGAGGCAGGTGTCACGCTGGCCGCTCACCCGGACGACCCGCCGCTGGAGAGCCTGCGCGGCGCTGCCCGCCTGGTGAACCGGCCCGAGCTCTACCAGAAGCTGCTCGATCTCTACCCCAGCCCGAACAATGCGCTGGAGTTCTGCCAGGGCACCATCGCCGAGATGCACGGCGAGATGGATGTGTACGAGGCGATTGACCAGTACAGCCGGCAGGGCAACATCGCCTACGTCCACTTCCGCAACGTGCGCGGCAAAGTGCCGGAGTACCACGAAGTCTTTGTCGATGAGGGCGACGTGGATATGGTGGAAGCACTTCGTATCTACCACCGCAACGGCTACGACGGGGTGATCATCCCGGATCACACGCCGCAGATGGAGTGCGGAGCCTCCTGGCATGCCGGCATGGCCTACGCGCTTGGCTGGCTGCGTGGCACGTTGCACTTTATTGAGCAGGAGTCCGTCCACGCCTGAAAGACCGAGGGTGGGCGGTGAACCACGCCTGCCCGGCTGCGCGAGCCACGCAGCGTCGATAGCGTTTCCCTGGGCAATCTGTTTCGTCCTGCATTTGGGCCGACGCCTTGAACCCGGAGTACGTAGAAGCGCTGGAGGAAATAGCTCTGATGTCCAGCCGGATTGCAGCGATCACGATTGACTGCGCCGATCCCCAGCGTCTCATCACGTTCTGGGGTAGCGCGTTAGGGTATGAGGTCCGCGAGGATGTCGTGGGCTGCTCGCTCTGCGATCCAACCGGTGCCGGGCCGGCGCTTGGGTTCCAGCCTGTACCAGAGGGCAAGATCGTCAAGAACCGGGTCCATCTCGACCTTACCCCACGTTCGGGCGATCTGGAAGCGGAGGTCGCACGCCTGGAGCAGCTTGGCGCGCAGCGGGTGCGCCATTTCGATCACGATCCGCAACAGGTGTGGTGGGTCATGCACGATCCCGAGGGGAATGAGTTCTGTGTCGTGCAGTTTCTCGTCACGCCGCACCCGTGAGCCGAGCCTTGTCTCGCCCGCCTCACTCCTGGACCTCCTCGTATCTCCCCATGAGGGGCGTGACCGAGATGCCATGGACCACGATCGAGGTCGCGACGACGGCCAGGGTCATCCCGGTCAGCCAGAGCGCCAGGTCCTCTGGAACCTCGTGCGTTATGACGTACATCAGGTAGTAGACCGAGCCGATACCCCGGATACCGAACCAACTGATATAGCCACGCTCCAGCGGGGTGACACCCGACCGGATCAATCCCAGATTGACCGCAACAGGCCGGATCACCAGCAAGAGGAGCGGCACGAACCAGAGCGCGGCGGTTGGAATCATCTCCAGCGAGAGCATGGCGCCAATCAGCAGCATGACTGCCACCTCGCCGATTCGCTCCAGTTGCTCGGTGAAGCTCAGCACCGTTTGCGCCATGTAGGCTGGCGCGGTTTCCGGCCGGGTCGCCAACTCTTCAGGATCGACCGTGTCCACATCGGCCAGGACCTCTTCGGGCGCCCGCTCCGTTCCTGACGCGCGGGACTCGACCCAGCGCAGGGCCAGGCCCGCCGCGAAAACGGCCAGGAAGCCGTATGTGTGCAGGAGCAGGGCAGCGCCGTAGGCGAAGGCAATCAGCCCCAGCGCCAGGAAGTCATCCAGCCCCACGGCTTCCTTGTGTTGGCGCCGCAGATAGAGGATGACGTGACCAGCACCTGATCCCAGTACTGCCCCAATGAGCAGTCCACCAGAAATGGCCCAGATTACATCGACCGCCAACCACCGCCACCCGAACGATCCCAGATCTTCCAGGCCGAGCAATCCCAGCCCGAGGATCACAAAGGGGAACGCCGTCCCATCGTTGAGCCCGGCCTCGCCTGTCAGCGTAAAGCGCAGTCGATCACGATCACGCGGTCCGGTCACCTGCACGTCGGATGCAAGCACGGGGTCGGTCGGCGCCAGAACGGCTCCCAGCAAGACCGCTGCACCGAGCGGCAGGCCAAGGAGCAACGTTCCAACGACTGTGATCATGCCGATCGTCAGCAGCATTGACCAGGATGCCAGGATGACGGGCAGGCGCGTCAACGGATCGCGCCACGGAATCACGAGTTTGAGACCCGCACAGAAGAGCGAGACGAGGACCACGATTTCGGTAATCCGCTCGATCACGTCTGACTGGAGGATAGGATCGATGCTCAGCAGACCCAGGCCATAGGGACCGATGCCGATGCCTACGGCGAGGTACAGCATCGAGGTCGAGAGGGGCAGGCGCGAGAGCAGCGAACTGCTGAGCGCCATGAGCAGGAACACAGCCCCGACAATGAGGAACCACCATTCGAAGATCATGAGGGCACTCTAGTCGAGGATTGCCGGGGTTTCGCAAATGCGGGCGACCGACCGGCACTTTCCTGGCCGGAGGTGTGAGCCGCGCAAAGCAGTCGCCGTCCACGCACGTCACGTGGCAAGTTGAAAGATGCGCTGACCTGCGGTGCAAGCCCACGGATTCCGCAGCGAGCGTGACGGAGGAGCAGGTTAGCATTGGTGATCATGATGGTTGTGACGGTGACCTCACTGGCCTGAAAGCGTCGGACTGAATGCGCGTCCGTGCCTGTCACGACAGGCACGGACGCGCGGTCGAAACTCGCGGAGCGTCTTGTGCAGTTACCCCACAGGCGCTCCAGAGCGGCGATAGATGAGGAGATCGAGCGAGCGCGGATCGGTGGCCAGGAGCGTATCAGCAACTCCCTCCTGGTTCACGGAATAGAGGCTGACCCACCCATCCGTCGTCGTGCCAATGGCTGACCAGAGGTTGACGAGGAGATAGCGGCGTCCGCCTCCCAGGACCAGGTCGGGATTGATTCCCAGTTCTTCCGCACGCGCCTGCAGCTCAGCCGGCGCCTCCACCACGTCGCCGCCTTCCGCCACGTATTCGGCGATGACGTCGCCATCGACACGAACGGCAAAGAGACGCGCAGGGTCGGCCGCGTCGGCATCGCTTGTGTAGACGATGACCGTGACGCTGCTGTAGATCGATCGTGTCCACGTTTCATTGAGGAAGTACCGCTCGTCGTTCGCGGTGATCGCGCGGGCATTGCCGCTGACGGTAAAGTCCACGGCAAACGATGCTTCTGCTTCATAGCGATAGAGCACATCTGCGCGCCGGTTGACCCGCAGAAAGACGACCTGTGCTCCTCCACTCCCGTCTGCTTGCACGGCCTCGAACGGTCCGACGCAGCCGAGTCGGGTCAACGTGACGTCATTGTCGAATTGTTCCTCGCCGACGAATCGATAGGAAACGCCGGAAAGCTGAATACTCCTCGGGAGTCTTTCGGGCAACCCGTTCGCGTCGACCGCGCCCGGATCACCCTGGCAGCGCCGGTCCTGCTCCGGTGCTTGCGCCACCAGTCCAGATGTCGATGCCGGCGTCGATGTTGCACCAGGTTGCGCCTGGACTGGGACGACGCGAATGTTGGGCAGCGGCGTGGGCAGCGGCCCAACGTTGATGGTCGTTTCCAGCGTGATTTGCACAAAGCCTGGCGGCGGGGGCACGATCGCAGGGGGTGGTGGATTCTGGCCTACCGGCGCAATGACCGTCGTGACCGCCGTGAATTGGTAGACCCGGTTGTCTATCACGGTCAATGTGGTGATCACCGGTGACAGCGCTTCTGCCTGCTCCACTGGGGCAAAGAGGGGGAACGGGCCGGAGCAGCCGATGCGCTGCTGGCCTGCAGACTCGACAGTCACGCTCACCTGTGCATCGAAGCGGAACTGCGTCTCGGCGAAGACCAGATTGTTCAGGGTGACTGGCACTCCGGCTGCGTTGAGCGCGATGTAGCGCTCCAGCGTTTCCCCATCGGGAACGAAGACTTCGGCTACGCCCGGGTACCCGCCAGCACGAACCAGGATCTCGCGACCGTCGTCCGTGCGAGGAACGTCGCCGAACGCGGTGATCGTCGCGGTCCGCAACTCTTCGATGGCAATGCTCGATTCAACGCTGGCAAAGGTGTACGCGTACTGCTGGTTGTCAAAGGTGTGCGAGAACGTGCGCGGATTCGCTTCCGCCGAGCAGGGCGCCGCGACGTCAAACTGGCCAGCTGTGGTTACCGTCACTTGTGACACGTACCTGGCGACCACTCCTGTTTCCACCGAAACGGCGTAGACCCGACCGAAGGGGCCGGCAAGAGACGACTGCGCCAGATTGAGGCTCACGCTGCCGACCTGGTCCGTGGGCGAGGCAAAGATGTCCAACGCGACTTCTGGCGCCTGCACGACATCCACCTGCTCCAGTGTCCCCGGATCGATGTCCACCTCGAGATCGAACGTGTAGCGAACACCCTGGACCTCGATCTCCCGAGGCCATGCTGGGGGAACAGGCGGTGGGGCATCAACCGGGACTGCGGAGAAGGGCGTAGGAGGCGGGGCGACGGTCGGGAATACCTCCGGTGGCGCCACCTGATCGGTCGCCGGGGGAACGGAGCTGGTGGCAACGGCGGGTGTTTCTGTCACAGCAGCAGGGGTTCCGTCCACCTCAGGCACGACCGGCGTTTGCGTCGCCACTGGGATTTCCGCAGTTGCCGGGGGAGCCTCCGTCGCCACTGGCTGCGGTGTTGTGGCGGGAGGAGCCGGGGTTACAGTCGGCGGAACGGCCGTCGCAGTGGGGAGCGTCGTGGGAGTTGGTGGAACAGCGGTTGCTGTCGGCGGGAGTGCCGTAGCGGTCGGAGGTATCGCGGTTGCTGTCGCAGTTGGAGGTACTGCGGTTGCCGTGGGGGGCAGAGGAGTCTCGATGGCCGCCGGCGAAGCAACGGCGGGTGTCTCAATTGGCCCCGGCGTCGATGTCCCCTCGTTGGCAGGAGCCTCAGCCGCAAACGCCAACACGCGTGGTGTCTGGTCGTTCAGCACGATGAAGATCTGGTCGAACGCACCGTCATTCGCGGGTTCATCAGCGCGCACGGAAAACGGGCCCAGGCAGCCTGCGCGAACGAGGTTGTTGGGGTCAACCGCTCCGGTGACGTCACCCTCAAACCCGAAGGGCTGACCAGCGAAGGCGATTGTTTCCCCCACCGTGATCGGCAGGCCATTCTCTCCGAGCAGGATGAAGCGATCGAGCCCGGTGTCACTCGGGAAGAACAGCTCTTGAAATGGCTCGGCAGCAACTTCTGCGTAGACGGGCTGACCGTCACTCGTCTGCAGGACCTCCAGCAGTGACGCTGGCGTCAGGTCTGGCTCGGGGCCAGCGTAGACGTACTGCGCGTCACCAACGTCCACGACGTTGAAGTTGACCGATTCAGCCAGGCATGTGTTCTCGGGCGATGATTCGCCAGCAGGTCCAATGGGAAGCTCCGGCAAGTAGCGCCCGGCCTCGGCAGCTCCGGCTGCAGCGCGGTACACGCGCTGGTACGGAGGATCACCTGCCGCGTACACCTGCTGCGTATCGGCCTCACCAACGGCCTGCAGCCCTTCCAGATCGATCGCGACCGACCGGTCGAGGGCGAAGCGGACGTCATCAACTGTCACTTCCAGCGGCGCATCGCCCGGTTCTGTCTCCGCAGCAGGCTCATCCGTGATGACCGGAAGCATTTCCTCGGTTGCGACCGCTGTTTCCTCCGCAGGTGGGGTGGCCTCTCCTTCAGTGGTGATGACGGCTGCCGTCGGTTCCGCCGTCGCGATGGGCAACGCCGCTTCTTCGCCAGGAGTCGCTTCCACCTCTCCACCGTCTGGACTGGGGGTCGCCGCCGGGTCCGCTTCCTGGGCCTGGTAAGCGAAAAGCCGGGTACCGGCGGTTACGTAGAGCCGCGTGGCACCATCCGCGCTCAGCTCCTCAGGCGAGGCGGACACACGAAACGGACCAACGCAGCCGGCCGGGGTCAATGTTGCCGGATCGACCGTATCGGTCACTTCCCCTTCGGAGATGAACGAGTTGCCCTGGAATTGGAGCGTATCACCGAGCATGGTCGGTCGGCCATCTGCGAGCAGGACGAAGCGCCGCAATCCGTTGCCGGTGTCGAGATAGAGATCGGTGGGCGGTTGTGCTTGCGGGTCACCGAAGATGGCTTGCCCGTCACCTGTGGTAGCAACGGTCGTCATCCCCTCAAGGGAAATAGCGTCCGCGCCAGCAAAGACATAGGTGCCGTTCCCGGTGTTCAGCTCCCCGAATTCCAGCGGCTCGGCCCGGCACGGGTTGGCGGCGTCCGCCTGACCATTGGGCCCGACGGGAATCTCGGCAAGATACCGGGCCAGGCGACCAACCTCGGCCGTTTGCGTGGAAGCGAAGAGGAGACCGTAAGGCGGGTCAGCGCTCTCCGCCAGGAGGACTATTTCCCCCTCGCGTCCGACCTCGACCAGATCGTTGGTGGGGCGTGTTTCCTCGCGGTCGTAGTGAAAAGTCTGATCTCCCAGAACGATTTCGACCGGAAACTCGGGCAGTGCCCCCGCAGGCTCAGCCGTTTCCTGAGCGAGTACTGGAAGCGCCCAGCCAGCGCCCGTTGGCAGGCTCCCGACCAGCATTGCAAAGAAGAGGAGGATGGATAGCGTCCGGTTCTGCCTGGTCATCAGCCCGTCATCCTCTCTGGCTCAGGAGTTCCTGCCATCTTCCGGTTTTACTGCGGCAACTCCATGGAGATTGTTGCGGTTACGCGGTCCCGCGAGATGAGCCCGCGCATGAATCAGGCCACGCCCCTCACTCGCTGGCACGCTCCATGCGCGGGCTCATTCCAGAGACGGCCGCAGCGCGCCGTCATGGCAACCGATAGTGGTTCCGCAGAGACGGTTGAGAAGGGGCGATGCGATGCGGTCTCCGGCGCACTCTCTGGGCTGGACGCGCCGAGCGTTCACACTCTTGCTGCTCCTCCTGGTCATCGCGGCGACTCCCTCTCTGGCAATACTCTTCCTCCCCCGGCCAGCAGTAGCAGTCCCAGCCGCCCAGGACAGCGCCCCGGTGCGGACCGTGAACCTGGAACTGATCCTTGACCTCTCCGGCTCCATGGCTCGCCAGGTAGCCGGAGGCGAGACGAGGATGGATGCGGCCAAACGAGTCATGAACGACGTGATCGATGCGCTCCCGGAGCAGGAAGGGGTCAACGTCGGCTTCCGCATTTATGGCCATCTAGGTGACAACTCCGAGGCGAGACGGCAGGAAAGCTGTAATGCGTCTGACCTCGTGGTCCCCATCCAGGGTGTCGACAAGCCTGCTCTCCGGGCTGAGGTGGCGGACGCACGCCCCATTGGCTGGACGCCGATTGCGCTTTCCCTTGAGCGCGCGGGAGGCGACTTTCAGCCAGGTGAAGGGGTTGCCAACCACATCCTGCTGGTGACCGACGGCGAGGAAACATGCGGCGGCGATCCCTGCGCGGTGGCGAATTCGCTGCGCCAGGGCGCGGCGGCATTGACCACGCATGTCGTCGGCTTTGCGCTCAATGAGGCCCAGGCCCAGCAAGTGAGCTGCATTGCCGAGCAGGGCGGTGGCCTCAACCTGCGAGCGGCCAACGCGAGGGAATTGAGCAACGCCATCTTCTCGGTGCTCGAGGAGATCCAGGTCGTCGTGCAGAACGGCTTCCTGGAGATCGAGGAGATCGGGGGCCTTTTCCCACGCGCGACGATCACCTTTATCGCCACCGGGGATCAGGCTGACCGGGAAGCAATCACGCTTACCAACGACAATCGCGTCGAGTTGGCCGTTGGGTTCTACGATGTTTCCTGGGCCTACGCGACCGGAGGCGAAATCACCATCCGGGTGAATATCGAAGCCGGGCGCACGACCTGGGTGCGAGGCTCGCTGCTGAAGTTCCCCCAGGGCGCTGGTGAAATCTACGTCGTCAAGGATTTGGCCGGGACCGTCATCTGGCAAGCCCCGTTTGAATACGGAGACACGGTCTGGGTGCTGCCCGGTATCTACACCATGGATCTTGTAGAGCGCGTCGGCGACCCGGTACTCATCATGGCGCAGGTACAGACACTTCCCGGCAGCGTCACCGAACTTGAGGTTTCGACGGCTCCCTGACCTGGCTGAGCTCATCGAGAGTGCTCATCGAGGGCACGGGTTCAGAAGAAGCGGAATCCCCCCTGGCGTTCTTGCTGCCCGCGCCGCTCCATGGAGCGGCGCGGGCAGCAGTAGCTGGCTAGAAACGAGCCGAAAGTGATGCGGGTCCGTAGCAAGCCTCCCACGACACTACATCCCAGCTCGGTCCCTGGCATCCCGATGCAACCGGGTCGATTGTCCGTAGCGATTGCGGCGCTCATCCTGATCGCGGGCTCACTCGCTGTGGCAGACCGGCCAGGGAAATTCGCCCTGGGTTCCGAGCCGGTTCATGCCCAGGCACTCCCGACGGTCTCACCTACCGCCACGCCGCGCGTCATCGTCATCGACCGCCCAACGCCGTTGCCGACTCCGCCACCGATACCGACTCCGTCTCCAACCGCCACGACTGCTGCGGGGCAAGAGTCCGTCATAGAAATTGAAGAGGCGACGTCAACGCCCTCAGGCGAAGGCACGACGACCCCCAGCGCTACCTCCACACCCTTCGTGCTTCCGACGCCGGCCCCGACGGCAACTGCGACGGCAGTTCCTCCGACAGCGACTGCGACAGCCGTTCCTCCGACACCAACGATCGCTGTCCCGACCGCGACTGCTACGCCACAACCCCCAGCGGCTGTTCCCACCATCGCTCCAAGACTGGGAACGCTACTGACCTTTGGGACTCAGGATTGGGAAGGGGCGTTCTACCGGGGAGACAGTGTGTACTATGGTCGCCCCTGGTCTGCCCTCTATGGCGCCTCGAGCTCCTATCCCCGGGCGAGGCTCACCTTTTCGCTGGATGCCGATCCGGCTGGCGAGACGATCTTGACCGTAACCGGCCTCGACGACGATTGGTCCGCCCTGAACGAGATCAGCCTTGAGGTCAATGGAGCGCAAGTCTTCGTGGGGCAGAGTCCCTTCCCCAACTGGGACGGCGTGGGCAACGGCGCCAACGCAGCCTGGACAGACATCGCCTTCACCATTCCGCCAGGCATTATCCGCGCCGGTCCGAATACGATCGAGATCGCCAATCTCACGCCTGGCAACAACTTCAGCGCGCCGCCGTATGTTCTCCTGGCTGACGCCACCCTTCAGATCTCCGGCTCTTCTGCACCGCAAGCGCCACCGGCCGCCGAGAGTCCGCCGGCTGAGCCTGAATTGGTTGCCTTCGCCGCCGAAGACTGGCGGGGCGGCTATTACCGAGGTGATGGTCAGGCATATGGCCGCCCGTGGGTTGCACTCTACGGTGCGCAGAGCGCCTACCCAAGCGCCACGCTCACCTTCAGGATCAGGGGAGAAGCGGGAGGTCCCGCGACGCTGCGGCTCACGGGCCTGGATGATGAACTGCCAGATCTGAACCAGATGGCCGTGGCGGTGAACGGCGAGCAGGTCTATTCGGGCGCGAGCCCCTTCGTGAACTGGGATGGGATTAGCAATGGAGCGAATGCCGCGTGGACTGAAGCATCGATCACCATCCCTGCCGGTGTCCTGCAATCCGGCCGCAACGAGGTTACGGTGTCGAACCTGACCCCTGCGGCGAGCTTCAATGGCCCACCCTACGTCCTCCTCGCCGATGCGGTGATCGAAACCCAGTCGGGAGGCTGACGAGACGTCACGCTTTTTCTCGTTGCCCGGCTTGCCCTGTCCTGTCCGCACCACCCCGTCCACAAGCTGGAGATCGTCCATGTCACCCAGAGACCGCGGTGGACAAGACGAAATCGCGATCGATATTCCGGGTGCGAGCCTCCGGGGGAATCTTGGGGCGCCCCAGGACCCCGCTGGCATCGTCCTCTTCGCGCACGGCAGCGGTTCGTCCCGCCATTCTCCGCGCAACCGCTCTGTGGCTGAAGTGCTGCAGGCGGCGGGGCTCGCCACCCTGCTGATGGATTTGCTCACGAGTGAGGAAGAAGCCTTCGATCAGGTTACCCGCGAGCTGCGGTTCGATATTGACCTGCTCAGTGAACGCCTCACCAGCGTTATCGACTGGACGTCCCGTCGGCAAGAGATGCTGGGTCTCCCGCTGGGACTCTTCGGCGCAAGCACCGGAGCGGCTGGCGCCCTGCGCGCAGCGGCGGAGCGTCCAGAGATCGTTCGTGCGGTCGTCAGCCGCGGCGGCCGCCCCGACCTGGCGGGAGCCGCGCTGCCCCGTGTGCAGGCCCCGACCTTGCTGATCGTGGGAGAGGCGGACGCCCAGGTGATTCCGCTCAATGCGGCAGCTCAGGGTCAGATGCGCGCTCCGGTGCAATTGGTGTTGGTGCCCGGAGCCACGCACCTGTTCGAAGAACCCGGCACGCTGGCTACTGCGGCACAACTCGCCCGGGACTGGTTCCTGGAGCATCTGCCAGCAGCGTGACGGACCCTCCGTCGAGGACGGAGCTGTTCGAACGACTCCTGAACAGAGTCCAGTACGGGAGGGCGAGCAGATCCGCGTATGGCTACGCGGGACCGATCAGGGCATGCATGACATCCGTGAGCAGACCCGGGTCCAGCGGCTTGAGCAGGTGAAAACGTCCACTGGTCGGCCAGGGGCGACGTTCTGCTGCATCCAGCAGCGACATGTCCAGGGCCGTCATCACCACGGGTAGAGCACGGGTTGCCGGGTCCTCCACAAGCTGATCGACCAACGCCCACAGCGCGGACTCCCCTGCCGCCAGATCGATGACCATGGCCTGGGCGCCGGAGGCGTGAACCATCGCGTAGGTCTGGGGTACCAGATTGGTGCTGGTGACGTTGTAGCGTTGGCTCTGCAAGAGAACCCGTGCCACATCAAGGAACGCTGGATCGCTGTTCACCACGAACACGTGACTGCGCACCATTTGCTGGTCGAGGGCGGCGTCGGCCGCGGCATCCGTGGGCGGTGACTCCCCTGACGCCTCCTCCGGTACTGGCGATGCGTGGGAAAGCGTCAACTCCGTGAGCCGTGCCCTCGCGGCATCCGAAAGCGCAATCAATTGCGCACTGCGATCACCCAGCGCAATCGAGCGCGCGATCAACCTTTCCGTAGAGGCATCGTCGGAAGAGGATGGGGGCGCCATAGCGGTATCCTCTCACTGGGAGAAACGTGCGTCAACCGTCGCCCCACCCTACCGACACGGCTGAACGCATCTTCGAAGTCGCGCACCATCGTCAATACAAAGCCGACCTGGCACCTTGTCTCTGGAGCCCGCGTGGGACCATTACGGGTAGAGTTGCACGCCGTGTTCAATGGTTGGACGACCCGAGGCCGATGCGCCATCACGGCGTTCAGTTCTAGACGCCTTGCCGCCGTCCTGGTGCCTGGGATGACTGACGGCATCACGTGTCGCTGCGATCTGGCAGCCTAACGCCGCATATCCAATCTTGCGGCACGTATCGAAAGCAAGAAGGTCACGAGCAACCTTCCCTTCACCAGAGAGGCGAATTCGGGAGTCAGCAACCCTAGCTGCAAGTGCGAAGCGCCTTGACGAAGACGCCTCTCAATCCGTGTCTATTGCGCTTCGCGGCCACGTTCCACCAGCCGCGCCAGCTTGTCCAACGACATGCTCCAGCCAGTCGCGTTGTCCTCCGGGGAGACACCCGGTGGGAGATTCTCGTGGGTGGCGTGGAGGTCGGTGCCGCCATCGGGCGCGTCAGCCAGGGTGTAGGTGATCAGCATCTCGCCCTGCATGGCCGGGTCGTCCGTCTCGAACTCGACGGACTGCACCACGCGCTCGTCCGGAACCAGGGTGACGAATTGCCCATGGTGGGTATCAGTCTGGGTGCTGGTCTTGCCCGTGCCGGTTGGCGCGTCATAGGTGAGGGAGATGCGGAAGTGCCCGCCCTCGTGGGCGTCGAAGGAGTGGACTTCGCTGGTCATGCCGTCCGGCACCATCCACCGCTGCACTGCCGCAGGGTCGAGCAACGCCTGATAGACCTGATGGCGCGGGGCGTGAATATGCTGGTGGAGTGCGGTGGGTACAGACTCACCGTTCGACATGACGTTCCCTCTCCGTTCGTGCCGGAAGAGAAGCCTATTCCTTCCCGGCGGGCGCGCTCTCCTGATAGACGGCATCGAGGCGGTCTAGCAGCCAGTCGGCCGAGTCCGTGCCGTTTACAAGCCACTGGTGTACCAGTTTGCCCGAGTCTTCCTGGCACTCCATGAAACCGTGGTAGCGCGGGCGCAGGTAGGCATTGTCCAGGTTGGCAAGGGTATCGCGGAAGAAGTCGTTGGAGGCCGCGTTGACCGCTTCATCGAGCCAGGCGACGCGGTGTCCCGGCTGGCCGCCACCCGTGAAGTACACGCCGCGCTGCACATCCGGGCTGGCCACGAACGCCGCGAATTCAGCCGCTTCCATCGGGTGCCGGGTGTGTGAGGAAATGGCGACGCCGGCACCACCCAGCACGCCGCCGCGCGGCTCACCCCCACCGATGGTCGGGACGCCGGTGAAGCGCACGAGGTGGTCGCGGAAGCTGGGACGGCCGTAGTTCGAGTAGCCGAAGAGGAGCGGGATGAAGGCGACCTCGTCCGTGCTGCTCATCAGGTCGAGCGAGCGGGGCGGATTACGCTTGAGAGACTCCGGGTGGGCGGTACTCGCCAGTGCCCGCAGCATGCCAAGAACCTGCCGTCCCACGCTGCGCGAGACCATACGGTCATCCTGCTGATAGGCAGGTTCACCGGCGGCGGCGCAGAGCGACAGCACGCTCATGATGGCGTCGATGGGGATGAGCGGGTTGATCACCTGCGCGCGCTCATGGCCTTTCCGCCTCTCCGCCAGCGCCAGCACCTCCTCCCAGGACTGGGGCAGGCCGCCGATCTCCGCGATCAGGTCCGGGCGGTAGGCGGAAACGTGCCCAGCGGCGTCTGTGGCCAGGCCCCACTGGTGCCCGCCGTAGAGGTAGCTGCGGTGGCTAGGGCCCACGCTGTTCGCTGCCTGCTCAGCCAGGAATTCGGTGGAGAGGACGGTATCCAGGGGCAGCAGGCAACCATCGTCTGCGGCGAAGCCAACGAACGGGTGATCGATCACCAGCAGATCGTAGGTCTCGGCCAGCTTCTGGATCGGGAAATCGCCAAACGCCTGCAGGCTGCGCGTGTGCCAGGTGATGTGCACGTCCCGGCGCAGTTCTGCCCACGCGGTAGAGGTCGCCACCATGCAGTCATGCCCGCGCGGATGATCCCAGCTCACGCCGCGCAGTTCAATGACCATGTGCCTCCCCCTGTCCTGTGGCAACGCGAAACTGCCCGGTTTTCTGCGCCTGGAAGTCGACGAGATTCTTCGCCTGCGGGCTCAGAATGACAAGCGGAAGGGGCGTACACATCTGACATCTGCCCGCAGCCGCTGCACTCAGGGTAACCTGGCCGCTACTCGCGAACGCGCGCGTTGCGCCCGTAGACGAAGAGCATGAGCAAGATGATCAGGCCGTACAGGATCTGCTGACCGGCCGGCTTGATGCCCACGATTTGCAGCACGTTCTGCAGCAGCACGATGGTGATGGCGCCAGCGATGGTGCCGGTATAGCCACCAGACCCGCCCAGGATCGAGGTACCGCCGACCACGACCGCGGCAATGGCGGGGAGAACGTAGGCCTCCCCCATGCCCAGGTAGCTCTGCTGCGAGTATCCCGTGAGCATGACGCCGCCGAGGCCAGCACAGAGCCCGCAGAGCGTGTAGGTCGCCACCAGCACCTTGCGTACCGGCACCCCGGAGAGATAGGACGCCTTGACGTTGTTGCCGATGGCGTACAGCCGCTTGCCGTAGACCGTGCGCCGCAACAGGAAGACGAGGCCGATACTGAAGAGCGCCCAGAAGATGAGGGCCCAGGGCAACACGCCACCGATACGCCCCACCGCGACGTCTCGCGCGAACTGGGGCGCTTCTCCCTGCGGCGTGCCGTTCGTGAACACGAGCGTGTAGCCCGCCAGCACGGCGTTCATGCCCAGGGTCATGACCAGCGAGGGAATACGCAGGTACGCCACACCCAGACCGTTGATGAGGCCGACCAGCGCAGCCACTCCCAGCGCGATGGCTGCGGCTGCCGCGACTGGCATCTGGGTGCTCAACTGGGTGAGCAGGATGGCTGAGAGGTTGAGATTCCACGCCACCGAGAGGTCAATGCCTCCAGTGAGGATGACCAGTGTCTGGCCACCGGCAACAATGCCCAGGTAGGAGGCGAGCACAAGTTGCTGCGTCAGGTTGCCCGGCGAGACGAAGCCCGGGGCACGGATGGCAGCGGCTGCCAAGAGAATGGCAATCAGCAGGTAGGGGATGAGGTAGGCGCGGTTTTGCGCCAACCAGGATGCCTGCTGCGCTGGCGGGCACGCCCCAGCGTCCGCTGCTGCCGTCGCAGCTTCCATCGTGGTCGATTCTGGCTGCATGCTCACAGGCGATCCAGGCGGTTGCGCACGCGCAGGAGCCCGAGCGCCCCGAGCGAGACGGCAATGAGCAGGATCGAGCCCTGCACCAGGTCCTTGTAGAAGCTGCTGACGCCGTAGAACTGGAGCACGCTCGGGATCACCGCGATCACATAGGCGCCCGCCAGCGTCCCCAGGAAGGAGCCCGCTCCCCCGGCCAGCGCCGCTCCACCCAGCACCACGGCGGCGATGGAGTTCAGGGTGAAGATCGCTCCACCCAGCGCGTTCCCGGTGGAGGTCTGGGCGCTGTTGATCAGCCCGGCCACGCCAGCGGCCAGCCCGGCCAGGGTGTACGCCGCCAGCTTGGCACGCTGCACATCGACGCCGGAGAGGTAGGCCGCGCCCTCGCTACTACCCACCGCGTAGATGCGCGTGGCCAGCGGCGTACGGCGGAAGAGCAGCCAGAAGATGACCAGGCCGGCGATGACGAACGCCGCCCTGGGAATCGGGATGCCCCAACTCAGGCCACCCGGTAGCACGGCCGGTTCCTGGAACGCCGTACCGGAGATCAGCGCGCTGAAATCAGGCGGGATGAAGCCGCCCGGTGAGGGCCGGATATAGAGCGCGATTCCGGTCCAGATGGAACCCGTGGCCAGGGTGACGATGATCGGCTGCAAGCGGCCGTAGGCAACCATCGCGCCGTTAATGAACCCACCCAGTGCGCCAACCGCCAGCGCGGCGATGGCCGCCTTGACCATGCTGCCGCGCGGGTTCTCCTTCTCAGTCGTGGCCGAGGCGATGCTGTTCGTGAGGCTGACCATAGGGCCTATCGAGAGGTCGATGCCGCCGGTCAGCACCACCATGGTCTGCCCCAGACTGGCCGCCGCGAGGGTCAGGCCAGAGTTGGCGATGGTGCGCTGCTCACGCGGGCGGAACTGCGGCACCACGGTGATGTAGGCCAACAGGATGGCAATCAGCAACGCCCAGGCAAAGAGCAATCGGCCGTTGCGCGCCACGAACGAGCGGGGCCGCACCACACGGTCCTGCCCTGCCCCGGGCAGCGGAGCACCAGCGTCAATGCTGGCCATCGGACGTCTCCCTCATGCCAGGACGGCCTCCTGTGCTTCCGCGATACCAACGGCGGCGCTGACCAGGTTCGCCTCGGTCAGCGCCGGGCCGCGCAGTTCCCGCGCCACGCCGCCCTCGTACATCACCAGGGCCCGGTCGCAGAGGCCAACCACCTCGGCCAGGTCAGTCGAGAAGAACAGAATGCCATGCCCTTCCGCCGTCAGGCGGCGCATCAACTCATAGATCTCCTGCTTGGCGCCGACATCGATGCCGCGCGTGGGATCGTAGAGCAGGTAGACATCGGCGTCGGTGAGCAGCCACTTGGCGATCGCCACCTTCTGCTGGTTGCCGCCGCTGAGGTAGCGCACCGGCACTTCTGGCCCAGCCATGCGGATGGAGAGGCTGTCCCGCATCTCCAACGTTTCTCGCAGCACATCACTACTGGAGATGACGCCGTTACTCGAGACTTCTGGCAACGTCGCCAGGGTGATGTTTTCATCCACCGGTAAAGCCAGGATCAGCCCCTGCGTCTTGCGGTCCTCGGGCACCAACGCAATACCGGCGGCCATGGCTGCACGCGGGCCCGCCAGCCGGATCGGCTTTCCGTTTAATGACACATCACCCGAGGTCCCGATATACACCCCGAAGAGCGCGAAGAGCAGATCACCCTGGCCCTGGCCCTCCAGCCCTGAGAGTCCCACGATCTCACCCTTGTGAATCGTGAAGGAGACATCCCGCAGCCGGTTCTCCCAGCCGAGGTTCCGCACCTCCAGCAGCGGCTCCTCCAGCGGCGGGCGCGATGGCCGTGGTGGGAATGCCTCGCGCAAGGGGCGGCCAATCATCATCTGCACGATGGCGTCATCGCTGGCCGTAGCCACATCAACCGTGCCCACGCTCTGGCCGTCGCGGAAGATGGTGGCGCGGTCACAGAGCGTACGCACCTCATCCATGCGATGTGAGATGAAGACGACCGAGACGCCCTCCTGGCGCAGGCGGCGCACCACAGCAAAGACTTGCTCCACCTGCCGCCGGTTCAGCGCCGAGGTCGCCTCGTCCAGGATCAGCACGCGCGGCGACCTACGCAGCGCCTTGGCGATCTCTACCAACTGGCGGTCCGCGAGGGAGAGATCACGCACGATGGCACGCGGGTCGATCTCGGAGAACTCCAGGAGGCCGAAAAGCGCCGCAGCCTCGCGGTTCATGCGCCGGCTATCGACAAGGCCAATCCGCGTGCGCGGCTCCTCCCCCAGGAAGAGGTTCTCGGCCACCGTGAGATCCGGCACCAGCGAGAGTTCCTGGAACACCGGCACGATGCCAGCGGCCACGGCCTCAGAGGGGTTGCGGAAACTGACCGGCGCTCCTGCCAGGGTCAGATCGCCCGTGTCCGGCGCGTACACTCCGCACAGGATCTTGACCATGGTGCTCTTGCCGGCGCCATTCTCTCCGAGCAGGGCGTGGATCTCGCCCGGCTCACAGGCAAAATCCGCCTGGCGCAGCGCGTGCACGCCGCCGAACCGCTTTTCAATGGTGGTGGCGCTCAGGAGAGGCATGGGCTGTCGTCGGTACTCCGTAAACACGGGGGTGAAAGTGACGCAGGAGCGGCAGCGTGCTGCCGCTCCTGCACAAAAGGACTATGTGAAGGATTAGACCTGCTGCGCGTCGACCTCTTCGAAGGTCAGGTTCACCCCGCAGGCGGGGATCGTCGTGGCCGTGAAGAAGTTGTCCGGCGCATCCGGGAAGACGTTGACGCCCGGCTCCAGCTCGGCCGTGGTCGCCATTGGCAGCGGCACGGAAACGGCGGAGGGTACTGGCTCGCCCATCAGCAAGCTGAGGGCGGCACGCATGGAGACCGCGACAAGGCCCGGCGTCTGTCCGATGGACAGGGCGTTGAAGTCGTCCTTGTACTCCAGCATCTGCTTGCGGAAGCCGTTCTCCGCCTCGCCCGCGATCGGCGGGAGGGGGATACCGGCGTCCAGGAAGGCACGTACCACGCCGTCCGTTCCACCCTGGCACCAGACTCCGGCAATATCCGGGTTCGCGGCCAGCGCGGTGGCAGTGGCGGTCTGCGCCTTGCCCGGGTCCCAGTCACCGACGACCTCGATGATGCTGATGCCCGGGTTCTGGTCCCAGATTCCCTGCGCGCCCTCGCGGCGCTCAGTGTCGACGCCCGTGCCCTGGACGCCATTGACCATCAGGATCTTGCCCTCGCCGCCCGTCTGCTCCACCAGGAACTCGGCCAGGAGGCGACCCATCTCGACCTGATCCTCGTTCACCGTCACGCCCGTGTCGATGGACGGATCCGGCGGATCAGGGGTAACCGTGGTGTCGAAGGAAACGATGACGATGCCGTCGGCACGCGCCTGCTGCACCGTCTGCACCAGGGCGGTCGGGGTGTTGGCGAGGATGACGACGGCCTGCGCGCCGTTCGAGATCATGTTCTCGATGGCGGCCTGCTGGGCTGCATCGTCGCGGTCATTGGTAACGGCGGTGAAGAACTCCTGGTCGATCAGGTCAGCCACATCAGGTGACTTGGCGTAGGCGTACGCCATCTTGATCATCTGGGTGCGCCAGACGTTGCCGATGTAGGAGTTCGAAACGGCGATCTTGTACGGGGGATCGGCCAGCTTCTCGTACTGGACGGTGGTGGCTCCAGGGAAAGCCTGGTAGCAGGCCGCCGCATCAAAGGAACTGGCGGCAGGAGTTGCATCCTGCGCCTGGGCGATCTGGCCGTAATAGCCGACCCCGCCCATGCCAAGGCTGACTGCCCCGGCGCCGATGGCGGCTCCGCGCAACAGACCACGACGACCAACGGGACGCCGCATGAACTGATCCATTGAAACCTCCGTCTACCACTGACGGCCTGCGCGTCACCCATGGACACGCACCAACGCCCCAGCCCGCGAGCTGGTGGGCAAAATGGACAGGTGTTGGCCAGCGCATGGTATCAACGAGGTGCCAGACCGTCAACTGTATACAATTTTACCGTTCTACTTGACGTTACAGTCCTGGCGTTACTTGTGCGTCAGGGACGAGACAAACAGAGCCAGTCTGGCACCGGCCAAGGACGTGGTCGGACCACCACAGTGCCTTCCTCAGTGGGCAGCGACGCAACCTTCCGGTTCACCCCGACGCTACTGCATCCGTTCCAGCCCGGAGCCGAGGGATAGCCCGTTCAAGCGCTGGTGGATCTCGATGACCTCTCCCTCGCTCATGGACGCGATGCAATCAGCCACTACGCGCAGCCGGTCGTCAGCGCTTTCCGCGGTCTCCAGCATGTCCCGGTAGAACGGCGGAAAGATATGGACATCCTCGGTGGATGCGGCAGCCTCTCGCAGGGTCCCGAACAATGCGCGGATGAGGCTACGTTGCCCGAACCGCTGGGACATGAGCGCGGGACTGTTGATCACGTAGTACCAGGTCAGCCCATTCAGCAGTTGGACCTCGTGCACCATTAACGGATCGATGGCCACCTCGGGTGAGCCGTCCTCACTTCGGGCAATTGAAACCGCGTTGATGTAGCGGCCGATCAGGCTGGAGGTAAAGCTGCTCAGACCGGCGCGGTCCAATCGGGTGCCCGTGAACGGGCCGTCACCCGGGAACCACTGGGCCATGCCTTCGAGAATCTCGCGGAGTTCGGCCTCCTCACCGTGCGCGACCCTGAGTCGCTGTGCCTCGGCCACCATGAACCGGTCCCGCTCACCCTCATCATTGGCGAGGCGGTCCAGCGGAATCAGGCCGGCGCGATAGAAGTCGCTCATGTCATGGACGGCATAGGCAACGTCATCTGCCCAGTCCATCAGATCAGCCTCCAGGCATCGCTGGCACCCTTTGCCTTCAGACAACTCGCGCGCCCAGAAGAAGTCTTCTGACTCGCTGCGATAGGCGCCCCACTTGGCAAGCCTGGCTGGATTCTCTCCGCGCAGCCACGGGTACTTGAGCAGCGCGTTGAGGACGGCGCGCGTCAGGTTGAGCCCGGGGATGTCCGGGTAGCGCACGCCGAGTTTCGTGACGATGCGGAAGGACTGCGCGTTGCCTTCGTAGCCATCCTCTACCCCGGCTGCGACAAGCAGGCGGTCGAGCTCGCGCTCCGCGACGTGCCCGAACGGTGGGTGCCCCAGGTCGTGCGCCAATGCCGCGACGGCCACCACCATGGGGTCGATCCCGCCCGCCTCCATGATCAGCTCGCGCTGATCCGCCTGGCGCAGGAGCGTGTTGGCAAGGCCCTGTCCAATCTGGGAAACCTCCAGGGAATGAGTCAGGCGGTTGTGCGGGAGAAAGCGATCATCCGGGGAGACAACCTGCGTCACCCGCGCCAGCCGCTGGAAGTTCGAGGAGTAGAGGATGCGGTCGCGGTCTTTCTCGAAAGGGGAGCGTTCGTCACCGTCAGTGCGGCTGGACGGGGTCCGGTGCCGCCGGTCCTCTCGCTCAATCATGTGTTGCCAGGCCGGCCCGATCCAGGGTTAGCCTCCAGTTTGGGGTAAAGGCGAGCTGCCCGGAATCGACCAGGAACCAGACTGCCGCGCGGGCAAGGCTCTCTGAGTGTCCCTGCTTCCGCAGAATGCTGAAGAGATCCCGTGCCCGGTATGGCTGCTCGGCCTCGCGGATGACGAGGAGGATGGCATCTTCGACCTGCCGCAGGTTGTCCAACTCCGGCTGCGACACGATCTCCCACTCCCGAACACTCCTCTGCCACGATCCTGGACCATTCTAACGCGTCCATTCTGTATATACTTCACATATATACTAACGTTCGATTTGGAGGTGTGCCTTCTTGCGACAGACTGCCAAGCTCTTTACGAATGGCGGCAGCCAGGCCGTACGCTTGCCAGCCGAGTTCCGCCTCGCTGGCTCGGAGGTCTTCATCCGCAAGGATCCCGAAACGGGCGAGGTGATCCTCACCGAGAAACCCAAGACCTGGGATGGGTTCTTTGCCGCGCTGGCGGCCGTCGAGGAACCGGAAGATATCCTCGACCTTGAGGAACGCAAGCGCATGGTCCACGACCCTGATCCATTCGCGGATCTGGACGAGTGACGCTCTACATGCTGGACACGAACATCGTGATCCACGCGCTGCGCAAGCACCCCGCGGTCTTGCGGCACATAGCGCGGGTGCCATCAGATGAAACGTGCATCTCGGCGATCACTGCGGGAGAGATTTCATTTGGCTTTGCGAGAAGCCCCACTGCCCACGGTCAACGCGTTGCATTTCGTGAACTTCTCGGGAGCGTTACTGTGCTTCCCTGGAACCAGCAAGTGGCAGACACCTACGGGTTGCTGCGCGCTGAACTGGTGAGCGTGGGGCGCTCGCTTTCGCCACTTGACCTCTTGATCGCAGCCCACGCGCTCGCGCTCGGCGCGGTGCTGGTGACCAACGACCAGGCCATGCTCCGGCAGACGGGCCTCGAAACCGAGGACTGGACCCGCGACGTCTGAGGTCAGCAACGATCGTAGGTGAGCGTCGAAATCAGCTCCCGGCCATGAGTGCGTGATATGAAATCGCCTCCTGTTCCGGCATCGAGGCGACTGCGTCGGCGACGAGGCGCAACACCTCAGCTTCCCCTGGAACTCGCCCCAAGCTGCGACGCAGCGCAAGAGGTAGCTGCTCCCATCGAGAAGCCTCTTTGGTAGCGTTCGCCAGAGCCAGGAAGAGTTCGCGGACGAGTTGTCGTTGCTCGGCGCGTAGTGGCGCCAGCATCGCGCTGTCGATGACGTAGTGCCAGGTCAAGCCTTCGGTGAGCATGATCATGGCGTGCTGCTCCGGCGCGGTGACCAAAGCGGCTGCGCCATCCCTTTCGAGACATAGCCGCACTCGGCTGATCGCCTCGTCCACCAGGCGGTTGGAGAAGCAGCGCAGCGCGTTGCGGAACTGGCGGGTGTCATCACCAGGCGAGGGGCACTCTGTCAGCAGCCGGTCCAGGATTTGGGTGTAGAGCTCCTGCTGTTCGGCGGGTACGCACCGGCGCGCAAATACGAGATCGAGCAGCCACTGCCGTTCAGCTGCACTGGCGCGTAGGCGCGCCATCGGGATATCCCCGTTGCGCACGAAGTCCTCGAAGTCGTAGACGGCATAGGCCAGGAGATCCGCCCAGTCCATGACCCGCGCTTCCAGGCTGGGCCGGTGCGCATTCTCTGCCGCATCGGCGCGCACCCAGCAGAAGCTGTCTCGCTCGGAGGCGTAGGCGCCCCACTTGCCGGGGTGCTGCGCGCTTCCACCCCGCAGCCACGGGTATTTCAGGATACCCGCCAACGTGGCACGCGTCAGATCCAGCCCACAGGGTTGTCCCTCACCAGCCAGCGCGCAGACTACCCGGAACGACTGCGCGTTCGCCTCAAAGCCTTCCTCGACACCTGCTGCGACCAGCAGGCGGTCCAGCTCATCCTCGGCGTCGTGGCCGAAGGGTGGGTGCCCCAGATCGTGGGCCAGCGCGGCGGCTTCTACCACGGTCGGGTCCAGTCCGCCGGCCCGCTCCTCTGCCTCGCGGGAATGCGGATCACGCAGCAGCGTTTCAGCCAGCGTGCGGCCAACACGCGCTACCTGCAGGGAGTGACTGTGCCGGGTCTGGAAGTCACCGGGGCCACCGGGTGCCATCACCTGCGTGACATCTCGCAGCCGAGCGAACTCCGGCGCGGCCAACAGGACGTCACGGTCCCGCTGAAAGCAGGCACGCCCCGGATCATCGGCGATGAGGCCACGCCGCTCGGCGCGTCGCAGATTGGCAAGCTGTGGGGCGAGGGGAGGGGCAAGCGACACAGGCGAACTCAACGAAATTGCAGTACAACGACCGTACGGCGCACTGCCGCACGGTCAGGTTACCTATACACTTCAACGCCTGTCGATTCCCTGCGACCGTCTATTGGTCCCGGGTCGTGGCCGGGCTACGCGGCAATACGGTTCCCCGCCGCATCGAAGAAGTGCAAGCTCTCGGGGTCCACGGTCAGGCCCACGGCGCTTCCGACTTCGTAGCGGCGGTTGCCCGGCACACTGGCCCTCAGGGCACGGTTGCCAGTCACGACATCCAGGTAGGTGACCGGTCCCACTGGCTCGATCAGCTCGATCCGCGCGGTCAAGTCACCGTCGTTGGCGGGCGCGAGCGTCAGGTGCTCGGGGCGGATGCCCACCGTCACCTCGCCGGGGTTGCTCGCGGCAACTCCCTGCGCTGCTGCACCGGGAAGAGACATCTGGAACTCACCGGTGTCCATGACCGTGCGGCCATCAGCTGCGTGCAGCGTGCCCTTCAGGAAGTTCATGCGCGGGCTGCCAATGAACCCAGCCACGAAGGTGTTGACCGGCGCGTTGTAGGTCTCATCCGGGGTGCTGTACTGCTGCAGCACACCATCGCGCATGATCGCGATCTTGTCCGAGAGGACCATCGCCTCTTCCTGGTCGTGCGTTACGAAGATCGTGGTCTTGCCGAGTTCCCGCTGCAGGCGCTTGATCTCCGTGCGCGTGTTCACGCGGAGCAGGGCGTCCAGGTTGGAAAGGGGCTCATCCATCAGGAAGACGGTCGCGTTGCGCACCAGGGCACGCCCTAGCGCCACGCGCTGCCGCTGCCCACCGGAGAGCTGCGCCGGCCGCCGCTGCAGGTAGCGGTCGAGCCCCAGCAGCGTGGCCACGTGATTCACCCGCTGCTTCGTTTCACTGGCGGGGGTCTTGCGCATCTTCAGGGCGAAGGCCAGGTTGTCGTAGACCGACATGTGCGGGTAGAGCGCGTAGTCCTGGAACACGAGCGCGGAGTCACGGTCCTTCGGCGACATGTTGGTTACCGGGTGGCCATCGAAATAGATCTCGCCAGAGGTGGCTTCCTCCAGGCCGGCGATGCAGTAGAGCGTCGTACTCTTGCCGCACCCCGAGGGCCCGAGCAGGGTCACGAAGCTGGCCTCGGGGATCTCCAGGGAGATCTCGTCGACGGCCTTCACCGGGCCAAAGTGCTTGCTGAGCCGGTCAAGTGTCACACGCGCCATTTGCTCGCCCTACCTCCAGAGATCTGTTCAGCGTGAACCACCGAGACTCGGCGCGGTGGCGCCGAAGAACCCTCACCCCCGACCCCTGCCCCGGTGCGCGGGAGAGGGGAGACGATGGAAGCGGGTGAGGCGTACACATGGCGCAAGCAGGCTGAATCTGCCGTACTGACTTGCCGCCGAAAGCCCCTCTCCCGCGCATCGGGAGAGGGGTTGGGGTGAGGGCCACTCGGCACGGAATGCCACATTTCTCTACCCCTTGACTGAGCCCGCCGTAAGCCCCTGCACCAGGAAGCGCTGGAAAACGAACGCCAGGAAGACCGGCGGGATGATGGCGATGATGCCGGCCGCGAAGAGCGTGCCGTAGTTCTGCGGCCCGTACAGGATGACGCCGAAGATCTGGGCGATGACGTATGTCACCGTCATGGAGTCCACATCCTGCGCCAGGATCAGCGCGAAGATGAACTCGTTCCAGGAAGCGATGAAGGCGAAGAGTCCCGCCGCGATCAAGCCCGGCACCGCTAGTGGCAGCACCACCCGATACAACGTCTGCAGCCGACTACAGCCATCGATGGCCGCCGCTCGCTCCAGGTTGACGGGCACGGTGTCGAAGTAGGTCTTCATGATCCACAGCACCAGGGGCAGGCAGAAGCTGACATAACAGATGATGAGTCCCTGCTTGGTGTTGGAGAGCCCGAACTTCTGGAACAGGATGAACCAGGGCACCAGGATGGCCAGGTTCGGGATCATGCGCGTCATCATCATGCCGAGCAGGGTGGGCTGCAGGAACTTCACCTGGCTGTAGCGGGAGAAGGCGTACCCGGCCAGCGAGCCCAGGATCAGGCAGATGACCGTGGTCGACACCGACACGATCGTGCTGTTTACGATCGCGTTTGGCAGGCGCTGCGCCACCAGGGGCACGCCAGCAGTGTTGGCGGTGGACGCGCCGGTGAAGACGTTGCGGTAGTTCTCCAGCGTGACATCCGGCGTGAAGTCCGGCGGCTTGCTCAGCAGGGTGGTGAAGGGTGAGACGCTGCAGATGAAGAGCCAGACCACCGGCGCCAGCGACCACAGAAAGATGGCCGCCACCGGGAGGTAGATGAGGAACTCCTTCAGGCTCCGCCCCTGGCGGGAGGTTCTCCACCCCTGCGCCTGCGGCTTGAATTCACCGGAACTGGCCGCGCGGCTGAGGTCCGCCAGATCTATCGTGAACTGGGCGGATCGGCGCTGCAGATCAGCGTCCAGGTCTTCCACGCTGGCTTCGGCCGCGCCCACGCCCGCGCCGACGTCCTTCGGCTTTCGGTCCAGCAGCCGCATATAGATGAAAGCCAGGATGAGGGCCACGACAGTGAGCAGCAGCAGGATGGCCGTGCCCTGCCCGAACTGGAAGAACCCGAAGATGGTGTTGTAGCCCAGCCAGGAGAAGACGGTAGTTTCCATGCCCGGCCCACCCCGGGTCAGGAAGTAGATGAGGTCGAAGGCCATGATGCCACCGATGGTGGCAAGGATCAGCACGAGCTGCATCGTCGGCATGATCCAGGGCAGCGTGATATAGCGGAACCGCTGCCACGCCGTGGCGCCATCCATTTTGGCGGCGCGGTAGAGATTATTGGGAACAGCCTGTAATGCCGCGAGAAAGAAGAGCGCCGCCATCGGCGCACTGTTCCAGACAAAGGCAATCACTACCAGATACAGAGCAGCTTGCCCAAGAATCGGTATTTCGAAGTTTGCCAACCACGGGATATAGGTATCAATAATGCCAAGTTGATAGAGCACGCCATTCAGCGTGCCGTAGCCGCCGTCGTAGATCCACGCCCAGACCACGCCCACGACCGTGCCAGACATGGCCCACGGCACCAGGAGCACGCTGCGCATGAGGCCACGCCCGAAGAAAGGCTGGTTCAGCACCAGCGCCATGCCTAGTCCAAGCAGCACCGTGAGGATGGTGACGGAGGCTGCAAAACGGAAGGTCACCCAGGCGGCGGTCCTGAATTCCTGCTGCACAAACACATTCCGGTAATTGTCCAGCCCGACCCAGGCGTTCATGCCCATGGCCGGGTTGATCATGTGCAGCGAGGTCCAGACGGCGTACGCCACCGGGTAGATGCTGACGCCGATGACCACGAGGATGGCCGGCAGCACCAGCCAGAAGGCAAACCAGGAGTCTCCACGCGCGGCGCGCGAGCGGCGTGAAGGCCGGGCCGCAGGAGCAATCGGTTGGTCAATCACCACCGGGTTGGTAGCCATGGGCATCCACGTTCCCCATCTTGAACGGATACCGCGTGAGATGCGTGGGAGACAGCCGCTTTATCCCGACCAAATGACCCCCACCTCAACCCCTCTCCCGCGCACCGGGAGAGGGGCTTTCCGCCCTGGAAGGCCCCGCCAGAACCGGCGTCACAGTGCCGATTCTCGGCAAACGAGCGCCCCTTCGGCTCCCCTCTCCCGCGCAACGGGAGAGGGGTTGGGGTGAGGGCCGTTCCGCGCGAGACGACACGGCAGGGCGTTTGCCCTAGAAGGTCGGGTAGAGCTTCTTGGCGCCGTCCAGGTTGTCCTGCATGGTCTTGAGGGTGGTGCCAATGTCGCTCTTGCCAAGGACGAAGTCCTCGACCAGGGCGAGGGTCTTGAACTCCCACTCCGGGTACCAGAGCTGCTTCTGGACGTTGCGCGGCCGGCCCAGCTCCAACTGCTGGTTGTACAGGTCCACGTCCCGCCACTCGGAGAAGGAGGCGACCACGTCCGGCATGTTCATGACCGTGGTGTCGATGGTGCCCAGGCCCTCTTCCAGAACCCAGCGCAAGGCCACGTGATACTCGCCGTCCTTGTACGCCCCGCCGAAGTACTGGGCCAGGTCGTCCTGGACCTCACGTGGGGTCTGGACATTCTTGCCGAAGACGTACATCGGCGAGATGGCCGTCGTCTCGTGCGTCTTGCCCGGGTTGAGCATGTTCTTCGCGTGCCCGGCGATTTTGGAGACAGAGGGATCGTTGTTCTTCTTGTGGCTGTAGTCGTCGTTGGCGCAGAAGCTGTGTTCGCCGGTGTTGAAGCGCACCGTTGGGTCACCGATCTGGAAGGCGTCCGGCGGCACGATGCCGGCGTCGTACATGCGCTTCCAGCGCTCCAGCATCCCGCGGAATGGCGTATCTCCGCCAGTGACGGTCAGGTTGCCCTGGTCGTCGAAGATGTAGTCGCCGTCCGAGTAGGACTCGACAAAGAGGGACCAACCGAGGGCCCAGAAATCGTGCCGCCAGTACGGGATGTACGGGTTGGCGATGCCGGCGCCCTGGAGCTGCTTGCACTGCTCCTCGAACTCTTCCCACGTCTCCGGCGCCTTGTCGATCTTCGCCTTTTCAAAGTGCAGGTCGTTGTAGATCCAGTACTTGGTGCCAGCCCAGTAGGGGAGGCCGATCATGTTGCCGTCGAACGTGCTCATGTTCTCGACGCCCCACGGGCGCAGGTTCGGCTTCATCTCCTGCACAAAGGGGAGCCCTTCGAGGTCATCGCGGATCCAGCCGGCCTTGTGCCAGCGGTTGACCTGGTCACTGTGGCAGTACATCATGTCCAACTGCTCGCCACCCAGGAACTTGGCGGCGATGACGTTGGCGTACTCGTAAATGCCCGGGATATCCGCAAAGGTTGGCTGCGGCTGCCCGTTCATCTCTGCCCAAATCGTCAGGTTGTCGGAGACGATGTCTGGGCGATACGTCCAGACCACCACGTTGGAGCCAACCGGCGAAGCTGGCAGCGGCGGGAAGTCCGCCGCAGCGGCCTCCGGCGTGCCCTGGCGGGCCGCCGCCTCGGAGAGCATGTACTCACGCACGGGGCCGGGCGCAGCCGCTGCGGCCGCCAGGAAACCTGAGCCCAGGCCTGCCTTGGCCAGCGAGCGCCGCGAGAAACGAGACGAGGCCATGGTTCCCCCTTGTCCGCTGATGCTCGTGCCCCGGGACATTACCGGGGGACGTCAGTTGTGGTAGGCGCTCACGTTATCAAATTGCACACGATCGTGCATAGAGCGATTTCGCCCAAATGCCAGTCGCACGAACCGGCCTTGGTGCAGCACGGGGTATCGACAAACGATTGGTGCGGCTGAAATGCGAACAACGACGTCTGATAGGCTTCGATCAGGAGGTAGCAAGTTCTCGTGAGGCGCACTCGCTGGACGATCCATGCCCTGCGGGCCAAGGAGGATCGCCGGATTGAGATTTCCGACGTTGAGAAACCGCTCAATGCGCCGGATATGGTTGCCATTGACCCACCTCTGCGAGCAGTATTCATCCGCCGATATCTGGCTTCTGACTTGGTCGTGTGATGCTGCTCCGTGTGGTCGTTGAGGAAACCTCGACTGAACGAGTGATAATTACGGTGTACCCGACCTCGCAGATCGACAGGTATCTCAAAGGCTGATTGTGATGAAGTTTCAATATGATCGAGAGGCCGACGCGCTCATCATCGTCCTGCGAGAGGCGCCCATCACTGAAAGCGATGAAGTGGGGCCAGGGTTGATCGCCGATTTTGGAAGCAATGGCGAGATCGTGCGCCTCGAAATTCTCGACGCCTCACGGAAAGTGGACGACCTCGACCACGTGGATCTGGCGAGCGGCCGCTAGATCCTTGCCACCAATCTCACACTCCCTATTGCTCATGCCGCCTTTTCCGCAGGTTACCCTTGGCCCCAGCCGGCCTTCCCAAGTTCCCATCGCGCCCGATGATGGGTATGCCGTCCACAGCACCATGCTCTGGGGCAAACCTGCATCAGGAACTCAGGCAGGAGGAGTCACCATGCCGAACTACGACCCCGCGTCCTACTTCGGGTCGGAGGCGGCGCGCCGTTACGATGACCACGCTCACGGAGATGGGGTAGACGCTGCCAACCTGCTGGCCGACCTGGCCGGAGACGGACCGGCGCTGGAGTTCGCTTCTCAACGCCCGGCCGTAACCACGGACAGCGTATGGGGGATTGTTTCACTACCAGATAGCCGCCAACCCGCCGACAGACAGATATCAACCTCCGAGCCGGGTTCTCATGCCAGGTAGTCGATGGCATGGTCCGGCGCAGTAGCCGCGCCTCCCGGTGTCGGTCGTCTTCACCCAGCGGTTGTCGGCGTCGTTAGCCCGCGTACACGGTCTCGCCGCCGATGATCGTTGCGCTCACCTTCAATTCAGTCAGCGCCATGGGATCCACTGTGCGAGGGTCCCGCTCCAGGATGGTGACGTCGGCCAACATGCCGGCTTTGATCTGCCCCTTGATGTTCTCCTCGAAGGTCGCGTAGGCGCCGGCAACGGTGTACATCTCCAGCGCCTCCTCGACCGTGACTGCCTCCTCCAACGCGTACGACTGGCCGGAGCCGGTGCGCTCCGTTACCGCCGCCTGGATCGACTTGAGCGGCGCAAAGTCGGAGACGGGGCAATCGGAGGAGAAGACGAGCCGGATGCCGCGCTCGAGGAAGGAGCGGAAGGGGTAGGTCAGCTGACTTCGCCATGGACCAAGGTGACGGATGAAGCCGTCGCCGTATTCGATGATGAAGACCGGCTGGGAGACCGGGATGACGCCGAGGCGCTGGATGCGGTCGAGAATGTCTGGGCGGCAGATGCCGCAGTGCTCGATGCGATGGCGATGGTCCCGGCGTGGCATGGCGGTGAGCGCCTTCTCATAGGCGTCGAGCACCCAGTCGATGCCACGATCGCCGATTGCATGCACGGCAATCTGGTAACCGGCGGCGTGTGCCTGCACCACGTAGTCCTCGAACTGCTCCTTCGGCATCATCATCAGCCCCAGGTTGTCCGGGCGCGGGTCGTCCAGGAAGGGCTCGGTGACGGCGGCGGTGCGCCCTATGAGGGAGCCGTCGATGAACATCTTGATCGGCCCGACCCGCAGCCGGTGATTGCCAAAGCCCTGCTCGATGCCGAGTTCGACCAGTTGCGGCAGCAGGTTCTCCCGGATCATCATGCTGGTGCGCAGCTTCAGGTGCCCTCGTTTCACTGCCTGCTGGTACGCCTTGATGTCGTCTGGTGAGTTCGACCCGGCGTCCTGTGAGCTGGTGATGCCGGCACGGATGTAGGCGTCGTTGGTCCGGCGCAGTGCCTCTACTCGTTCGTCGACGGTTGGCGCGGGAATCAGCGCCCGGATGCCATCCTGAGCCGTCTCATGCAGCACCCCGGTTGCCTCGCCATGCGCGTCGCGCACGAAGTGGCCGCCCACGGGATCTTCGGTGTCGCGCGTTACGCCAGCCAACTGGAGGGCGAGCGAATTGACGGCCGAGAGATGGCCGGAGCCGTTGATGATGATGACCGGGTGCTCGGCCGTTGCATGGTCGAGGTCTTGACGGGTCGGGTGGCGGCGTTCCTCGAGCTTGTTGTCGTCATAGCCGCGCCCGATGATCCACCGCCCCTTGGGCGTGGTGGCGGCTCGCTCCCGGACCGCAGCCACAATGTCGCGGATCGACTTCACTGCTGGAAAGCTGGCATCGATATGTTCGAGCGTCATGCCATAGCTGATCATGTGGTTGTGTGCTTCATTGAAGCCTGGGACGGCGCAGCGCCCGGCGAGATCGACTGTGCGATAGCCTCGTGGCAGGGCATCCTCGACGAGGCGGCGGTTCCCGACCGCGACGATTCGATCGTCGATCACACCGAAGGCTTCAACCTCTGGCAGTGCAGGATCCATCGTCAAAATCGTCCCGTTGCTCACGAGCAGGACATCGGTCACGGTTCTACCCTCCTGTCGGCAACTGTGCGCTCAACACTTCTTTGTCAGGCCCCGGGAGTTTCAACAGCCTCTCGTGAAGTGGCAACAGCGCATCAACCTGCTCACTTGCGAGTCCAAGCTTACATCCCCCCCTTCCTTTTTTCAGACATAAATCGCATCGCGTTGTTCGCCGCTCGTTCGTTGTCGTCAGGGCCCGTCACTCCATGGTGGAAATGGTCGTGATTGCCCGTGCGGGCTGATCCAATACGTGTGCTGCCACCGATCCCACCCACGCGATGACATTCTGCTGGCTCAACTCCCGCTGTGAATACAATGCGTGACGAGGCTTTAACCCCAGCCAGGAGGTTTCCCTGTGCCCAATTACGACCCATCGTCCTTCTTCGGCCCGGAGGCTGCCCGCCGCTACGACGATCAGCCGCGCGGAGATGAGGCGGATGCTGCCCGGCTGCTGGCGGAACTGGCGGAGGAGGGGGCGGCGCTGGAATTCGCCATCGGGACCGGGCGCATCGCACTGCCCCTGGCGGAGCGCGGGGTGGAGGTGCATGGCATCGAGCTCTCGCCACACATGGTCGAGCGGTTGCGCGCCAAACCGGGTGGCGCGGAGCTGCCGGTGACACTGGGCGATATGGCCCAGGCCCAGGTTGAGGGGACGTTCCAGCTCGTCTATCTGGTCTACAACACGATCTTTAACCTGCTCACCCAGGATGAGCAGGTCGCCTGCTTCCAGAACGCCGCCCGGCACTTGACCGATGACGGCGCGTTCCTGGTCGAGGCCGCCGTGCCGAGCGCCTGGATCGATCCGCCGAACTATGTGCGCCCGGAATGGATCGCCGCTGATGCCGTCGGTTTCGACGTGGCGCGCTACGATCCGGTTACCCAGATTTTCGAAGAGAACCACGTCCGCATTAGCAGCGAGGGGATCACCTTTGGCCCCATCGTCTGCCGCCTCGCCTGGCCGGCGGAACTGGACCTGATGGCACGTATAGCGGGGCTCACCCTCACCGAGCGCTGGGGAGGGTGGCACAAGCAGCCATTCACGGCAGACTGCCTGCTCCACGTCAGCGTCTACCGGCGGGTAACCGGCTGAAAGCCTGAGAGTAGGCAGAGAGAGTTAACTAACGGGTTGCCTTACTTCTCCTGTCCCGATCCAGCCGTGACCGCTGCTGGGGCAACGATTCGGACCGAAATCAATCGGGAAAGACGGCCGTCGATGGAGAGAACACCGAGCCCAATCAGGCCCATACCAATGACCTGACCGGCCGCAAGTTGCTCGTGCAAGACCAGCGCGCCCAGGACCACGGCACTCACCGGGATGAGCATGGTCACCAGTAGCACGTTCGTTGCACCCGCCCTGGCCAGGATGCGGAAGTAGAGGATGTACGCCAGCCCCGTTGAGAGAATGCCCAACCCGGCCAGCGCCAGCCATGCCTGCGTTGGCGAAGTGCCCAGGGTCCACGGCTGGTCAACCAGCAGGGCAACCGGCGCCAGCAGGACGGTAGAGGCGGTCACCTGCCCTGTGGCGGTTGCGATGGGATTGATCCCCCAGGACCGAAAGCGCCGTCCGAAGATGCCGGCACAGGCGTAGGAGATGGCAGCCGCAACCACCGCAAGCTGGGAGATGACATCGCTGCCCAGCCCCTGGAGCACCTCTGGGCCAATCAGGACGACGACCCCAGCCAGGCCAAGCAGCACTCCGAGTCCTCGCGCGGGGGTCAGCGTTTCGTCTGCGGTCAGCACATGGGCGAGCAGCACGGTAAAGAGCGGGGTCGTGGCGTTGAGGATCGCCGCCAGACCGGCCGAGATCTGCGTTTGCCCCCACACAATGAGCGTGATCGGCACGACGTTGTTGAGCAATCCCATAACAAACAGCGAGGCCCAAAGCTGCCACCCACGCGGCGCCGGAATCCTCAAGACGCCCAGTACTCCCCAGAGCGTGATGGCGGCGATCCCGACCCGTCCAGCCACGATGGTGAGCGGCGGCAACGATTGCACCAGGATCCCGTTGAAAAGAAACGATCCACCCCAGAGCACAGACAGGCTGAGCAGCATCGCCCATTCCGCCCGGCCCATTGTTGGAAATGCTTGTGACGACATGATCCCTCCCTCGAACTGATTCAGTCTGGGGAAGGAAGTCAGGGTGCGCCTCCCGTTTCATGTCCGCAAATTTGAGATTGCCGGCTGCGGGGGTTCTCCAACCCTATGTCGTCTCGCGCCGGTCGAGATCACCTGTTGTGAGATAGCGTTGACCGGTGTTCGTGGCTCGGCATGACCCACTCCGCGCGATGACGCCGCGAAGACATGGCACATCAAGCCTGAGAGACCTCGTCTCGTGTGATCAGCCCTGGTCTCTCCTGCGCCCTGGAGTCCACCCGTGCCCATCCTCAACCTACCCGCGTAGGCCCCGGCCCAACTTACCCTTCCGCCACCCATGGTCGTCTCTCACACGACTCTGCCAATCCCCCCGCTCGCCGAAGTTGGCACACTTGGCACGCTTGGCACACATACCCCCGCTGGCGGATCACGACGTACACCATGCGTGAGAGACCTCGTTGGGCCTACAGCGCACGTAACGAGATCCCTCAGCTTGGCTGAGGCATGACACGAACGCCCCCGGCGCACTGCCGGGGGCGTTCAACCAGGAACATTGCGTAAAAGGGCTTACGCCGGGGCAGCCTGTTCGCCTGTCCCCGCCGTGCTCCTGCCCGCGGCCACCTGCGCGGTGCCACTGGCGGCTTTCGCTGCTGCGCGGGAGGCGGCCAGTTCAGCAATTTCCGCCTTACGGCCACGCTGGTGCTGCGACTCGGCCAGGAAGTAGCTGCCGAAGACGAAGACCACGGCGATCAACTGCGCGATGATCCCCTGCCACGTGCCGTGAACGCCGAGCCAGACCCCGATCCATGCCGGCCACGTTTCCGCACCACGGATGGGGGAGATCGGCAGCCAGCCGACCAACTGCAGCGTGTGCACGGTCTGCCCGACCATGGTCACCAGCACGAGGGCAATCATCACGCCGGTGACGATCAACATCTTCTTGTGCGGCAGCTTCTGCTGCAGCACCAGCGTCAGCACGCCGACAACGGCAGTGGCCGCCAGGCCGAGCGCCACGCCCTGGACCACGATCCACGTGCCAGCATCCAGCACCAGCACCTGCAGGAAGAGCACGGTCTCCGCGCCCTCACGAAAGACGCTGGTGAAGCCGAGCGCCGCGAAGCCGAGCATCTGCCCCGCCACACCGCCGATCAGCAGACGCCGCCGCTGCTCATGGTGTTTCGCGATCCACTTCGTCCAGTAGACCTTGTGGAAGAACCAGTTCATGACGATGAGGAGCACGCCGATAGCCAGGATCGAGACCACGGCCTCGATCTGCTCGCTGTACTGGCCGAAGGAGAGAAGCGCGTTCTGCACCAGCACGAAGAGCAGGGCCGTGACCAGCAAGGCGGCGAATGCGCCAATCGCCAGCGGGCGCTTGAACGCGCGGTTCGCGCCGACCATGCTGGCCAGCAGTGAGGCCAGGATCAGGATCGCCTCCAGGCCTTCGCGGAAGACGATAGTGGCCGCGTTGAAGACGATGGCCTGGGGTGCGGTACCCGCCTTCAGGGCGGCCTGTGCCGTTTCCAGTTCGGTATCCAGCGCCGTGCGGGACGCGCGAATCTCTTTCACGCTCGCCTGGTCCGCGATCAGGCGGTAGAGGCCGTGCGTCGTGCCATCACCCTCCCAGAAGAGGCGCTCCACCTGCAGCGCGGCGTCCGGCGTGAAGGCCAGCAGCCGCTTCTCCGGGCCGGTCTCGAAGATGGCGTAGGCCTCGATGCGGGCGGACTCTGCCTGCTGGTACTCGCCGGCAGCGGCAGCGGCCATCATCTGGTCCAGCAACTGGTTCACGATGTCGAAGTCGGAATCCCCGCTCGCCTGCAGCCACGCTTGCGGGAGGATGGTGTTCAGGCGCTTCGCCGCTCCAGCCGCGTCTGCCGAGATCGTGACCGGGTCGGCAATCACCGTCCGCTTCGAGGTACTGATCAAGGCCTGGTCCAGGCGCGTCAGGGCGGCGTCAACCGCTGCCGTCTCCTCGGGATTGATCTGCTGGAGTGGCAGGCGCAGGTCGTTGAAGGAGGCACGCGCGCCATCCAGGAAGGCGATCGCTTCCTGCACCTCCAGGTCCAGCAGCACCTGGCCGTCCTTCACGCCGCGCCCGTATTCCATGGGAATCAGCGAGAGGTAGCGCAGCAGTTGCCCGGCACGCCGCGCCTTGTCTGCTTCGGAGAGGGGCGCCGCGCGGAAGCTCTGCACGATCCTCGTAACGTCAGCCTGCAATGGAGCGAAAGCCTCCATCACTCCACTTTGCGCCGTCTCCTGCCACGCAGCGAACGTAGCGTCCGCCTGCGTGCGCACCTCCGTGCCCTGCTGCTCTCCCAGCGCTGGGGCCAGCAACGGCCAGAAGCCGCTGACCATGCCCACAGCCTGCGCCTGGGTGGGAGAAAGTTCGCCCGGCTGGCCGTTCGCCACCTCATTCAGGAGCGCTTCCAGGCGCGCCTGGTATGTATCGAGCAAGTCCGCCTGCACCGTCGCAGCCACCTGCTCCGGCGTCGCCTTGCCCTCGGCCAATTGGCGCACCGCCACGGTGGCATCGGCGTTCGGACGGTCAAAGCGCGTGGTGAGGCGGAAATCGCGCAGCAGCAGCCACGAGGAAGCGGCCTTGGCATCCCCTGCCTCCACCGCCGCCAGGGTCTCCGCGTAGGCGCCGCGCATCAGGGTGGCCCAAATCTGCCCGGAAGCAATCGCCAGCTCTTCCGCGTCGTTTGCCTTGACAGCGGATTCCGCGGCCGCCAGGCTCTTTTCAATGGCGGGCGCGATATCCGGGTCAGCCGTGAAGAGCGGCAGCAACTCATCTGCCGCTGTCTGCGCGCGGGCAACACCCTGCGCCACCTGGACGGGATCACCCGCTAGCAGGGCAGCCTGCGCGTCGAAGAGGCCAGAGCGGATCGCCTGGCCCGTAATGCCCGGCAGTGTTGCCGCCAACGACTGCGCGCCGGCGGGAATGCTCGTCCCCAGCGAGGGGAGGAGCACCAGCGCCAGCATCAGCACGGAGAACAACCTCAAGCAGGTTTTCACGCGTGTTTCCTCGGTATCAGGGTTAGCAGGATGGCGGGTGGGCGAGAATCAGCCTTCCTGGATCTCGACGCCCAGCAGCCCAGCCGCCTGGCTGACCTGCCCGGCAATGCCGGTGGCGCGTGCCTGCAGCTCGACGCCGAACTGATCAGCCTGCTCCTGCGAGAAGGTGGCGCCAGTCTGTTCCTGGGCGTGCAGATCCTTGACGAAGGCGATCAGCTCGTTCAGCTCGGTGTCGATCTGACCCGCCAACGCGGGATCAGTGGCCGCAACGGTCGGCTGCAACACGCCGTAGGTGACATCGAGGCCGTTCATGATGCCGGCGACATCGACCAGGCGACTGACTCCGACGAAGCGCTCTTCCTCGCTCTCGCTGCCAGAGACGTAGACCGATTCCTTCCACTCGTCGAAGTACCCGCCGATGGTGGGGACCATGATCACGATGGCGGTGAAGGCGTCGCTCTCGGTTGGGTCCCAGGCATCCACAGCGGTAACCAGGTCGCCGGTGGCTGCGTCGAGCGCCTGGGTCGTGCCGAGGAGAGCGTTGGCATCGGGGAGGATTTCACCCAGTTCCTCCTCACCGTCGCCGTCCATGTCGACACGCATGGCGACAAAGTCCTCGTTGGTGCCCCACAGTGCCGGCTCGGTCATGTAGTGGTAGAGGCTGCCCGGGCGCTCGATGACGGTGCCATCAGGAAACTCGACCGTGTTGTCCAGCGCGTTCTCGGGGTCATCCTCGCCGCTAGGGCCAGCGTCGATCAGGACATCGAACTCGGCCAGGGAGGGCACACCTGCGACCAGCCCTTCGCTCAACTCGTAATTGCCGCTGGCCTCATTGATCCAGGCCTGGCGAGCATCCTGCAGGAGTTGGGTGATCTCCAGCCCATGTGCTGCCCAGAGCGCCTCGTAGTCGAACCCAGCCTCCTCGGCCATGTCGTAGTAGGCCTGGGCGTAGCCGAGAACCGCTTCCGTACCCGCCTTGCTTTTGGCGACGTGCTCCACGAGGTAGGCCTTGACCGGAGCCAGATCGACTTCCGCCGGGGACTGCGCCATGGCCACCCCCGGCGCCAGCATGGCCCCGATGGTGAGCCCGGCAACTGCGCGCGCCAGCCAATTCCCTACCAGAGACTGCATGGATCTCGTTCCTCCCAGCCCGTGACCACCCTGCTTGGCAGACATTCCCGGCCCGCCTGGTGGCAATTCAGTTGCAGCAAACGGTAATCCCGACTCATTCAATCAGAATTGCCACGCGAAGGCTAGGTCTCGCTGGAACCGGTGTCAAATTGGAGGGAAACGCTTCGCTCAGGGGAGACGCCCCGCGGGCTTTGGGGAGGAGGCTTCGCTCAAGGAGTAAGGGAATGAGGAATGCGGAGTTCGTGTCTCCTCTCATTCCTTATTCCCTATGCGCGTGAGAGCGTCTTCCCTTACGTAAGCGGCTTCAGACCTGCCTCGACCGCAGCGCGGAGCGGCTCCAGGAAGGGCGGAAGAGCCAGGCCTTCGCGGAGGTACGGCCGGATACGGTATTGCTGTGCCCCCTGACGGTGAACAGCCACTCTTTGACCCGAAACGGTCATCGCGTCGCGGGACTACCTTGAGCGATAGCCCGATTGCCAATAGAGTAGGCATTATCACTACTGAAAGGATGCCCCTTGGAAGAAGTCGTCTCGGCAGCAGATGCCAACCGCAAGTTCTCTCTCATCCTGCGCCGCGTGCGGGAGGGGCACAGCTATGTCGTGACGAGCCACGGTCGGCCTGTTGCCCGGATCGTCCCCGCCGACAAACGCGAACGCGTAGGGTCTGGCGCGCGCGCAGCGCTGCTGGAGCGGCTGGCACGGCAGCCGGTCGTCGATGCCGGGCCCTGGAGTCGCGACGAGCTTTACGAGGACGAGCGGTGAAGGTCGCGCTCGACACGAACATCCTTGCCTATGCGGAGGGTGTTAACGGCCTTGAAAAGCGAGATGTCGTTCTCGATCTGGTGCGTAATTTGCCACAAGAGTCGGCCATCATTCCCGTTCAGGTGCTTGGAGAGCTGTTCAAGGTTCTCACGCGCAAGGCAGGCAGGTCGCGCGCCTCGGCCCGCGAGGCGCTCCTGAGCTGGCGCGATACCTATCCGGTCGTCGAAACCGCGCCAGAGGCCTTGCTGGCAGCGGCCGATCTCGCCACTGATCACGCATTCAGCATCTGGGATGCGATTATTCTCTCAGTTGCCTCGCAGGCCGGCTGCCGAATGCTCGTATCCGAAGACCTCCAGGACGGGTTCACCTGGGGCGGCGTTACGGTCGTTGATCCGTTCGTTTCGCCGCGTCATGCGTTGCTGGAATCACTGTTGAGACCAAGGGACACGCAAGAGTAACCTGGCCTGACTGGCTTCGATCACGCTGGCCACCGTCAGACGCCAGAGCGCCCACTGCTGGCTGAGGGCAGACATGACATGGTCCGCCCGCCCGGACATGACGCCGATGTCTGTTCGATCGCCAGACGCCGGCGAGATGATGGCGTCGCAGCAGACTCCGAGTCTTGGCCCACTGAGGTCCGCACGTGGTTCCCCCCTACGTAAGCGGCTTCAGACCTGCCTCGATGGCGGCGCGGTGCGGCTCCAGGAAGGGTGGAAGAGCCAGGCCTTCGCCGAGGTGTTCGGGGTCCTCGTCCGTGGCGAAGCCTGGGCCGTCCGTGGCGATTTCGAAGAGGATGCGGCCCGGTTCGCGGAAGTAGAGCGACTTGAAGTAGAAGCGGTCGATGACGTCCGTGATACCCAGGCCAGCCGCGCGGACCCGGTCCCGCCACGCCTGGTGCTCTTCGTCGTTCGCCGCGCGGAAGGCCACATGATGAACGCCACCGCTGCCGAGCTGGGCCGGGCGCAGTTCGGGCCGGGCGTCTACGCGCACCTCCGTGCCAGGGCCACCGGCCCGGCTCTCGTAGAGATTGGTCATCACGGCCGGGTGCTCCAGCGAGGGGAATTGACCGACCTTGCGGAAGCCAAGCACATCGAGCAGGGTGCGCTCAGTCGGCTCCAGGCGGGCGACGGTCAGGCCGATGTGGCTGAGGCCGCGGATCTGGTGCTCCGCCGGGACAGGGCTCTTCCTCCACGGGGAGAACTCGGCGTCGCTGCCGCCCGCCACCAGGGCCAGGCGCTGCCCCTCCGGGTCGCGGAAGCTCAGGGTGGGGTGGCCAGCAAATTCCTCGACGCCCGCGTGCTCCACGCCCAGCTCATCGAAGCGCTGCACCCAATAAGCGAGCGCCTCACGATCGGGCACGCGCAGGCCAATCTCGGAGATGCCCCCTGCGCCCGGGATGTTCGGCGCCATGCCGGCCCAGTCGAAGAACGTCACCTCGGTACCGGCGTGTCCCCGTTCATCCCCGTAAAAGAGGTGGTACGCGGAGACATCGTCCTGGTTAACCGTCTTCTTGACGAGGCGCAGGCCGAGAACGTTCGTGTAGAACGCCAGGTTCTGCTTCGCGTTCGCCGTGACGGCGGTGACGTGGTGCAGGCCACTGAAATCCATGTGCAGGGCTCTTTCTAGGGCAATGTGTAACAGCCGGATGCTGCCAAAGCTGCCTGCACTAATTGTGCCCTGTGACGAGGCGCAGGAGCGAATAGACGATCCAGGCGAGGGCAATACAGGCCGGGAGCGTGACAACCCAGGCAGTCACGATGCGCCCGGCAATGCCCCAGCGCACCGCAGAGAGGCTGCGCGTGGAGCCCACGCCGAGGATGGAGGAGGAGATAACCTGCGTCGTTGACACCGGAATACCCATACGGCTGGCGACCTCGATCACCGTGGCCGCGGCGGTCTCCGCCGCGAACCCATCAATCGTGCGCAGTTCCACCACGCCGAAGCCCATCGTCTTCACGATGCGCCAGCCACCCATGGCGGTGCCCAGCCCCATCGCGCCAGCTGCAGCCAGGATCACCCAGAGCGGTACGTGCCACTCGCTGCCGCTCCAGCCGTAGTAGCTGGCCAGCGCCATCGTCAGCACGCCCATCGTTTTCTGGGCATCGTTACTGCCGTGGCTGAACGCCATGTATGCCGCCGAGACGATCTGCAGCCGGCCGAAGATGCGATTGACTTTCGACGGCCGGGACCTGGCGACGATCCAGAGCAGACCCATGAGCAGCAGGAGCGCCGCCAGGAAGCCGATGACCGGCGAGAACACCAGCCCCTGCAGCGTCTTGGCGATACCGGAAAAGTCGATGGCGTCCACCCCACCGGCGGCCAGCCCGGCGCCGACGATCGAGAAGATGAGGGCATGGCTGGAACTGGAGGGTAAGGCCAACCACCAGGTGAACAGGTTCCAGGAAATGGCCGAGATCAGCGCCGCGACCACCAGTTGCTGGGTGGAGACCTCCGGCGGCACGATGCCACGCCCGACCGTACTGGCCACGGCGGTCCCGGACATGGCTCCGACCACGTTCAGGACGGCGGCCATGCTCACGGCCTGGCCTGGCGTCAGGACGCGCGTGGCAACAGACGTGGCGATGGCGTTGGCTGTGTCGTGAAAGCCATTGACGAAGTCGAAAGCCAGACCCAGCACAATAATCAGCGCCAGGGTGGCCAGTGCTGGCTCAACCATTCTTGATGTAGATGCCTTCCAGCACGTCCGCCACATCTTCCGCACGGTCCGTGGCGTCTTCCAGCAGGCCGCAGATCTCGCCCCACCGCATCTGGGAGATCAGTTCAGGAATCTCGGTCACGCCGTCGTAAAGCACGCCCAATGCCTGGTTCAGCGTGTCGTCTGCTTCGTTCTCCAGGCGGTGGATCTCCAGCACCAGGCGGCGAATATCCTCACCACGCTTGCCAACGTCGGCCAGCATGGGCATCGCCTTTGCCAGCATCAGGGTCTGCTCATGCAGGATGCGGGCGAGCAGCGTTGCCGCGTCTTTCTCACCCTCCAGCCGGAAGAGCACCAGCCGCTTGCCGGCCTCTTCGGCGTCATCGACAAGGTCATCCAGCTTGACCGCCAGATCCCGGATATCCTCCCGGTCCAGCGGCGTCACGAAGGTGCTGTTCAGCGCGCTGAAGATGCGGTGCGTGATTTCGTCACCGCGATGCTCCAGATCGCGCAACAGGTGTACATTGCGGGCGCGGTCGGGCCCATTCGCCACGACATCGATCAGGGCCTTCGTCACCTCGGACGCATTGTCCACTGACTCCTGGAACTGATCGAAAAACTGCTCGTCCCGCGGCAGGAACCGCGCCAGAACCATGACCCACTCCTCACGCCACCCCGACAGCAGGCGATCGCCTGCGGCGCTCATGCGGCAAAATGTTATGAGAATGCTAACTGCCCGGAGCCAACTGCGCTCCTACCGGGCGAGGGGGATCTGAAATCGACCCGGTAGCTATCACGCTCGTCCTGATTGCGGCAGTGCTGCACGCGAGTTGGAACCGTCTGCTGCACGCGGTGGATGACCGTGTCGCGGCGATGTCCGTAGCGGGCATTGCGACCGGCGTGCTGATGCTCCCCGCCATCCTCATCTGGCCGCCCTGGGCGGCGTGGCCCTCCATCCTGGCCTCGGCGACGGCGCACACCTTCTATGCCCTGGGGCTTTCCGCCGCCTACAAGCACGGAGCACTGTCGGTGGCCTACCCGCTGGGGCGTGGTGTTGCCCCACTGCTCGTGACGATTGGCGGCTGGTTGCTGCTGGCCGAAACGCCGGATACGACCGCAATCATCGGGGCGGTACTTCTCGCCCTGGGCCTGGGCAGCATTGCCATCGCCGGTGGCCGCTCCGGACAGCACGCCGCCGTCATCTTCGCCCTGCTGACCGGGCTGACCATTGCCGGGTACTCCGTGGTGGATGCTGGAGCGGTGCGGCAAGTGGCTCCGGCCGGGTACATCGGCGCCGTCCTGGGTCTGCAGGGGATCATCCTGGTCGTCATCCTGCGCGGGAACGCACCTCGGCTGCAGGGCGGCTTTCGGCACGGCTTGTTGATCGCGGTTGGCTCGCTGGCTGCCTACTTGCTGGTGCTCTACGCCTTCCGCCTCGCGCCAGCGGGCCGCGTCTCGACCCTCCGTGAGTCCTCTGTCCTCATTGGCATCTTGCTCTCCCAGGAGCGCCCGGCGCCTATTGTGTGGCTCGGCGCCGGGCTAGTGCTGGCGGGGGCGTTGCTGGCGGCGTGGTAATTACGACACTGCTCTCAGCTTAGGACAGTGTCCACATTAATGTGTCATCCTGAGCTTGGCGCAGGATCTCGTCCGTCCCCTCTCGCCTTCGGCCTGTCACCTCTTTGCCGCCCAACCACAGGTGTCATCTCGAGCGCAGTCGAGAGATCTTGGCCTTGGCTACAACAGAGCAACGATGCCCACACGCGATGGTCATGACAGTCCGCAGCAACGCCGTCTGTGACGCCGAGATCTCTCGACTGCGCTCAAGATGACACGCGAGAGAGGATGCCACGTCGAAACTGAGTTGGCTGGCGCACGAGATCCTGCGACACGCTCAGGATGACACGTGAGATTGGGCGGTGATGCGCGGCCAGCCCTGGCGCGAGAGAGCAACGAACTCCGTCAATCGCGGGCTTAGCATGGCAGCTCCAGCCAGTTCCCCGAGTTGCACCGCGCTACCCGCGGTCAAACGCCTCGATCACCGGCGCGAACCGCTCGAAGTTCTCGGAGGTGCGCGGATCGATGGTGACCAGGTGCTGGCGCATGCCGTGGTTGGCGTACTGGTGGAGCGTTGCTGCCATCTCTTCGGGTGTGCCATGTACCGCCGCGGGGTTTGGGTCTGCCGGGTCAAAGGTGAAGCGGGAGCTACTCGACCGCACCAGCGTCCCGGGATCGCGCCCCACCTCGGCGCAGGCCTTGTCCAGCTCCGCCAGCATTGGCATCAGGTCATCTACGGACGCCAGCCAGTCGGAGTTCCAGGCGTCCGCGTAGCGCGCGGTGAGACGCAGCATGCGCGGTCCCTTGGCGCCGAGCAGGAGGGGAGGGCCACCTTCCTGCCAGCGCGGACCACGTGGCAGATTGATGGCGTTGCGCGCCTGGTAGTACTTCCCCTCGTAGTTGGCGCTTCCGGTTCGGGTCAGGCCCGAGATGATGTGGAGCGCTTCCTCGAAGCGGTCCACCCGGCGATCGAAGGGCAGCCCGAACATCTCGTACTCGGGCTTGAACCAGCCGCAGCCGAGCCCCAGAACGAAGTTGCCCCGGCTGATGGAATCGAGAGTTTCGACCATCTTCGCGATGGAGCCGGGGTTGTGGAATCCCGTGCAGGCCACCATCGGCCCCAGCGGCACCCCAGGCAGGGCCGCGGCCAGCCCCGCCAGCGTCGTCCAAGCTTCCCAGATGCCTCCCTCAGGCTTACTGAGATCAGGATGCGCGAGCGTGAAGTGATCCGGGAACCAGATCATGTCGAAGCCGACCTCGATGGCCAGCTTCGCCTTCTCGACCAGCGCCCAGAAATCCTCACCGTTGTCGGCCTCGCCCGGTAGGGAGGGGTGCAGCAGCGGCAACATCACCGCCAGGCTCATTGGGCGCTGGCGCTGCGACGTGATCCAACGGCCAGTGGGCGCGGCGCCCGCGGCAGGTTCCAGCGCGGCCTTCTCGGGTGCGGTCATCAGCGACGTACCTCATCTAACCTACGGACATTCGGATGCGGCCATTCTACGGGTGCGTTCCCGTAAGCCGTGTGGGGACCGGAATTGCCTTCAGGTTCGGCGTGTGGAGCCTCAAATGGCAGTCACCCTTGAGATCGAAGACGAGGACCTGGTCGTGCGGCTTGATGGCTGGCAGTGCTGGGCCGCCCTCAAGCGGGAGGTACGTGCGCCGCTGGCGTCGGTAACATCGGTGTCTATCTCCAGGGACGCCAACACGCTCAAACGAGGGTACCGCTGGCCTGGGTCGCACGTGCAGGGCCGTATGCACGCCGGCACGTGGAAGAGCAAGGGCGCGACCGACTTCTGGATGGCGAACAACCTGCACGAGGTGCTGGTCATCGAGTTTGCGGACCAGCCGTACGACCGCTGGCTACTGAATGTGGATTATCCGGAAGATTGGGTGCGCCGGTTGACGCCGAAAGCGTGGGAGTAGGGAGAGAAACCCTCACCCCCGGCCCCGCTCCCGGTGCGCGGGAGAGGGGAGACGGGCTGCTGCCAGTCGCCGTGCATCCTGAAACCGCCGGCGTCGCCACCGAAAGCCCCTCGCCCTGTGCACAGGGCGAGGGGCTTTCGGTGTGAGGGTCAA
>JAESGR010000191.1_pt1 | contig 86277 bp, 72 predicted proteins | sample 9269771 | NCBI WGS metagenome assembly JAESGR01 (sample SAMN15739572, study PRJNA653492) | algae metagenome | isolation source: Chroococcus sp. CMT-3BRIN-NPC107 and co-occurring heterotrophs from well... | place: USA: Clark Mountains Wilderness, California | collected 2010-04-18 | reverse complement strand
GATTATCACTCCATGCACACAGAGTTTCCAAAGCTTGCCCGCTCGCAAATAGGTTGAACTCTTCCTGCATCAGTACCCTTGATGTTCACTCTTACCCCTCATTCTATCTACAACTGTAGTGCCTTTTGATTTATAGCTTAGAGCATTACTACTCTAAGCTATTTATACCTGCAGTATATGAGGCTCAAAGGCTTGAATTGTATCTGCTTTGAAATGGTTGCTTTAGTTATTTGCCAATACAAAAACGGCTAAAGATTCGGTCAAGCACTGATTCTGTAACTTCTTCGCCAGTAACTTCACCCAAGGCTTGAATTGCTCCTCGTAAGTCAATTGTCCAAAAATCTAGCGGTAAGGTAGTATCTATTGCCTCAATTACTTGTTGTAAAGAGATTTTTGCTTTTGTCAATGCCGCCGCTTGTCTTTGGTTAATTGCTAAATCCATATCGGCAGATTTGACAACTCCCGCCTGTATGGTAGTCAAAATCGCTTGTTCTAAGGCTTCAATACCGATATTTTGAGCCGCCGCCGTTACAATGTGCGTCATATTACCGGGTAGCTGAGGCTTGTTATCTACTAAGTCAATTTTATTAACTACTAAAATTACCGGGCGATGTTGTACGGATGTATAGATGTCTGCGTCTGATTCTGTCCAACCTACAGACGCATCTATGGTTAGCAATACTAAGTCTGCACTTTGAGCGCTGCTAAGACTTCTTTCTACACCAATTTTTTCAACTTTATCGCTGGTTTCTCTGATGCCCGCTGTATCTAATACTTGTACCGGAATACCCCCAACAACTAGCTGAGACTCAACTACATCGCGGGTTGTACCAGGTAAATCAGTAACGATCGCCCGATCGCATTTACTCCACGCATTTAGTAAGCTAGATTTGCCAACATTTGGTCTACCTACTATAGCCACCTTTAACCCACTACGTAAGAGTTCGCCTCGGTTAGCGGTTGCTAGAATTTCACTTACTTGGGCTAATAATTGCCTAATTTTGGCTGTAATATCCTTTATATCAAGGGGTGGTAAGTCTTCTTCAAAATCAATCCTAGCTTCAATTTCTGCTAAAATATCTAAGCAATCTGCTCGTAATTGCACAATAAGCGATCGCAATTTACCTTGCAATCCCATTAAAGCCGCCTGTGCTGCTTGAGGAGATTTTGCCCCTACTAAATCATTAATGCTTTCGGCTTGCGTTAAATCTAACCTACCATTTAAAAACGCTCTAAGCGTAAATTCTCCCGGTTGCGCCAACTTTGCACCCGCTTCTAAACATAGTTGCAAAACTTGTTGTACTGCCATAATTCCCCCATGACAGTGAAACTCTACAACATCCTCGCGGGTGTAAGAGCGGGGAGAGAGCATAATTAGTAGTAAAGCTTCATCAATTAGTTTCTGTGTCTTTGGATGGCGAATATAGCCATAAAGAATGCGGTGAGATTCCCACCTTTGCAAACCGGGAGAATGAAAAATATATCGAGCAATTTCTAGGGCTGTAGTTCCCGATAGGCGCACAATCCCCACGCTACCTTGTTGAGGAACAACTGCCGTTGCGATCGCTACTATAGTTTCATTAGTTGCCAGCATTTAAAATCTCTATTCGTATCGCTATCCTAACGACAAGTGACAAAGTGCGATCGCTCCAAACGAAGTTTTATAATTTAAAACAGTTACCAATACAACAATTTTTTGTACTTTTAAAAGAAACTATATGGTCGAAAATACGATTGACTGTGCTACTGCCTGCGTGAATGGCTGTGTTTTAGGCGACAATTGCCCTAACTTAGAATACGAAGAACAGTCAGCTAAATTTATTGAAGAAACTTCTTTAGATCGGATGCTAGAAATTGCTGAAGAAAGGCTAAGGAAAAAAATGACCGAGCCGCCAAAGTGGGTTTATCCTGAAGAATAGTATAAATGCGCGATCGCGCTCAGTAAAGATGCGATCGCTTTCTTGCTCTAAATTGTATCTGGGTCTATACCTAATTCTCGCAATTTGGCGGCTAAGATTTCTGCTCTTTGAGTTTGTTGTTGAGCAAGTTGAGTTTGTTGTTGAGCAACTTCTGTAGGTGTAGGCACTAACAATCCAACGCCTGTAAAAAAGCGTAATTTTTGCTTGTGAATGCCTAAAAATAATTCTAACTGCTGACTCCACATCCAGCCTTGAGCGTTTAATTCTATTGGCTGATACGTGCCGTTAATTAGACAAAATCCGGCAAATTCTAAACTGTCTGGATCGAACCAAAAGTATTCTGGAGTGTGGAAAGTATCTTGATAAATCTGCTTTTTTAAGCCTCGATCTACCTTGGCTGTTGACTCAGACAATAATTCGATAATTATATTGGGATACAAGCCGTTTTCATGCCAAACTACCCAACTTTTGCGAGGTTTGCGCTCTGTGCCTAAAACGACAAAAAAGTCTGGGCCCCGAAAATCCTCGCTTTTGCGCTGCCGTTGGCTATAGTAAATGGTTAAATTATCCGTAGCATAAAAATCGTTTCGGTCTTGCCAAGACAATTCAAGGCACTGTAATAGTAGGATAATTTGCCGCAAATGCAATTCGGTTTCCAAAGGTGGCTCATCGCTATAGATTTCTCCTGGAGGAAAGATAACATCTTCGGCGGTACTTTCGATAAGTTCTAAGTCTTTGGCAACAGACATAACTATTTTAGGTACAGATTGCTGATTTAAGTCTAGCAAGCATCGCCTTTCTTAGAAAACAATAGGGGAGGCTTCGCCACACCCTATTTTTTCCGCCTAATTATCGTAACGTTCCCGCTTGGCAATCTCTTAGCCAAGTTCTTATAGCTTGAGAAACCGCGCCGTTACTACTTTCTCTTGGTGGTGTGGGTGGTTGTTTGTTAGGGTAAGTTCCAGTACGCGAAAACATAAATGCTAGCCGCCAACCGTTACTTGTTTGCGTCAAAAATAGCCAATGGTATTGTTGTAACTGCACTAATTTGCCAGTGCTGTATTGTCGCTCTAGAGTTGTGATAAATACTTGTTTTGGCTGTTCATTATCGGGTAGCGTTGGTGTATATTCTCCAGGGCCAAGAGAAAGCGGAGCAAATTCTGCTTTTCCAGCTATCAGTACGTAGCTATAAATATCTACACTTCTATCTAAACGGCGCGACTTTTGAGTAATGCGATTAGTATAGTTAGGTAAATCTTTAACTAATTGGGTTGTTAGGGTTTCTACATTTTGGTTTTGACAGTTAGATAAAGGTGTTTTGGCGATCGCATTAGAAGAAGCTGTAAGCCATAACATACAAGCTAAAAACCCTAGTAATCTCATGCTAGTGCTATTTCGTCACAAATGCGCTGCCAAGCTACTTTAGGGTCAGCCGCCGCCGTAATTGGACGACCAATAACTAAATAATCTGCTCCCAAGGCGATCGCTAGTGCTGGTGTCATACTGCGCTTTTGATCTCCTGTTTCTGCCCAAGTTGGACGCACACCAGGACAAACTAACAAAAAATCTTTACCGCAACTATCTTTTAATTGCTTTACTTCTTGAGGCGAACAAACTGCCCCTTCTAGCCCCGATTCTTGCGCTAACAAAGCCATTTCTAGGGCGTATTCTGGCAATTCTAGGGGAATTTTCAATTCAAAGGCAAGCTGCCGCGATGACAAGCTAGTTAGCACGGTAATCGCAATTAGTTTAGTCGGTGCAACTCCAGATTCTAGAGCGCCTTGTTGAATTGCCTCGCGAGCTAAAGTTAAGGCTTGTTTACCGCAGGTACTATGAATAGTCAGTAAATCTACTCCATACCGCGCTGCCGCCCGACTTGCTCCGGCAACGGTATTTGGAATATCGTGCAGCTTGAGGTCTAAAAATACCTTTTTTTGCCGTTCTTTGAGAATTTTTATGATATTTGAGCCAGTACTAACAAATAGCTCTAAGCCAACTTTCCAGAAAGTAACTTCTGGCAACTTACCGATAAGCGCGATCGCATCGGCTTCGGTAGCAACATCTAGCGGCACGATGATTTGAGATGAAGGCATACTATTTACGGTACTAAGCGGATAAATTTGGTTTTGCCAAACTGTAAAACTTTGTCGTACAGAGAATTAGGAGTTTCAAAACCTAAATCGGCTTGCTCGATTTTTTCTCCATCTAATCTTATAGCGCCCCCCTGAATTTGCCTTCTCGCGTCTCCATTACTTTTACACAAACTGCTGGCACTAAGAATATTTGCTAACTTCGTGGGAAACTCAATCGCGGCAAGAGAAAACTCCGGTACGCAATCCGATCGCGTTTTACTACCACTGGTTATTGATAAAGCTGCACTTTGAGCTTGCTTGGCGGCTTCTAGCCCGTGATACTGAGTCACAATATCAAGGGCTAGAAGTTTTTGGCGATCGCGTGGATTTTCTGGCAATTGCGACCAAGATAAATCTGTCAACAATTCAAAATACTGCTCTAGCAAGCTATCAGAAATTTTTTCTAACTTGGAGTACATTGTTAGCGGATCTTCCGATAAGCCCACATAGTTTTGCAGCGACTTAGACATTTTTTGGATGCCATCAGTACCCAACAAAATTGGCATTAATAGCCCAAATTGTGGTGTTTTGCTGAAATGCTTTTGCAAATCTCGCCCCACAGCAATGTTAAATTTTTGGTCTGTACCGCCTAATTCTACATCCGCGTCAATAGCAACCGAATCGTAACCTTGCATTAATGGGTAGAGAAATTCGTGCAGATAAATAGGGTTTTCTTGAGTAAAGCGATCGCTAAATCCTTCTTTTGCCAACATCTGCCCTACCGTCATAGTTGACAGCAATCCTAAAATTTCCGTTAAATCTAGTTTTGCCAACCATTCGGAGTTATAACGAACTTCTAACCTTCCAGGGGTATCAAAATCTAAAATTGGTCGGACTTGATCTAAATAGTTTTGGGCATTTTGGGCTACCATTTCCTCTGTTAGCTGACGGCGGACTTCTGATTTGCCTGTCGGGTCGCCAATTCTAGCAGTAAAATCGCCAATAATTAAAACTGCCGTATGTCCCGCATCTTGAAACGATCGCAGCTTTCGCACGGGAATACTATGACCGAGGTGAATATCTGTCCCTGTGGGATCGATGCCCAATTTTACCCGCAAAGGTCTATTAGTAGTTGCCAGCAGCTTTTCAATGCTTTCTTGGGGGTTGCTGCTATCACGATCGGGGAAAATTTCACTAACTCCCCGACGCAGCCAAGTTGTTTTCACAGGCTGGTAAACGGCTTTGGTATTACTTGTTTCCAAGCTTTGCATCTGCTTGATGATAGATGTCTTTATTAACTCCAAGTCACTATTTGGCAATTTTTTAGCTAAATTAAGTACATTCACTAGCAATTTACTGATATTGTTTGGGTCGTCAAACTACTATAATTGCAAAAATTAACTATCTTGTCGCTGCGAATCTGAAGAAGGTTTGTTTCTCCAATTATTAAAAAATTCTCTGTTACTACCACTACTAATCCTAATTATTTAAGTGAGGAAGTTAAATAACTGTGTCATCCAGTATTATTCACAAAAAAAATAAAAGCTCTAGTCCTAGTTTCAAGTTTGTTAAAGATATTACCAAAGTGACGGGCGGGACTATCTTAGCAATTACGATGTTAGGAAGTGCGATCGCGGCAGGGGGATTAGTTGGTTTAGCAATTAGCTTCCGTAACTTGCCCGATGTTAGAGCTTTACGCACCTATATTCCTGCCGAAACGAGCTACATTTACGACATTAAAGGCAAACTATTATCTAGCATTCACGGAGAAGCCAACCGCGAGGTTACGCCTTTAGATAAAATTTCTCCCGACTTAAAAAGAGCCGTAATTGCGATCGAGGATAGCAATTTTTACTATCACAAAGGCATCAACCCCATTAGTGTAGGACGGGCGCTAGTAGTTAACTATCAAAAAGGTTCGGTTCGAGAAGGTAGTTCTACATTAACTATGCAGTTGATGAAAAATGTCTTTCTCTCGCGCCAACGTACCTTTAGCCGCAAACTAGCCGAGGGCGTGCTGGCAATTCGGATCGAACAAATTTTGACTAAAGACCAGATTTTAGAAATGTACCTCAACCAAATTTATTGGGGACATAATAACTACGGCGTACAAACGGCTGCTCGGAGCTATTTCAATAAGTCGGCAGGAACTTTAACCCTAGCTGAATCGGCAATGATGGCAGGTTTAATCAAAGCACCTCAAGAATACAGTCCGTTTGTAGATATGAAACGGGCAACAGAGCAGCAGCATACAGTATTGCGGCGAATGCGAGACTTAGGCTGGATTACACCCCAAGAAGAAACCAAAGCCCGCGCTCAAAAAATTAAGCTAGGTACGATTAGATCGTTTCAAGGTAGCGCTAGTCCTTACGTGACAAATGCCGCTTCCCGCGAGTTAGTGGAACGTTTTGGACGCGACGCAGTTTTAAAAGGTGGAATGCGAATTCAAACAACCGTTGATGCCAAAATGCAAACTATGGCTGAAGAAACGGTAGTCAATTGGCATCGCAGGTTGCGCCGTCAAGGTGTCCGTGCCGATCAAATGGCACTTGTAGCGATCGATCCGCGCACGCATTTTGTGAAGGCGCTAGTAGGAGGTGTAAATCCTAAAAAGAGTGAATTTAACCGCGCAATTCAAGCTATTCGTCAACCCGGCTCGGCGTTTAAACCATTTGTTTATTACACAGCTTTTGCTACGGGTAGATATACGCCCAATTCTATTGTTGCCGATACCCCCGTTCGGTATCGAGAAGCTAGTGGTTATTATTATCCCAAAAACTACGATAGTTCTTTTGGCGGGGCGATGTCGATTCGTAAAGCACTAGAAGTATCGCGCAATATTCCAGCCATCAAAATCGGGCGAGCGGTAGGAATGAATAAAGTAATTGAAACTTGCCGCACTTTGGGCATTAATAGCCCGATGGAGCCTGTAACCTCTTTACCTTTAGGGGCAATTGGCGTAACGCCTTTAGAAATGGCTAATGCTTACGCAACGTTTGCAAGTTATGGTTGGCAATCAGAAGCAACGGTAATTGTCCGCGTCACAGATAGCAGTGGCAATGTTTTATTAGACAATACACCCAAACCTCAATTAGTCCTCGAACCTTGGGCAGCAGCTTCGCTAACAAGTGTCATGCAGGGGGTAATTACTAACGGTACGGGAAAAGCTGCCCAAATTGGTCGCCCCGCCGCCGGAAAAACTGGAACCACTTCTTCTGAGCGGGATATTTGGTTTGTGGGCTACGTGCCACAATTAGCAACGGCGGTATGGGTAGGAAATGACAACTACCGACCTTTGGGGCATGGTGCGACGGGCGGTACTTTTGTTGCCCCAATTTGGCGCGACTTTATGACCAAAGCTTTGAAAAATACACCCGTGCAAAACTTTCGTCCGCCATCAGATTTCGATCGCCCTCGATAACTAAAGTTTTGAGTTTTAACTCAATTTAAAAATCAAGGCTGCTTTTCTAACTCAGCTTTCATTCGCTCTAAAGTAAAGTTCATTTGATCGAACATTTGCTGAGGAGTGACACCAAATTGATTTAGCTGAGTTTTAAGCTGTTCTACAGTCATCTGAGCCATAAAATCTTCTGATAGCTCAAAGCGCTTCATAAAAATTCGATAGCGCTCCATCATAGATTCCATTTGCTCGATAAATAATTTTTTGCCGTCGCGGTCAAATTTGCCGTAACTATTACCCAGCTTTACTAGAGCTTGGTATTCTTCAAATAGTTGTTTGGCTTCAAGTTGTACTATCTCAGAATCAAAAAATCCCATAGCGCTGTTCTATAACTCTGGTGCGATCGCCCAAAATATCTGTACTTTGGCGTTTAGTATCATTCTAGTCTAGACTTAAGGTTTAGCTCGAACACCTTTAGCAGCGAGATTTCTCCACTTGACTATTTAGCAGTTATATGTATATAAATTTTGCTATAGGTTTTAGAGTTGCCGAAAAATGAGCGATCGGTCAAAAAGTCGAAAAATTGCCGCAGTTTTAGCTTTGACAGGAACTATTAGCCCGATTGCGGGATGGCATAAGTTTTATCTTGGTCAGCCTGTATGGGGGTTAGTATACTTGCTATTGTCTTGGACACCCATACCTCGCGCCGCTAGTGCCATTGAGGGTTTATGGTACTTGCTGCAAAACGAAGCAGAATTTGACGAAAATTTTAACCAAAACGGGCAAAAAGCCTCGTCTATGATAGAACTTGCGCCAAACAATGTTAAAACAATTTCTGAAGCCTTGCGTCAGCTAGACGGTTTGCGAGAAGATGGGCTAATTTCTGAGTACGAGTTTGAACAGAAACGCCGCCAAATGTTAGATAAAATTGCTTAAGCAACTACCCTTGACTAATTCATGCAATGGCTACCTTCAGTTCAATCAATTCGCACTAAATTATTAAACGATCCTTATTATCGGTTGCAATCGACGGCAGAAATTGCGATCGCCGCCGATTTGGGTATCCAGATTGATGTCAATAAAGCTAAAGTAGACGATTGGTTGCGCCTTCCAGGTTTATCTATTCATCAAGCGCGAAACTTGGTGCAATTATGCCAAGCGGGGGTACAGTTTTGCAGCGTAGAAGACATTGCCGCAGCTTTGAATGTTTCTGTCCAGCATTTGCAGCCCTTAGTTCCGGTACTCAAGTTTTGCTACTACGACGAAGTTTTTACTATTGCACCTCTTAGTCTAAATACTGCGACAATTGAGCAATTAGTAGAACTTCCCGCCGTCGATTTAGCTTTAGCTCAAGCTATAGTCCAAAATCGCAAATTACAAGGTAAATACTGCAACTTAGCAGATTTTCAACGGCGGTTATCGCTACCTGGTACTTTGATTAGCCAGTTGATGTATTATTTACAGTTTTAAACAAAACCAATGCGACTAAGGGGCCAAAACCGAAAGGTTGCCCTCCCAATAATATTTTCTTCCGGTAAAAAGCCCCAAACGTGAGAATCGTTACTATCATTGCGGTTGTCGCCCATCACAAAAACACTATGTTCGGGAACTTGTTGGGGTAACAATCGATAAGCCGGGGGTTCGGCAATATAGTTTTCTTGTAGAGGGTGGCTGTTTAAATATACTTTGCCATTGGTAACGCCGATAGTTTCTTCAGGAGTAGCAATTACGCGCTTAATAAAGGCTTGTTCTTTATCGTAGGCAGCTTGTAATTGTTGGGGAGTATGAAAGACAATAATATCCCCCGTTTCTGGTGGGTGAAAACGATAGGAGAGTTTTTCTATAACTAAGCGATCGCCTGTGTGTAAAGTCGGTAGCATAGAATCTGAAGGAATATAGCGCGGTTCGGCAACAAAGGCGCGAATTAGCAGCGCTAAACACAAAGCAATAAAAATTAGTTGAAAATTCTCTCGCTGGGAGCGCCAAACCCGCAACCATAAAGGCGCTTCTATTGATTTTTGGTCTTTAGAGGTCATAGAAAAATTACTTTGTCCATAAAAGCGATTAGCTTTTGTAATGATTGTCAAACAGCAATTCTATCAACTGATTGAGATTTATCGCCAATGGATTGAGGCAAAAGAGCTAATAACTTTAAGTCTACGGCAGGTTGTTGTGCCTCGAAATAGAGTAAAAAATTGTCAACCTAAAAAATGGGTTAAAAAAGCCTCCAATTGGGGGCTTTTTTATAGCTAGTTCTGAAGCGATTAAAGCAAGTACAACAAGCCAAACAAAATAATCCACACTACATCTACAAAGTGCCAATAAATTTCGGCAGCTTCTACGCCAAAGTGTTTTTCGCTGCTGTAGTGTCCAGCTTTGCGACTGCGCCATAACACGGCAAAAATCGCAGTAACGCCGATAAATACGTGCAATCCGTGAAAACCTGTTAGCACGTAAAAGGCACTAGCAAACAAGTTTGTAGTTAGCGTAAATTCTAAGTGGCTGTACTCGTATAGTTGCCCAACTAAGAAAATTGCCCCCATGGCGGCGGTAATTGCTAACCATTTTTGCATTCCTTTAACGTCGTTTTTCTTTACCGCCACATCAGCATTGTGCATCACAAAGCTGCTAGAAATTAGCAAAACTGTATTAACTCCCGGTAGCAACAATTCTAAACGTGGGGTTCCTTCAGGGGGCCAAACAGGTAATACCGACCGGAAAGCTAGGTAAGCGCCAAACATTCCTAGAAAAATCATCCCTTCGGCAACTAAAAACACAATTAAGCCAAAAATGCGATGGTCGGGATGTTCTTCGTGGTGTCCTGCTACTTCCGCCGTATGGTGATGATTGAGTTCTGTTTTAGCTGGATCTATAGTTTGAATTTGCATGAATCTTTTACTCAATAAGGTAATTAAGTCAAAAAGCTAAAAGATGATTTCTTGTTTTTGAATCACCTTTTAGCCTTTATTTATTGGCGATCTTCTGAGTTAGCAGCGACTTTAGGATCGGGATCGGCTCTTAATACAGAGCTTGGCCCGGCTGCTAAGGCTGGTTCTCGTTCATCGGCTAACGGTACGTCTACGTCTTTTTTGTTGTTCATACCGTAGTCGTAAGGGCCCGTTGCTAAAACGGGCAATTTGTCAAAGTTTTCAATGGCTGGAGGTGAAGTTGTCATCCATTCCAAAGTTAAGGCTTCCCAAGGATTATCACCAGCTTTTGGCCCGTAATGCCAACTCCAAATTGCATTGATGATGAAGGGGAAAGTCGAAATTGCCAGCAAGTACGCGCCCATTGTACAGATAAAGTTGAGGGTTTCGTACTTGGGATCGTACATGGCAATCCGGCGGTTCATACCCATCATGCCTAATTTGTGCATGGGTAAAAAGGCAAGGTTTAGACCGACGATTGTCAGGGCAAAATGAACTTTACCCCAAAATTCGTTAATCATCCGCCCTGTTACTTTCGGAAACCAGTGATAATAACCAGAATAAATGCCTAGTACACTACCGCCAAAAAGTACATAGTGCAGGTGAGCGACTACAAAATAAGTATCGTGGACGTGGATATCAAAGGGGACAGCAGCTAACATTACGCCACTAATTCCGCCAATTACAAAGGTTCCCACAAAACCCATTGCAAACAATAAAGCACTGTTTAGGCGCAGTTTGCCGCCCCACAACGTCGCCAACCAGCTAAATACTTTAATACCTGTAGGTACGGCAATAATCATGGTAGTAATCATGAAAAACATCCGCAACCAGCCAGGAATACCGCTAGTAAACATATGGTGCGCCCAGACTATTAAGCCCAAAAAGCTGATAGCTAAACTGGAATATGCGATCGCTTTGTAGCCAAATACTGGTTTACGCGCGTGAACTGGTATAACTTCCGAAATTACCCCAAAAAAGGGCAAAATCATGATGTATACGGCAGGATGGGAGTAAAACCAAAACATATGTTGGTATACTACGGGGTCGCCGCCACCTGTGGGGTTAAAAAACATCGTCCCCGCCAACAAGTCAAACGCTAACAAGATTAAAGCGCCAGCAAGTACCGGAGTTGATACCAAAACTAAGGCGGAAGTAGAAAACATTGCCCAACAAAATAAGGGCATTTGAAATACTCCCATTCCTGGAGTCCGCATTTTCAGCAGTGTCACCAGAAAGTTTAACGCTCCCAAAATTGAGGATGTTCCTAGTAATAGCAAGCTCATAATCCAAATTGCTTCCCCTACTTGTCCTGTTACTAGGCTTAAAGGCGGGTAGGAAGTCCAACCAGCATCGGGCGCATCACCGATTAGCAAACTAGCCATTAGCAATAATCCGGCGGGGGGAACCATCCAAAAAGCTACGGCGTTTAACTTCGGAAATGCCATATCTTTCGCCCCAATCATGAGCGGAATCAGATAATTAGCAAATCCTGCTCCGGCGGGAACAATCCAGAGAAAAATCATTACCGTAGCGTGGAGTGTAAACAAGCTGTTGTACACTTCGGCGCTGACAAAATCCAAGTCTGGGGTTTTCAATTCGGTGCGAACTAAATCCGCCATAACTCCACCGATACAGTAAAAGACAAAGGTTGTAACTATGTACTGAATGCCAATTACTTTGTGATCGGTGTTGAAGGTAAAGAAATCGCGCCAATTTCTATTGGCTTCGTCTTCGTTATGAGCGGGTATATTAGCTCTTTCTTGTAACTGTGCTTGAGTCATAGAAATTAAGGAAAGAGAATTGGGTCAAACTTTACTTAGTGGTGGTGGCTAGAAACTTGGTTAAGCATTTCTGAATTGATGCCCAAATCGCTAGTATAAGGCGCTAAAAACTCGTTGGGCGATTTTTCTGTAGGATTAAGAGCGATCGCACTATTCAATGTATCCGCTTGGGCTACTTGCTGCTCTTGCACCCACTTATCGAAAGTTTGCTGTGGTTCGACAATTACTTTAGTATTCATTGCGCCGTGATAGGGTCCGCATAGTTCGGCGCAAATTAACGGATAAGTACCTTCCACGCGGGGAGTAAAGCGAATTGTGGTTTGACGACCGGGGATCACATCTTGCTTTAAACGAAATTCTGGAACCCAAAACGCATGAATTACATCGTTGGCGCTCATGTTGGCGATTACTTCCCGCCCGACTGGTACGTGCAATTCGCTAGAGACGAGTCCCGTATCAGGATAAGTAAAAATCCAAGCGTACTGCATTCCGGTAACGTTAACGGCAAATTCTGGTGACATTCCTTCTCTATCTTTGCTTGCGCCAATTGTGGGCGAAACAATCCCAAGACCTGGAGCATCATTTTTTTGAGGAATTTGGTCTGAGTTGCGAACGGCGGCCGTTGCTGGGTCTTGCATCGCCTCGTCAGACTTTTGTTGATTAGCGTTGTCGCTCAAAGTTGCCGCGATCGCACTTCCGGGCATTTTCATCGCTTGAGGCTGCGTCGCTGCGTGCATATCGTGGGGATCGAACCCACCAATGGAGTTGTAGACCTCAAAGCTATAAATTGAAATTCCCAGTACAACGATCGCTGGGATTGCCGTCCAGAGAATTTCTAAGGGGACGTTGCCAAATACTGGCGCTGCGTCGGTATTGTCGCCAGGACTGCGGCGAAACTTAAACGCTGAATAAATTAAAATGCCTTCAACTAGCAAAAATAGTCCGATAGATACGGTCATCATCGTATTAAACAAACCGTCTACAAGCACTGCTTCATCGGTGGCAGCTACAGGTAGTAGACCATGATTTTGACCGTACCAAAGGCTGAATAAGGTCAGTACGATACCGATAAGTAAAGTCCAAATAGAACCTGGGATTTTCACGGGTTTGTACTAATGTTTATGAATTTACTACTATTTCTAGTCTTACTCACTTACCACGTTAGTGCAGCTATTGGGCTTAGTGAGTTGGTTAAAATACTTTTTACTTATTTTCTTTGGGATCGCTACTTATTCTTGCTGTTTTTCTCCCTAGGTCTTGCTTTGAGATATTGTTAAGAAAAGTAAAGATTATTTGCAAATGCAGCAAAAACAAATTCTCCAAAATCTTGAATCATTGGAGGTAAACCCTGATAGTTAGTCAAAACAGAAATAATTTTCTGTTTCTCCTGTTTACAATACGTTAGGGTGGAAGAAAGCCAGCACTCACAAAATAATAAACTTTAATGGCTTATCTAGATGGGCAGAAGGTATCGTCCATGACAGAATTTATTGTTCCGCAAACCAGCGTAGCCGCGCAAAATCAATCTCAGCCGCAAGATCGCATCCGGCGCTGGGTATGGAAGTTGTGTATTGCTACATTAATTTTGATGGCAATTGGCAGCGCCACCCGCGTCATGAATGCAGGACTAGCTTGTCCCGATTGGCCCTTGTGTTACGGTACGCTCGTACCAAGAGCGCAAATGAATCTTCAAGTATTTTTAGAGTGGTTTCACCGCTTGGATGCGGCGTTAATTGGTGTAGGCGCGATCGCATTAACTGTTACCTCTTGGTGGAATCGCCGTCAATTACCCAGTTGGCTACCTTGGGCGGCTACTTTCTCCTTGGGTTTAATTGTATTTCAAGGCGTACTAGGCGGCTTAACCGTTACGCAATTATTGCGATTTGACATCGTCACGGCTCATTTAGGCACAGCATTATTATTTTTTAGCACGCTGTTAGTTATTGGGACGGCGCTGACTCCCTATCAAGGGACGGGGACGGCGGGTAAATTGCCTTGGCTAGGACTAACGGCGGCAATTTTGGTTTATTTACAAAGCTTGCTGGGGGCAATAGTAGCTTCTCGATGGGCGTTGCATCAGTGTTTAGCAGTTAAAGCTTTGTGTAGTGTGATGTACAGTCACATCGGTGGCGTAGTGCTGCCTAGTTTGGCAATTATTGCGGTAGTTTGGGTGTCTTTACGGACTCCAGCTTTGCATCCGGCTTTGCGGCTATTGGCAAATATGGCGGGTGGGTTATTACTATTGCAAATTTTGTTGGGTATTGCTACCTTGCGCTTACATCTGCAAGTAGAGCCTTTAACAGTAGCTCATCAAGCTGTAGGAGCAGTATTATTAGGCTCTCTAGTTGCTTTTACTGTTTTGGGATGGCGTGATAGCGCAAGCGCGCCCGGTTACGATCTTCGCGCTTTTTTGCCAGAAGCCCATCGTTAAATGCAAGATAGCTTCTGACTTTGGATTTTATGTTGTTTCAATGATTAAGGATTTAGTAGTGTGAGTACAATCGGGTCTAGCCTCTCTCGCCGCCATGAAAATTTTTCTGAAGTTGTTCGCAGTTATTACCAGCTAACAAAGCCAAGAATTATCCCGCTATTGTTAATTACTACAGCTAGTAGTATGTGGATTGCCGGAAATGGACAAGTAGATCCATTGTTGCTGTTAGTAACTTTAATTGGTGGTACGTTGGCTGCGGCGGCTGCCCAAACAATTAATTGCGTTTACGATCGCGATATTGATTATGCTATGGAACGCACCCGCCATCGTCCTTTGCCTGCGGGTAAAGTTCAGCCGCGAGATGCGTTAATATTTGCGATCGCGTTAACCATACTGTCTTTTACTTTATTAACAGCCAAAGCCAATTTACTCAGCGCTTTATTAGCAATGTCTGGCATTGTTTTCTACGTGGCTATTTACACTCATTTGCTCAAACGCCATACCAGCCAAAATATTGTTATTGGTGGCGCTGCGGGAGCAATACCAGCACTGGTAGGTTGGGCGGCGGTTACAGGCACATTGAGTTGGGCGGCTTGGGTAATATTTGCGATCGTGTTTTTGTGGACTCCGCCGCATTTTTGGGCTTTGGCTTTAATGATCCGCGATGATTATGCCAAAGTTGGCGTACCTATGCTTCCGGTAGTTGCGGGTAATGAAGCTACTACTAAGCAAATTTGGCTTTATACTTTAATCCTCATTCCTTCTACCTTTTTGCTCATCTATCCCTTAAATGTTTCTGGGGTAGTTTATGGTGCTTTAGCGGCGTTTTTGGCAACTCTTTTCCTCAAAAAAGCTTGGGCGTTGCGGCTTGAACCCGATAGTAAAGAATTAGCTAGAAGTCTGTTCTTTTACTCAATTATCTACATGATGGCTCTAAGCGCGGCAATGATTGTTGACTCTCTACCCGTCACTCATTACTTGGTAAATGCTGTATTAACAGGCTTTCATGTCTAATTAAGGATGCGATCGCGCTTTTTTGGGCAGAAGTGCGATCGCCTTATATTAATAATCAAACTTTGAATCAATGACTAAAAAAGAGTTATGAGTTTACCTACTTCAGCATCGAGAAGACAGCAAAGTTGTGAGTTTATTTGAAAAATTGAGGTTAGAAGCCAACTAGGTAACGTTTCCGGTAACATCAGTGGAAGCTTTAGACAATATGCCTGAATTTTTAAACAAGCTGCGTCTTCGATGGTGGCAAAGAGAAAGCGTAAAATAACTATCTTCTCCCGCTAAAATAGTAATTGCCCGTGAAATGTATATTTAGGGAGAAAGGCTGATGGCTCCCGCCGTAAAAATTGAGAACTTACAAAAACGCTATGGCTCAGTAGAAGCAGTTAAAAATGTTTCGTTGCAAATTGAGCCAGGGGAAATATTTGGGCTTTTAGGCCCAAATGGCGCGGGAAAAACGACAACGTTGCGCGTGTTGTGTACTTTATCAACCCCAGACGCAGGAAAGGTAGAAGTATCAGGTGTTTCCGTTGTCGATAATCCAAGAATTGCCAGACAAAAATTAGGTTACGTGGCGCAAGAAGTAGCCCTAGACAAGGTACTTACAGGGCGGGAACTCTTGCAATTGCAAGCATCGCTGTATCATTTGCCCAATAATGCCGCAAAACAACGCATTAATGACGTAATTGGCTTATTGGGTTTAGCAGAATGGGCAGATAAACGTACGGGTACTTATTCAGGCGGAATAAAAAAGCGTATAGATTTAGCCGCCGGATTGCTTCACGCTCCCGATGTTTTAGTGTTAGATGAACCCACTGTAGGGTTAGATATTGAAAGCCGTTTTGTAGTTTGGAACTTTTTGCGCCAACTCAAAGCCGCCGGAACTACAGTATTAATTACCAGTCATTATTTAGAAGAAATTGACGCTTTAGCCGATTCTGTAGCCATTATCGATCGTGGTGTAGTTATTGCATCAGGAAAGCCTGCAGAGTTAAAAGATAAACTAGGAGGCGATCGCATTACGCTACGGATTCGAGAATTTTCTTCTAATCTTGAAGCCGAAAAAGCCAAAGATTTATTGCAAGCCTTGCCTTTTGTGCAAGAAGTAATAATTAATAGCGCTCAAGGTAATTCTTTAAATCTAGTCGTTACTCCCCAATCGGACGCACTAAGTAGCATTCAAAAATCCCTTAATGAGGCGGGTTTACCTACTTTTGGCATTGCCCAATCACGCCCTAGTTTAGATGATGTCTACTTAGCGGCTACGGGGCGCACGTTGATGGATGCAGAGCTTGCGGCGGCGGGTAGTCGGGACATGAAAGCAGAACGCAAGCAAAATATGAAGTAAAAGTTTATTCCTAAGTAGAGATAATTATAAATGAGTAGTACAATTACACCTCCCAAACCCCAAACAATCGCTCAACCAGGGGCATTTGCTCACGAAAGTAGCGCAAGTTCTAATGGTTTTGCCGATTTAGTGCAAGAAACTTTAGCGCTAACTCGCCGCTTGTTTATTCAATTGCAGCGTCGCCCATCAACTTTAGTCGCCGGGATTATTCAACCTGTAATGTGGCTAGTTTTATTTGGGGCGTTATTTCAGAACGCGCCATCGGGTTTATTTGGCAATAGTCACAGCTACGGACAATTTCTCGGTGCAGGGGTGATTGTGTTTACAGCCTTTGCAGGAGCTTTAAACGCGGGTTTACCTGTTATGTTTGACCGCGAATTTGGCTTTTTAAACCGCTTATTAGTTGCGCCTCTGGCTTCTAGATACTCAATTGTTTTGGCTTCAGCATTATTTATTGTTAGTCAAAGCTTGCTGCAAGCGGCGGTAATTGTCGGTGCAGCAGCCTTGTTAGGAGCAGGTTTACCGAATATTGCTGGCTTAGGGGCAATTTCTTTAATCGTCTTTTTCCTGGCTTTAGGCGTGACGGCTATTAGTTTAGGTTTAGCTTTTGCTTTACCCGGACACATTGAATTAATTGCCGTTATTTTTGTAACGAATTTGCCTTTATTATTTGCTAGTACCGCCTTAGCACCATTATCGTTTATGCCCCAATGGTTGCAAGTAGTAGCAAGTCTAAACCCTCTTAGCTACGCTATTGAGCCGATTCGTTACTTGTATCTAAATAGCAACTGGTCTTTGGATAGTGTAGTAATGCAAGCTCCTTGGGGAGTCGTTAGTTTTGGCGGGGCGATGCTAGTTTTGTTAGGCTTTAGTTTTGTATCGTTAATTAGCATTCAACCTCTATTAAAGAAGTCGCTTTCTTAAACAACCACATTCTAAAAATCTATGAAACTTAAATCTATTTCCCAAAAGTTCATTCTCAGCGCTTTAGCTTCCATGAGCCTTTTTTCTTTACTAATTCCTCAATTAGCAAAGGCGCAAACTGCCGATGTCAATCCTTTACAAGACTTTCAACCCCAACAGGGCGATCCTTTTTCTTCTAGAAATGACAACCCAACGGGGAGTTTGTTTGACTTAATTCACCGCGCACAACTGGGAAGTTCTCGCAGCGCTGAGGAGTTTAATACTGAAAAAAACCAAAGTTTGAATGATGCGGCGGCGGAGTTTCGCAAAAAACAACAACAACGCATTCAAAATCCCGGTCAAGCGGGTACTGTAGAGAATACAACTACTACACCGTCATTGCAGATTAATTTAGATAAATAAGCCCAAAGACGCCACTGAAACAAGCAAAAATTTAGGTGGTGTCAGTAAAAACATTTGACTATTACCAATAGGCGATCGCATTTCTGGTAAATTTAAGCCAATAATTCCAGCTTTTTTGAGAATTAATCGATCGTTAGCTTCCCCCCACACCAGCATTGATGCCCATTCTCCTAAATTAGGCTCGTGACCGACTAAGGCTAATTTGGTAGTAGATGGATACTGTTGTTTTTCTAACCAATTTAGCCAATCATGAATGTTTCCACTGGGAGCAAGGTCGGTAGATACTTGCAATTGGCTAGATAGTTGCAAATTAATGAAAATTTCCGCCGTTTGATGCGATCGCACGAGCGGACTTGTCAAAATAATATCAAAGCGAAAACCCAGGTTATACAAGCGTTTAGCTACTTCTTTTATTTTGTCTTGTCCAATTTTGGTTAAAGTGCGATCGTCGTCATTAAGACCTGAATCTCTTTCTTGGGCTATACCATGACGAATTAAGTACAGTTCCATTTTTTAGTCTACTCGGTTTGAATTGGATTATCTCTAGGACTAACTAACCTCAACAATTTTTGCTTAATTTGAGCGTCAAATACTTCCCATTTCATCCGAGCGTAGGCAGAATTTTCATTAAAGCCTGACAAAAAGCCCATCGGAATCTCAAACCCACCAGCGCCAGTACGTCCACCACCAAAAAACCGCCCTTGACTATCTTGTCCAAAAGCTTCCTTAATAAATTCATCGGGATCGAGAGTAAGTTTAGTAGTTCTCAATGAGCCAATTACAACTTCTAATTCCTCATCTTCATCGTGAACAATCCCAAAAACTACCGCCGTATGGACGTTTTCTTCAGTAACTAAAAAGTCCGCCGCTTGAGGGATTGCATCGCGGTCTTCGTAGCGCAAGTAACCAACACCAGCAATAGAAAAGTTATTTTGCACAATCCGATTTTTTAAACTGCGCTCAATTACATCCATTACTCGTTTCGAGCGATTTGCTTGGAGTACGGCGTTAAGCAACTGAGAGTCGTAAAACCTGCTTAAATAACCCGCAGCTAAAAAGTCTTCTTCTTGAGCTTGCATTAATCGATTAGTATCAGAGCGCAAGCCGTGCATTAAAGCCGTAGCACATTTAACGTGATTGCTAATACTACTATCTAAAGTCAGCAATCCCGCCTGCAAGTATTGAGTAAAAATCGTGGCGGTAGCTCTAATTGAGGGGCGCAAATCGCTAAACTCAGCTTTGAGTTCGCCTTGCAAGCTATGGTGATCTACTAATATTACTAAGGGAATTTTTGCTTCTTGCACCAATGGCATTAATTGGCTGGTTGTTCCCTGGTTGTCGATTAAGGCATAACCATTATAAACAGACAAGTCTTTGCTTTTGGCGTTTTGGAGCGTCCACCTTTGGGCGGGTAAACCTGTAAGTTTGACTAAAGCAATATTTTCTTGATGGCTCAAAGTACCCGCGTAGACAATATCGCACTGAATATCGTATTGCTCGGCTATTAGTTGATACGCCCAGGCACAAGATAGGGCATCGGGATCGGGAAAATCTTGGAGAATTATTAACTGGCGATCGTTTTGGTGTCTTTCAAAGGTTTGTCTCAGAGCATCTATTTTCTGGCTAGGTAATAAGCTACAACGCTGTCCTGTATAAGAGGCAGTTTCAATATTTGCTGGTGGTGTGGGTTGCAGAAAGTCAGTGTTAGGTTGGATGTCGATATTATCTTTTTTTATTGGTTCTAGTGTAATTGGTAAATTGTCAAATACTTTTAAGGAGTTTGAGTGCATATTGGTTTAGGTCGTAGGTGTGAGGAGGAGAGTTTTTAAAAGATAGAAATTGATAACTTTTTATTTGCACCACACACTATGATCTTTACAGAAAATTAGCAATTCAACATCTTTTCGTTCAAGATATTTCTCAAGATGGAATTTTTAGAGAAAAGGTGCTTGGCAACACAATCATTATTGCCAAGGGATGCTCTATACTTGACCTCCGTATTGAACGGGTAATAAGTTTTTAGCTGTATCTTTTGGTTGCAGTTGTAAAGCTGCATGATACGACCAGTAAAGATCGCGGAGCATTTCTCTAGCTAAAAGTACGATGTCTGCGCGACCGCACTGAATAATTTGTTCGGCTTGGTGGGCTTCGGTAATCGAACCTACGGCGGCGGTGGCTATTTGGGCTTCGGTGCGGATTTTTTCAGAAAAAGGTACTTGCCAATCGGGAGCAAAGGGGTAGTTTTTGTAGTCGGGATTGAAGCCGGAACTACAATCAATTAAGTCTACTCCTTCGGCTTTGAGCTTTTTGGCGAGTTCTACCGAGTCTTCTATTGTCCAGCCGCCTTCTACCCAATCAGAACAGGATAATCTGGCGGTAAATGGTAATCTTTCGGGCCAAACTTCTCTGGTGGCGCGGGTGGTTTCGATTATAAAGCGAATTCTGTTTTCAAAACTACCGCCGTATTCGTCGGTGCGTTTGTTTGATAAGGGGGGAGTAAAAGTTGTGTCCTAGGTAGCCGTGCGCGAAATGCAGTTCTAACCATTCGTACCCTGCTTCTAAACTCCTTACAGTGGCGGCACGAAAGGCGTTTTGCACTTCTTTAATGTCGTCAAGGGTCATTGGTTTGGGGGTGCGCCAAATTTCTTCTCCAAAGGCGATCGCGCTTGGTGCTATAGTTTCCCAACCTTCTTCATTGTCTTTAAGGGAGTGTCCGCCTTCCCAAGGTTTGGCGGTGCTGGCTTTTCTCCCGGCGTGGGCGATTTGAATTCCTGGTACTGCTCCTTGCTCTTTGACGAATTTGTTGATGCGGTAGAGTGGCTCTACGTGCTTATCTGCCCAAATTCCGGCATCTCCTGGAGATATTCTTCCTCTTGCTTCTACGGCGGTGGCTTCGGCAATGACAAGTCCTGCTCCGCCTACGGCTCGCGAACCTAGGTTTACTAAGTGCCAGTCTGTGGCTACTCCGTCAATGGAACTGTATTGGCACATTGGGGATACGCCGATGCGGTTGCGGAGGGTAATGTCTTTGAGTTTGTAGGGATCGAATAGGTGTGTCATTGTTGTTTTTGTGTTTGGGGATTTTTGTTCTACATGGCTTGCTTTAAGAAAAACCGAATATGGGGGGTCTGCCCCCCAAACCCCCATTGGGGGACGAGTTGCCTCCCCCAAACCCCCTGCAAAAGTGCTTTGTCTTGGTGTACGCAAGTTTTGTGTAGTAGACTTAGTTTCTCGGTGGGTACGCAAGTTCTCTGGTTTTTGAGGGTTTAGAGCTTTAGCCGTTTACTGCGCTCATGTCTGAGTAGCGATCGCCCATTACACTGTTTTTAGGTGCTACTTCTTCTAATCTCTGCAACTGGCTAGGACTAAGTTCGATCTCGGTGGCGGCTACGTTTTCCTCTAAATAAGCGCGGCGTTTGGTTCCAGGAATCGGCACAATTTCTTTGCTTTTTGCTAGCAACCACGCTAATGCTAACTGTCCTGGAGTTACACCTTTTTCGATGGCTATCTCTTTGACTTTCTTTACTAATTTCAGGTTTTTGTTGAAGTTCTCTCCCTGAAATCTTGGCGAACTTCTCCGGTAATCGTCGGCGGCTAAATTATCTAAACTTGTTACTGTTCCTGATAAAAATCCTCTCCCTAACGGGCTATACGCTACTAACCCAATTCCTAATTCCTGTATTGTGGAGATAATTTCATCTTCTATATCTCTACTCCACAATGAATACTCTGACTGCAATGCACTAATTGGATGGACGCTTGCAGCCCGGCGAATGGTGGCGGCGCTGGCTTCCGATAGTCCGATGTAACGTACTTTTCCCTGCTTTACAAGTTCCGCCATTGCGCCTACGGTGTCTTCTATTGGTACTACGGGATCTACTCGGTGCTGGTAGTACAAATCTATATAATCAATGTTTAAACGCTTTAAGGATGCTTCGCAAGCACTGCGAACATACTCAGGGCTGCCACTAATTCCCCTAAAACTGTTGTCTTCTCCCCGTTGAATGCCGAATTTTGTTGCGACTATTACTTGTTCTCGATGGTGAGAAATCGCTTTTCCTACAAGTTCCTCATTTGCACCCCGTCCGTACATATCGGCGGTGTCTAAAAAGTTTACTCCTATTTCCAAGGCGCGGTGAATGGTTGCTATGGATTCGGCTTCGTCTCCCGTACCATAAAACTCGGACATTCCCATACATCCTAGTCCTAGTTCTGATACGGTCAATCCTTGGTTGCCAAGTTGGCGCTGTTGCATGAGTTTACTCCTATGAAAATTGAATACAAATTTTGCCGAAGTGTTCGCCCGTTTCCATGTACTCTAAAGCCGCTCTAGCAGACTCTAAAGGAAACACGCGATCGCATACTGGACGAATTTTATGTAAGGCGATGGCTCTATTCATGTCCTCAAACATCTCTCTCGAACCTACATAAATGCCCTGTACCCGCACGTTTTTCATCAAAATGGCGGCGGTGTTAATTTCTCCTTTTCCACCTGTCAATACGCCAATTAAACTAATTTGTCCGCCATACCCAACTGCTTTTAACGACTGGTTCAAAGTCCCCGCGCCGCCCACTTCTACCACATGGCCAACGCCTCCGGTTATTTCTTCGACTTTTTTACCCCAATCTGGCGTTTGTTTGTAGTTAATCGTCTCCGTAACTCCTAAGCTTTGCAATCTTTCTAGCTTTTCATCGCTGCTAGAGGTTGCAATAACTTTTGCTCCTAATAGTTGGGCAAACTGCAAAGCAAATATCGAAACTCCCCCTGTACCCTGCACTAGCACTGTATCGCCGGCTTTTACATTCCCCGATGTTACTAAGGCATTCCAAGCTGTAACCGCCGCACAAGGTAGCGTAGCCGCTTCAATATCGGTGAGATGATCGGGTACATGAACAACTCCATCCTCGTCCAGCACTGCGTATTCTGCTAGTAACCCACCCGTCGCCCCACCTAAAGCCGATTGCGCTTTTGCTTCGGTGAGTCTGCCACTAAGCCATTTTTGAAAGAATATCCCCGCTACGCGATCGCCTATTTTTACTCGCGTTACTCCTTCCCCCAGCGCCACCACTTCCCCTACTCCATCCGAAAAGGGAATTCGCGGTAACGGTAGGTTGGGATTGTATAAACCCTTTACTACCATCAAATCTCGGTAATTTAAGGAAACTGCCCGTAATCTAATCAGGATCTGTCCGTATCCAGGACTAGGATCGGGACGTTCTCTCTGCTTTAGAGAATCTAAACCAAAGCTATCAAGAATCTCAAATGCCTTCATCAGTGTTTTACCTTTTATTAACCTTAACGCTAACGTCAGTTTGTAGTCAAAAAAATTAGTGGCTACTAATTTCCTGAATTTGCTGTTGAATTTTAGTAATATTTGCCTCTAAGTCTGAGCGAAACTCTTTTAAAGACAAAATCTTTTCATCCGTTTCTTTGAGATGAAATTGCAGAATTTCTAACACCTTTTGTTTACCCCTTATACCTGTAGAATCTTCAAAATACAAGTCAATAACAGTGGTAATTTCTTCTAGGGTCAACCCCAGCGACTTTAGACAATGGATTTTTTGCAGTTTGGCAAGTTCTGTTTGGGTATAATACCGAAACCCCTTACCTTGCCGCTCGTTAGGACTTAATAGCCCTAAGTTTTCGTAGTAGCGAATTGTTCTTGGAGTTACCCCAGCAATTTCTGCTAGTTCTCCGATCCGCATTTTGTCGGTCACTTTACTTGGTCAACAAAATTGACGTTAACGTTAACTTGATACTAATAAATTTTAGCTATAAATGTCAATTTCAACTTATTTAGGTAAAGGCAAACAGATCGAAAAGCAAGTTCTACCAGGCTTAGAGTCTATAGAAATTGAGCCGCGATGCCGATTTTCTACAATCCGCCGCACCGTCTCTAAACCCAATCCCGTACCTTTTCCCACAGGCTTTGTAGTGAAAAATGGTTCAAAAATCCGCGATCGCGCATCTTCAGAAATTCCCGCGCCAGAATCGGTAATAGTTACAACTAGGCGATCGCCTTTATTTTTAGTTGCAAGTTCCAGAATGCCTTTGTTATCCATAGCATCAATGGCATTATCAATTAAATTTGTCCATACTTGATTGAGTTCGCTGCCATAAGCCAAAATTTTGGGAATTGTATCATCATAAGACCGTTTCACCGTCACGCCTTGTTTTAGCTTGCAAGAAAAAAGCCGGATTGTATCTTCAATTCCTTGATGCACATCTACAAGTTGTTGCGCGCCTTGGTCAAGATAAGTGTAGGATTTCATCGACTGCACCAGTTCAGAAATTCGTTCCGCACTCCGCAAGCCGCCCTTAATCGTTGACATCACCTCAAAAGATAGCCCTAGCCAGCGTACCCCCATGTCTCTTAGTTCGGTAGAATCGTTGCGCCAAGGAGCGGTTAATTGCTCTAAAGTTTTAATTTCAACTCCTGCCTCGGCTAAGGGCGTTGCTAAGTTCCAAGCATCTTCAATTCCGTAGTCTTCCAGCCAATTTAAAAGTTCATCTTCACGATCGCTCATTGTTACAGGATCGCTCGACCTATTAACGATCGCCTCATAACCGCGATCGCGCTCTCCAGTCCATTTTTGTACCTCCGTTTCCGTTAGCTGACTTCGCCCAGTAACTAAATTCATCCGTTGCAATTCAATTAAGGCAGGAGTCACGTCTTTAAGGGCGCGGACAAGGGCGGCGGCGGGGTTATTTAGTTCGTGGGCAAGTCCCGCCGCCAAGGTTCCCAATGCTGCCATTTTTTCTCGACTGCGGATAAAAGATTCTAACCCGCGCGATCGCTTAGTCACGTACTGAAAGATAATCCGCTCAAAAGTCCGACACTCGTGCAATAAGTTCAAAAAATCATCATCAGTAAGTCGATGCAACCGACAATCAGTCAAACTTCGCAATGTAACGGGGACTACTTCACCTGTAAGGATCTGCACTTCGCCAAAAAATGCTGGTGCTTCATGTTGTCCGATGGGCATTTCCACGCCGTCACTTTGGCGAGTTACCCCAATCCGTCCCTCCGTCAAAATTAAAAAGCCAAGTGCTGCATCACCTTCACGAACTAATACTTCTCCTTGGTTTAAATCAATAGCTTCAGCGCGATCGCATACCCACTTTAAACGCTCAGTGGGCAAAACCTGAAACAACTCTAGCTTTAACAACTCTTGAGTACAGAGCATGAGTTTATTTTGGCAACATTAATAAATAGCCTAGCAATAATCTTTTTAGCACTGCTGTAATTTATTGCACTTTAGCTAGTTTCCAACACTCTGTAGCGATCGCCCAATCTTCTTGTGCTTGAATAACTAAAACCCGCGCCCTAGAATCATCCGTAGCAATATCTGTATCAACTGGCGAATTGGCATTTTTAGCAAAGTCAATTTTTACCCCCATAAACTCCAAAGCTTCGCAAGCTGAAGCTCGTATTGGTGGCTGATGTTCGCCCACACCGCCCGTAAAAGCGATCGCATCTAGTCCGCCCAAAGTAACTAACATAGCGCCTATATGCTGACAAAGCGATCGTACGTACATATCAAAAGCTAATTGAGCGCGAGCATTACTTTCTTTAGCTGCAACAATTTGGCGCATATCGTTAGACAAACCCGAAATACCTTTTAATCCCGAAGCAATATTAAGCATTTTATCTAACTTATCCGCATCATAACCTTGTCGTAAGAGATGTATTAAAATCCCCGGATCGACGCTACCCGAACGGCTACCCATCATCAACCCATCTAACGGAGTAAACCCCATAGTTGTATCAATACTAATCCCGCCGCGAATTGCAGCGATAGAGCAGCCATTACCCAAATGGCAAGTAATTAGCCGCAAAGATTCTATATTTTTATTCAACAACTGAGCAGCACGCCTAGCGCAATATTCATGATTGATCCCGTGAAAACCATAGCGGCGAATACCTTGCTCGAAAAATGAGTAGGGTATAGGATAAACTGCTGCCTTAGCTGGTAATTGACTGTGAAAAGCTGTATCAAATACTGCTACTTGCGGCACGTCGGGTAATATTTGTTCAATAGCGGTAATGCCTTCTAAATTAACCGGATTGTGAGCAGGAGCAAAACTAGCAAGCTTTGCGATTTCATCAGTTACATCTTTTGTAATTATTACTGCTTTTCGGTAACGATCCCCGCCGTGTACTACCCGATGACCGACAATATCAATTTCTGCCAGATTGTCAATTACTTTAGTATCGCCTTTGTATAAAGTATCAAGTAGCTGTGACATTGCAGCCGTGCGATCGCTTGTCGGTAATTCTTGTTTTAATTCGCTCCGAGAAGTTTTAACTTTTAGTTCTGCTATTCCTTCCCCGTAAGTCCAATCAATCTTTGCTTCCCATTTTGGTTCTAGCAAATCTGATAAATTGTCATCTATTTGGTATAAACAGCTTTTTTGACTGCTAGAGCCTGCATTTAATACTAATATTTTCATATTTTTTTTAGTTCAAAACTCTTGTCTATACCGACACTAGGCTATTTAAACTGATAATTTTTTACCTCTGCCCTCAGAAGTTGCTTACGAGACCTTTTAGAATAGTTATAGTTATTAACATATATAAACCTTTACCCTAATACTTGACTTCGCATTTTCAGATGACTTAGTTGTTTGTATTTAACTTTTGCCAAGACAGCAAAGTGTTAGAGCTAGTAGAGGGAAATATCTATTCCTTCAGAGGCGGTTATGGCGGTCAATTTTGCCCGAACTTCTACTTCAATTCAACGTTTGCAACAAGTTTTTGCGAGTATCGATGCTGAAAGTTGTCCGCATCATTTCAACTTTCATATGCACACGGTATATTCTGATGGCAAATTTCAGCCAGAAGAATTAATAGATCGAGCTATTGCTATTGGTTTGCAAGGGTTAGCAATTACCGATCATCATACGATTCTAGGCTACAAAACGGCGCAACGTTATTTAGAAGATTGGAAATGGAGTCATCCCCAAACCGAAAAACCCGCCCCCCAACTTTGGAGCGGTGTAGAAATTAACGCCCGTCTGCTCAATATTGAAGTACATATTCTTGGCTACGGTTTTGAACCATCCCATTCTAGCTTGCAGATTTATTTGCAAAGAAGCGCAGCTAAAGGAGATAGTTACCAAGCGGCTAACGTTATTGCTTCGATTCACGAGGCGGGAGGGCTTGCAGTTCTCGCTCACCCAGCACGTTACAAAAAGTCTCACTTCGATCTCATTCCGGCGATCGCCCAATTGGGTATTGATGGAGTAGAAACTTACTATGCTTACAATAATCCTAGTCCCTGGAAGCCTAGCCCCATCGAAACGCAACAAGTACAAAACTTAGCTGCTATTCATGGCTTGTTAAGTACCTGCGGTACCGATACTCACGGACGCAACTTACTTCAACGCCTTTAATATACAGCCATAAAAAAAATTTACCTCCTCATTTCTGAGCAGGTAACGTAAAGCAATATTAAAAATATTAGACTGCTTTAGATTTAAAAAGATGCCATGATCGTAATAATACTGACGCTTGTTAAAGCTACTGCAACACCCATAGCTATTGTGGAGCCTAAGTTAGTTGATTTTTGTGTAGGTTTCATGATGGAATCTTATTGAAGTTATTGTATGTACTAAATTTATCAGATTGCTCTTAACTCTACACATAAAAGTCTAAAAACTTTAATTTAGTTAAGATTCCTTAACATATCAGCGTGTAGACATTCACCATGAAAAAGACGCTGCCATGCAACGTCTTTACAAAAAAGTGCTATTAGTTTGTTTTTAAATCCATTTACCGCCCCTAAAGCGCCATCGGGGGAATAGTATCCGCATCACTGCCCACGATAAGAAGTAAGCAATTATCGAAACTGCCGTATAGTGGACGATAAACCATCCCAGGTCAAATACGTTGCGGTCTACAAACGGTAAACCTACAAACTTGAGCAGCAATCCTAAAACAATGCCTTCGGCAATACAAGCAAAAAACTGAAACGCACCGGGCCAGTCGTGATCCCATAAATACTGTTGCAAGTAGTTATAAAGAATATCCCACAGTAAGCCTAAAACCCCTACCCAAAAAATGACCCAAAAGAAAATTGGGTGAAAATTACCGTCGGGATTAGGGCCAATAATGCCCAAAGCGAAAGGTAAGCTAACGATTAATCCAATCGTGGCGAGGAGAAATAGGCGAGTTTGCCAACGTCCAAATAAAATAGGTGTCATGGTGTTTGATTAGTTGCCCACTTAATCCATTGAATGAAAGAACCCAAACCATTGAGGCGACTTGCCTTTGGCGCGCGCGCTCTTGCCAGACCATCCGCCGCACACTGCGCCGCGTACTGCAACCCTAAAAAGGTATCTACAGGGGCGTAAGGACCGCCTAGAGTCATTACCCCAGCGCAATACATCCGAGCGCGATCGTTTCGCATCTCGACAAGCTCAAAATCATTGGCGACGTGCAGCCGTCCTAAAGGGTTGAGAGGCAAGTTGTAATGAGTAACCAAATCGTTGAGAAAAGGACTTTCCGCAGGCTTGGCATCAAGTCCGGTAGAATCGATAATAAAGTCAGCGTTGAGCTTGCTTTCGCCCTTAATATTGCTAGTTTCTAAATAGGTAACTAACCGCCCTTTATCGTCTTGCTCTACTCGGTCTACTTTACCAAAAGCGATCGTGTACCATCCTGCTTGCAATCCGCCACTGACAATCTTTTTCCAGTCCGAGCGGTCGGCGGTAGTCGTACCGCCCCAATCGGTGAGCAGGCGCTGGCGTTCGACGGGGCTACCTTCTTCTAAACGTTTCTTCATATCACCCCCCCACGTTCCTTTGGGCCAGTTGTAGGGCTGAAACTCCCACTGGTTTTCGGTTTTGCGTTGAGCGACTCCAAACTTGTTACCTTCCGGTTTGGGCGATCGCATTAAATGCAAAATTGTAATATTAGAGTTTTGGCGGCGAATTTCTGATATGCGCTGAATAATTCGGGAAGCAACAATGCCTCTACCCCGAACAATTACACTTCCACCAAAGGTAGTTAAATGCTTGTAAACGTGTTCGTGTTCTTCGTAGGCATTAACTACCGACTTAAAATCGCGGTATTTTTCGCGGTAAGCCTGCAAGTCTGGTAAAAACTTAATAGCTGGATAACCCGGAGCCATGTGGATGTAGCGAGCGAGCAAAAAGCGACGATCTTGGCGATTGCCTTGAGTGCGAGAATAAGCAATAACGTAGCGACCATCTTCAGTTTTGCGAATTGCCCGGAAACGACCGTAACGCAGCATTTTGTCCCAACCAATTCTTGCCGCTTCTCGATCTACTGAAGCAAATACATCCCCCGATTTTGGCGTGTAGGTATCTGCCAACACTGGTTCGGAAAATACTTGCCACAGATGCTTAATTGCCGAACTTACTTGTCCTCTAAAAAACTCTTTAAAAGACTCTCGCCAAGCATAGCCTGGCCAGCCCCAAATATTGTCTGGGCAGGAGTCAGAACCCGATCGCAGCCGCTCGTGAGCGGGAATTTGCGAGTTTTGGCATAAACGCTGATAGCGACCGTAGGGCTTTTTTTCAATTCCTAAAACTACAATTTGATCGGCTCTTACCCCAAAGCAGCGCATTGTATCTGCCCAAGTAAAGCTCCCCATACCAGCACCTAAGCTCACATAGTCGGTTTCTTCAATGGGTAAACCTGCGGCGTTTATATCGGCAATGGATACTCTTTCGGCAGCAAAACAAGGGGGGGGGAAAGCTTGTCCTGGGGTGCTAATTTCTTGCGGGATACTAGCTTGAGCTTCCAGAATGTCCGTTTCTGGGTTAAAAACAATTGTTGAGGAAGGAACTACAAATTCCGTCGCCGACGGGTCGCCAACTACAACTTCTGTCGCCTCAATGTTATTAGTCTGCGACTCGATAGTGATCGTAATTTCGTAAGCGCCTAATTTGATAGTGTCGCCACTATTTAAAAGACGCGTTGATTGGGTTAGGCGATCGCCATTGATTAGCGTCCCGTTGGCGCTCCGATCTTCAATAGTCAGTTGCCCGTTATTTACAGTAATTAAGGCATGAAAGCGCGAAACTTGCTTGCTGGCAAGAATAATTGGCGAAACTGGCTGATCGTTAATTGTGGAAGGAATTTGACCTGCTTCTCTACCAAAAGCTATAGGTGCAGATAAAAGTGGTTCAAATAACTCCCCGGACGTGGGGTCTTCCCAGCTTAGTTGAATTTCCATAAGAGGGTGTTGGGTATTAAAGCAAAGATAAAACTATGGTTTTTCGTCGGGAAAGTAGACGGCAGTAGGCGCTGAGGCTAAAGAAGTTCCGCACCACTGACATACTAAAGACAAACTTGATTGGGGGGAAACATGACCGCAGACATGGCACTTTAATCCATTTACGGGCGTATCTTCTGGCATATCAGAGGTGACGTTAGCTGTTAGTGTCATTTTGCCTAGTTGAATAATAGCGCGATGTTTGAGCGCTGTATCTTCTTCTACAACTTTTTGTCCGTTTACCCAAGCAGGGTTTGGCTTGTCTCTATTTTTAGTCAGGTTACGTAAGTAAAAAGTGTATTTTGCTGTATCAAAAAATATTTCTACGTGCAAGCCAGAAACAGTTTTTGCTAAATCTTTAATTATGACATCGCACTGCCTTTCATCTCTGCCAATCCGAATTGGCTGTTCGTTTGGCTTATCAAAAGTAAAAGCTTGAGAACGGTTGCGACCTTCTTCCACCCATTCCAAGGCTATCTTGTGCATAATGTGAGATGCTCCCAAAATTAGGTTTAAAGTGTAAACGAGCGAGCCGAACTGCTTGAGTGTTCGCTATTTAAATTATTCAACTGAGTAAGTAGCTTTTCCCGAAATGAGGCAAAAATGCGATCGCATTTCTCTAAAAGCAACAATTGTGATGTTGTCTTAGCATTTTGCTCAAATCCTAAAGGTTTAATCATTCAAACAAAGTACAACAGCATACAAAATAAAAATATACTCCTATCTAGTTGAATAAATCTTGTTTAAATGTTAAGTATATAGCTACCAATCGCAGTAATCTGTCCATTCCTAGCCCAAAGCCTTGATTACCAAGGATTGCCAACCATAGTAAAACCAGACCAAAAGTAAGGGTGAGAGAAGTTTTGATTGGGTAAGTTAACCATTGCTTGGGGAATTGGCAAACCTTTTACTGCTCCCAGACCTTGCAAACGGCCGTCTTTAATCGAAATTTCTCCTTTAGCCATTGCTACTTGTGCCTGTCGCATTGCATCCGCCTTAATTGATGCTGTATTTAAATACCGATAAAACTGAGTCATAAAGGCTGCCGTTGCCGTATCGTTGACAAACCAGAGACTCGCAACCGTAGTTTTTACCCCCGCATTTACGGCTAATCCGGCAAAACCTAACTCTGCATCTTCATTACCTAAAGCCGTTCTACACGCACTTAGTACCAACATTTCCACTTGAGGATTATTGAGTTCTAATTGACGAATTTGATTGAGACGCAAGCGATCGTTCCATAATTGAATATAAGAATTATCCACCGCACCCGAACTAATATCGGCATGAGTTACCATGTGAACGATGCTATATGGTTGCTGGCGGCGCAATGACTTGAGGTTTTGCCGCGTAAAGGATTGATTAATGTATTTGCTCCCAGTCCATAAGTAGTTTACTAAGGTAGATAATTCAAAACTTACGGCAGGTAAAGGAACTTGACCTTGAGTGCTTTCGGATATTCCCAAGGCTAGAACTTGAGAATTTTTGATATTCACATAGCGAGTATCTGTCAAGCTAATACTTGGCATCAAACCAACACTATATTTTTCGATTAAAAAGCCTTTGCCATCGTGCATTGCAGCGGCAGGCATAGAACGTAAACCAGCATTTAACAAAAATACTAAGTTAGTAATATTTTGAGCTTCTAAGTCGCTCTTGATGGGTGCAATTAGCCAGCTATACATCTGCTGGGATGAAGCTAAATAACTGGTGCTGCGGAGTCTTCTTGTATTGGTTACTTCGTTGCGGAGTTTAGTTGCGGTGGCGAGTACCGCCTTTCTGGTAGCTGCGGGTATACGCCTACGAATTGGCTCCCCTTGAGGCATTACTAAAATTACCTCTAGTTGATCTGTATTTTTTTCTAAAACTTTGGTGGATTTTTGCGGCGTTGCCAGAGTATTAATTTCTGGCGGCACAAAATTGACATAGATAAACGCTGGTTTTGCTCCAGTTTGCTGCTCTGCTCTATTCGTCGGGCAATTTGGCGCTCATCTTCTTGGCTAGACAAGCTTGCACTACTTGATAGTCCTAAGTAGTTTTCAAATTCACTGGTAAACTGGGCTTCCGGTGGCAGTACGTTAACTAGAGGATTGCTAACTAAACGTGGGTTGTTTGGGGTAGTTATTGGCGATCGCTCTGGCAGTTGCGGTCTAATTAATACCGTAGGGTCTGGTGTAGGGGTTGGTGATGGTGTAAGGGTTGGTGCAACATTAATTGCTATCTGCACTGGGGTAGAAGATGAAACGCGATCGCTTGCCCTAATAATAAAAGCATTAATATTACCAGTAGCATCTACAGGCGGCGTGAATGTCAATGTATCTGTAGAAGTCACGACTGTACCGGGAGTAGCGGTAACACCATTAATTGTTAGATTACCATCAACAAGACTATTAGCAGCAATAGAAGTGTCACGGCTCACGTAAGTCCGAGTAGCCCTTGGTATAGTCCCAGCACCTTGATAATCGCCGCCGATGAGGACGCTACCGCCTCCGTTTGTCCCGGAAGCGTTGATGTTTGTGCCAATTAATCCAACTTTATTACCTAATACTTGGACTTTTCCGCCAATTTGACCTGATGTATCGATAGTGCCAGATGCGATCGCACTACCAGGTGATGCCTCTATTCCAGCGCCAGTTAAGACTAATTGACCTTGCTCGTTGACTGTGAGGTTTGTAGCGCTACTAACATTACCACCGGTGAGTAATTGTGGCAAAGAGGCAATTGGTAGCGTCCAGTTGGTTAGAGAACTGGCTGGGGGTACTTGCACATCTAAACTTAGCAACTGCCCTTGTTCGCCAATTGTGACTATGCTTGTACCCGGAACTGCGGCGATGGTAATTTGACCGCCTGGAGCCGCTAACTTGCCGCTACTAACAACTGTACCCCCTAGTAAAGTCAAGTTTTGTCCTTGGCTGACACTAAGGTTGCCAACATTAATAATGCTTCCTGGCTGACTACTCGTAAAGGCAAAACTATTAGGAGTACCTACAAGTGTTGCATAATCCTGAGTGCCTGTTGCTGCAAACCAGTTGCTATCAATTCCTATTCCTGTTGCAGTAGTAGCTGTAAAAGCCGCCGGGACATTTAAACTCGCATTTGCACCAAATACAATTCCGGCGGGGTTCATTAAAAATAAGTTGGAATTGCCGCCGCTAACTTGAATTAAGCCATTAATTACCGAGGCATCGCCTCCGGTTACTCTTGCCAAGATATTTCTAATGTCTGGGTTGGATAAAAAGTTAGCTATTTGCTCGGAACTAAGACCAAATTGGGCAAAACTATGATACAAATTAGCGCGATCGCTTGATAGTTGACCGCCACTAACATCTATCTGATTGCCATCAAGATTAACTATGGTATTAGTACCATCGGCGGTGGGAGTAATAGTTTGGGCTAAAAGTTTTTGTGGAGCTTTTGCCTTATTTGAGGAAGGATAAACGACTATTCCTACGGAGTTATTAGGGGGAAGACTATAAAACATAGTTTAACAATAAATAATTATTAATGACAAAATTTACGCGAGGAAATTCCAATTTTTAAAGTTAGCAATTTTTCTACCTGCTTTCGATCTATAGTGTTAGACTAATTGCTTTCTGTAAAGTACAGCATTTTTCTATTTACTATTATTTCTTAAGCCAAACTTAACAAAAAGTTTTATTTTTTTGTTTATATTATTTGATAAAGTTGATACAAATTCAGTTTAATTGCAACCTATTTTTTTATAATTTTAGTATCATCCGATGCCCCACTTAACACCGCCGCCAGAAGTCGCTATTTTTAAATATCTACCTGAAGCGCAAAATTCTAGTTTATTTGCTCAACAAACACCTGCAGTAAAACCACAAACCGACCGATCCAAACCGCGATCGCTTTTTACAGCCTGCTCCTTTGCCTACGCCCGTACCATCACCAGAACCCCAAATACTTATTACACCAGTACCTGCGCCCACTCTTACGCCCACAAGCTCACTAACAATTGCGGTAAAAAAAATAGAAGTTACGGGTAGTACCGTATTTAGCGATGGAGAAATTAATGCAGTCACCGCACCTTTTGCCGGAAAAATTTTATCTTTAGAAGAATTAAGAGGTGTTGCAGACTCCATTACTCAGCTTTATCTCAATCGTGACTATCTAACATCACGAGCAATTGTAGTTAATCAAACAATCGTGGATGGAATCGTCCAAATTAGAATTATTGAAGGTAGCTTAACGGCAATTGAAATTGATGGTACGCGCAGGTTAAATCCTAATTATATTCGCAGTCGTATAAATTTAGGAGGAATAAACCCTTTAAATAATGCTGGAATTGAAGAACAATTAAGATTATTACGTCTCGATCCCTTAATTCAAAATATTGAAGCAAGTTTGCGTGCTGGTAGCGAATTAGGGAAAGTATTCTTACAGTTAGAGTTACAGAAGCAGATCCATTTTACGGCACAGTTGGGATTGATAATTATTCGCCTCCAAGTATTGGCTCGGAAAGAATTTGGCTAAACTTGGGTTATCGTAATTTGACTGGAATTGGCGACGAAATTAGAGCAAGTTATTATTTTACTCAGCAAAATGGCTCGGATATTTTTGATTTTGCTTATCGCGTTCCCGTTAATGCTATGAATGGGACAATTCAACTGAGAGCCGCACCAAATCGGACGCAAATTATTGAAGCACCCTTTAATCAATTTGGCTTTCAAGGCGAACAAGAATCCTATGAAATTAGTTTTCGCCAACCTTTAATTAGGTCGCTGCGCGAAGAATTTGCCTTATCAGTAGGTTTTACTTTAGAGGACGGTAAAACTTTTGTTAGTGATGATACTTTAAACTTTTTTAACACTGATAACCGTACCAGTGTGGTGAAATTTGGACAAGACTACGTGCGCCGAGATCCGCGTGGAGCTTGGTCATAGCGATCGCTTTTTAGCGTCGGTACAGGCTTATTTGACGCTACAAGTAGACCTGCACCAAAAGCCGACGGACTCTTTTTTAGTTGGTTAGGTCAAGTGCAGCGAGTGCAATTACTAGGTAACAACCAACTGTTAATTGTGCAAGTAGATGTGCCACTAACACCAGACAGTCTACTTCCATCGCAATTATTTGTGCTTGGGGGCGGTCAATCGGTACGCGGTTACAGGCAAAATGTTCGGGCGGGGGATAATGGCTTTAGATTATCAATTGAAGACCAAATTGCTTTGCAACGCAATGAAGCCGGAATCCCTGTACTGCAAATTGCCCCATTTTGTAGATGCGGGCGCAGTCTGGAATGTAACAGATAACCCGAATAATGAATTTTTGCCCACTCAAAGGTTTTTGTTAGGTGCAGGAGTGGGATTGATTTGGGAACCTTTGCCAAAACTCAACTTAAGGTTAGACTATGCCCCCCTATTTATTAACCTAAGCGATCGCGGGAACAATCTTCAAGATGATGGCTTCTATTTTAGTTTCAACTATCGACTATAGAAGATGGGTGCGATCGCCTCCCTAAAGCATTTATAGTTAATTAAATTTATCAATTGTCCGAAATTTGCTTCAACAATAATGTTTAATTTAATATCACGATCTCAACTAACCTTAATAATTCACCAACTTCTCAATTTCCCCAGCAGATATAATGACAGCAAGGTAAGACTGAATCTCAATATTTCCCCACAAAATATTACAGATAATCTCAATAAAACTAGCAAAAATAATAAATAAGAGGCGATCCCAGTGAAACGCAATCTTTGGTCGAAATACTTACCTGCAATTTTAGCAACAACTTGTTTGATGCCCTTAGCGCCAATTTTGGCGACTCCCCAAGCACCAATAACCGTTGCTCAAGCTACCATATCGCAATACAACAAGTATATGCGTCTGGGCTACTCAGCTACAGCTAAAAGAGATTATCGCAACGCTTTAATTAATTTTAGACGAGCTTTAAGCGTACGTCCCGGCGATGCTTATGCCACTACCGCCATCAATAATGTGAGCAATTACGCGCGTCGGGGATCGTCAAAAAATATTTTCATAGCTTCAAACCGAGGCGCACCAGGGACGAGAATTGGCGGTGCAACTAGAGGAGGGTGTTCTAGTAGCGATCGCACTTTAACAGCTTTAGTTCCTGCTAACAATTTAGGCATGACGACATCGCAGTATCCGGTAGTTTTCTTTTACGTACCCCAAACTTCCGCCGATATTTTAGAACTATCGTTACTAGACGAAAACGATAACGAAGTTTATCAAAAAAATCTTACCCCAAACAAAACTGGTGGTATAGCTAGTATCAATTTTGCTAGTTTGCCTGGTTTAAAACCTTTGCAAGTAGGCAAAAGTTACCACTGGTACTTATCTATTGTGTGTAATGCTCAAGACCGTTCGGCGGATATATTTGTAGATGGATGGGTACAAAGAGTTAAACTCGATCCTGCCTTACAAAGCGCATTGCAACAAGTATCGGCAAGCGATCGCGCTTCTTTGTATGCTGTTAATGGTCTTTGGTATGATAGCCTTACAGCGCTATTTGAAACTCGTAAATCTAGCCCAAATAATTCTGCTTTAATTAATGAGTGGGCAGATTTATTAGATTCGGTCGGATTGGATAAAATTGCTAGAGAACCCTTAGTTCCCTGTTGTACGGCGACTAACTAAGGAAACTAAGCTTTAAGAATCCCTCTGCCAAATCTGGGAGAGGGATTTTAACATCTTTTATAGCCAATTTCCCACCAATACGTAAGCCGCCCAGTATACCGGATGTCTGTATAGAGGGTTTTGTAGCAAAGCTAATTGAGCGCGACGCAAAGCTTCGGCTCTTGTTACAGTAGTGCTAGCTAGTTCTTGGTAAAATCTACTCATTAAGGGGACGGTAGCTGCGTCGCTGACATACCATAAACCTGCTACAGTACTGCGCGCCCCCGCCCTAATTGCCACCCCTGCAAGCCCCAAGGCTGCCCTTCGGTCGCTAGCTACGGTACGACAAGCACTAAGGACGAGTAACTCAATATTTCTAGTGCGATCGCCACTTCTAAGTAGATTATCTAACTGATTGACATTAATTCGACCATCCCAAGTCAGAATAAATGTATCTTCTGCTGTAGAACTAAATTGTCCGTGACTGGCAATATGGACTACAGGAAAAGGCACGGATTCTAGTTCTTTTTGTAAAGCTTGGTTGGTAAATTGCCCGTTAAGTAACTCTACCGTAGGTAATTGCGACTGAATTTGTTGTAATTCTACTCCCACGTTAGCTAAAGCCGGAAAATTTTGTCGGGCTTCAGTAAGTCCCGCCGTCAACACCTTTAATTGTGTTTTTTGCAATGATTCTGGCGGTAAAAGTTGCAATCCTGGAGTAAGAGCTAAACTATATTTTTCTAGCAAATATTGTTTGCCGTCGTGGAGTGCAGCCATGGGAATATTTCGCAATGAGCCATCTAAGACAAATACTAGAGTTTTAACTTGATTTATGTTTAAATCAGCTTCTGCCGGACGAATCAACCAATCGTATACTTGTTGAGAAAGCGGTAAAAAAGCTTTAGAAGTGCGTGTTACAAGCAATTGGCGCAACTGAGTTAAAACCTTTTCAATTTCGCTACCTTTTAATGCCGTTGTGTAATGACGCAGGGGTTGTTGAGGTAAGCTCAAAATTACCTCTAACCTGTCTTCCAAAATTACTGGATAAATAACCGCCGCTTGCAAGTCGAGTTTGTCTATTTGTACGGGGGTTGCGGTTAAGCATTCCGAACGAAAAAAGTTAACTAATTCTGCTGCTTGCAAAGATTCAAAAATGTTTCTCGCTGCAACTAAGTTTTTTTGAGACTTAGCTAGATCCTCGATTTCTCCGGTGGGTTGCGCCGATTCCAACAACAAACTAACTAATTGCCGATAAACAGGTTCGACGCTAGAACGAAAAGAAAACTCTATATTGGGATTAGTGGCTACAAGGTCGCTGCGGAGAGATTGTAAAGATTTGACAGCTTCAGTATAAGAGGCGATCGCATCTTCTGTCTTGCCCTCAGCTTTTAATAGTCTTCCTAGTTGCCATTGAAAACGATAACTAATATCTGGTGCATTGATAGATTGAGCAATAAGTAAAGATTGTTCTGTTAAATTCTTTGCTTCTGTTACTTGCTGATTTTGTTCGTACAATTGCCCTAAGCTACCTAAAGCATAAGCTTCTAGGCGCGGATCTTGAAGACTTCGAGCTTGTTTAATCGCCGCCGTCAAAAGTTCGGCAATTTTTGGCGGATTAGAAACATCTTTTAAACGCTTAAGACTTTGGGCAAAGTTGATTTGAGCATAAACTGTTGCTCTCCCACTAGGTAATTGTTTAAGTTGCGTCTCAATTTGCGGTAATAATTTCTGCGCTTCTGTAAACTGCTCTAGGTCGATTAATAAACTCAGTTGATTTAATTGAGATTGTAATTTAAGAGTTGGATTAGCTGTTAATGCCGCTTGCTGATAAAAATTGAGCGCTTCAGAGGTGTTTTGCTGGGCGCGGGCGGTATTACCTAAACTAAATAAAGCTCCGCTAATGTTTTCAGGAGACGATAAATTTTGCGCTACTACTAAACTTTGCTGTAAAACTTTCTTAGAGCGTTCAAAGTCACCTACCAATTGCAAAACATCGCCAAAACTCCGCAATCCTACAGCTTTAGTCACTGAATCGGGAGTAGAAGTTAGAGCTTTGTCTATTTCTGTTAGTTCGCTTAAAGAGCGATTAAATAATCCTAACGATTGCAATGCTTGTACCGAATTAATCCGGCTTTTCAGCGCTTTTGAGACATCGCCTAGTTGCCGATAAATTGCTCCCGATTGTTGCCAACTATCTATTGCTTGTTGAGTTTGCCCCGTTAAAAATTGCAAGCGCCCTTGAATATCCAAAACTTGCGCCAGAACTTGTCTCTTGGAAAGGTTTACGGAAGGCACAGCCTCCCGCAAACTTTCCGCCGATCGCTTATTTAAAGTCGGGTCTTGCAACAATTGGAGACTATCAGAAATTGCCTTAGTTGCTTCTTCCCAGCTACTTAGTTGTTGATAAGCCAAAGAAAGATTGCTTAAAGCCAAAGCTTGACTTGTGCGATCGCCTCTAGCTGCAAATTCTTTAGTTGCTTGCTTTAATATTTCTATTGCCTGATTGTATTGTCCAGTATCGTAAAGAGTTTTACTTTGTTGCACCATTTGAGTGGGGGCAAAAACTGTAGAAATTGCCGAAATTGTCTTAGGAGACGCGATCGCGCAAAAGATCGCCGTCATCAACCCAAAGCGCCAAGTTTTGCTTAAAAAGGGTTGTAAAACACGGAAAAGTATAAACCGTTTTCTTGCCATGTTCGTTCAGTAGAAGATACAGAGATTAAAGGAATACCGTAATCGAGACGCGCCGTAAAGCGATCGCTTTGTTGCCAAATTAAACCCAAACCTACAGAAGCTAATGAATTGCGCTCTGGAGACTCTCTACCAGCGTTCCAGGTACTACCAACATCGACAAAGGGAGCTACTTGTAAAACTGCATTCCAGTCAGAAACGCGCAAAACAGGCAGCCTTACCTCCGCCGAAGCAAAAGCACCATTATCGGTTAAAAGCAAGTCTTGACGGTAGCCGCGTACGCTTTGCAAACCGCCCAAACTAAATTGTTCTAAAGGTAAAAGCGAGGTAGCAGATAGCTGAACGTTGCCGCGCACCAAAAGTAAGGTTTCTGGCGCTAACAGGCGCACCCACTGAGCTTGTCCTTGCCAAGATAAAAAGCGGCTATCTGGTTGTTCGGCATTAACAGTAGAATCAAAAGCGCCAACTCCTAAGTTAAATTGCGATCGCGCTGCAATTACTTGACGAGTATCTCTTTGCGTCCATTCTTGAAAAAATCTGATCGCCGAAATTCTACTTCTTCCTTGCTCGTCCGCACCCAAAGACAAGGCAGAAGGGATATCTAGCAACGAAGTTTCACTTTCCAGGCGACTAGCGCTGATACCCAAAGCAAGCTCTTGACTGGGAGTTTGAATAATTGGCTGACGCAGAGTTATATCGTAGTAGCGAGATTCAGAATTTATATCTAGCAAGTCAAAAGGTGGCTCAATTACGCTGCTAGAAGTCGTCCCATAACCAAAGTTGAGCGTACCGTTGCGAGGATTGAGCGGCAAAGCATAACTTGCATCGATCGCATTGCTACCGTCAGTGTTGGTATAAGCAAGAGTAACGCGATCGCCTATGCCAAATAAATTTCCTTCATTTAATTGAATATTACGGCGAAAACTGCCCACTGCTGGCGATCGTCCGTTATCAATCGTAGTTTGAATAGTTGTACTTTTAGCTTCAGTAACTTGAACTTCTAATATACTTTGACCGGGGCGAGTTCCCGCCGATAGTTCGGCGGATATGTTTCTAATTAAAGGATTGAGTTGCAATAGTTGCAACGCTTGTAAAAGGCGATCGCGATTTATAGGTGCAATGGTAGCAATTTCTATTCGTTTACGAATGTAATTAGTGTTTAAATATTTCGTCCCGGTAACTTGAATATTTTCTAATCCTCCTTCTAAAACAGTAATTGTCACTACTTTGCCTTGGAGGGTTTGGGGGGGAATATATGCGCCAGACGTAATATAACCATTATCAAAGTAAAGTTGAGTTATCGCCGATCGCGCTTGAAATAGTTCGGCAAAAGAAATCGGTCTATTGGTAAAAGGTTCTAGAACTTTTGCTAATTGTTGGCGAGAAAATACCGTACTACCCACAACTTCAAAACGTTCTACATTAATTGTTTGCAGTCGGTCAGGGATATTTTCTGACGGTGTAGGAGTGGGTAAAGTTGGCTCTAATAATTCTTCGGGAGGAGGTAAAGGTTGGGGCAATACTGGAGAAGGAATTGGCGAAGGAAAAGGCTGAACATCTTGGGGAGAAGGAACTTGTAACGGCGGTGTTTGCGCGTGTAGCGAACTAGAAACACTGCTAGTAGCTATTAAAATTGGTATTAGCCATAACCAAGACTGAGTTTGTTTACAATCCATTGCAAGAAGTCACGATCGGTTTAGAACTATTAGGCGTAACTTGAGGTACTTGAGCCGTGAGAACTACCCTACCACGAGTGTCCATCATCCAGCCTTGCGCCTCTACAATTGCCGCCGGGGGTTGTTTATTTGTCGAAGCGCGAGATCCGCTTACGTTATTATTTTCTGTCCCCTCTAGAGTCGCCCAATCAGTCAGCACTGTATCATTGGCGAGGGTATTGCCGGGGTCTGGTGGTAAGCCGCCGCGTCCAGTAACAATAAATTTATTTGGGGTTGCTTGGCGATCGTTACTACAACCAGCAGCAATTTGATCTGTCGCATCAATTATTTCTATTGGTAAAGCCGTTAAACCTTGACTTGGATCGACATCGGGGTTTGTAATGGCGATCGCGCCGTCTGTACCTGATTCCGATCTTGCTGTAATGTCACTATTGGAAGTTTGCTCTGAGCGGGACTGGATGCCAAAAAGACCTTGAGCAGTAAGATTAATATTCCCGCCATTTCCGGCGATCGCATCGGCAATAATATTACTATCTTCCGTTGCTATAGCCACGATAAATGTAGCATCCAAGTCAATATTGCCACCGTTCCCCGTACCACCGGCCGCCGCATTTATATTACTATTGCGCCGCAATAATACTAATTCCTCTGCCTGAATATCAATATTGCCACCTTCTCCACTGGCGGTGGATGCCAAAAGAAATGCTCCATCGTCAAGACTAATCGAGCTTGCAGTAACTTTTAAATTGCCTGCGTTTCCTTGTCCGCGACTATTTACCGATACCCCCGCACCGCCAGCAATATTAAACTGTTGAGCGTTAATAAACGCGCTTCCACCACCTCCGGTTGAGCCGAGGGCGGTATTTGCAAACAAGCCACTAGAAGCGCTTTGATTTGTTACTATATCTGTGCCAAATTGGGCTTGGCGAGATGCAAAATTTGGATCGCTACCACGAAGGTCAATATTATTAGCAATATTGAGATTAATATTTCCGGCGTTGCCACTGTTACTTGTGGTCGTAATCACTTGTCCGCCACCAGTAGCTGTAAAGTTATTAGCATTAATTGTAATGCTACCTGCATTGCTAGAATTTGCTGTTAACGCGCTTACTACTGCACCATCAGCAATACGGAAGGTGTTTGTATTGACGATTATATTTCCCGCAGTACCGATTGCGTCGCGATTTGTGCTGGTACTTATAGTACTAGAAATTCCCTCCGTATTGACTCCCTCAAGGTCTACACTAACACTTGCATTAATTAAAATATTGCCACCTTCCCCTTGACCTCCAGGAAAATCGTTTTGCTCTCTTTCTACAGCGGCACGGATTTGAGAGCCACTAGTTAAATAAAGCGAGTTCGTTTCAAGATTAATATCTCCCGCATCCCCAACACCGCCTTGCTGTACGGCGCTAGTAATCCGTCCATAATTGCTTAAAAAAATGCTATTAGCTTGGACAAATATTGCCCCAGCACTTCCCTCTCCGGTGGTGCTAGTAATTAACCTAGAGGAATCAATATTTACTGAATCCGCCACAATACTTAAGTTGCCACCCTGACCAATGGCATCTGCTCCATCATCCCGTCCAAGAGAGCTAAGATTAATAACACCACTAACGATGCTACTATCATTTGTAAATGTAACGGCTCCGCTAGTCTGGATCGATACATTTCCCGCATCTCCTAGTCCAGAAGTGCTAGCTATTAACCGAGACGCGTCACTAAGAGATAAAGACTGTGCGTCAATATTGATATCACCACCATTCCCCGCAGCCTCAATGCCAATGATGTCGATAATTTCTCCATTAGCTTCTTCAAAATCTGGAACAGTACCGCTAAACACATCACTAGAGACACTACTTCTCCCTGCCAAAGACACATCGCCACTGGCACTAATAAATACATTTCCCGCATCTCCTAACCCGAAAGTGCGGGCAACTAAAGCAGAATTGTTGTTTAAAGCAAGGGAACCTGTAACGATCCGAATATCTCCTCCATTGCCTAAGGCTACTGCTTCCTCAATGCCAGATGAAGATATGATAATACCAAGATTACTACTAGCAATTCTGCTGTTATCTAGCGATACATCGTTGGACTGAATAATTACGCTACCTGCGTTTCCTTGTCCTCTTGTACTGGTGCTTAGTGCAGAATTATTAGCTAAAGAAAGCGACCCAGCTTGAATATCAATATTACCTCCCTTGCCTATAGCTCCGGAATCTACTCTGCTCTCAATCAGGCTACTTTCTATAGAAACGGAATTATCCGCTTGAATAAAAACATTACCAGCATCTCCTTGCCCATTAGTATTTGTACCCAAATTGGTTCCATTAAAAAAGACAGACTCAGCTTGAATAGCAACGTTACCAGCATTGCCTGTCGCTTCCGCTCTCAAGTTGCTAAAAATGTCGCTATCTACGAAAGATGCTGAGTTTTCAACTTGAATAAATATGCTGCCAACATTCCCTTGCCCGCGACTAATATTACTTAGACCAGCGCCATTGAGAGACAGCGAGTCAGCAATTATATTAATATCGCCACCTTGTCCTACTGCGCCCAAACCTATAGTAGTATCTACGATCGAAGGAGAGGAGGAAGAATTATCCTTGCCTGCGATCGTAATTGTACCCGTGGCATTTAGAGTAATGTCTCCCGCTTGAGCGTCAACAGCCCCTTGTGCAGCTAATATTCCTCCATATAGTTGGCTTTGCTCTAAAATATCCAAGTTTTGAGCATAGACTACAATATTGCCGCCACTGTTACCCCTTACATCAATAGCAGAATTATTTGTGAGAACTATATCGGCTCGTTGTACCCCGTCCGGATAATTTAAACTCAAATCGTTACCATCTATATTTAGTCCTAGGGTTCCTTGTGTTACTCCTGCTAACTCAACTCGACCGCCAGCCGCCACTAATTCTCCATCATCTAAAGTGACCTTTTCCCCAACTAGAGCTAGGGTTTTACCATTTGTAACTTGTAGAATATTACTAGCAATAGTAATATTTCCCGGACTTCCTCCAAATTGCAAACCAATCGGTACACTCACCCTTAATAAAGGTGTTGTTTGAGACGCTGTTGCACTGAAGGTCGAGCCATCAGTAAAGAGCAGGCTACTGGCTGTAGTTGCCAAAAATGAACCGCCAATATTTAATGAGGCTCCACTACCAAAAATAATTCCATTTGGGTTGAGCAAAAACACGTTAGCAGTACCGTTAGCTTGAATAAATCCATTAATATTTGAAACCGAACCGCCGGTCACACGGCTAATAATATTCTCAATACCTGAAGGATTGTTAAAGTAAGCTCCACGTCCAGTGAGAACAGAAAATTGCTTAAAACTATGGAATAAATTTGTCTCCCGAATCGCTCCGCCTTCGATTTGATGGACAGGAAAGCCTAAAGGATCTTGAGGTATGACAATAGAATTTTCACCGCCCAAAGTCTCGTCAGCAGCGATCTGAGCAAAAGCACAATCTTCAGAAAAAGCGATCGCACCACTAACCCCAACAATACTCAATATTCCTAATTTCCAAATCCCACCCCTCAAGCTTTGAGCCATCCGTGACCCTACCTATTCTTATAAATATTGGTGTAATAAATAATAGTCAATTATTTCTAAAACAATAAACTGAAAGTACAAAAGCACTCATTAAGATTTAATAATTACTCTAGCTAGTTGCGATCGCACTTCTACAACTATAGAAAGCCTAAGTATTAAGAAGGGGTACTATTAGCGATCGCACTAAATTGTAAATAATTACAATTCATTGCAAGAAGTAGCGATCGGTTTAGAACTATTGGGCGTAACTTGGGGTACTTGAGCCGTGAGAACTACCCTACCATGAGTGTCCATCATCCAACCTTGCGCCTCTACAATTGCCGCCGGGGGTTGTTTAGTTATAGAAATGCCACCTTGGTTATTAGTTTCTGTCCCCTCTAAAGTTGCCCAATCAGTCAGCACTGCATCATTGGCGAGGGTATTGCCGGGGTCTGGTGGTAAACCGCCGCGTCCAGTAACAATAAATTTATTTGGTGTTGCTTGGCGATCGTTACTACAACCAGCAGCAATTTGATTTGTCGCATCAATTACTTCTACTGGTAAAGCGATTAAACCTTGACTTGGATCGACATCGGGGTTTGTAATGGCGATCGTGCCGTCTATTCCTAGTTCCGAACTAGCAGTAATATCACTCAGGGGTGTCTGCTGTGGGCGGGAGGCAATGCCAAAAATGCCTTGAGCAGTAAGATTAATATTTCCGCCATTTCCGGCGATCGCATCGGCAATAATATTACTGTCTTCGGTGGCGGGGGCAACAATAAATGTAGCGTCAAGTTCAATATTGCCGCCGTTACCTGTACCTCCGGCAGCAGTAGTTATATTACTGTTGCGGCGCAATAATAGCAATTCTTCTGCTTGAATATCTACACCGCCGCCTTCTCCGCTTGCTGTAGATGCGGAAATAAATGCGCCGCGATCGAGACTAATCGAGCTTGCAGTAACTTGTAAATTGCCTGCATTTCCTTGCCCTCGACTATCTACTGACACTCCCGCATTTTCAGAGATATTAAACTCCTGAGAATTGACAAAAATACTACCACCACTACCCGTGGAACCGAGCGCTGTATTTGCAAACAAGCCGCTAGAGGGACTTTGATTTGTAACTATATCTGTGCCAAATTGGGCTTGGCGAGATGCAAAATTTGGATCGCTACCACTAAGATCGACATTATTAGCAACGTTGAGGTTGATACTACCTGCATTGCCACCGCTACTTGTCGTTGTAAGGACTTGCCCACCACCCGTCGCTGTAAAGTTATTGGCATTAATTGTAATATTGCCTGCATTGCTAGAGTTTGCCGTTAAAGCGTTCACTACTGCACCATCAGCGATACGGAAGTTGCTGGTATTTACAATAATATTTCCAGCTTCACCGCTTGCGCCGCGATCGCTACTGGTACTTAAGGCACTAGAAAACCCGTTGCCATTTACACCCGAAATGTCTACAGTTTCGCTGGCATTAATTGAAATATTGCCGCCTTTGCCTTGACCACCAGGAAGATTGTCTCTCTCTCGCTCAACAGCAGCGCGGATTTGAGAGCCGCCTGTTATATAAAGCGATCCCGCTTGAATATTAATATCTCCCGCATCCCCAATCCCGCCTTGCTGCACGGCGCTAGTAATCCGGCTGTCATTGGTTATAAAAATATCATTAGCTTGGATGAATATTGCCCCAGAATTTCCTTCTCCGGCAGTGTTAGTAGCTAGAGTAGAGGAATCGAGAGTAAGGGAATCTGCCACAATACTTAGATCGCCACCTTTACCTACAGCCTCGGCTCCCACTAGCCCGACAAAGGCATTACTGATGACACCGCTTAAGATGCCACTATTATTTGTAAATCTGACTGCCCCGCTAGTCTGGATCGCTACATTGCCTGCATCTCCTAGTCCAAAAGTGCCAGTTGCCAGCAAAGATTCGTCGCTAAGAGATAAAGACTGTGCGTCAATATTAATATCACCACCATTACCTACCGCCGTAGCGCCAATAATATCTATAATTTCGCCGTTGGCTCCTTCAACACCTAAAAGAGTACCGCTGAAAACATCACTGGAAATACTACTTCTTGCTAGAGATACAGAACCTGTAGCGCTAATAAAGACATTGCCCGCATCTCCTAATCCTAAAGTGCTAGTAGTTAGAGCAGCGTCGTTATTTAAGGTAAGCGAGCCTGTAACAATCCGAATATCACCACCATTACCTAGGGCTATTTCTTCTTCATTACCAGTAAGAATGCTTACAAAATTACCAAAATTACTACTAAAAATTCTGCTATTATCTAAAACTACAGCATTGGACTGAATAAATACGCTACCTGCGTCTCCTTGACCTCTTGTACCGGTGCTTAGTCCAGAATTATTAATTAAGGCAAGCGACCGAGCTTGAATATCAATATTACCTCCCTTGCCTATAGCTCCAGAATCTACGTCACTAATTATGGTGCTACTATTTATAGAAACCGAGTTAGGAACCTGGATAAAGATACTACCCGCATCTCCTTGACCGCTAGTAGTTGCACTCAATAATGAGTCATTTAAAGACAGTAACCCAGCTTGGATAAATATGTTACCAGCATTTCCCTGCCCGCTAGTACCTGTACTCAAATTGGTTCCACTAAAAAAGATAGACTCAGCTTGAATAGCAATATTACCAGCATTGCCTGTCCCTTCCGCGCTCAAATTGCTAAAAATGCCGCTATTTACAAAAGATGCTGAGTTTTCAACTTGAATAAATATGCTGCCAACATTTCCTTGTCCGCTACTAATACTACTTAGACCAGCGCCATTGAGAAACAGCGAGTCAGCAATTATATTAATATCGCCACCTTGTCCTACCGCGCCCCAACCTATAGTATTGAATATGGCAGAAACAGAAGAAAAAGAATTGTCCTTGCCTGCGATCGCAATTGTACCCGTGGCATTTAGAGTAATGTCTCCCGCTTGAGCGTCAACAGCCCCTTGTCCGGCTAATATTCCTCCATATAGTTGGCTTTGCTCTAAAACATCCAAGTTTTGAGCATAGACTACAATATTGCCGCCACTGTTACCAAGTACACTAATAGCAGAATTATTTGTGAGAACTATATCGGCTCGTTGTACCTCGTCCGGATAATTTAAACTCAAATCGTTACCATCTATATTTAGTCCTAGGGTTCCTTGTGTTACTCCTGCTAACTCAACTCGACCGCCAGCCGCCACTAATTCTCCATCATCTAAAGTGACCTTTCCCCCTACCAATAACAAGCTGCGACTATTTGGCACTTGCAATCCACTAGTGAAAAACTCAAGTACCGAAGTTGTAGCGCTAGAGCGATTAACAATTTCTGCGGGGGAATTACTGTTAAAAAACAGCGCTGAAGGCGCAATATTAAGCAAATTACTAGCGGCGGGATTGGAGGCGGAGAATATTCCGCCTGTATCGCCAAGAATTACGGCATTGGCTGTCGTGGCAACAAACGAGCCACCCGTACCGCCAACATCTAGACCGGAATTCCCCATATCTAGACTGGCATTTGCGCCAAAAATAATCCCGTTGGGATTAATTAAAAATAAGTTGGGTATAGAGTTGCCGTAAGTGCCAATAGTTCCCAAAATTGTGGAGGGATTGCTACCTGTAACGCGAGCAAGAATATTTTGAATATCGGCGCTAGGACTATAAAAGTAAGCTCCTCGCCCTTCTTCAATATTAAATTCGCTAAAACTGTGAAATAGATTAGCTCCGCGAGTTGCTCCGCCTTCGATTATATCTATAGGAAATTGAGTATCAGCTTGGGTTAAAGAACTTTCGCTGCCTAATGTGGTATCGGGACTAATTTGAGCAATAGCGCAATTGTTAGTAGCGATCGCGCTACTAATTGCGACAACACTAAATAACCCTACCCAAATTTTTTTCATATTCTAAGCCTAGATTCCTACGAAACTCGTATTTGCTCAAAATTAACAGGGGTTTAGTGGAATATAGTCAAATATTGCGTAAGAAGTAAAATAAACGTATATAATATTTACGAAATTTTACGCGATCGCTTTTACAAACCCAGCATTAAGATGTTAGCTTGCCACCGCTATTTTTGCTAGATATATTTGTCGTACTCAACTTTGCCATAATCAAGCTTAATAATGCGACTTCCTAAATGAAAATAGCGGTCGTCGTGGCTAATTACTAACACTGTTTTGCCTCGATTTTGCAATTGCACTAATAGCTGAGTGTAAAAAATCTCTTTGAATACAGGATCTTGATCCGATGCCCATTCATCAAATACGTATATAGGGCGATCTTCTAAATAAGCAGTAAGTAAAGCTAGACGTTTTCGTTGTCCTTGAGATAAAGCCGTAGTTGATAGTTTGCCATCGCTAACTTGAACTTTGCGTTCTAGTTGTAGCAAGTTTAAGTAATATTGCACCTGTTCCAAATTAGATTTATCTATACCTAATAGCTGTTCAAATAAATAAAAATCAGCAAACACAACGGAAAATTGCTGGCGATACCATTCTCGATTTTGCTCAGTTATAAGTTGATTATCAACTTGAATTTGTCCAGTTTCAGGAGTATAAAGCCCAGTAATTAACTTAACAAGGGTTGACTTACCGCTACCATTACCACCAACTATAAATACTAATTCTCCAGAGCGAAAAGTTAAATCGATAGGACCAAGAGTAAAACTATGTTCGGCACTTTCTCCACGATAAGCGTGAGTAACTGCTGTTAAATTCAATTGTTGCCAAGCAAATTTAAGGTCAAGCTGCGGGTAATTTATTTCTTCAGATTGCTCGACTAACGATAGCCCCAACCTATCTAATTTTTGCAGCGCTACACTAGCTCTACTGAGATTAGGCAATAACTCTAAGACGCTACGCAGAGGAGTTGTTAAATAGGTAACAGTTAGAATGTAGCTAGATAAAACTGGAGTTTCAACAGTTGTTATTTGAGGCAAGCCAAAAAGTAGTAACGCGATCGCTAGAAAAAATAAAATCTGTCCCCAATTAGCAGTAAAAGCAAAAATACTCAAGCTAACATTTTTATAATGCTGTGAAGACTCCGCCGCCTTTTGTAATTCCCCCTCCAGAAATTCTTGGCGACGCGCTTGATTCAACTTTAGTTCTTTTGTGCCTTCCGTAATAGTACGAAAATGCTTGAATAATCGATCTTGCTCCTCCCGCGCTAAACCTAATAAACGTTCGCCTCTAGCTAACAAAAATTGTACGCTCAAAGTAGCAACAAACAAAAAGCTGAAAACTACTAATAATACTAGCCACGAAAGCCAGCCAAGATAAAATAGACAGCCAACTACGACCGCAATATCGACGCTTATCAAAGGAATTACAAAGACGAGGTTGGAGAGAGATTGCACATCATCTGTCAAAGTTGCCAAAAGCTTAGGAGCGCCCAATTCTTCTAAGTGGCGTAAATAAGCTGACAAAATTCTTCTGCTCAAACTCATTTGCAAGTCAAATATGACTTTTTGACCGAGACGAATCAACCAAATTTGCGAGATTAAACCTGTAATAAATACAACTATTATCAGCCCCAAAAATAGCCAAACCAAGTCAGGGCGATTACTTCCGTTGCTACTAACAGCCGTACTAATTAGAGCAATCAGCCAAGCACTACTCGCACCGCTAAGTAATCCCGTAAAAATTGCGATCGCAACGGTTAGCCACGAAGAACGCAAAAGCAGATAAATGAGATTCATAACTTTTTAGCGTAAGCGATCGTTGATAGAACTATTGCTCGGTAAAAAAATTAACAGCTTTTAAAGTAGCTGTAAGTCAACGCCAACTTCTATCGCCGATTGATATCTATCCTGATAGCGGTAAGCAACCATTTTGTCTAAGATCGCTGCTAGTTTAGCGCTAACTGAAGTGCGATCGCGCCAAATAACTTCTTTAGTTTCTGGCTCTTTAGGAATTTGTACCGCAGGGATGCCAACTAAGGCTTGAATTCCAATCATCCCTAAAGCATAAATATCGCTACTAAGTACGGGTTGTCCTAATAGTTGTTCTGGTGGCGCATAACCAGACGTACCAATCGCTACCGTATTACTTTCAGAAACATCAGCAATTTGCGTTTCTAACTGTTTTACAGCCCCAAAGTCAATTAAAACTAACCGCCCATCGGCTTCGCGCCGCATGATATTACCGGGCTTGATGTCTCGATGAATTACACCAAAACCATGAATAAATTGGAGAACTTCGATGACATCTTTGAGTAAAGCTATAACGTAAGGTTCTGATAGCTTTTTACCGGGGGTAAGTTCGTCGCTCAAAGAATGACCTTTAATGTACTCTTGGACTAAATAAAACTCTTTGTTTGATTCAAAGTAAGCTAATAATTGAGGAATGCGATCGTTTCTACCAACAGTTTCTAAAGTTTTTGCTTCGGTATTAAAAAAACGTCTAGCAATTTCCAAAAATCTTTCATCAGTGCGAGTAGGCTTCAATTGTTTAACTACACAATAAGGATTTCCCGGTCTTTTGGTATCTTCAGCCAAATAAGTTTCCCCAAACCCACCTTTACCGATATTGCTGACAACTTTATAGCGTCCGTCGAGTAAATTGTTATCTACAGCGTCTAGTTGGGGTAGCTGAGTTTGGTCTTCTTCGTAGTTAGTAGAATTTGCGGGTTCAAGTAACGATCCTACTATAGAAGAATTTTTATAGCCTTTATAAGAAGCAACACTCGCACCTGTTAGTAGTAAAGCTAGTGCTGGCGGTACTAATGGCACTCTACCCAGCCCAGTAAACATTACTATGCCGATTCCCAACAATCCAGCAAACGCCGCCGCCTCCAAACCTACAATAATTAAAGGATTGCGCAGCCGCCAGACTATTACTCCTCCCACCAAAGACCAAACCAAGATCCAAGGAATTTCTGCCCATCCTGGCATCGTCCAAAAGAGAGATTTACTATCTGTTGCGGCGCTTAATATCTGGCTGACAGCTTGGGCGTGAACTACTACCCCAGGCATCCGTAAATCTTGGTTTTGTCCTTTACTGTAGGGTGTATACAAAAAATCATTGCCACTACTAGCCGTTACGCCAATTAAAACCACTCGATCCTTTACTAGCTTTGGATCGAAATTTCCTTGCAGTACATCGGTTAGGTTGACTATATCTGCAACTCTACCTGGCGAGCGGTAATTTAATAATACTTGGTAGCCTCTAGCATCAACGTTTTGATATTCTGCCGTATCGTTATTTATTGGTGTAAAGGTAGTGTTGCCTAGCTTCCAGTGTTCTTGGGGAGTTTTTTCTAATTTGATTCCTTGCTTTGCCAAATAATGCAAGGCAAGTTGAAAACTAAAAGAGTATTCTGCCGGACACGCCGAATTTGTAGCCGGAGTTAAAGTTAGTAAATTGCGCCGTACCACGCTATCACTATCAACGACAAGATCGCTAAATCCTAAGCGGTCGAGCGGTACTTCTTTGGGTGGCGCAACACCGCGATCGCGATCGCCATGACCAGACTTGCATACCGCAATAATATTATCGGTTAATTGCAAATTTGTGACTAATTCCGCATTACCAGGTTCTAAAGGCAAATCTCGATAAATATCTAAACCAATAGCGGCGGGTTGATTTTGGTTAAGCTTATCTAGCAACTGATTAATTACGCGATCGCTGGCAGGCCACTTGCCTAAATTGCGGATATCTTCTTCGTCAACCGCTACCACCAACAAGCGCGGATCGATACCTTTATCTGGTTGCAGGCGAACTAAGGTATCGGCAAAACTTAATTCCCATCCTTCTAAAAGTGAAAGTTGCTTTGCACCGATTACTAGCGCTGAAACTGCAAGACTAGCAACAATCACCGTCCCACTCAAGAGCGATGAAGCTAGTTTGGTAAAGTTTCCCTGTTTTGAGGACGAAGAACTCATACTTAAAAATTAATAATTGCGCTTAAATACTATCTACACTCTCTAGCCCTGGCTATCTGTTCAAAAGTTGAACTAAACGTTATGTTTTACGTTCTAGCCTAGACTATAGCGAATTTAGAGCTAATTTATCCCTTCTAGCTAGGGCGAATTTTAAAAGCAGCATTCCTTAACAGCATTGTAAATATTAGGGGTCGCGCATCGCTGTATATTAGTTTCTGATAAGTGCTGTATCGATCTCAGCCACGCCCAAACAAGAGGTAAATATAAACCGTGAGAATTTTTTTACGTCGATTAACAATATTGCTAATGGTAGTAGGATGCTGGGGATTATTAGATGGCGTTTCCTCCCACCAAACCGCCCTAGCTTTTCCTAGCACGAGCTTTCATACACCCCTAACGGTTTTAGCTAAAGTAGAAATGCCTACCAAACTACGTAACAAAGCCGATGACAAGCTAGACACAGAGTTTGGCAAAAAAATCGACTTAAACAATACCAACGTCCGAGCTTTCCAACGCTATCCGGGGATGTATCCAACTTTAGCTAAAGCAATCATTCAAAATGCGCCCTACAACCAAGTAGAAGACGTATTGAAGATTATCGGATTAAGCGATCGCCAAAAAGAAATCCTCCAAGGCAACTTGGATAATTTCACTGTAACGGAATCTGATTCAGTATTTAACGAAGGCGACGATCGCTACAACAACGGTATTTACAGATAACCAAATCTGTAAAGGCGACTTCCTCAAGTTAGGTAAGTTTTGAGCTATAAATATATGTTTAGCTTAAAACTATTTTCAACACCTTGATTCAGTTACAAAATCTCTCTCAATCCTTTGATGTTTTAGTAGTAGGCGCGGGTGCAGCAGGTCTGTATACCGCGCTTTGTCTTCCAGAAACCTATTCTGTTGGTTTAATTACTAAAGATACAATTTCTTTATCTGCCAGCGATTGGGCGCAAGGAGGGATTGCGGCGGCGATGTCTCCTGAAGATTCTCCTTCCTTGCACGTAGAAGATACGATCGCGGCGGGGGCGGGTTTGTGTAACGTTGAAGCGGTGAATTTTTTAGCTCAAAAAGCCCCAAGCTGCATTCAATCGTTAGTGGGTATGGGAGTAGCCTTCGATCGCCAAGGAGAGCAATTAGCCTTAACTTTAGAAGCCGCTCATTCTCGCCGCCGAGTGCTACACGCCGCCGATACAACGGGAAAAGAAGTAATTACAACTCTTACCGCCCAAGTATTGCAACGTAAAAATATTTCAATTCTTCAACAAACCTTAGTATTAAGTTTGTGGTTAGATTCCCCAAAAAGTCGCTGTCAGGGAATTAGCCTAATTTATGAACATCGGGTAATTTGGCTACGAGCCAAAGCGGTAGTTTTAGCAACGGGTGGCGGCGGTCAAGTTTTTGCTCATACAACCAATCCGGCGGTAAGTACGGGGGATGGAGTAGCAATGTCTTGGCGTAGTGGCGCTGTACTTCGAGATTTAGAATTTGTCCAATTTCACCCTACAGCCTTAACTATTCCGGGCGCAAATAGCTTTTTAATTAGCGAAGCCGTGCGGGGAGAAGGAGCGCATTTAGTTGACGATCTGGGTAGGCGTTTTGCCTTTGATTATCACCCCAAAGGAGAATTAGCGTCAAGAGACGTAGTTAGTCGGGCTATTTTTACTCATTTACAAAATACTGCTATCGATCCCACTAAGGCGAATGTTTGGTTAGACTTGCGATCGATCCCCGCCGATAAAATTCGTCATCGCTTCCCAAATATTATTCAAGCGTGCAAACGCTGGGGTTTAGATGTTTTTTCTGAACCGATCCCCGTTGCTCCGGCGGCGCATTACTGGATGGGTGGAATTGTCACAGACTTAATGAATCGCACATCGTTACCAGGATTGTACGCCGTAGGAGAAACCGCTAGTACCGGGGTGCATGGCGCTAATCGTTTGGCGAGTAATTCTTTATTGGAGTGTATTGTATTTGGCGCTCAGATGGCGAATTTAGAGCTAGAAGACGTAGATTTTGGAGAACAACCCAGTACAGAATCGGTATTTAAACTGAGTACAACTGATTGGAACTCTCAACAGGAAATTTTAGCCAAACTCCGGAAACAATTACCGCGTCTAGTGTGGCAAAGTGCAGGAATTTGTCGAGAGCAAAAAAGCTTAGAGACAGGAATTGAGCAATTAGAAATATGGCGCTCCCAATTTGCCGAGTTACCTTTAAGTAAATTTCTATTTAACTTACCTACCGCTCAAATAGGGAGTTTTGACAAAGAAACTCCCCACAAACAATTATTTTTGTGGGGAGAAACTCGTAATTTACTAGACATTGCCTATTTAATTTTGGCAAGCGCTTTATTTCGTACCGAAAGCCGAGGCGGACATTATCGCCAAGACTATCTGCAAACTGAGAAAGAGTGGCAAGTTCATACTTTAGTAGAGAAAGCTAAGGTATGGAGATCGGCATTATTAGGGAGCGGCTAGAATAGCAAAATTGCGATCGCCTGTATAACCAGAAAGGTCGGCAAGTTCGTTTAAAGACTTCACCCCAGGATACAACTTGCCGTTAATTTCCCAAGTAGGGAAGCTTTCTATTTTTGCCGTTTTACATAAATCTGGGCGGGGATCGATGCCACCTTCGGCGCATTCTACACTATTAATTTCTTTGTAAGCTTCCTTACCAAACAATAACTTTTGCTCGTGACAATGAGGACACCACCAAGCAATATATTCTTTTGCGCCGACTTTAGTTAAGTGACGTGCTAGATCGATTTCTGATTGTCCAGAAATTGTTGTAATTTCCCAGCCAAAGCCAGGACTTGGTTGCGTTATGGGTCTAATCGCTACCTGGCCAGAGGGAGCAGTAGCCGCAGCGCCATTTACGCCAGCATAAGCGCCTAAAGTACCAATTAGAGTTATCATACCGACAACGATCGCCGTAAAGAAAATTTGTCCAATATCTTCCCAAGTGCGACCAAGGATAGTTAATACAAGCAAGCTAAGGGAAAATAGTGCCGAAGCCAGACAGTAAATACAAAAAGCTTTAAGCTCAAAAGCCAGCAGATACATAAGATAGCTGCTAAAAACCGTCATTGCGATCGCGCCAGCTAGAAGCAATAGCCAAGTTGTATTTTCAAGCTTGTTATGTAACTCTTTGTTTTTGGTGCTATCAATAGCCAAAGGAGCTAAAGCAAAAATTAGCATACTGACATAAGCTAGAAAACCAAACAAAGCTAAAGGCTGCCCAAAAATTTCCGCGTAAGGGCTAGAAAGGACGAGATCGCAGCTTTTGGTAGGACAAGCGGCAGGATTGAGGGAAAATTTGACGTAAGTAAGATAAGCAGTAGTTAAAGCTCCAAAGAGTGCGATCGCGCCAATTATGGGACGTGACCAGCGATGAATCCAAGGAATAGAACGGCGGCGACTCATTAAATTAACCCTATATTTAAAAAACTACAGTAATTAAAACTACGATAATTAAGATTTACCTAATTTGCCCCACAAAAAGCCCAATTAAAAGATATTCCCCCAAAATCTTCCGTTCACCAACACAGTACCCTTTTGCAGGGGGTTTGGGGAGACAACTTCCCAATTTTTGGTTTTTCTTAGAGCAGAATAATCAAATACGTCATCCTATATTTCATTATGCGCGGAGGGTAACAGGATCGACCGTTACCGAAGGCAAAGGAGACTTAGCACTGATAGCAGCCTCCACAAACTGACTAACCCGATTGGGATCTATCGGTTGCTCTATTCGCCCGTGACGCTTAAGAGAACTAGAAACAATCACCCCATCGGCGGCGGACATCAGCGTAGAGATATTTTCCCAATTTGCGCCACTACCAATAAAAACTGGCGTACCTTTAGCCGCAGCACTTGCCAACTCCAAATCCTCAAGATTTGGTGGACTACCCGTCGCCCAACCCGATAGAATAATCCCATCTGCCAAACCCCGCTCAATAGTATCTTGCACCGCCACCGTAAGGTTTGGAGAACTTAAGGGTCTAGCGTGTTTAACCAAAACATCGGCAAATATTTTCACATCGCTACCCAACTCTCGACGATAGCGCAGCAATTGGTGCGCCGCTCCCTCAATTAGCCCTTGATCGGTCGCCATTACCCCCGTCAGCACGTTGACGCGGATAAATTGAGCTTTTACCACACTGGCGATCGCGATCGCGCTGTGGGCATCATTGCGTAAAACATTGATCCCTATCGGCAAAGTTACCAAATTCATTAAGCGATCGATAACAATGGTCATTGCACTAACCACCGCCGGATCGACCTGACCTTTTGTAAACGGCGCATCAAAAAAATTTTCGACAATAATGCCATTAACTCCGCCACTAGCTAGAGCCGTTGCTTCTTGCTCTGCGCGATCGATTACCGCTTTAAGACTACCTCCCCACCGGGGCGCTGTAGGCAAAGGCAGTAAATGAACGACACCAACGATCGGATTTGGGGTTTTAAATAGCCGATTTAAGTCCACTTCTTTCCTATCTGAATTCAGCCAAATAATAGTTAGCTAAAGTTCCGCTAAATTTTTACACAAACAGGACTTTTTATGCTTTTTTCCCAAAATGGAAAAATTAGCCGTAAAGTACCCATAAGTTATGTTAAGATAAAAACGATGCAATCACAGGATGCCACTCCTGCAAATTAAAGGCTTACCACTACTACGCCAAGCGTTACTGTGAGATGAGCCTATCTCTAGGGTAAAGTAAGGTAGCGATTATACCAAAATTCCATTTGGTGCTTTAAAGTTTAAAAATTATAAAGTTTAAAGAAATATAGTTTCATTTACTAAGCCCCGCTACAAACGGCATTTTTTAGCTTCCTAAGTTGATTATACAGTTATGAAGGATTAATCCTTCTTCACAAATAAAGTCGTCCTAGGAAAACATTGTTAACTTCATACGAGCGTTATTTCACTTTATGGGAGATAAGCCAACCATAGCAATTTCACATCTAGGTTGCGAGAAAAACCGAATCGATACCGAACATATGCTAGGACTGCTAGTAGAAGCAGGTTACAGCGTAGATAGCAATGAAGAGTTAGCAAACTATGTCATTGTCAACACTTGTAGCTTTATTCAATCAGCAAGAGAAGAATCTGTAAGGACTTTGGTAGAACTAGCTGAAGCAGATAAGAAAATTGTGATTACAGGCTGCATGGCGCAGCATTTTCAAGAACAACTACTAGACGAATTACCAGAAGCCGTGGCGGTTGTAGGCACTGGAGACTATAACAAAATTGTCGATGTAATCTCGCGGGTACAGGCAGGAGAGAGAGTAAAGCTAGTTTCCCCCGAACCAACCTATATCGCCGACGAGACAACCCCCCGCTATCGAACAACTACAGAAGGTGTAGCTTATTTGCGGATAGCCGAAGGTTGCGATTATCGCTGTGCTTTTTGTATTATTCCTCATTTGCGGGGTGTTCAGCGATCGCGTTCTATTGAATCAATCGTTACCGAAGCAAAACAACTAGCAAGCCAAGGCGTAAAGGAAATTATTTTAATTTCCCAAATTACTACCAACTATGGCTTAGATTTGTATGGCGAACCTAAGTTAGCCCAGTTGTTAAGAGAACTTGGCAAAGTAGATGTTCCTTGGATTCGGATGCACTACGCCTATCCTACAGGGCTGACACAAAAAGTAATTGAGGCAATTGCGCAAACCCCCAACGTCTTACCTTACTTAGATTTGCCCTTACAGCACTCCCATCCAGAAATTTTACGGGCAATGAATCGACCTTGGCAAGGTTCGGTTAACGATGCGATCGTCGAAAAGCTCAAAGCAGCTTTGCCCAATGCTGTCATGCGGACAACTTTTATTGTGGGATTTCCTGGAGAAACAGACGAACATTACACTCATTTGTTACAGTTTGTAAAGCGCCATCAATTCGATCATGTAGGAGTATTTACTTTTTCACCAGAAGAAGAAACCCCTGCTTACAAATTACCCAATCAATTGCCCCAAGAACTGATGGAGGCAAGGCGAGATGAGTTAATGGAACTCCAGCAACCAATTTCGCTACAAAAAAACCAGCAGGAAATTGGTCAAGTAGTAGAGGTACTTCTTGAGCAAGAAAATCCTGAGACTGGAGAATTGATTGGACGCTCCGCCCGATTTTCCCCAGAAGTAGATGGTCTAGTTTACGTCCAGGGAGAAGCCGCTTTAGGTTCGATTGTGCCAGTCGCAATCTCGGACGCTGACATATACGACTTATACGGGCAAATAGTTAATAGTTATAACTAAAACCTTGACATCCCGTAAGACACTCATACAAAGATCATTATCTAAAACGTAAACATTAGGAGAATAAATGACTCTTTCTTTTGAAAGCTTAGGACTTTCGGCATTTCGTGTTAGCCAATTAGAAAGCCTAGGATTCACCGAGCCTACCAACATTCAAGCCCAAGCCATTCCCGAAATACTCAAGGGAAACGATGTAGTAGCAAAATCTCAAACCGGAACAGGCAAAACCGCCGCTTTTGCCCTACCAATATTAGAGCAAATTGATAGCACTCAAAAAGGCGTGCAAGCTTTAATTTTGACTCCTACCCGCGAACTTGCGGTTCAAGTTTGCACGGCAATTAGTAGCTTTGTAGGCAATCAAGACATCCGAGTAGCAGCAATTTATGGCGGACAATCTATTGACCGTCAAATGATGCAACTCAAGCGCGGCGTACAAATAGTTGTCGGTACACCCGGACGAGTAATCGACTTACTAGAGCGGGGAAACTTAAAACTAGAGTCGATTAAATGGTTTGTGTTAGATGAAGCCGACGAAATGTTAAGCATGGGCTTTATTGATGATGTCGAAAAAATCCTCAAGTCTGCCCCAGAAGAGCGCCAAACGGCGTTATTCTCGGCAACAATGCCCGTAACTATTCGCCACTTAGTTGCTAGGTTTTTGAAGTCTCCCGTAACAATTACAGTAGAACAACCAAAAGCTGCACCTACCAAAATCAATCAAGTAGCTTACTTAGTACCTCGTAATTGGACAAAAGCTAGAGCTTTACAAGCAATTTTGGAACTAGAAGATCCAGAATCAGCGCTAATTTTTGTTCGTACCCGACGCACGGCGGCAGAATTGACCAATCAATTACAAAATGCTGGTCATAGCGCTGATGAGTATCATGGAGACTTGACACAACAAGCTAGAGAGCGGCTATTAAGTCGTTTCCGCAACAAGCAAGTACGATGGGTAATTGCTACCGATATTGCTGCTAGAGGCTTGGATGTAGACCAGTTGAGCCATGTAATTAACTACGATTTACCTGACAGCGTAGAAACCTACGTTCACCGCATTGGACGTACTGGGAGAGCGGGTAATGAAGGAACCGCAATTTCTGTAGTGCAGCCTTTTGAGCGTCGCAAACAGCAGCAAATTGAGCGCCACGTCCGCCAAAATTGGAGAATTAACCCAATTCCTACTAGAGCGCAAATTGAGTCTCGCCAAATTGAGAAGCTACAGGTACAAGTAAAAGAAGCGTTATCGGGCGAAAGATTGGCATCATTTTTACCAATTATCCGCGAATTGAGCGAAGAATACGATGCTCATGCGATCGCGGCGGCAGCTTTACAAATGGCTTACGATAAAACTCGTCCTACTTGGATGCAGTCTGAAGCTAATGCTGAAGAAGAAAGAGTTTCTTCACCGAAACCAGTTTTAATCAAGCGTTCTGGGCAGCCTTCAGTACCTCAAAATAGCTAAGGAGGGAAGAAGGTTAATTTCTTCCCCTATACCTGCTAATTGAGCCAAGGACGGCTAATTTGTTCTAGTTCGGCAATTTCATCATTGTCTAGTTTCCAGCCCAACGCGCCAGCATTTTGCTGTACCTGTTGGGCTGTTTTTGCGCCTGAAATTGCGACGACGTTACCTTGACTAATTACCCAATTTAGGGCTACTTGGGCAGGAGTGCGATCGCGCAAGTCACCAATTCGTCTTAATAACGCTACTACAGGCTCAATTTTTTCTAATCCCGCTTTACTAAATTGGGGATCGAAAGCTCTAGCGCCTGTAGGTTTTTCGGAACTATCGGGGCGATATTTTCCGGTCAATCTTCCTTGCGCTAAAGGACTGTAAGCAAGCAGAGTCACGCCTAATTGTTTGGCTGTAGCAGTTATGCCACTACTTTCAATTTGTCTAGTTAGCAGCGAGTAACGAACTTGATTCACCGCCAGAGGTACGCCGCGACGAGCTAAAGTTTCGCGTGCTTCTTGCATTTGCCGGGCAGAGTAGTTGCTTACACCCACAGCGCCAATTCTACCGCGTTGAACTTCATCAGCTAAGGCATTCATGAGAGTTTCTTGGCTCATCAAAAAGCTAAAAGGCCAATGGACTTGATACAAAGCTACTTGCTGTAATTGCAGGCGTTTTAGGCTATCTGTAAGCGCATCGGAGAGAGATTGAGCGGTAAAGCGCCAAGGTAAAGGACCGAACTTAGTTGCAATTATAGCGGCGCGATCGCTCTGCTGCATAAATTTCCCTAAAAGTTCCTCCGATAGCCCCAACCCGTAAATTTCCGCCGTATCAAAGAAAGTTGTACCCGCTTCTAAAGCGGCGTTAAAGGCTTCTTTTAGCTGTTTTTCGTCGTAATCGCTGCCATAGTTCCAAAATAGCTTATCTCCCCATGCCCACGTACCAATACATAATGGAGGTACAGTTATGCTACTTTGCCCTAATGTAATTATTTCCATTATTACCTTTACACTTGTTTACATTTTTCTAGTGTAACTTTGGAGTTGAGAGCAAGTGAGGGGTAAATAAACCTGACGACAACGTAGCTGATGCGATCGCAGAATATCTAAAAAACAAAAAGATATAAGATTGATAGCGATCGGTTTTATATAGTAATTCTTCAAGCAAGGTTAAACTTGACCGATTATGCCTAAATTAGCATAATGAAGAAATGAGTCCGCCTCTAAGTTTAGTTGAATGGATCGCAAGTTCCCTTGACGATCTAAAAGACTTTCCCGAAGAAGTCAAGCAAGCGGTAGGTTATGCTTTATATCTAGCCCAATGCGGTGAAAAACACCCAAACGCAAAGCCATTTAAAGGATTCAAAGGTGCTGGGTTTTAGAGGTAGTTGAAGATTTTGACGGCGATACATATCGAGCAGTCTACACCGTAAAGTTTAAGAACGTTGTCTATGTATTGCACGCCTTCCAGAAAAAGTCTAAGCATGGAATCGCCACATCTAATCAAGATATCGAACTGATTAAAGCGCGATTTAAAAGAGCTAAAGAACACTATATGCAAAATCTAGAGGCAAATAATAATGACTAATGAGATTAAAGTGCAATCTAGTAGTGGTAATGTTTTTTCCGATTTGGGACTGCAAAATCCTGATGAATTATTAATTAAAGCGGAACTTGTTAGGCAAATTAGCAAAATAATTACTGCACGCAAAATGACCCAGACAGAAGCAGCACAAATGCTTGGAGTCGATCAGCCAAAAGTCTCTGCTTTATTAAGTGGCAAGCTTTCAGGTTTCTCAACAGAACGTCTATTTCGATTTTTAAATGCACTTGGTAACGATGTAGAAATTCGTATAACAGCGAAGCCTAATTCTGATTTTCAAGCTCAAACAAGGGGTGTAAAGGTAGTTTCAAAAATATATAGAATAAAAAGAGAAAAAAAATCTGTCGAAGACTCAAAAGCATAGTTAGAAAGAAGTTTGAGGTATTTTCAACCAGAAAAAGTTATTCTCACATCTATCAAACTGCACCTAACCCTAGCAACACAATAAGCAACCTAAATTTGGTACAAGTTGAATAGCTAGATGAGAAAAAAGTATGACATCTCCAGACTTATTGGTGTGGCTGCAAGAAAGAACAGCGTTAGGTATTCTCTCGCCAAAGGTACTAGAATCGATTTCCGCAGTGATTGAAGAACAAACAATTCCCGCAAATACGCGCCTGATTGCAGAAGATACGACTCCCGTTGGATTATATATTCTCATTCAAGGACAGCTAGAAAGCGATCGCATTAACAAAACAACTCCCACCGCTCCCTATGGTTTTTTGCCTGGAGCAGTTATTAATCTGCAAGAATTGCTATTAGAGCAACAAACAACGCAAACTGTAACTACTTTAAGTCAATGTCGTTTGTGGGCTATTCCCGCCGCCACCTTTAGGCAATTAGTCGCCCAGTATCCAGAAATCACTCAAGCTTTTTCCCGCCAACTTGCTCAAGAATTAGCCGAGCTAACTACAGCTTTTAGTTACGAACAAGAGCGCACCGTCGCCTTACGTCCTTATGTTGTCACCAAGGCGCAACGGGGAATTGTAGGGACAAGTCGCTACGCGGTGCGTTTGCGCCAACAAATTAGACAAGCTGCGAGCGATCGCAAATCGGTATTAATATTTGGAGAACCAGGTTTAGAAAAAGATAACATTGCTTCTCTAATTCATTTTGGTTCACCTCAACGGCGCGAACCAATTATTAAAGTTAATTGCGGTATTTTGCAAACTAGCGGCGCAGACTTGTTTGGACGCGCTAATGGTAAGCCTGGATTGCTAGAATGGTTGGGAAATGGCACTTTAATTCTCAATAATATTCAAGAACTCCCTCCCGAATTAGTCCCAACTTTAGCGCAGTTATTAAGAACTAATACTTATACCCCCGTTAGTCGCAATGATGAAGCAACTGATGCACTAACTTCTCGCGCCCGTATTTTGATTGTTTCGGAAACCACTCAGCCAACAATTGAACGCTGTATTGGTCACAATATCAAAGTTCCACCTTTACGAGTGCGAAAAACTGATATTAAAGCGCAGGTAGATTACTATATCAGCCTTTATTGTCAAGCTCGAAGCTTACCTAAACCTAAAGTTGTTCCCGAAGCTATCCGCCGATTGCAAGCTTACGATTTTCCGGGAAACTTAAAAGAGTTGAAAAGTTTAGTAGAAAGAGCAATTGTTCAATCTGGAGGCGCACCAGAATTAACCGAAGAAATATTTTGGTCAGCCGAGGCTAAGAAAAAGCGGTTTCGGGTGAATTTGTTGAATCTATATCCCCAATTGCGGCGGTTTCTGCGGAGCGATTGGTGGCCCGACAAAATTAATTATGGTTTTACTTTAACTGCCTTTGCGATCGTTGTAGGGATGTTATTTGTTGGCCCGCAACATCGCAGCGAAAATGTCGCTTTAAATTTATTTTGGGCTTGGTGGTGGCCCTTAATACTACTAGGATTTCCCTTTGTTGGGCGGGTATGGTGTGCTGTTTGTCCCTTCATGATTTATGGAGAAGTTACACAACAACTCTCGCTGTGGTTGGTTCCCAGACAGTTGAAACGCTGGCCTAGAGAACAAGCAGAAAAATGGGGAGGTTGGTTTTTATTTGGTTTATTTGTCTTAATTTTTCTGTGGGAAGAACTCTGGAATTTGGAAGATACAGCTTATTTATCTGCTTGTTTGCTGCTCTTAATCACCGCCGGAGCAATGATTTTCTCTGCCATTTTTGAACGAAGATTTTGGTGTAGATATCTTTGTCCAATTGGGGGAATGAATGGCTTATTTGCCAAGCTATCGATGACAGAATTACGAGCGCAGCAAGGCACTTGTTCAGCAGAATGCACTACTTATCAATGCTACAAAGGTGGCCCGCAAAAAGGTGAAGGTATGGAAACTAATGGGTGTCCTTTGTACTCTCATCCAGCCCAACTAGAAGATAATAAAGATTGCGTACTGTGCATGACTTGTCTTAAAGCTTGTCCCCATCGCTCGGTAGAATTCAATTTGCGTCCCCCAGGGATTGAATTATGGACAACTCACGTACCTCATCTCTACGAAGTTGCTTTATTATTTTTGCTTTTAGGAGGTGTATTTCTGCACCGCTTACCCGAAATTCAAGCAATGGGTTTAGAAAATGTAGATATAAAGCCGTTTTTCCCTCATTTAGTCGCCTCTGTAATAGCTTTAACAGTTCCGGTAATAGCTCCTATAGCTGGCTACATTTTAATAAAGCTAGTTTATAAACTAAAAAATACCAGACCGCGAAGTTTTGTAGAACTCGCCTATGGATATTTGCCTTTGGTACTGGGAGCAAATTTAGCTCACTATCTGCGTTTGGGATTAGGAGAAGCAGGGCGGATAATACCAGTCACTTTTGCAACTTTCGGTTATAGTAGCTCATCAATGCCTGTTCTGGTAGCGCATCCAGCCGTTACAGCATTTTTGCAAGGAGTTACGCTGATTGGTTCTGTTTTCTTGTCAATTCTTTTAACTCAAAACATTGCTCGTCAATCATTGCGAAGTCTCTTACCCCAACATCTTGCGACTATTTTTGTAGGCGCTAGTTTGTGGATAATTATTGTTGGTAAATAGGGAGACAAAAATAAAGATTTATTTTGCCGATATTTTCCACAATATATTTATTTTATCTTTGTTTTCACCCATAAAATAAAGTGCGTTGTTTCCCATAGTAAGGTCTGTAGGGTTAAAGATATCCTCTGCTACTAAAGTAGTATTTTTACCATCATATCTCCATAACATTCTTTTTCTACGAGGTGAACCTACAAAATATAGCTGACCGTCAAAAACTGTTAAATGATCTGGACTATGAACTTCATCGACTGCTAAATAAGTTTTTTCTCCATCATATTTCCATAGTCTCCAACCACTTGTTTCCTTATAAGCTTTGAAATAAAGCTCATTTTTAAAAACAATTACAATAGCTGCTGTTTCATAGCTTCTTCCTGCTATTTTTGTAACCAATGATGTTTCATTTTCATCATATTTCCAGAGTTCATAGCCATTATTAATAAAGAAAAATAGTTGGTTTTTATAAATAGCAAAATAAAATGGGCTAGAACTTTCTTCACCTGGATTTATATCAGCAACTAAGGAGATTTTCTCACCATCATATTTCCATAGCTCACTGCCATGTTCTGTATCTATAGCACTAAAATAAAGTTGATGATTAAACTCTATAAAAGAACTACCATAATCAGGAGATGATTTTGTAGTTGCTAAAAAAGTAGGCTTTAAACCATCATATTTCCATAATCCTCTACCAGTTTTATTGGTATTAGCAAGAAAATAAAGATTATTTTTAGAAACAGTCAGCGAACTAGGATTTGAACCTAATATACCTGGTTGTATATCTATTATTACATTAACCTTTTTGCCATCAAACTTACATAATTCATTACCGTACTCTTTATCATTAATTGTAAAATAGAGGGCATTCTGAAAAACTACTAAATTGCTAGGTTGAGATTGAAAATTATCATCGGTAATCGCAGAGAGTAAATTGCCATCATATTTCCATAATTCTGATGATTCAAAGGATTCAGTTATTGCCTGTTCTATCAATGGGAAATCACTCTTAATGCTCGCTAGTGGTAAGGGTGGTAAGGAGTCAAATATTGGATTTACTGATTTTTTATTACCAATTAAGTACAAGTTTTTCAGAAAAATTATTAAATTAGATACATTAAATAAATTTTTAATCTTTACACCAGTGAGTTGCTTGGCTGTAGCTTGGGGATGAATAATTGGGCTAGTTGTTGTTACTAATTTAGACTCAAACTGCTCTAAGGGTATAAAAACGCATAAACTCTGTTTATTAAACTGTTCGCGACTGGGCGTTGCGAGTTTTGCATCCTCAAAATATCCAGGTAGCAAAAATGATTTTAGTAAGTTATTAAGCTCGTCAACAAATAATACTGATTTTTGGTAGAAGTCTTTAGATTTCCAAACTTCCAAAGTAACTTGCTTCAGCGCATCTTTTTCAGGAATACCACCTCTGCGTACTCGTTTGAAGTTAAACTGCTCAGTGTCAAGCTTGGCAACAACTTCAGTATAAGGAAGACTGTTATCGGTTTTATTCCTAGAGCTAAGAATTTGAAACGATTTAACTGAATGCAATTTTAAAGTTTCGCCAGGTGTACAGTATTGTGCGTTAGCTTTGCTAGGATTACTAGACTCAAGCAAACTTAAATGATTTTCAGCCAAAGATTTAGGGTTACTACAGGCTATAGCGGTTAACAAAAGAACAATTAAGAGAACAAAAATATAATGTTGGCGATTCATAAGAGCGCAGTTGCAGTAATTTTTTATATAAATATGCCCCTGGCAAGAAGTAGCTAGTTCCCTGTACTGTAGGATGCCCAAATCACAGCCCAGAACAACTACAACGAGATATTTAACTTAGAAGATGCGATCGCCTTGGGCAGTTCGACATTAGATATCACTAGACAACACCAACTGTTCATACTTGAGCAATTATTGTTGCTTTCGTTACACTACCAGATAATCTATCAAGGACTGGCACAATAGTTAGGTTGCCAAAACTTGCAGCTAACCATCGCAAGTCAAAGTTAAAAACTTAAGAGTTATCTCTAATGGGCAGAAGACGCATCCTCACCTTAATTGCTGGAATAACTGCGGCAATATTATTTACTATCAGCTTTGGCGCTATAAAAACATCCCCAGTCTGCGCCCAACCCATATCATTAACCGTATCGGCGGCAATTAGTTTGACTAACGCCCTGCAAGAGATTAAAACTATCTACCAAAATGCTAATTTGAATGTCAGCATTAACTATAACTTCGCAAGTTCCGGTGCTTTGCAACAACAAATTGTCCAGGGAGCGCCCGTTGATGTATTTTTTTCTGCCGCCGCTAAACAAATGGATGTTTTGCAGCAAGAAAATCTCCTCCTTCCAGGAACTCGGAAAACTTTACTAACCAATCGCTTAGTCTTGATTACCCCTAAAAATGCTCCCCCTTTGACGAGCTTTAGAAACTTGACTAATTCTCAAGTAAGAAGAATTGCGATCGCCGAACCGAGAAGTGTCCCGGCGGGGCAGTATGCTCAAGAACTGCTCGCTAATTTGAAACTATTTAACTTACTCAAATCAAAACTTGTTTACGGCAACAATGTTCGTCAAGTATTAACCTACGTTGAGACAGGTGATGTTGATGCAGGCATTGTCTATACTACAGATGCTAAAGCCTCTAACTCTGTGAGGGTGGGAGCCACAGCACCATCCAATTTACATTCACCGATTGTCTATCCCGTCGCCGCCCTCAAAGGCAGTAGAAATGTCGCTGCGGCTAGGAACTTTATTCAATTTTTGTCTAGCACTCAAGCAAAAGCGGTGTTTCAAAAGTATGGCTTTGGGATAAATAGCTGACATCTGCAATTAATATATTCCCACTAAAAATCAATGGAATTTGATTTATCGCCTTTATGGATATCTCTTAAGTCAGCCTTTGCGGCTACTATTATTGCCTTCTTTTTGGGAATTGCCGCCGCCCAGTGGATGCAGGGCTATCGCGGTAAAGGTAAAGCCCTAATTGAAGGACTACTGATTTCTCCCTTGGTTTTGCCGCCTACAGTAGTCGGATTTATATTGCTGTTGCTGTTGGGTAGAAACGGTTTTCTGGGACAGTTGTTAGAACAATTAGGAGTAACAGTTATTTTTTCCTGGTCGGCTACGGTCATCGCCGCCACTGTAGTTGCTTTTCCGCTAATGTACAAAACGGCTCAAGGTGCGTTTGCCCAAGTTGATAGTAACTTGCTCCTAGCTGCGCGCACTCTTGGAGCATCAGAACTGACGATTTTCTGGCAAGTTGTTATACCTTTAGCAAATCCTGGAATTATTGCTGGAACTATTTTAACTTTTGCCCGTGCCTTGGGCGAATTTGGCGCTACTTTGATGCTGGCGGGCAATATTCCAGGACAAACGCAGACTATTCCCATTGCTATCTATTTTGCGGTGGAATCGGGGGATAGGCAGCAAGCGGTATTTTGGGTGCTAGTAATTTTGGCAATAACTTTTGCTATTCTTTTCGCTCTTTATTTTTGGTCAGATTTCTCTAACTCCTTTAGTGTTAGAGCTAAAAGTGCTACGCGATCGCTCCCACCCGACGACCCTCTAAGAGTATCGCCTTTAGAATCAGTTATTAACAATAAGGGTTTGGTTGTAGACATTCACAAGCAACTAAAAAGCTTTTCTCTACAAACATCCTTTACAACCGAGTCGGACACTTTAGGAGTGTTGGGGGCTTCGGGTGCGGGTAAAAGTATGATTCTTCGGTGTATTGCGGGGTTAGAAACTCCTAATTGCGGTCGAATTGTTCTCAACGGACGGGTATTATTTGACTCCATAAAGGGAATTAATTTGCCTTCAGGCGAGCGCCACATTGGCTTTTTGTTTCAAAACTATGCTCTGTTTCCGCACTTAAATGTCTTGCAAAACATTGGCTTTGGCTTGCAGCAGCTACCCAAACTAGAACGCGAACGGCGGGTAAACACCCAAATTGCTCTCATGCAGTTGTCAGGACTGGAAAACCGCTATCCTCAACAATTATCGGGCGGTCAGCAGCAGCGAGTCGCGTTGGCTAGAGCTTTAGCTATTCAACCAGAGGCGATATTGCTTGACGAACCCTTTTCTGCCCTTGACACTCATCTGCGTAGCCAGTTAGAAAAGCAGCTAATTGAAACTCTTTCTACTTACCAAGGTGTCAGTTTGTTTGTTACTCACAACTTAGAAGAAGTTTATCGTGTCTGCAAAAATCTCTTGGTGCTGTCCGAAGGCAAAATATCTATTTATGGTTCTAAAGAAAGCATTTTTGAGCATCCCCAAACTGTAAGCATTGCTCAACTAACTGGGTGCAAAAACTTCTCGCGCGCCCGTATGCTTTCACCTCAAATAGTTGAAGCTACCGATTGGGGTTGTACTCTGCGCACTATTGAGCCGATACCCAGCCAGCTTGCTTATGTAGGCATTCGCGCCCATCAATTGACTTTTCCCAACGACTTAACCCAAGAAAACACCTTTCGTTGCTGGCTAGTACAAACCAGTGAAACACCCCACCGCATGACTTTATATCTCAAGCTGCAACATCCGCCGCGCGATCGCTCTGACTACCATTTGCAAGCCGAGGTGTTTAAAGAAAAATGGGCTGTACTCAAAGACCGTCCCTCGCCTTGGTTTCTATGTTTAGAGCCGCTACGGCTAATTTTAATGAGTTAATACCAGTCTCAAAGTTTAGTCTTACGCCTGACCAATTGGAAATTTCGATAATCTAAAACTGTTGCCGTAAGTCAGTGTCGCTTGCACATATTGAGTGCTTTCAGTCTGTTCTGACATCTTCATTACCTCCAAATCACCCTATAGACACTGACAAAAAAGTATGTACTTCCAATGTCTAAAAAATTAGCAAAAGAACAGAAGTTTTCTCAATACTTTTCGGTTAAGTATTTCGGCATGAATTGCGTTCACGAAGTTTCAATAGATTCAGCTACTTTTTTTAATCTGATTTTTGAGGAAAGGAGCTTAACCGAAAGGTATTGGAAGTTTTCTGACTTGAAGCGATCGCATTACCTAGATCGAAGAAACTATATTTATGTAGTAAATTGTAATTTAAAGTACATTTTTTTAAATTCAGCCAATTTATTCACCAATTCTTGACTTAATCTCTAAAAATTCATTACATTCAACCCCAAGTTAGAACCAGAAAACTGTAAATATATGTAACTTAACGAGTGTTGCACTAAAAAGTAATCATGCAGATTCAAACCCCAGATTGGGTAAAACACGCGGTTTTCTATCAAATTTTTCCCGATCGCTTTGCCAAAAGTAAGCAACCCCACAAGCGAGTTTTAACAACTATATCTTGGGAAGAATGGGACGAAATGCCTACCCTCCAAGGCTACAAGGGTGGAGACTTGTGGGGGGTAGTAGAGCAATTAGATTATTTGCAAAGTTTGGGCATTAATGCAATTTACTTTACGCCAATTTTTCAATCTGCCAGCAATCACCGCTACCATACCCACGATTATTATCAAATCGATCCGATGCTAGGCGGAAATGAAGCTTTCAAAGATTTACTCGCTGCTTGTCACGATCGCAATATTAAAGTTGTCTTAGATGGAGTATTTAACCACTCTAGTCGCGGCTTCTTCTTTTTTCACGATGTTTTAGAAAATGGCCCTTATTCCCCTTGGGTAGACTGGTTCAAAATTCACGGTTGGCCCTTAGCTCCCTATAATGGCGAATTTCCGGCAAACTATGAAGGCTGGGCAGACAACCGAGCGCTGCCAGTATTCAACCACGACAACCCCGAAGTGCGCGAATACATTATGGAAATTGCCGAATATTGGATTAAATTAGGCATTGATGGTTGGCGCTTAGATGTACCTTTTGAAGTTAAATCTCCTGGTTTTTGGCAAGAATTTAGAACTCGCGTTAAAGCCATTAATCCCGAAGCTTATATTGTGGGCGAAGTTTGGGAAGACTCTAGAGAGTGGCTAGACGGCACGCAATTTGACGGCGTGATGAATTACCTATTTGCGGCCCCCACGATCGCTTTTGCCGCAGGAAGCCGCGTGGACATGGAACAAGTACAAGATCGTTCCTATCATCCCTATCCCCCCCTATTTGCTACTCAATACGGTGAAAAGATTGAATACTTGTTGCAGCTTTACCCTTGGGAGATTCAGCTAACTCAACTCAATTTATTAGCCAGTCACGATACTGCTAGATTAATTTCTATTGCTGGAGGCGATCGCCCTAGTGTAGAGTTATCAACGTTGCTCTTACTAACTTTTCCTGGCGCTCCTAGCATCTACTACGGCGATGAAGTTGGTTTACCAGGGCGTTTAGATCCCGATTCTCGGCGCGGTTTTCCTTTAGAAGCTCAATGGGAACGCGATGTTTTAGACTATCACCGTCAGCTAATTTCTATCCGCCACGCCTACCCATCCTTGCGTACTGGTAGTTATAAAGTTCTTTATGCTCAAGGTCAGCTTTATATGTTTGCCCGAATTTTGGATGCGGAAGAATTAATAATTGCGGTTAATGCTGGCACGGCAGATGTTACCACTAATATTCAAGTAGAAGCTTTAACTTCCAAGCCTAGTAAAGTGTTGTACGGAAAAGGACAGGCAAGTTGGAGTGGAGAAGATTCTTTAACTATTACTGTTCCGGCTCGTAGCGGTTCTATTTTTGCTGCTGGTTAAAACAACACAAGAGGCATCTATAAATTAGATGCCTCTTGTTAGTGTTTCGGCAAAGTTTTAGATGTCAGTGCCAAACAATTAATGAATTAGAGTGAGCCACCAGCAGACGTAAGCATTTTGCCTAATTCTTGTAGTTGTGAACCAGCATCACCACCAGCGCTTGCACCAGCGCCAGAGGCTTGTTCGCCAAGTTTCTTTAACAATGCACCGATTGAAGAACCAGATGCACTACCACTTGTAAGAGCAGTTTTTAGTTCGGCAAGAGTGCTTGCAACTTCAGGCGCTGCATCTTTTAGTTGTGAGTGCCAGCTTTCAATATTTGCTACTGCTGCTTCAGCAGGAAGTGATGTTAATCCACCTTTCAAAGCAGAGATAGTTGAGTTGAGGTCTGCTGTTGCCATGATTTTCTACTTTGAAATATTACTCTATTACTGTAGCAAGCTTTACAAGTTTGTGGGGTAATAGTAGGTTAATTTGAGTTTAAATATTTTTAAAATTTCAAAAATAATCTATTTCTAGATAAAAATATTTCTTTTAGCAGATGCAGGGGTTTTAAATAGTTAAGTAAAGCAGACTAAAAACTTCTACTTTACTTAAAAAAGTCATCTATCTATTTACGCCAATCTTTATTCTGCCGCTACCAAAGTAGGTATCAAAACGCCATCAATAACATGAATTACACCATTATCAGCAATAATATCTGTTTTTATAACCGTGATATCATTAACTTTAATGCCATTAGTAGTTTCAATCGCAACTATCGAGCCTTCTACAGTGGCGGCTTCTTCAATTTGCTTTAAATCTTCTTCTCTAACGTCTCCGAACACTACATGGTAAGTGAGAATTCTTTTGAGCTTGGGAACATCTTGAAGTAACTCATCTAAAGTTTCTTGGGGTAACTTAGAAAATGCTTCGTCGGTAGGAGCAAAAACTGTATAAGATCCTTCGCTTTTGAGAAGTTCCACCAAATCAGCACTTTCAATTGCTTTTACTAATGTGGTAAAGTTTCCGGCATCAACAGCAGTTTCGATAATATCAGCCATAAAAATAATTGGGTAAAAATATATTATTAATTGGAAACCCAAAAGAAAAACATCTATCAACAGAGGGTTACTTGCAAGTTTTTTTGGAGGCGATCGCCCGATTTGTGTAGGGTGTTGTAAACTAGAGTTGACCCTAACCAATAGGTTTCATGCTCAAACGTCCTAAATTCGAGACACCCCACAGCGAAGTTATCCAGCGGTCGGAAGAGTTAATTAGCGCCGCCTCAAATCGCTATCGCATTACCGTTCAAGTAGCCAATCGCGCCAAACGCCGCCGCTACGAAGACTTTGATACGATGGACGATCCGATGATGAAACCAGTTTTGCGAGCAATTATTGAAATGTCTGACGAACTCAATCAGCCAGAAATTATTGGCGAACCTTAAAAAGCTACTCCTCTTTGGTAATAATCAAGCAAAAGTCTTAGGTAAATTACTAATAATCATTGTGAACAGGCAAAAGCAATTTATAAAGCTATCTACAATCGCCTGTATAGCAGGTCTAATAGTTTTAGGAACCGGGTTACATAGTCCTAGCTTCTTAACTGCCATCAATACATTGCCTAGCTTTGCTCAAACGGCTAGACCTCAAGAGCTTTGGCGGCGAGTGTATCAAGGAATGCCAAATTTACCATTAGAAAACAAATATATCAACAAAGAAACGGGAAAAGTAGATGAAAATAGCACCTTAATTACTCGTTTGTTGCAATATCATTTGTATGTCAAAGGACGCGCACCGGGTTATCGGCTTGATTGGAAACTAACTTTGGCTGATTATTTAGGTGCTAACGAAATTATTGACGAAGCCGCTTATCCAGGAAGTAGCACTTTAAATACTAATCCAATAGAGAGCGATCGCGCGGCAATTAGTCGCCTCAGCCGCAAAGAGCGTAACGATTTAGTCCAAGCTTTAGTTAGCTTATTCAATCAAAATACGCGATCGCCAGTTAATACTACATCGCCAAATACAAGTTCTACTACTAATTCAACCAATCGCTCTAATTCCCCACTATCGCCGCGTCCAGGAGACGCACAGAGATTGAAATAGCTTGAAACCTAAAAATATTGATAATGACTTATCCCCAGCCTCCTTGGACATTAAAAGGCGATGCTTTTGTTTCTTTACAGTTATTAGATGCTGCGCGAGTGCGTCCACTCATTCCGTCAGAGCTAAATATAGTTTCTGTACTGCCGGGTAAAACTGTCGGTGGAGTTTATTTATCTAAGTACAGTTCTGGTTCGGTATTAGAGTATAGCGAATTAATTATTATTGCTGGATTTTTGAGCTACAAAGGTAAATTTGGTGGCTGGGTTTCTCATATTTATGTAGATAATCCTAATTCGGTTGCTGGTGGACGAGAAGTGTGGGGATTACCCAAAGAACTAGCTCAATTTGCCTGGACAGAACATAGCGTTACAGTAAGTCAAGCAGACAAATTGCTCTGTAAATTAAATTACAACCGTCAAAGCTTTGGTTTGCCTTTAAAACTGAGCGCTTCAGCTTTTAGTTGTAAAGACAGCAATTTGTTAATATTTCCAGCTTTTGCCCAATCGAGCTTTGGTTTAGTTAGTGCTAAATTAGAAATTCCCACAACTAGCCCATTTGCTGACTTAAATATTAGTCAGCCGACGATATTAACAATTCATAGCGATCGCCTAAATTTAGTAGTAGATGGTCCAACCATAGTAGGGCAAACCGAAAGTATTTAAAATTATTTGGCTGCAAAAACTTAGATTGCTTTATTTAGATAATTAATTGGCATAGCAACGCGATAAAAAAAAGTGCCAAGACAGACACCCTACGCTATAATCTTTGATTTAACACCGCAGGAAGTTAAGTTTAAAAAACCTCCCTAACTTGACATCCCCAGCGTCACCACAATCAAAACAGCATTCTAAATGGAAGCATAACTTCTGTGCCTCAACCGCCCTCTCAACAACCTAGCGATCGCAACAATGCTTCTACAGACATTAACCCAGTTTTGGCTCTCAAAGAATTGGTGGCACGTCTGCATCGAGAACAACACAAAATTCAAGACTTACTAAGCTCTTTGGGTTTTGCGCTCAGAAGCTTCAACAACCTCAACCAATTTTTAGAGTTGATTCCGCTCATGGCAACGCGGGTAACAGATGCCGACGGTGGCGCACTAATTTTATATAAAGCCAACGGTCAAGTAAAGTTAGAACAACTGCATTGCCAAGATAGCAGCCAGCAAAAAACGATTCGTAAAGCCTTAGAAACCGCAACCAGTGTAGTTACAGCCTCTCTAACTGCGGCTCAATTAGTACCCGCCACCACTGTATTAGATGCTCAAGTTAGCAGCCTATTGGGAGGCGAGATGCAGTTGTTTGGTACGAGTATTTTGGTCAAACACGCAGAAAGAGGCAGGTTATACGTTTTTAGCGGTAATCCCCAATACACCTGGACTGAAGACAGACAAAAGCTCGTACGTCTGATTGCCGACCAAACGGCCGTAGCCATTGAAAATGGCGAACTTACTGTAGAATTACGTAAAAAAGAACGTTTAGATCGGGAACTAGAAATTGGCGCGGAAATTCAATTGCAACTACTCCCGCGTCAATGTCCAACTATTCCTGGTGTAAATCTCGCAGCTTTGTGTCAACCTGCCAATCGAGTTGGAGGAGATTATTATGATTTTATTCCTACCGATCGCGATAAACAAAAAAGTTTAGCTTCCCAAGCTTCTCCGCGCTGGGCGCTAGTAATTGGTGACGTGATGGGAAAGGGCGTACCTGCGGGGTTAATTATGACCATGACGCGGGGAATGTTACGAGGTGAAGTGCTAAACGGTCACTCTCCAGCCCGAATTTTGCAACACTTAAATCGGGTCATGTATGCAGACTTAGAAAATTCTCATCGGTTTGTGACGCTATTTTGTTCGGAGTACGATCCCGACACGCAGATTTTAACTTATAGTAATGCGGCTCATAATCCACCATTATTGTGGCACGCGGCAACTAAAACTATTAAGCGGCTTGATACATTGGGAATGCTAATTGGGCTTGATGCTCACAATCAGTATGAAAATGCTCAAGTTCAACTACGCAGTGGAGACACAATTATTTATTACACGGATGGATTTACCGATGCTGCTAGTCAAAATGGCGATCGCTTTGACGAAGAAAACTTGATTCGCGCTTTTGCCTGGGCTTGTAAGCATTCTTTAGAACCTCAGTCAATTTTAGAATATTTGTTTGATAAAGTTCGCCAATTTATCGGTACGGCAAGTCAAAATAATGATGATATGACTTTGGTTGTCATGCAAATTCAATAAAATTATCTTAAATACCTGCTATGACGGAACAACTAGCGCCAGAATCCATTATTTATCAAGGACAGTTTGGCAATTTTACTATCGAGCGCAGCGATCGCACTGGTGTAATTATTTACCGCATTGGTTTAGCGATCTCAGCGATTAGTTTTGCTTTGGGTAGTGCGATCGCGCTAACAAATACTAATTATATTTCGTTACTAACGCCCTTGTTTTTTTGTTTTAGCTTGGGTTTAGGTATTAGTTTGCTAACAATACATATCTATCTAGCTGTACTGCATAGAGTATTACAAATCTTTTGGGCAATTGGTACTACTGCCGCAGTTTTTTGGACAATTTCTAGCAACTCACCTTTAGCTATAACTCTTTATCGTCAACCAGTAGCATTATTTAGTGTTGGGTTTATTTTTGCCGCTCTAACAGGGATTTTTTTTAAAGAAGCTTTTTGTTTTCAACGTTTAGAAACAAAATTTCTAACTTTTTTAATTCCAGTTTTGCTTTTAGGACATATGTTAGGTATTTTCCCGCCACAGTTGGAGCAGAGCGCGCTTACTAGTTGGGCTATTTTATTTGCTGTATTTGCCTTGCGTAAAGCCTTACAACCAATTCCCCCAGACATTGGCGACAAATCAGTATTTACTTATTTACATGAACGTAAGGCTTAAACTTTTTGCCACTAGATATCACTTCCCCTCTATTAATGTCTAGCTCCATTTAACAGACCGTGCTAATCTGTTTAACTACTAATATGCTTGTACCTCTAGTAAGCAAAAATTTAACCAGCGCCTATGGTGTATGTCAAGCGACTGGAACTATCGCACTTTAAATCCTTTGGTGGTACAACAACAGTTCCTTTACTGCCAGGATTTACAGTGGTTTCGGGCCCTAATGGTTCGGGTAAATCAAATATTCTCGACGCTTTATTGTTTGCTCTTGGTCTTTCTAGTTCTAAAGGGATGAGAGCCGATCGCTTACCCGATCTAGTTAACCATAATCAGGGCAGTCGCGGTAAAACTGAAGCGAGTGTTACCGTTACTTTTGATATTAGCGACGAAGGGCAAGATAGTACAGAATGGAGCGTTACTCGCCGACTAAGAGTTACCAAACAAGACACTTATACCTCAAATTACTATATCAATGGCGAAGCTTGTACGCTGACAGACTTACACGCCCAGTTAGCGCAATTGCGGGTTTATCCTGAAGGCTACAATGTAGTGCTGCAAGGAGATGTAACTAGCATTATTTCGATGAATGCTAAAGAGCGCCGAGAAATTATTGACGAATTAGCAGGAGTTGCCAACTTCGATCGCAAAATTATTCAAGCCAAAGACACTTTGGAAGAAGTGCGCGATCGCATCGAGCGCTGTCAAATTGTCGAAAAAGAATTAATCACTCAACGCGATCGCTTGTCCTCTGACAAAATCAAAGCTGAAAAATACCAAAAACTCCGCCTTGAATTTCACCAAAAACAACAGTGGGAAAAGGTACTACAGTGGCGACATCTCCAAGATCGTCAAGAGCATTTTATCGCTCAAATTCAACAAGGCGATCGCACTATTGCCGAACTCACTACCAAGCTTGCCGACCAACAATTGCAAATTCAACACTCTACTACTAATCTTGGCTTACTCAACGAGCGCGTCAAAGCCTTGGGAGAAGCCGATCTTTTAGCTTTACAGTCTACCCTAGCTACCCACTTAGCCGAACAGAAACAACTACAGCTACGCCAGCAAGAGTTAGAACACGCTGCAAACAATATCACAGTTAATATATCGCAAAAAGATCGAGAAATCAATACTCATCAGCAACTTTTAAGCCAAGTTATAGAAGAACAAGAAATATTAGAAACTCAAGATATTAGTGCCTTACGTCAAGCACAAAACCAAGCAGAAATTACCTTAAACCAAAGCCGAGAAGCAGCAAATGCGATCGCTGATGCCTCGGATGTGTGGGTGCAGCAACAAGCAGCTTTAAGCCGTCAAATTGAAACTTTACTGCAAAGTATTGAACCTCAACGTACCGAACAAGCTAAGTTGAACGAGCGTCACAATCAGCTAACTACACAAGTTGACGAACAAAATCAATTAATTTCGACGCTATTGCCGCAAATAGCTGCAAAACAAAGCCAGCTTTGTCAGCTAGAAACTGAATTACTAACATTTAATAGCGAAGTTGAATTTTTAGTAAAATCTTTAGCTGCGGGGGAGCAAGAATTGCAAGTTCAGCAGCAAACACAAAACCGATTAGTTTTAGAACAGCGAGAAAAACAACGCAATTTAGATAAGTTAGAGGCTCAAGTTCAAGCAGTTCAAGAAACTCAAGGAACTTACGCAACCAAAGTTATTTTGCAGTCTGGTTTAAGTGGTATCTGTGGTTTGGTAGCTCAATTAGCCAGCGTTGACTCGCGCTATCAATTAGCTCTAGAAACCGCCGCCGGAGGTAGATTAGGGCAGTTAGTTGTAGAAGACGATCTTGTGGCTGCCGCAGCTATTGAGTTATTGAAACAAAAAAAAGCCGGAAGAATAACATTTTTACCTTTAAATAAGATTCAATCCGGGCGGTTTTCGCCTACGGTAGCTTTGCGGTATGCCAATGGATTTATCGATTACGCAATCAATTTAGTAGAATGCGAAGTCAAATATCAAAACATATTTGCCTATGTGTTTGGTAGCACGGTAGTATTTGCAACTTTAGAAGCAGCGCGGGGTTATTTGGGACAGCATCGCATTGTAACTTTAGACGGTGAGTTATTAGAAACTAGCGGCGCAATGACTGGAGGAATGACTGACCAGCGTTCGGGCTTGCATTTTGGGAGAGGAGACGCAGCAGAATCTCAGGAAATGACTCAGCTAAAAACCCGCTTGCAAGAGATTATGCAAGTATTAGAGCGCTGTAATTTAGTAATTAATACACTTTTAGCCAAAACCAAGCAATTAAGTCAACAATTAACAGAAATGCGTCAACAAAGGCGAGAAAAGCAACTTCAAAGCGAACAACTTAGCAAAGAAATTCATAATTTAACCCAGCAACTAGAACAAATAAAAGTTCAAAATACTCAAACTACCGAACGATTAGCAAACGCTCAATCTCGACTAGAACTATTAGAGCAAAAATTACCGCCCCTTGAAGCTACACTACAACACCAAAAATTAGCATTAATAGAATTAGAGCAATCTCAAACAAATAGTCAATGGCAAGAAATCCAAGCAATAATTAAAGCCAACGAACAACAGTTGCAATCTAAAGAACAGGCTTTGAGACAAGCAGAAGGGAAAATTAAAGACCTCGAAAACCAAAAGTCGCGATCGCAAGTTTTAATTGCCGCTAGTATTGCTAGAAAAGAAGAATATCAACAACAAAAAACTGTCACCACAAGTCAAATTGCCGAAATTGAAAACCAACTTCTAGCAATTGCTGCCCAAATAACCCAAGTTCAAACAGCTTTAAGCCAAGTAAGCCAACAATTGACAACCGAAAAAGCAGAGCGCGATCGCACAGAACAACAATTGCGCGAACAACATTTGGTTTACAGTCAACTTGAATGGCAAAAACAAAAACAAATTGAAAACCAAGCAGCAAAGCAACAAGAACTAATAGCACTAAAAACAGCATTACAAGAATTAGAATTGCCCGAACCATTGCCTGAAGTCTCAACCCAAATAGATTTAGAGCAACTGCAAAAAGAGTTGAAAGCAACTACTAAACGCTTAGAAGCAATGGAACCTGTAAATATGCTGGCATTAGAAGAATACGATCGCACTAATACTCGCTTAGAAGAACTCACGCAAAAATTAGCAACGCTGGTAGCCGAGCGTACAGAATTATTACTGCGAATAGAAAACTTTACAACCTTGCGCCAAAGAGCTTTTAAAGAAGCCTTCGATGCTGTAAACGAGAACTTTCAAAGTATTTTTGCTACCCTTTCTGAGGGTGACGGTTACTTGCAACTAGACAATATTGATGAAGAACCCAATAATTGCGGACTAAACCTAGTCGCTCACCCCAAAGGTAAACCAGTCCAACGTCTAGCTTCCATGTCTGGGGGAGAAAAATCTCTTACTGCTTTAAGCTTTATTTTTGCTTTGCAACGCTACCGTCCATCGCCTTTTTATGCTTTTGATGAAGTAGATATGTTTTTAGATGGGGCAAATGTAGAAAGATTAGCTAAAATGATTAAACAACAAGCTACTCTAGCGCAATTTATAGTCGTTAGTTTGCGCCGACCAATGATAGAATCAGCCGAACGTACTATAGGCGTAACTCAAGCACGAGGGGCGTATACTCAAGTGTTGGGAATCAAGTTGTAATAGCCGAACATCTTAATGGGTGAGAATTTGCTATTAATAGTATTGAAATAACCGGATTTCGAGATCAGGACTCGGCAAAGAATGACCTCCGAACAAATTATTAGACGTTCCGACATCTTAAACACCAAAGTAATTACAGACGACAACGCCAAGCAATTAGGCTTAGTAAGTCAACTGTGGGTAGATATCGACCAACGCGAGGTTGTAGCTCTAAGCTTGCGAGACAACCTAATCGCTTTCTCCGGTGTGCCAAGATATATGTATCTCAGTAGCATCCGCAAAATCGGCGACGTGCTGCTAGTAGACAACGAAGATGTCGTTGAAGATATAGACGTTGAAATTTATAGCAATTTAATTAACTACGAAGTAATTACCGAGACAGGCGAACTTTTAGGTAGAGTACGCAGCTTTGTATTTAATCCCGAAACTGGCAAAATAGCCTCGTTAATTATCGCTTCTCTGGGGATTCCCCAAATTCCCGAACAAGTATTGAGTACCTACGAATTGCCGATTGACGAAATTATCAGTAGCGGCGCAAATAGGCTGATTGTAGTAGAGGGAGCCGAAGAAAGGTTAAATCAGTTAACGGTGGGGTTATTAGAGCGTCTAGGTATCGGTAAAGCCCCTTGGGAGCGCGACGAGGACGACGCATACTATACACCCACAACAACTAAAGCCGAAAACCAGTTGGGTACGGGAGTGCCTTTACAAGCGCCAAAACAGCCATTGCGTACCAATCGCCCAGTAGTAGAGCAAACTTGGGATGAAGACGATTACGAGTATGAATTAGAAGAACGTGTTCCACCCCAACAACTGCGTCAGCGTCAGTACGAGTCGATTCAATACGAAGAAGATTTAGAAGAAGATAACTGGAGCGAAGCAACAGCGCCCGAACGTTACGAACCAAAAAAGTTTGTGGAAACAGGATCTAACGCTAATTATGACGATGACGAGTTAAAGGACGATGCTTGGGATGACGATCCAAAACCAATTAATATTCCCAAGAAAACCAAAGCTCCAGAGTATGAGGAAGAAGAAGGCGGTTACTAAGAAATTATCTTACAAATCCAAATTGTACAATAAATTTAACCAGCAACCATATAAATAAGATGCTGGTTTTAAGATGCTGGTTTTTAAATTGAGACTTTCATTTAAGGCAACATCATTCGCAGTGTTTCCTTTAATAAGGAAAGGTCTAAAGGCTTGCTCATGTAGGCATTAGCACCCGCCGCCAAACAACGATCGCGATCGCCCTTCATTGCCATTGCTGTAACGGCAATTACCGGAATATCCCTCCAGTCAGGACTAGCTTTGAGGTGACGGACAATTTCAAACCCATCTATTTTTGGCAATTGAATATCTAGCAAAATTAAATCTGGTCTAAGCTCCGATGTTGCTACTGCTTGAATTGCCTCCATCATCATGCCGCCATCAGAAATTAAGTCAATAGTATAACCTTCTAGTTCTAAGACTTCTATAATCAATTCCTGGTTGTAAGGTTGATCTTCTACAACCCAGATCCGTTTAGTATTTGTAGTTACTTCAACTTTACTTCCTTCTAAAATTGGCTGCGTAGTTAAGGAATTAGTTGCTAATTGCTTACGCATTTCTGTAAGCGGTAGCCAGATCCGAAAGGTGCTACCTTGGTGTTCAACCGATTCAAAAGAGACTGTACCGCCATGCAATTCTGCTAAACGTTTGGTTAGCGCTAGTCCTAGCCCCGTACCCTCATGCTGCCTTGTTAGCGACGAATCTACCTGCTGAAAAGGTCGAAATAATAAATTCCACTTATCTTGAGCAATGCCAATTCCCGTGTCTTGAACTTCAAAACATAAGTAAGGAGTGCTGGGATTAACAGGACTGCGATCGGGCCTGTATTGCTTTTGTAACTGACTGCCATAAGCTATGCTACACCCAAACTTGATTTGTCCGCCTTCGGGTGTGAACTTGACTGCATTGGAAAGCAAATTAATTATCATCTGACGGACGCGACGCTCGTCTAGATTTAATTGTCCTAAATGCTGGTCGATTTTCTGGGATACTATCAATCGTTTCTTTTCGGCACGATGTTCAATCATCTCCAGGCATTGATTGCATAATTCGGCGATTTCTACAGGCTGTAATTCTAGCTCGGCTTTGCCAGATTCAATTTTGGCAAGGTCAAGAATATCATTGATTAGCTGCAACAAATGCTCGCCGCTTTCGGTGATTATTCGGGCATATTTGACCTGACGCGGGGTCAAAGAACCAGCAATTTGTTGTAGTAGTAAGTTGGCAAACCCTAAAATGCTGTTGAGCGGAGTTCGCAGTTCGTGAGACATAGAAGTGAGAAATTCTGATTTTAGCTGAGAAGCCTGCTCTAAGTCGTGATTAATTTCGTACAATCGCACCTGGTTTTGCGCCCGCTCAATTGCTACGCCCATCATTCGGCAAGCGGCTAAGAGCATATTTTGTTGGGGCGCATCTTGCAATTTTTGAGAACTGCGCGACTCTAAAGTTAGTACGCCGATAATATTGCCATTAGCCGCCGGAATTGGAAAAATACCCAAGTCGCCAACGTTGGGATGTCTAAAGGCGGGTACGGCGCTAGGATGATTTTTGTAGTCATTAATAAATAAAGGCTTACCTGTAGTAACTACTTGCCACAGCAAACCTTGACCGTAGGGAATGCCCGTATTTAGCAAGGCTTCCATTTCTCCTACCGCCACTTCACCACAAACAGCAATAAATTTTGCGCCGACTTGATTTGTCAGCACATGAGCAACTGCGTTAAACCCTTCGCCAGTAATTACTTTGATATCACCAAAAGCCGCACTCATTGCCTCGACTAAATAACTAAGGGCAAATTCCCCAATTTCTCGCAATTCGCTGGCAGGCTGTAGCCGTTCCATTAACCCTAAAATAAAAGCTTGTTGTCTTACTTGAGCATTTATATTAGTTTGGAAAGAGCGATCTTCAGTCACATCGCGAAAGGTAAATATGTATCCTTGCTCGGAAGTGATGCTAACGTATATTTCTAAGCAGACACCGCTAGTTTGTTTAATGTATTTTGACTTTTCAGTTTGAGTAGATTCAAACTCCGCAACCATTTGTAAGTATTGAGCTTGAGACCAATGACCAAGGCTGACAACTTCGGCGAAAAACGATCGCAAGTCTGGCTTTTGTTTGAGCCAATCTGCCGATAGACCCCATAACGAGACAAGTCTTTGATTAAACAAAATTAAATGCTGCGACTTATCAAATAGGGCGATCGCATTTTCTCCAAAATTAAATTGTTGGCTATGTATCATCTACTTTAGTCGCATTACTTATAAGAAAATTGCCGATCGCTCGTAGGTTAGGCGATCGCCACCATTTATTGCCAGTCTGACATAATTGTCTTGCGGTCGACTATAGCTGTAGTACTAGGATTTCTAAAACATTGTTGTAGTATTTGTACTCTGCCGATTCTATAAGAGCCTCAATAGAGCGATCGCCGCCTAAATAACCTCGTCTCGTGACCCTAGCAACTTAATAATTACGATACTATAAGATCGCTTTACCGCCCATAATTACGACCCTTGATAATAAGTTGGTAAGTTATATTCGGATAGTAGAACGCTATGGAAAAATCTTAATGATATTTGGACTTGGCAAAAAAACAACCCTTCCTACCGCCGATAAAGCACTGCCAGGGCGATCGCAAGTTATGCAAGTACCTAACACTCATTTCGTCAACGGGAATCCTCTTAAAGCTCCTTACCCTGATGGTATGGAAACGGCAGTATTTGGACTCGGCTGTTTTTGGGGAGCGGAGCGCAAATTTTGGACGTTAGAAGGCGTTTATACAACGGCAGTGGGCTACGCTGGTGGCATTACTCCCAATCCTACCTACGAGGAAGTTTGTTCGGGGATGACTGGGCATAATGAAGTAGTGTTAGTTGTTTTCGATCCCAATGTTATTAGCTACGAAACTTTGCTTAAAGTTTTCTGGGAAAGCCACAACCCTACTCAAGGAATGCGTCAAGGGAATGATGTTGGCACTCAATACCGTTCGGGAATTTATACTTATTGCGATAGTCAAAAGCAAGCTGCCGAAGCATCTAAAGCAACTTATCAAGAAGCACTAACTACCGCAGGCTACAAAGAAATTACTACCGAAATTGTTGATGCTCCTGAATTTTACTTTGCTGAAGGCGATCATCAACAGTATCTTGCCAAAAACCCCGGCGGCTATTGCGGCTTAGGTGGCACAAATGTTTCTTGTCCAATTGGCGTTCAAGTCTAAGCCTATCTTTGGCTAAAAATAGTAAAAACATTGACAAGCGTATTCATAATGAGTACGCTTTATATAAGTTTATGAATAGCTTTTAAGACTGAGGAGCCAAATTGATGTTGACCACTAAAGAAGGGCAAAGAGTGCCTGCTGTTACCTTCCGTACTCGTAAAAATAATGAATGGATGGATGTAACCACCAGTGATTTATTTGGAGGTAAGACTGTAGTTGTATTTTCATTACCCGGTGCGTTTACTCCTACTTGTTCGTCAACTCACCTTCCTGGTTATAACGAATTAGCGCCAGTTTTCAAGGAAAATGGTGTAGATGACATTGTCTGTATTTCTGTTAACGATACCTTCGTGATGAACGAATGGATGAAAGATCAACAGGCAAACAATCTAACTGTAATTCCCGACGGTAATGGCGAATTTACCGAAGGTATGGGAATGCTGGTAGATAAAACAGACTTAGGCTTTGGTAAGCGTTCGTGGCGCTATTCGATGTTGGTAAAAGATGGCTTAATTGAAAAAATGTTTATCGAGCCAAATGTACCCGGCGATCCCTTTGAAGTATCAGACGCAGATACGATGCTAAATTACATCAATGCCGAAGCTGTAAAACCCAAAGTAGTGTCTTTGTTTACAAAAGTAGGTTGCCCTTTCTGCGCTCGTGCTAAAGAAATGCTTGCCGAACGCGGTATGGAGTACGAAGAAATAGTATTGGGTAAAGATATTACTAACCGTTCTTTGCGGGCTGTAACGGGAGCGATAACTGTTCCTCAAGTGTTTATCAATAGCAAACTAATCGGCGACTCTGAGGCATTAGCCGCTTATCTACACGCTTCGTAGAGTAGTAAAGAGACATTGCGCTGCAACGTCTCTACAATAAATTAATTGTTGGAGCGATCGCCAATCAAGTCATACATTCCACCAAAAGTCGATTCTTTGGTAATGGCTAAAAAATCGTGAGGGAAGCCAAGCTCTATACTGCTGACATCATCTAGCGCTTGTAATTGCTCGGTGGATAACTGAAAATTGAGACAAGCTAAGTCAGCTTGCAACTGCGAGAGCTTATTTGCACCCAAAATGGGGATAATACCTTTACTGCGTACCCAGTTGATCGCTACTTGGGCTGGAGTGTAGCCTGTTTCATGGGCTATTTGCCCAACGAGATTGGCGATCGCAAATTCAGAATTAGTCAGTTCCTCAAACCCTGCTTTGTGCGGATGTTCGTTAGCAGCTTTTTCTTTTAAAAGAATACCGCTTGCTAATACAGACCAAGCAATGACCCCAATATTAAGCTCTTTTGCCATTGGTAAAAGTTCGCGTTCGGGAGTACGCTCTACTAAGCTGTACTCAATTTGAGTGGCAATAAAAGGAGTCCAGCCACGCGATTGAGCTCAGGGATAATTCGTTGACTAAAAAAATATTAGAATGATTGAAACAAATAAGTTTTGAAAACTAAGATGGCGGTCAATTTAATTCAATCATTGCAGGAGATTAGAGATTTTCGGACATCTCGAGGGA
>JAESGR010000190.1_pt1 | contig 86668 bp, 85 predicted proteins | sample 9269771 | NCBI WGS metagenome assembly JAESGR01 (sample SAMN15739572, study PRJNA653492) | algae metagenome | isolation source: Chroococcus sp. CMT-3BRIN-NPC107 and co-occurring heterotrophs from well... | place: USA: Clark Mountains Wilderness, California | collected 2010-04-18 | reverse complement strand
CACGGGTCAGATTGCTGGGGTATGCTTTGCTCATGTTGCTTTCTCGGTGCTGTCTACTGAATCTATTCACAGCGTATACTGAGAGAGCTTTTTTACCATTTCTCTAACTTTTCAAACAGCCTCTAAAGCTTAATTGATAGATTCCCGTCAAGTTATTAATAAATTTGCTCGACGGGACATTATTAACTATGTTCTTGCAAAATTTCAGGTAGTAAAATCAAGCATTTTGAGCGCCCGGTTGCCCATTCTCAACGACAAAGGATGCCAAGGTGCTGATAGTAGAATTTTGGTCGAGAATTGTAGATACAGCGCGGTAATCACTTTGCCAAGCTTGGCGGGTGAGGTTGCAACGAACATAGCCGCGAAAAGCACCATCAAAAAACTTAGTATGAGGATTATCTGCTAAAGCTGCGGTTACAGGCGCAATAAATGCACGGGGAAAATCGGAAGAAATAGAAGTTCCGACAAATTCTGTACCTACAGTCGGCGAATTTATATTGCTAAAGTCTGTTTTTAGGTCGTGTACCCAACTAGAATGAATATCCCCGGTAATCACAACTGGGTTTGATGGTTTTTGCTGGTTTAAAAAGTCAAGTAGTCGGCTACGAGCGGCAACATAACCATCCCATTGATCGACGTTGAATACTTCCGATCCAGGGGTAGCATCAAAATCGTACTCCGCCAACATAGTTTGTTGAGCAATAATATTCCAACGGGCTTGGGAATTGCTTAACCCTTTGAACAACCAACGTTCTTGCTGTTGCCCGGTCATCGTTGCATTGGGGTCAAAAGCGGCTTCGCAACGGGGTTTTAGTTCATCACCGCAGGGTTGATCGCTGCGGTATTGGCGAGTATCTAGAACGTTAAACTCAGCTAAATTAGCAAAGGTAAAACGCCGATACAACTGCATATCTGACCCGTTAGGCATTGATGAACGACGCAGGGGCATATGTTCGTAGTAGGCCTGATAAGCATTAGCCCTTCGTGTCAATAATTCTTGCTGGGTTTGCTCGTCTTCGGCGACTTCACCAGCATAATTATTATCAACTTCGTGGTCGTCCCAGGTTACGATCCAAGGGAACGCCGCATGGACGGCTTGCAAGTCTGGGTCGGTTCTGTACAGTGCATAGCGGTTGCGATAGTCGTCTAGGGTAATAATTTCTTCACTATTGTGCTGACGCGGCCCGCCAGATTGAGGTCCGTACTCGTAAATATAATCGCCTAAATGTACAACTAAATCGAGGTCTTCGGCTGCCATGTGTTTGTAGGCGTTAAAATAGCCATTTTGCCAATCTTGACAAGAGGCAAAGGCAAAGCGCAACTGATTTCCAGCATCTCCTCTAGTCGGGGCGGTGCGAGTGCGTCCAATTTGGCTTAATTCATTCCCTATTCTAAATTGATACCAGTACCACCTTCCAGGTCTAAGCCCGCGTACATCCACTCTGACAGAATGGGCTAATTCTGGCCTGGCAATTACCATGCCACTTTTCACAATTTGGCTCATGCTTTCGTTAGCCGATACTTGCCACTGTACAGGCACAAGATTGGGGGGCATTCCCCCACCGTCAAAAGGACTAGGAGCCAAGCGCGTCCACAGTACAACACTATCTGGTAATGGATCGCCAGAAGCTACGCCTAAACTAAAGGGATATCCTGATAATATTGGTTGGGCAACTACTTTAGTTGAATGCTGACTTGCGAAGCCCGTAACCGGGCGCGCTTGCGCGATCGCAATTCCGGTTAAGGCTCCCGCACCTACTAGCAAACTACGGCGTTTTAGCTTACTTGATAGCAGGCGCTCAAAATTAAAGTTGTCCATCTTAAATCGGTGTTTTTGTGGTTACTTTATTTCACTTTGGGCAACTCAAATAAAGCCAAGGGATTAGGGTTTTGCATTCTTTTGATAGACTGCAAGCTTTTTAGAATATTTTTAAATTAGATTAGACTACTTTTTAGTAATTTTTATTTTAAGTAGCTGACTTATTTTTAACCAAAAATATCCTCAAATCCCTTGATTTGATTGCGAAGCCCACAATTAAAGTTACCAACTCAAAATTAACGGATGGTCAACAAATTGTTAACGTTCACTTAATCTACAAATATTTATAGGTTGAAATTGCGAAAATTAGTTACAAAAACAATTCGTCTTTGTTGCTTATAGATACCGAGTTAGTATCCGAAAGCTATGCAACTACTTTTGGGTAGAAATTGAGTAAATAAAGTTTAAATTAGAGGCTCGTTCACCATTGATTTAATAGAATTTAAGTCAAGATCGAACTTACGAGCAATGGCATTTATTACCTGACTTTCGGCGGGAGTTTGGACGCTATCGGCTTCCACAATTCGGTAGCATTGAGCTAGCAAAGGAATTGCAAAGTCGCTGTTTAGTTGATTTAGTAGCGCATTTAAGGGCTGAGGGGATTTAAAATCGTTACCAATAACTTTAATTGAAGATGGACTGAGATTGATTGCTTGTAGTTGGGGTAAAAGCTCCTCCCAAGAATTTTCTGGGTAACTTGCTCTAATTGCATGGACTAAAATTCGATCCATAACAACTTGTTGAGCGATCGCAGTTTCTAAATATTTCTTGCTTTGTTGCTGTAAGTCGTTAATTGTCTTAGATTTTGCTTGTTCTGGCGCTCTTAGTTTGGTTTCATAAAATCTACAGGCAGCATAACCCAAAGAGTACAACATTGCAGCGTTAGAACTTGCACCAATTGTTGCCCCCGCAAAGGGGACATTTCTTAATAAGCCTAAACCAACAGCTTTTAGTAAGCGACTACCCCCAAGTCCTAAACCAAAAATTCCTAAAACTTCACCGCGACGCTCAGGATCTTTCAAGTCCAGTCCGTACACCGCCGCAATTTGATAAATCATCTCCGCTTGCAAGCGCGTTGTCGCCGCCAAATCTACCGCAAGTAGCGCTAAAGCTATTCCTGGTAAAAAACTGCTTGCAAGCCCAATCCCCCCTGCTTGGGTGGCTTTTTCTACCATAATTCGGTGAGCAAGTTGGCTAGGGGATTCTTGAGGATATTCTTGCTTGAGCTTTTTAACAGCATTTTCAGCCTTAGCAATATCGACACTATCAGTAGCACCCAGCAGCCAATCGAGATTGAGAAAACGAGTTAGTCGCCGTACAAACCAATTACTACCCACATTATCGATAGTTTCTCCCGCACCTTTGGTTACTTGGGAAAGCATATCGTGAACCCGATCCGTCGCTTCTTGTCCAGCATTGAAAGCGTTACGGGCAATATCTGCAACACTTTTAGTGACCTGCTCTATGGCAGAGGGTGGGTTTTTTGGTTGTTTGTCCAAGTTGGTCATAATCACAGGGTGATCGCTAACTACATCTCTAGCCACAGTTGTAATTAAAAAGTAAGCTAAAAAACATCTATCTAATGCTCGGACTTTGCATTATGAGCCTTTATCGAAAGGAAGAATTAGTACTTACACATTTTAAGGTTTCTCCTGCTACCTCTTTCGGCATAAAATTCTAAAAATATCTAGTTTCTAAAACGCGATCGCCCTTGGCGCTACCCTTGGTAATCGCTCCTAGCGCTACCCCTTGGGTAATCGCCCCAAACTATTACACCCCACCATTGAGATTCCTATGGCTATTGGCTATGTCGCTCTTGTTCTCCACGCTCATTTACCTTACGTCCGTCACCCTGGAAGCGATTATGTCTTAGAGGAAGAATGGCTTTATGAAGCTATTACCGAAACCTACATTCCCTTACTGCAAGTATTTGAAGGCTTAAAGCAAGACGGCATCGACTTCAAAATTACCATGAGCATGACACCGCCCTTGGTATCCATGCTGCGCGATAAGTTGCTGCAAGAACGCTACGATCTGCATTTAGCCCAATTAGAAGAATTAGTAGCCCTAGAAGCAGAGCGTAACAGCAATAATGGTCATATCCGCTATCTAGCCGAATATTACGTTAAAGAATTTGGCAACGCTCGTAAACTTTGGGAACGTTATAAGGGCGATCTTGTTACTGCTTTTAAGCAGTTTCAAGACTCTAACAACCTAGAAATTATTACCTGTGGTGCGACTCACGGTTATTTGCCACTAATGAAGATGTACCCCCAAGCAGTTTGGGCGCAAATTCAAGTCGCTTGCGAACACTACGAGCAAACTTTTGGTCGTCCTCCTAAAGGTATTTGGTTGCCCGAATGCGCCTACTACGAAGGGCTAGAAAGGATGTTAGCCGATGCAGGGTTAAGGTACTTCCTTACTGATGGGCATGGCATTCTCTACGCTCGTCCGCGTCCGCGTTTTGGTAGCTACGCGCCTATTTTTACCGAGACTGGCGTAGCAGCTTTTGGGCGAGATCACGAATCTTCTCAACAAGTATGGTCATCGGAAGTTGGCTATCCGGGGGCGGCAGAGTACCGCGAATTTTACAAAGATTTGGGCTGGGAGGCAGAATATGAATACATCAAACCTTTCATTATGCCCAACGGTCAGCGCAAAAATACCGGGGTCAAGTACCACAAAATTACTGGACGGGGGTTGGGATTATCAGATAAAGCTCTCTACGATCCATACTGGGCAAAAGAAAAAGCCGCCGAACACGCCGCAAACTATATGTACAATCGGGAGCAGCAAGTCCATAATCTGCATGGGATAATGCAGCGTCCGCCAATAATTGTTTCTCCTTACGATGCGGAGTTATTCGGTCATTGGTGGTATGAAGGCCCTTGGTTTATCGATTATCTGTACCGTAAGTCTTGGTACGATCAGGGGACTTACAAAATGACCCACCTAGCAGACTACTTAAGGGAAAATCCCACCCAACAAGTTTGTTGTCCTTCTCAATCTAGCTGGGGCTTTAAGGGCTTTCACGAGTATTGGTTAAATGAAACTAATGCTTGGGTATATCCTCATTTGCACAAAGCCGCCGAACGCATGATTGAACTTGGACGCAGGGAACCTGCCGATGAGTTAGAGTGGAAGGCTTTAAATCAAGCAGCTAGAGAAGTGTTACTAGCACAATCATCCGATTGGGCGTTTATTATGCGGACGGGGACAATGGTTCCTTATGCCGTGAGAAGAACGCGATCGCACTTAATGCGGTTTAATAAACTCTACGAAGACATCAACATCGGCAAAATTGATAGCGGTTGGCTGGAGAAAGTTGAGGAAATAGACAATATTTTCCCCGAAATCAATTACCGCGTTTATCGTTCCATGTAGGTTTTAGGGCTAGTTTGCAAAACCAAGTTTAATTCAATGCGATCGCTCTTTAGGGAATCTTAACGGATAACAAGGTGCGATTACCCAAGGGGTAGCGCCAAGGGCGATCGCGGCGGATTTTTTAGCTAAAAGTATTGCTAAAAACTTATTTTTTTGTTTGGGATTTTACCCAACTTCTAAAAGCTTTAATTGTGACGTTTCTACCTTCAATCATACTCCGCTCAACATATTGAGGAATAACATCAACTAAAGGCAAGCTAGGAAAGTTGCGGCTAATATTTGATTTAACATACTTGCCACTTTCTAACACAATTATTTCTAAACTTTGACCGTTGTATCGCCATAGTTCCGGCACTCCCAAAGCTTCGTAATTGTTAAGACGAGTGCGGGAAGTAATGTCAATTTCAAGTGCTAAATCTGGCGGCGGATCTATAGTGAGGTCTATCCTTTTTTTGCCTCTAATGGCAGGTTCATTTTGGATATAAAAGCATTGATCGGCTTTTAATCCTCCAGACATCTGCTTATTTTTGTAAGTAGTAAAGCCGAGAGGCACAAATTCGATGTTAAGTTCTTCAAGGAGCGCTTTTACTAAGTCGCCAATAATTTCTTTATCAAATTCATGTTCTGGCAATGGGGTTATTATTTCCAATAGTCCCTGACTATAATTAACTCTAGCAGCACGTTTTTCTCCCAATTCTTCTAAAATGTCTTCATACATCTGCCAAGAAACATCTTTTAGTAACAATTGTTGCCCAGGTTGGATAACTAATTGATTTAATTCTAGGAGCATAAATTTACTTACAAATTTGTTAAACTATTAAATACAAGTATGAGCTTCATGCTGGGAGTTGAGAAGTCGCTTTAAAACCATCTCAATCTAACAGCAAAGCCTTTTAACTTAATGTGCGATCGTATAAGCTACTGAAAACGATGGGGAGCTTATGCGATCTCCAGTGGGGGACGGTTAGAGAAAACTATAGTTAGTTTATATGACAACCTTAGATAGAAATATAGTCCGTTAAAAATCTCTCAACACCTTGAAGCATAGTTAAAACATCTTGCTCTTTAAACTCTTCAGGTTTCCCATGAGCAGCAGAGTTACGTATATCAGCTAGAGCAGTAATACGTTTTTGAACACCCTTGTTATAAACACTAGCTTTTGCTAAATCGGCATTCATTTTATCTAACTTCCCATATGCAATCGATGACCGATCGCATAACTCTCGGAGAGCAGTTTCAAGCACTACTCCAGCAATAACCGCAGCAGCAGTGACATAGCCATTCTTCATAAGTTCTTCAGCCTGTTCTAGTTCAGAATCAAATACTTCAGCCTGAACAAGACTACGAATTGACGAAAGATATCCGCCCTCAAAATCTTCTCTTGCTGCTTGAAAAACAGCTTTCAAATTACGTAAATTTTCATAATTTGTGAAGTGGCTGCTGTTCTCGTTTTCCTCAAATTGACGAAAGTGTTGTGAATCTTCACCACAAACTTTATCCAGTAAATTCCTTACTTTGACTTTCCAATTCAAGATAATAGCATCATCAATATAATCATTGTTTTCACCTATAACTAGCGTTCCATTATAGGGAGTCTTTCTTTTTTCTATATCTATTAACTGATCGGCTAGTTCCTGAAAGCGTTTACGATAAACCTGATTCACTTTTTAAAACCTGTTAATTCAAAAATATACCCCTTGAAAATGAATCGGGCTAAAACTTCGTTGAGCCATAACTGCTTGTGGTTTACCACACTTCAAATATCCCAATATAGTTGTCGGTTCCGACGATAGTTAAATTGCTGCGCTCCAGAGGTTGACATATAGTAAAAGTATACTTCTCTACATAGTTGATCAAAATTTTTAAATTGAAATGAACTTATTACAATAAAAGTACAGGCTTTGCAGCAAAAAAATGACAATAAATCAACCAGATGCACAAAATAATTTTGAAACAACCGTTTTATCGGAATTGCGTCAAATTAACCAAAGGTTAGACCAATTAGAATCAAACCTTGAAAAAGTCGAATATAAGTTTGATACTTATCAAAAAGCGTCGGACTCAATGGTAAAACTGGCGACAACGATAATTGTAGCGGCGGCAACTGTTGCTGTACTCCCAAGTGCTTTAAGTGCAATTTCTCCCTTAATTAATGCCTTAGTTACTGGTGTAGGATCGGGAACGTAAATTAAGAAGATTTGGGTTAAAGCAGTCCCTCAACCCTTTTTTATCTAAAGCTTATTTAATTTTGCCGCCGTTCGTAAAATCTGCCCCGCCAAAATTGCCGCGCCAAAGCCATTATCAATATTGACAACGCCTACACCCGCCGCACAAGAATTGAGCATTGTAAGTAGAGGTGCAAGTCCGCCAAAACTAGCCCCGTAGCCAATGCTAGTAGGCACTGCAATCACCGGACAATCGGCTAAACCTGCAACTACACTCGGCAGCGCCCCCTCCATTCCTGCGACTACAATTAGCACGTGGGCGGAATCAATTACATGACGATTGTTAAGCAAGCGATGAATTCCCGCTACGCCCACATCCCATAAGCGCTGTACTTGGAAGCCGCAAAGAGTTGCTGTAACTGCCGCTTCTTCGGCTACAGGTAAATCTGCTGTTCCCGCCGATAAAATACTGATAATTCCGGGATATTGCGGTGTAACTGTTTCCGGTGCAAGGGCGCAAATCCGCGCGGCGGGGTAATACTGCAATCCTGTAACTAGAGTTTCTAATTGTGCGTAAACGTTGCTATTTATGCGCGTAGCCATGACTACCGGATGACGGAGGCGCATTGTTTCGATAATTTGAGCAATTTGATCGGGGGTTTTATCCTGACCCCATATAACTTCAGGGAAGCCAGTTCTACGAGCGCGATCGCAATCTATTCGGGCAAAATCCCCTACCGTTTCATAACCAAGGTGCTTGAGCTTTTCTAAAGCAACGGCTGGGTTTACTTCCCCTGCAGCTACCGATTGAAGGAGATTTTGTAAGCTGATATCAATTTGAGTCACAGTTAATCTTTTTGTTACTTTGTTACTACTTTGAGTTTATATTTATCCCACAAGGTGTTCCGCCTTGAGAGCCAAGAGCAGAGTATTCTAATCCTTGGAGGCGATCGCGTGCTAGAAACTCAATTATGGCAACTTGCTGCGCGTTATCCCGGACGGATGGCAACTTATTTACTTTATAGCGATGCGATCGCGCGGCGAATTTACGCGGGTAGCGATGCTTTCTTGATGCCTAGTCGATTTGAACCTTGCGGTATCAGTCAAATGTTGGCTTTGCGTTACGGATGCGTCCCCATTGTTCGCCGCACGGGAGGGCTTGTCGATACGGTTTCTCAGCACGTTCCGAACAACCATAGAGGTACGGGTTATTGTTTTGATCGCTACGAGGCTTTAGACCTTAGACTAATAGAAATCTCTAAAAATATTATAGGGTTGAAGGTTAAGAGCGTCCCCGGTAAAAAATTTTGGGCAAAGCAGAATTAACTCTGTCTAAATATTGCATCGCCTGTTTGCAAATCGAACCAATGAATGCTTTGAAGAGGAAGCGCTAAAGTAATATCTCTGACATTCCAGTTTTGGTCTGTTGGTAATAAAACCCGGACTGTAATATCTGATCCTAAAGAACTATTTACCTTGACGCTAACTAAATTGTGCATACCCAAATGTTCTACTAAAAACACTTTTCCTTCAATTATCTGCGTGTCTTCAGGTTGCGGAATGCGGACGCTTTCGGGACGAATACCTAAAACAATTTGTGGCGGTACTGTAACCATATTTTCGGGCAAATTAATTTTGAAGTCGCCCAACATTGCATAACGTTCTTGACATGGCAAAGTTAATAAATTCATTTGCGGACTACCTACAAATCCCGCTACAAATTGATTGGCTGGATGGCTGTATATGCGCTCTGGGGGGTCTAGCTGCTGCACGTAGCCGTTATTTAAGACCGCGACTTTGGTTGAAAGGGTCATCGCCTCTGTTTGGTCGTGAGTGACGTAAACTACTGGCACTTTTTGGGCGGCAAATATTTGTTTAATATCAGCGCGGACTCGTTCGCGTAACAGCGCGTCTAAGTTACTTAGAGGTTCATCTAACAAAAACACATCCGGGCGACGTACCAAAGCCCTCCCAACCGCTACTCGTTGGCGTTGTCCTCCCGATAGTTGTCCGGGCTTGCGGTTGATTAAACTAGCATCTAGTCCTAAGACTTCCGCAGCTTCACTTACGCGCTGTCTAATTTCGGCGGCGGGAGTTTTCTTTAGTTTGAGTCCAGAACAGAGATTTTCGTAAACGGTGAGGTGGGGATATAGAGCATAACTTTGAAATACCATGGCAATATTGCGATCGCCTGGTCTAATACTCGTAACATCTACATTGCCAATCTTAATTTTTCCCCGTGTGGGTTCTTCTAATCCAGCAATTAGTCGCAGCGTTGTAGATTTACCGCAACCGGATGGTCCAAGTAAGGTTAAAAATTCGTTATCGTCCACACTCAAACTAATATCTTTGACAGGAACAACTTTAGAATTGTAGGTTTTGTTGACGTTTATTAATTCGAGTTTAGCCATAAGTTTTTATCTGCTATGTATGAAAAGTTATTATCCTTTCACAGCACCCGCCGTTAAGCCTTGGACAATTTTGCGTTGGAAAAACAAAACTAGCAAAACTAAGGGCAAAGTACCGATAACTGTAGCCGCCGCAATGGGCCCGTAAGGAATCTCAAATACTGAAGCGCCGCCCAACTGCGCCGCCGCTACGGGAATAGTTTTCAACTCGTCACGAGTCATAAATGTTAAAGCAAAAATAAACTCATTCCAAGCAAAAATAAAAGTTAAAATCCCTGTAGTTACAAGGGCAGGGATAGTCATCGGTAACAATATTTGCGTCAGCATTTGCCAGGTGTTGTAACCATCAACTTTTGCCGCATCTTCTAAATCTTTTGGCAACTGTTCAAAAAAGCTGCGTAGTACCAAAATAGTTAGAGGTAAGTTGATTGCCGTGTAGGGAATAATTAGCGATAAATAGTTATTGCCTAGATGCAAGACTTGAACTACTTCTAATAAGCCTAAAAATAATAAAATTCCTGGAAATAGAGTAACAATCAAAACTCCTGCTAAAATTACTTTTCCGCCCCAAGGACGTAACCTAGCTAAAGCGTAAGCCGCAGGCGCACCAATTGCTAAACTCACCAACGTAGAAGTAATAGACACGAAAGCGCTATTGAGGATGTAAGCCCAAAACCTCCGCCGCGCGAATAATTCGCTGTAGTGATTTAGGGTGTAGCGGCTGGGAAAATATTTAGTAGGAATCGCGGCAATATCTTCGTTAACTTTAAAAGATGTCAATACTTGCCAAAGAATTGGTGCTAGACAAAATATAGTAACTAAAACGACGGCGACATTTAAAACAATGTGCCAAGAAAAATTTATAGTTTCGGGTTTTTTAGAAATTACTGCCATATTTAAGCCATCTCTTTAGTAGTGCGAGATTTACTCAGCAAGAAACTTGCGATCGCTACCATCACCACCAATAATAAAAAAGTTACAACTACTAGCGCCGCCCCATAACCAAAATCTAAGTAACGCATCACCGTAGAGTAGATATACAGCGACACTACTTCGGTTGCGCCCCCAGGCCCGCCATTAGTCATCACAGCGATTAAGTCAAAAACCCCGAAAGCTTGGGCAAATCGAAACAGCGCTGCAATCAAAATTTGGGGCATTAATAAGGGTAAAGTAATTTGGCGAAAACTCTGCCAAGGACTCGCGCCATCAATAGAATAGGCTTCGTAAAGGTCGGGGGAAATTGATTGCAAGCCAGCTAGAAGCAAAATACTGATAAAAGGCGTTGTTTTCCACACATCTGCAAAAATAACCGCGATTCTTGCCAAATTTGGCTCTCCCAGCCAGTTAATGCCTGTTTTGATTAGCCCTAATCGCAGCAAAATATCGTTTACTACGCCAAACTGGTCGTTAAAAATCCACGCCCAAGCTAGTCCAATTAAAGCTGTAGGTAAAGCCCAAGGTAATATAGCACTGGTGCGGACTAAGCTGCGTCCTAAAAAGCGTTGATTTAATACTATTGCAATGCCCATTCCTAGCAACAATTCCAACAAAACGGAAGTAGTCGTAAAAATGCTAGTAGTTAAAAAACTCTGCCAAAAACGCCCATCTCCAGCCATGCGGACGTAATTATCTAAACCAGAAAACTCCGCTTGTAACTTTGTCCCTAAATTTTGCGTAAACAAACTCAGCCAAAAAGCCCGCGCAATTGGGTAAGCAAATACTAGCAACAGTAGCAGCAACGCAGGTAAAAGCATTATCCAAGCGGTGTTTTGTTCGCGGCGACGGATGGTGTCGGATTTGGTCATCAGAGGAAGAGGGGGAATAAATTTTTGGTGATTATTTTGTGCCTAATAACAGCCGTGTTTCTTTGGCGGCAGCATTCATAGCTTGTTCGGGGGTAAGGCTATTTGTTAAGGCGGCACTGAGGTAACGTTGCAAAATATCGGAAGCTTGGGCATACTGGGCGATCGCCGGGCGTAATACGGAACTGCCGACAATTTCTAGTAATTGCGGGTAATGGTTGTATTTAGCCACTATTTCAGCATCGCTGAATAATTCCCGTCTACTCGGTACATAACCAGCTTTCAAAATAAAATTGCGTTGTGCCTCATTGCTAGTAAAGTAGCGAATTGCCGTCATTGCTTCTTTTTGGTGACGGGAAGATTTGGCAATTCCTAAACCCCAGCCACCTAAACAAGTTCCGGCACTTTTTCCAGGGGCGCTAACCATTGATTTAATGCCAATTTTGCCTTTAATTGGCGAACTATCTTCATTTGCTAAGGGCCATACATAGGGCCAACTGCGTAAAAATACCGCTTTCCCGCTTTGAAATATCCGTCTTGTTTCTTCTTCTTGGTAGGTAGTGACTCCCGGCGGCGATACACCAGTTTTGACTGTATTGCGGAGAAACTCTATAGCTTGGAGAGTTTCAAGTCGGTCTAAGCCAACGTCTTTAGTAGTAGGATTTACCCAAAAACCGCCGTATCCTTCTAAAACTTCAGTAAACATTGCCACCAATCCCTCGTATTGACGACCTTGCCACAAATAGCCCCAAGTGTCTTTATTATTTTTCTGTACAGCTTGAGATATTTTTAATAACTCGTCAAAGGTTTCCGGCGGTTCATATCCGGCGGCGGTAAGCAAATCTTTGCGGTAATAAAGCACTCCCGCATCCGAACGAATTGGTACGCGGTAAAGCTTCCCTTCATAGCGACTTCCTTCAATATCGTTAGGCGAAAATACTGCTAATTCTTCACTAGAAAATTCATTAGTTAAGTCTTTTAACCACCCCGCCGCCGCGAATTTTGGTGTCCAGATTACATCCATATTGACCAAATCGTAAGGAGAATCGCCCAAAATAAAAGCAGAGGTATATAAGTCTTCAAGTAAATTAGTGGCGTTTGGTCCTTCAATCACATTGACGCGAATACCTGGATACTTGGTTTCAAAGTCTTTAACAATACCTTGCTGCCAAGGCTGGGCATCTGGCGCAGTCATTAACAAGTTCAGCACAACGGGTTGCTGCGTAAAGGCTGGCACAATGAATATAAACGTTATGCCTACAAGGATTGCTAAAGTAACACCAAGTTGCCGGAAATATTTTTTTATAAACCGAACCGATATTGGTTTCATGGAGGGCGATCGCCAAAATAATCTTGCTACTAATTGCTACTAAATAGATTGCTAATTTTATAATAGTTTTTATTAGTTAAGACAACTATCAGTTTGAACAACCATTCAAATTACTATAAGTTTTAAAAATACAATAATATTTTCACCTAAAGCTTCCCCTTTAGGATGTATAAAAATTACTTTGACCAATGCTATAATAGTTTTTAAAGTAATAAAAGTTGATATTTTTTATTGAAAATTTACATTGTTTTTGACTTTAAGCATAGAGCTAAAAACTAATAATGGTAGAAAAAACAGAGAAACAAAAAATGCTGGCGGGGGAGTTGTATTTAGCTGAAGACTCTGAATTAGCCGCCGATAGTAAACGCGCTTCTCGGCTGCTAAGAAAGTACAATTTTACAACCGCAGACGAACCAGATTTGCGATTTCAAATTCTTAAAGAGTTATTCGGTAAAGTAGAAGCAAAAATTCAAATAGTTCCTCCTTTTCATTGCGATTATGGAAGCAATATTTATGTGGGAGATGATTTTTATATGAACTATGGCTGTGTAATTCTTGATTGCAATACCGTTCATATTGGGGACGATGTTAAATGCGCTCCTTACGTTCAAATATATACGGCTTATCATCCCACAAATCCCCAAGTTCGCCAAACAAAAAAAGAACTAGCTGCACCAATTAGTGTTGGTAATAATGTTTGGATTGGTGGAGGTGCAATTATTTGTCCGGGTGTAAGTATTGGCGATAATACGACGATTGGTGCTGGTAGCGTTGTAGTTAAAGATATACCTGCAAATGTAATAGCTGTGGGCAATCCTTGTAAAGTTATACGTGCTGTTGATTAAGTTAAAATCAAATAAGTTTACTCTTTAAAAGTATGCAAGCACCATCAACGTACATAAACTTAGTTGAATACTTAAAAGCAGAAGACCTTAGCCAAATCCGTCACGAATATTTGAATGGTCAAGTATTCGCCATGACTGGAGGTAGCCGCGAACACAATTTAATTACGGGAAATATTCATAATAGATTAAAAAATTACTTGCGCGGGAGTCGTTGTCAAGTCTTCGTTTCTGATATGAAAGTCAGAATAGAAACAGATAATGTATTTTACTATCCCGATGTGATGGTTACTTGTAATCCTCAGGATACAGAAAAGTTTTTTTTGACTAAACCATGTTTAATTGTTGAAGTGTTATCGCCAAGTACAGAAAATATAGACCGTAGAGAGAAATTATTAACTTATAAAAAAATTGAGAGTTTACAAGAGTATATATTAGTTAGCCAAGAGGAGATTAAAGTAGAACTATATCGTAAGGATAAAGATCATAACTGGATTAAATACATTTTAAGTAAAAATGACGTAGTTATCTTAGATTCAGTGAATTTGCAACTCACCATGACAGAAATTTATGAAGATGTAATGAATGTTTAGATATCAATCTCCAGCCTCTCAAATATCTTTAGCTTGTTGTCTAACCAATCATCAGTAAACCAACCGTAAGGTAAAACATCTCCAACTATACTTGCACTAATTCCCATTACCCAAATATGAGCAACTTTAGTAAATAAAGGAATTGCTACAAGTTCTATATTACTTAAATTATGAACGCTTTGATAACCATCTAAAAACGCCCTGATAACTTTACTATCTATTTTCCAAGTAATAGATGTATTAATATTTCCAATATCAAAAGCTCGCCAGCCATAGCCACATTGATCGAAGTCAAATAAAGTTGGCTGATTTAGTTGAGCAAAGTAAGTATTTCCTGAATGAATATCACCAATGCACATTCCATAAAAAGGTGCGAACTTTGGTAAGCTTAAAAGTGTCAATTTATTTTTAAGACTTTCAGCTTGTTTGTATAAGTATTCAATGTCATTTCTTCTCTGTTTATATAATGGCGCGAGCGCATTTAAGGAAGAATCTAACAAATATTCGCTATTCAATTCAGTTCGGTTAAAACTACTTTTAAAGTTGTCAGTATTTTGATGAATAATTGCAACGGCTTCTCCTAACTTCCGGCTTTGTTCGCTATTTAGTTTTTTATCTACTGCTTCACCAGGTGCATAAGAAAATAAAGCCGTATAACGAGTTCCTTCCGGTGCAGCAATTGCTGTTGTAAAACCACCTGTTATTTTTTCAATTGGATAAGAAACCGCTAGATTAGATTTATGTAAAAAATTTAGTAATTCTAGTTCAAAATTAATTTCTTCTTTAGTCTCCAGCTATGGCGATAAACTCGTAAAATATATCTTTGTTCTTCTGTTTCTACTAAATAAGTATCGTTCAATCCGCGTTTAAGTAGTCGGCAGTTTTGAAAATTACCAAATTGATAATGACACAATACATTTTGTTCTAAGGCTTCACTTGAGGGAATTGAATGAATTACACTTATAGGCGAGTAAAACATATAAATAATTTTAATTGGTATAAAAATAAATGTAATTGCAGCTAGTTATTTAATACACTCTTACTCTATAAAATAACTATGAACAGTAATCCCTGTGCGATCGCTTTTGGCAGCATTAATATGGATTTAGTTGCTAGAACCCCAAAGTTACCCGTACCTGGCGAAACTTTATTAGGGCGCGATTTTTTTACTGTACCTGGTGGCAAAGGTGCAAATCAAGCGGTAGCAATGGCGCGATTGGGAGTAACTACCTACATGGTAGGACGTGTCGGTGACGATAATTTTGGCAACCAATTACTAAAAAATCTCAAAGCTGCGGGAGTAGACACAGCAAACGTATTCATAGATAAAAATGTTAGTAGTGGTGTAGCGCTAATTAGTGTTGACAATGCGGGGGAAAATCAAATTATTGTTGTTCCTGGTGCAAATAGCTGTGTAGATAGCAGTGATGTAAAAAACTTAAATACCTTGTTACCTAGTTGTGGTGTTTTACTGATGCAATTTGAAATTCCTTTACCCAGTATTTTATTAGCCGCCCAAGCGGCTAAACGCCTAGGAGTTAAAGTAATTCTCGACCCTGCACCAGCTTTAAACCAACTACCCGCCGAACTTTATCCGCTAGTAGATATTATTACGCCAAACGTTGTAGAAATCGGACAGTTGGTAGGATTTCCTGTAAACGATTTAGATTCAGCAACTAAGGCAACCAATATTTTATTGCAGCGCGGTGTTGGCTGCGCGATCGCTAAACTAGGATCTAGGGGGGTAATTTGCACTACCAAAAAAGAAACCTTTTTTGTTCCCGCTTTCCCCGTAGAAAGTGTAGATACAGTGGCGGCGGGAGATGCCTTTAATGGTGGTTTAGCGGCGGCAATGGTTGAAAACTTATCGTTAAAACAAGCCGTTATCTGGGGCGCGGCAGCCGGAGCGATCGCTGCCACAAAATCGGGAGCGCAATCTTCTCTGCCTACCAAGGAAGTTTTAATTGATTTTTTACAAGTAAGAGGAGCATTTAAAAATAACTTTTAAACTAACTCATCCCGCGCAACGGACTATTGTCCGTCACGCCCTAACTCACCTGCTTTTAACAAGCATTTAGTTAGATCAATACAATTTCATAATACGACGTTTAATGAACAAAAGTCAATAGGTTTATTAATAAGAAATAATTAAGTAAAAGAGGTATTTGATAAGTAAAAAGCAAAGATATTTGGATAAGCAAAAATTAAAAAATTTCCAGCAAGTAGTTAACAAGTTGATAAATTAAGAGCAAAAGCAATGACAACTCCTGACGGTCCAAGCAGTCCAATGTTAGTTCGGAGAATGAGTACAATTCGGTGGATTATCAACCCTTTTAAAGTCCTTGAAGAACGTGCCAAAAAGTATGGAGAAAGTTTTACAATTTCCAAAAATATATCGCCATTAGTTGTATATTTCACTAATCCCCAGGCAATTGAGCAAATTTTTACAGCTAACCCAGAGTTATTTGATACCAATAGCGCCAATGATATATTGCTGCCACTATTAGGCGAACACTCAATGATTTTGCTAGGAGGAGAAAAACATCAACGCCAGCGAAAATTATTAATGCCTCCCTTTCATGGCGATCGCTTACGCACCTATGGGGAACTGATTCATAACGTTACAGCACAAGTAATGAGTACGTGGCAGATCGGTAAACCCTTTGCAGTGCGATCGTCTATGCAGGAAATATCTTTGCAAGTGATTCTCAACGCTGTATTTGGTATCCATGAAGGAGAACGTTTTGACCAACTTAAAAAGGTCTTGACAACTATGTTAGATTCGGTTGGTTCTCCAGTAAGTTCGATATTACTCTTTTTTACTTCGTTGCAAAAAGACTGGGGTGCTTGGAGTCCTTGGGGGCGTTTTTTACGCCTTAAACAGCAAATTGACAGCATTCTCATAACAGAAATTAGAGAAAGAAGACAGCAAGCTGATTTTAATCGTAATGACATTCTCAGTTTACTTTTAGCTGCACGGGATGAAGAAGGCGAAGCAATGACTGATGAGGAATTGCGAGACGAATTAATAACATTGCTATTTGCCGGACATGAAACTACTGCCTCCGCCTTATCTTGGGCTTTGTACTGGATTGATTCGTTGCCCGAAGTTAAAGAAAAGCTACAAAACGAGCTTAAAACCTTACCTATTGACTGTAATTACAGCGACATTGCCCGTTTGCCTTATTTAAATGCCGTTTGCTCGGAAACATTACGGATTTATCCAATTGCTATAACGCCCTTTCCGCGTGTGGTAAAAGTGCCTATGGAAATTATGGGCTACCAACTTGAACCCGGTACATTGCTATTAATTTCTACTTATCTTACTCACCAAAGAGAAGATATCTATCCCGAACCAAAAAAGTTTAAACCAGAGCGCTTTTTAGAAAGGCAATTTTCACCTTACGAATATTTACCTTTTGGAGGCAGCAACCGTAGATGTATTGGTGCAGCTTTTGCTTTGTTTGAGATGAAATTGGCACTAGCAACTATTTTGACTAGCTGCGAGTTGAAGTTGGTTAATACTCGTCCTATTAAACCAACTAGACGCGGATTGACTGTCGCGCCGCCAGCAAATATGCAAATGGTGGTTACAGAATTAAAGAAACAAGAAAAACCTGTGTTAGTTTAAGTGACTTTGCATTGCTAATTAAATCTCTGGAGACGTTTCACCAAAACGTCTCTACTTTCCTATATCCTCATTCCACAATTGGGGATGATTGTAAATAAACTCGCTCATCAACTGCTTGCATTCAGGCAAATTTAGATCGATAACTTCCACTCCATGAGACTTCATAAAGTCCTCCGCACCGGGGAAAGTTTGCGATTCTCCAGCTATAACTTTTTTGATGCCAAACTGTACCACCGCACCAGCGCAGAGATAGCAAGGCATCAATGTTGAGTACAAAGTTGTTCCCTGATAAGAGCCAATTCTACCCGCATTCCGCAGACAATCGATCTCTGCATGAGTAACCGGATCGGCATCTTGGACTCGTTTATTATGTCCTTGTCCGATAATTACGCCACCCTTAACTAGCACCGAACCGATAGGGATACCGCCTTCAATTAATCCTTGTTTCGCTTCGGCGATCGCGCTCAACATATATTCATCCATACTGCAAGTATTAATTAAAAAAATTCTCAGGTTAAAGGCGATCGCAAATTTATGACATCCACCACTAAACCTTTAGCAGCACGAGCGATCGCACTAGCTATACTTTTATAGTTCTGAGGCGGTATCTGGGGCAACTACTTCTCCCGTACCAATCTGGAGAATCATATCTTGATCTGTTATTAGTTGGCTAAGTTCTTTAACTTGCAAATTCATTTGCTCGCAAGCCGCTTTAAGAGAGCTTGAAAAAGTGTTGAGATCGTCACCATAGCCGCATTGTAGGGCTGCTGTTTCAATTCCTTGTTGAGCATTAGCTCTGGCACAGTCCACTAATTCTGTACCTTGCAATGGTGTAGATGATGCCATAACCTGAATAATTTTTACTTGATTATTGGTTGCCAATTTAGCAACTTATGACAACTTTAGGCATCCTTCTTGTGGAAGAAGGATGTTTTTAAACTTTTTTCATCTTATTAAACTTGTATGTATTGTTTTAATTTCTAGTTCCATATTTTCGATAATTTCTGGTGAATGCAGGCGCAACATCAAAAACCAACCGCCACCCACCACAAGATACATCAAAAACAAGTCTAGCTTTTACTGCCGTTTCACACTCAATAAATTCATCAAGCATGATAGATGGTTATACATCGGGCATTTCTTTCCAGGCGGCAATATTTTTATTTGTTAACGACACTACAACTTCCGCCACTACTCCCGTAGAGTTATCTAACAAGCTTACAAAAGCTTCTCGATTAAATACCGTACCTTTTTTGAAGTTAATTACTTCATTTTTAGGTGGTTCGTGCAGGGCAACAGTTACAAATCTGAGATATTTTATCTGCTTAACCTCATTACAAATAATCGCTACACAAGCAGCAATTTCTTTTGTTATAAGCGGTTCTAATGGATGCGGAATTTCATCTAATCTCGATACTTTGGGAAAGTCTTGAGTAGTAGTCATAATCGCCATAAAAAAGTTACATTGCCGCATGAACCGCTCCCGAATAACTTTGAAGAAATTAATGGGAAATGCGATCGCGCGTTGGTTGTTAGACTACTACTTTCGATAGACGTAATTCGTTGCTTTAGCTACAAATAAACTACTTGCCATGCTGCCAATATCTGTAAGCGCTGTAAGCCATCGTTACAACTCCCGTAATAATCGCCGATTCATCCACATCAAACAACGGATGGTGCAAGGGATAATTAAGAGCGCGCTCTTTGTACCCCACCCCTAAACGAAACATCATCCCAGGGGAGTGTTCTAGATACATAGAGAAGTCTTCCGCCCCTAAAGAGGGTTCTGTTAGTACCAAAACGCGATCGCTCCCAAAGGCTTCCTCCGCCGCCGTCTGTACCAACTGCGACAAAGCTAAATCGTTTTGCACCGATGGCACGCCGGGGCGATAGTTGATATGATAGCGAGCGCCGTAGTTATCGCAAACGCTAGAGACTATTTTAGTAATCCAACTAGGTAAATTATCGCGGGTTTCTGGGTGCAAACTCCTCACCGTGCCTAACAATTTTACGCGATCGGCAATTATATTTGGCGCTCTACCACCGTTAATTTGCCCAATACTCAACACCACCGGACGCAGAGGGTTTTGAGTGCGGCTAATTGCTTGCTGAAGATTAGTAATAACTTGCGACGCAATCCAAATTGCATCAATGGCCTCGTGAGGTCTAGCACCATGTCCAGATTCTCCAATAATCTCAATTTCTAAATCGTCGGCGGCGGCGGTTAAAGCACCATAGCGCACGCCAATCGACCCCGCGCTAATTGACGGAAAAACGTGCAAAGACAATATTGCTGATACTTTATCCATCACCCCATCAGCAATCATCCAACTAGCACCTTGAGCAATTTCTTCGGCGGGTTGAAATAGCAACCGCACGTTGCCGGGTAATTCGCTGGCTAGTTGAGCCAAAATCATAGCCGTACCCAAGCCTACGGTCGTGTGTACGTCGTGTCCGCAGGCGTGCATGATTCCCGGTTCGCGCGAGGCATATTCTAAGCCCGTACGTTCCTCAATCGGCAAAGCATCCATATCGGTGCGAATGGCTAATAACCGCGCGTCTGTACCATTTCCTTGCACTTCTGCTACAACTCCCGTTTTGCCTACGGTTTCAGTGACGCGAACGCCGCTAGAAGATAAAACCCCCGCCACAAAAGCAGCAGTTTTCTGTTCTTGGGCGCTTAATTCGGGATGCGCGTGGATGTGGCGGCGAATTTCAATTAGGCGCGGTGCTAGTTTTTCTGCCAAGTCTTGAATACGAGTTAACATTAATCCATTAATCGAGTGGCTTATCCCCCATCATAAAGAATTGTTAACGGCTAGGGACGTATTTTAAAGCTACTTTGCCACCTTAGGGCAGTAATATTTGGTAGCTAAGTTAGTAATAATTTGGGCATTGACTAGGCTTGACTGCTCGACGGTTTCTGCGATTTGCTTTTGTTTAATTTCATCGAGCGAAAGTCCTGATTTTAGGTCACCGCATACTTTTTGAGCTTGCAAGCTGCTGACTTGTGGCGATTGCTCCGCATTAGCAAGTAAGTTATCGCGAACGTCTGCGTATTGCATGACCCTACGCTTGTATTCTGCCAAAAAAACCTCATCGATATTCAAGGGAGCTTTTGGAGCAGATTTTTGAGCGCCACAGAGAGAAGTTTGGGAAAAATCAACGGTACTACCAGAATCGGTAGTAAAAAAACAAGCGTAGTTTTGCTGTTCTTGAGAATAGCCAGTTCCGGGAATTAGGCAAATAGCAGTAAAGGCGATCGCGCTTAAATATTTAACTAACATTTGGTTAGGGGGATTAAAGTTCTGTAGCTAGTAATCCCCAATTAAACTAAAAACTAACATCCAAACCAAAAATTTTCTCTAACTACCAATAGCGACGCTCGGAGGTTACTAGACCACTAGGTGAAGTTGTAAGTCTAAATTTAGAACCGCGAAAGTTAGCGTAAGTTGTAGTTGCGCCCTTAAAGTTTGCACCATCTAAATTAGTAGCAAACAATCCCGCACGGGTAAGATTAGCATTTTCTAGAGTAGCTGACTTGAGGTTAGCACCTGTAAAAGTAGCACTAGTTAAATTGGTACCCGTCAAGTTAGCAGCTTCTAAATTGGCTTCGCTTAAATCTGCACCTGCAAGATTAGATTGAGATAAATTAGCTTGAGATAAGTTTGCATTACGCAAGTTAGCGCCATTGAGATTGAGTTCGCCCAGGGGAGCGCTCGTTAAATCGCACCGAGGACATAAACCTGTTTGTTTTAGCTGTTCCAAATCTTCCGGGCTAAAAGCCATAGCTGGGAAAGTTGCACCCAAAGGAGCGAGGATAATAAAGAGCGCGAGAATACTTAGTTTCATCTTTTTAATTTAGCGATTACAAGTTAAAGTCAAAAGCTGCACTGTTAAATTTATCACCTTTATCTCTAGCTTGGCGAGATGCTAATGATAGGTAGAAGACGCAGAGCTAGTTTAGGGTGTTCCATAATTTAAAGAGGTTACAACTATGATTCCCGTTTTTCATTGCCGTAGACCGCAGGGATAAAATGAGGTTCCATAATTTAAAGAGGTTACAACTATGATTCCCGGAGAAATAATTGTTCAGCTAGGAGAAATCGAACTAAATGCAGGATATCAAACCTTAAAGATACTTGTGGCAAACTTAGGCGATCGCCCGATTCAAATTGGCTCTCATTTTCACTTCTATGAAGTCAACGAAGCTTTGAGTTTCCAGCGAGACGAAACTAAGGGAATGCGCCTCGATATCCCCGCCGGAACCGCCGTCCGTTTTGAGCCAGGGGATGAGAAAGAAGTCACATTAGTACCTTATACAGGCAGTCGTCAAGTTTACGGTTTTAACAATAAAATTAACGGGTCGTTGGATAAATAGAAAAATTATGAGTTACTGGATGGATCGCCGCGCTTACGCTGAAACTTATGGGCCAACAGTAGGCGATCGCATTCGTTTGGCAGATACAGAGTTATTTATTGAAGTGGAACAAGACTTTACTACCTATGGCGATGAAGTCAAGTTTGGCGGCGGGAAAGTAATTCGCGATGGCATGGGACAATCCCCCATTTCTAACGCCGATGGCGCTGTGGATTTAGTTATTACTAACGCTCTTATTCTCGATTGGTGGGGAATTATTAAAGCGGATGTAGGGATTAAAGACGGACGCATATTTAAGCTTGGCAAAGCTGGCAACCCCTACGTTCAAAATAATGTAGATATTATTATCGGTGCGGGTACAGAAGTATTAGCCGGGGAAGGCATGATTCTTACTGCCGGGGGAATAGATAGCCACATTCACTTTATTTGTCCCCAACAGATTGATTGTGCTATTTCCTCTGGGATAACTACTATGATTGGCGGCGGTACAGGCCCCGCTACTGGGACAAACGCCACAACTTGCACCCCCGGCCCTTGGAATATTTACCGAATGTTGCAATCTGTGGAGGCTTTTCCGGTCAATATTGGCTTTTTGGGTAAAGGGAATAGCAGCCAGCCTCAAGGACTTGTCGAACAAATAAATGCTGGGGTAATGGGGTTAAAACTCCACGAAGATTGGGGAACTACACCCGCCACTATCGATACTTGTCTTAGCGTCGCTGATGACTACGACGTGCAGGTGGCAATTCACACCGATACCCTCAACGAAGCCGGATTTGTGGAAACAACGATCGCAGCTTTTAAGGGTCGCACCATTCACACCTATCACACCGAAGGCGCTGGCGGCGGTCACGCACCAGATATTATTAAAGTTTGCGGTCAAAGTAACGTTTTACCGTCTTCTACAAATCCCACTCGTCCTTATACTCTCAATACTTTAGACGAACACCTAGATATGCTGATGGTTTGCCATCACCTCGATCCGGCGATACCTGAAGATGTAGCTTTTGCTGAGTCTCGCATCCGCCGCGAAACCATTGCCGCCGAAGATATTTTGCACGATTTGGGCGCTTTTAGCATGATTTCCTCCGATTCTCAAGCAATGGGACGAGTGGGAGAAGTTATTATTCGCACCTGGCAAACAGCGCATAAAATGAAAGTGCAACGCGGTCAATTAACTGAAGATAGCCCCCACAATGACAACTTTCGGGCAAAACGCTATATTGCCAAATACACGATTAATCCTGCCATTACTCACGGTGTTGCGGCTCATGTGGGTTCAATAGAAGTTGGCAAATTGGCGGATTTATGCTTGTGGAAACCAGCATTTTTTGGAGTTAAACCCGAAATAGTTATTAAAGGAGGCTCGATCGCCTGGGCGCAAATGGGCGATGCTAATGCTAGTATTCCTACCCCTGGGCCCGTATATATGCGTCCGATGTTTGCCAGTTTCGGCGGCGCTATTTCTAGTACAAGTTTAACTTTTGTTTCTAAAGCTGCTCTAGAGCGAGAAATTCCCGCTCAATTAAACTTGCAAAAAATGGCTGTAGCAGTTGCACAAACAAGACAACTAAACAAGCAATCTATGAAGCTAAACGATGCAACGCCCTATATGGAGGTAGATCCTGAAACTTATCAAGTTCGAGCCGATGGACAGTTGCTTACTTGCGAAGCTGCTACTGTATTACCTCTAGCTCAACGCTACTTTTTGTTTTGAACAATACCCTTTTTTACCACTAAAATTCCTTGGGGATTAACTTGGTAAGCTTTGCCGATATAACCCGTGCGATCGTAAAGAATTTGATGAGTATATCTGTCGAGTTGGGCTTCATTGGCAAACTGGGGGCGGTAGTAAGGTTTTAACTTCTCTGCTAAATCCATACTTTGCATCTGCGCGTGCAGCTTTTCGTTGTCTCCATCAAAATAAGCCGCTCTTGCAGTTTCATTTCGCAAAAAGCTAATAATTATTGGGCTTGGAACCCCACCAATAGCTACATAACCTTTCGTGAGCATTGTCGTCCAAATCCAACCTAAACCACCCAAAAATACGCAGGAAATAATTGCAATTATTATAGAAGCTGGGTTGGGTGTGCGATCGCTTACTTTGTAGCGGCTATTTCTTTTTCGGGATGCAGGAAAAGGAGGTAGCGCCATCGTAGTTTTTTTGAAAATGCGTTTTTAATTTAACTCTGAATTGAATTTTTGGCTAAATTGAATCGAGACAATCAACTAATTAAATCTATTCTTCATCTTTCTATTTGTAGAAACCACTACAAAACTCAAACAAATTATTAACTTTTATAACTTCTCGTTTTCAATCGGGTTCAAATACCCTATGAATGCGTCCTAAACTAATAATAGTTCGTTGAATTTATAGGCGTTGCTGAAAGTGTGATGATTTGTAACCAGTGATTTACAAACAGACAGAATTTCAATTTTCACCTTCGTCGTCGTCCTTCTATTACTCTACCGTCTCACCTTCTTGCTCTTGCCTATTTGGCATTCTCCCTTTGCCATAGCTTGGCAATTCAACCACCTAGTAAAGTTTCTGCGGAATTTACTCGGCTTGCTTAGGCAAAAGTCGACCTGTTAGTAGAAATAGCTTGTTACTGAATTTTTGTAGTGGTGCTAAGATAGGATAATTTTTCGCTCTCGAAACAAGTTTTAATCAAATTCTCAGCTTAAATTCATTTTGTTGCTATTGTCAGCGCTTAAATTATCTTTAGATAAAACCTACAACACTACCTTTGTTGTTGAACTAAAGTTTTAGCTTTGCTCCTTGACTACTATTTGCAGGTAATTATTAAATTTAACTTATCTGCAAGCGATGGAATTGAGTTAACCAAATATATATGCAGGTATTATATGCAGCTTGAAGATTTTCTCGCTCTTGTCCATCCAGCGATCGCTATTATCTTTGTTTGGCCTTTAATTGGCATGGTTGTTAACCTAGCGTGGCAAACTCGCCAGCGTCGTTTGCAAACGGTCGCTGGGGGCAAAAGTAAAATTCCCCCATTCGTAGGTTCAGAGCATCGGCAGTTAGGCAATTGGCTTACAGCAGCAGTGGTAGGACTAGCATTGCTGGGAATAGCTTACGCCATTGGCAAAAACATTTTAGTCAATCAGCTAGTGGCGAAAGAACCGTTTCAAGTTCTGTTTATTGTGCTAATGTTTGCCGCCACCATCGCCTCGCTAGTAATGCTCTATAAGGCACAGCAGCGTCTGTGGCGAGGAGTTTTTGCCACTTTAACTGGTGCTGGTTTAGTCATTTTGGGCTGTCAGGATGGAGTTTTCCGGCGGACTAATGAATGGTATTGGTCTCACTACTATTTCGGCATTTTAGCAGCAATGTTAATGATTTTTTCCTTAGCTATTGTTCCAGATATCTACAAAGATAGGTCAAATCGCTGGCGGATTATTCATACAATTTTGAACTGCTTTGCCTTGTTACTGTTTGCAGGACAAGGTATGACAGGAACGCGGGACTTGCTGGAAATTCCTTTAGGCTGGCAAGAACCCTATGTATACAAGTGTGACTTTGCTAATAAGACTTGTCCAACACCGAATCAACCAGCAGTGCCGAACCCATCAGTAACACCAAATCCCAAACCTGTACAGTAATAAAAAATACGAGATTGTTATCTTGAAGCCTAATTGTCCCCTTTGATTAAGTTCCTTGGTGAATGCTTCACCAAGGGCAACTTATGCCCAAGAGTCTTTAATTGAAATAATTTCCACAATGGACGGTTGTATCGTTAGCCAAGCGTCAGTTACGTTACCACTTTTAGGCAAAGGGCTTGGGTGTGGCGGGAATTGTTTGATGTTAATATTTCTCGTCCTTGGCGATCGGCTTTGATGGCGTTTGTAGAAGCGATTGAAAGCAGTGTTGTCTAAGGTGTAAATCCGTCTGTAGAGATCGCTGTACTTAGAAATAAGTATTAAAATTAGTTAAAAAAGCGATCGCCATGACTTATCTTGAAACTGCCGCTCAGTTTTACCGTGAAGTAGCCGAAACTCCCCAAGTTGGGCTGTGTTGCGTTCAAAGTACCCCTTTGCAGCTACCAGGATTAAATATTCCGAATCAGATGCAGGAAATGAATTATGGCTGCGGTACTACCGTCCACGCTGCCGAACTTTCAAACCAACCAACGGTGCTTTATGTGGGTGTTGGTGGTGGGTTAGAAGCCTTACAGTTTGCTTATTTTTCTCGCCGCCCTGGGGCAGTTATTGCTGTAGATCCTGTCGCCGCTATGCGCGAAGCCGCCGCCCGGAATTTGCAAATTGCCGCCCAGGAAAACCCCTGGTTTGAAACAAGTTTTGTGGAAATTCGCGCCGGGGATGCTTTCAAATTGCCTGTAGATGACGCTTCAGTAGATGTCGTTGCTCAAAATTGCTTATTTAATATCTTTGAACCTGCGGATCTTTCTATCGCCCTGCAAGAGGCTTATAGAGTTTTAAAGCCTGGTGGGCGCTTGCAAATGAGCGATCCGATTGCTACTCGTCCTATTCCCGCTCATTTGCAACAAGACGAACAATTAAGAGCAATGTGTCTATCAGGGGCGCTGACTTACGAGGAATATACAGCACGAATTATTGATGCAGGGTTTGGACAAGTAGAAGTGCGATCGCGTCGTCCTTATCGGCTTTTAGATAGCCATACCTACAACTTAGACGAGCATTTACTTTTAGAGAGTCTTGATTCTGTCTCTTTTAAAGTGCCAATTCCTGAAGATGGGGCTTGTATTTTTACCGGAAAAACAGCTATTTATACCGGAAATCAACCGATTTTTGATGATAACGCGGGGCATATACTCCAGCGCGGTATTCCCGCCGCCGTCTGCGACAAAACTGCGACCAAACTTGCTTCTATCGTGCCAAAAGATGTAATTGTTACTAATTCTACTTGGTATTATGATGGTGGCGGTTGCTGCTAAAAAATCTGAAATAGTTTAGATAAATATATCTAAACTATTTCAAAAACATTTCTACTAATACTTTTCCCCCCTTAAAAAGGGGGATTAGGTCGATCTTACGAGACGCGATATCAGAGCATTTCTTACTCATTTAATTAAAATAATTATGCTCCAAACATTAATAACACCCTTCAAAGATAAATTAGGTTTACCGTTAACTAAAAACCAAATAACTACATTACAAATTAATTTGGGTAAGCGCTGCAATTTAGCTTGTAGTCATTGTCATGTTGAAGCAAGTCCCAAAAGGACAGAAGAACTTAATCCAGAAACTTGCAATCAACTAATTGAAATTATTAATACATTTCCTCAAATTAATAGTGTTGACCTTACTGGTGGCGCGCCAGAGATGAATTATGGATTTAAACCTTTATTAGAAGCAGCAAGAAAAGCCGGAAAAAAAGTAATTGTCCGCTCTAACTTAACTATTTATTTTGTAGCAGGCTTTGAAGATTTACCAGAGTATTGTGCTAAATACCAAACTCAAATTGTTGCTTCTTTACCTTGCTATTTAGCAGATAATGTTGACAAAGTGCGCGGTAATGGTGTTTATAATAATTCAATTTCTGCCCTGCAACGTCTCAATCAATTAGGTTATGGAACAGACCCTAATTTAATTTTAGACTTAGTATATAATCCGCCAATACCTACATCAGAAAAATTTAGTTTAACACCAGATCAACCTAAGTTAGAGCAAGATTACAAAGCTTACTTGCAGCAAAATTTTAATATTATGTTTAACAATTTGTATACAATTACAAACTTACCTATAGGACGGACTAAGTTTCAATTACAAAATAAAAAGCTGCACAAACCTTATTTGAGTTTTTTAGAATCAAATTTTAATTCCAGTACGGTAGAACATTTAATGTGTAGAAACGAGCTTTCTATTGATTATTTGGGTAATGTATACGACTGCGACTTTAATCAGATGGAAAACTTGCCTGCAAAAACTCGTGATGGCGAAATATTGACGGTTACTAAATTGCTGAAATTGAAAAGTTTAGACTTGATTAATGAAATTAGAACCGCGCCTTATTGTTACGGTTGTACGGCGGGAAGCGGATCTAGTTGTGGTGGTGCTTTAGTATAGTTAAGCCAAAACTCTACTTGTAGATAGAACAATAGCGCCCGATTGCAATGCTATTTGTATAGAGATAATAATTGATAAGAAAGCATAAACCAATGAGCGATCGCCAAGACAATATAAAAAAGCTGCACGACCTGATTAAAGATATTAGATTTGCCATGCTGACTACAGTAGAAGAAGATGGTAGTTTACGCAGCCGCCCAATGGCAACTCAAGAATTTGAATTTGATGGCGATTTATGGTTTTTTACTAGCGCCGATGCGACTAAAGTTAACGAAGTACAACACGAGCATCATGTTAATGTTAGTTACTCCGAACCAAAAGATCAAAAATACGTTTCGGTATCGGGTACAGCCCAACTAATTCGCGATAAATCTAAAATAGAAGAATTATGGAATCCTCTATTAAAAGCTTGGTTTCCTGATGGCTTAGACGATCCTCAACTAGCTTTATTAAGAGTTAGTGTAGATAAAGCTGAATATTGGGACTCTCCATCTAGTAAGGTAGTCCGTTTACTAGGATTCGCCAAAGCTGTAGTAACGGGTAAACCAATCGGGAATCCGGGCGATAATGCCAAAATTGAAGGACTTTAATTAATTACATAAATGACATATTCATTGTTTCAATTTAAATAATAAATATGTCATTTTTACCTTTAAAATTATTAGAGATATTAATCCTGATATTTACTTTTCAAAAAGGCTTTTAGTAATTTTTGTAATTCATGATAACTAGATATATTCAAGGAAAGCAGTAAGTTACTTGCCTGTTGCGATCGCAGCGAGGTAGGTTTAATAAAATAGTTGTTATATGATATCAAATATGATTAATATCCGTATTGGTAATGGCTACGATATTCACCAACTCAGCACCAATCGCCGTCTAATTTTGGGAGGGATAGAAATTCCTCATGAATTGGGTTTGCTAGGACATAGCGATGCTGACGTGCTAACTCATGCAATTATGGATGCAATGTTGGGGGCTTTATCTTTGGGAGATATTGGGCTATATTTTCCCCCCAGCGATCCGCAGTGGGCGGGGGCAGATAGTTTAGTATTACTGAGTAAGGTAAATCAATTAATCAGCGATCGCGGCTGGCAAATTGGTAATATTGATTCGGTAGTGGTGGCGGAACGTCCGAAGTTGAAGCCGCATATTTCCGCAATGCGCGATCGCCTAGGGCAAGTTTTGCAAATATCTAGCGATCGTGTTGGCATTAAAGCTACCACCAACGAACAATTAGATGCTGTCGGGCGAGAAGAAGGAATTGCAGCCCATGCGGTAGTTTTATTAATAGCTAGTTAATTAACTATGTCTAACCCTTTGCGTCAACTTAAATATTTGCCTTGGCGATCTCTATTGATCATTGCTGGCATGACTTTTGTTATTGTCACAACTGTAGAATGGTTGCTGTGGTTAACTTACAATCAATTAGATGAGGGTACGCAGTTGGCAATTGTCAACTTATTAGCTGCAACTTTATATTCGCCTTTGTTATCTTTATTTACCGTTGGTGCGATCGGTGCAGGTATTGGCGCGTTAGCTGTGTTTTTACTAGAAAGATTAGAAAAGCGAATTTTTATTAATGCTGGGATACTTTGGGCTTTAATTTTATGTTTAATCATTGGCTTAGTAATTAGAAATTATATTCCTATGCCAGCCCTGTTTACGGGTATAGATCAACTACAGTTAATTGGCATGATTTTAGGAGTGTTTTGGCAAGGTAAGCGCTACTGGAGGTAAATTATCAGTGCGATCGCTAACATCCGCCAATTAGTATAAATAAAGCTAAGTTATAGATTTTTAGTCAAATTAACAAGATAGATATACTTATGACTTTTTACAATCGAGGGCGTAGGTGGATAGCTTTTATATTAACAATAGTAATTGCGATCGCATTTTCGGGTTGCAACCCTGCAAACTTTAAATCTCAAGGGGCGCAGACATCACAATTAGTTATTAGCGTTCTTACCGATCCACAAACTTTTAACTATGCTCTAAATCAACAATCGCCTAGTATTTTTGGCTTAACGTTTAAAGGGTTAACATCCATCAATGGTAAAGGGGAAATTGAGCCAGAATTAGCCGAATCTTGGACGATATCAGCCGATAAAAAAAGAATTGTATTTAATCTCAGACCAGGTTTAAAATGGTCGGATGGAAAACCGCTAACTGCCGATGATGTTGTTTTTACTTATAACGATATAGCTTTTAATCAAGAAATTTCTACAGATATTCGAGATTACCTTAAAATTGGCGTAAAGGGAACTTTACCTAAAGTTCAAAAGTTAAGCGATCGCCAAGTTGAATTTATTTTACCCGAACCATTTTCGCCTTTTTTTAGTACCACTACGGGTGACGCTAGTAGCGCGATCGCAATTTTACCCAAACACGCCTTAGAAGAGTCGGTAAAAGCTAAAGATTCAGACGGAAACCCGCGATATATGTCTACTTGGGGAACAGATACCGATCCCAAACAAATTGTCACTAATGGTCCTTATAAGCTAGAAAGTTATAATCCTAGTCAGCGTTTGGTATTCCGCAAAAATCCCAATTACTGGCGCAAAGATAAGCAAGGCAATTCTCAGCCGTATATTGAAAGAGTTATCTGGCAAATTGTCGAATCTACCGATACATCGCTGCTGCAATTTCGTTCGGGAGGCTTGGATCTAGTTGGTGCTACTCCCGTCAGTTTTTCCTTACTTAAAAAAGAAGAAAAACGAGGAAAATTTACGATTTATAATGGTGGTGCTGCTTACGGTCAAAGTTTTATTACTTTTAATCTTAATAAGGGTAAAAGAAACGGCAAGCCTTTAATAGATCCAATTAAATCGCGGTGGTTTAATACAGTAGAATTTAGACAAGCGGTATCTTATGCTATCGACCGTCAAACTATAATTAATAATCTGTTTCGTGGCTTGGGAGAACCTCAAAATTCACCCGTTGACGTGCAAAGTAAATATTATCTTTCTCCCAAAGATGGTTTAAAAGTCTACAATTACGAACCAGAAAAAGCTAAGAAATTGTTATTAAAAGCTGGATTTAAGTACAACGCTCAAAATCAATTGCTAGATGGAGATAACAACCGCGTTCGTTTTACATTGCTAACAAATGCGGGAAGCAAGACGGCGGAAGCAATGAGCGCCCAAATTAAACAAAACTTAAGCAAAATTGGCATCCAAGTAGACTTAAGTGCGATCGCATTTACAGTAATTGGTGAAAAACTGCACAATACCCTCGATTGGGAATGTTATTTTGGCGGTTTAATTGGTTCGGGGGTAGATCCTAATGATGGTGCAAATGTCTGGCTAACTGAAGGTGGATTGCATAGCTTCAATCAAGCCGCACAAGTTGGCGAAGAACCGATAGAAGGGCGCGTAGTGTCTTCTTGGGAGAAAGAAATTGCCGATTTATATATCAAAGGGGCGCAGGAATTTGACGAAGCTAAACGTAAAGCAATTTACGATGAAACTCAGCGCATTACTCAAGAGTATTTACCTTACATATACCTAGTTAATCCCTTGTCTATGGCGGCGATCCGCGATCGCATTCAAAATGTAAAATTCTCGGCTTTAGGCGCATTTTGGAATATCTACGAACTTAAAGTAGACGAGTAGTAGGGGCGTAATGCCTTACGTCCCTACAAGGCGGGAAACCTTGTAGACTAGAGAAATTTAGTAACTTTGCTAGAGATGTTTGCAATGTTTCCTTTGATGCGGCGGTGGTTGGTTGGATTATTAACGGTGGTAATTGCGATCGCGCTTAGTGGCTGCAATCCTAATGATTTCAAGTCTCAAGCCGCGCAAGTAACCCAAATAGTTGCTCGAACTCCTGGCGATCCGCAGAGTTTTAATTATGCTTTAAACCAATCATCCCCTAGTGTTTTTGGGTTTATTTATGAGGGAATGATTGTAGAAAACGGCAAAAATGGCGAAATAGAACCAGGAATTGCTCAATCTTGGGAAACTTCTACCGATGGCAAACAGATTGTTTTTACCCTTAAACCGGGCTTAAAATGGTCGGATGGAGAACCTTTAACCGTTGATGATGTTTTATTTACTTACAATGACATCTACTTAAACGAGCGGATTCCTACAGATTTTCGAGATATTATCCGCGTTGGTGAAAGTGGTGCTTTACCAAAAGTTCGCAAAATAAGCGATCGCCAAGTAGAATTTTCGGTTCCAGAACCTTTTGCACCTTTTTTAAGAACCGTTGGCGGCGTGGCAATTTTACCCAAGCATTCCTTACAAAAATCTATAACTACAAATAATAGCGAGGGAAAACCTCAGTTTTTATCAACCTGGAGTACCGACGCAGACCCCAAAACCGTTATTGGCAATGGTCCTTATATGCTAGAAAGCTACGCCACAAATCAAAGGGTGGTATTTCGGCGTAACCCTTACTACTGGCGTAAAGATGCTCAAGGTAATGCTTTACCCTATATTGAAAGATTGATTTGGCAAGTTGTCGAATCTCCCGATACAGGCTTAATTCAGTTTCGTTCTGGTGGCTTAGATATTTTAGAAATTGGTCCCGCAACTTTCCAATTGCTAAAACGCGAAGAAAAGCGCGGAAAGTTCACAATTTATGATGGTGGCCCTGACTTTGGGACTAATTTTATTACCTTCAATCTCAATAAAGGCAATAGAAAAGGCAAACCCTTAGTAACTCCGATTAGATCGCGCTGGTTTAATACGGTCGCTTTTAGACAAGCTGTAGCTTACGGACTCGACCGCCAAGCGATGCTAAATAACGTTTATCGAGGAATTGGTGAATTTCAAGATTCGCCCATTTCTGTCCAAAGTCCTTACTATTTTTCCCCTAAACAAGGATTGAAAGTTTACGATTACAACCCCGAAAAATCAAAGGAATTACTACTAAAAGCCGGATTTAAGTATAACAATACAGGTCAATTGCTAGACGCAGAGGGAAACCGAGTGCGATTTACCATGCTAAGTCAGGCAGGAAATAGAACTGTAGATGCGATTGGTTCTCAAGTCAAGCGCGATATGAGTAAGATTGGTATTCAAGTAGATTTTAATCCAGTAGATTTTGCTGTACTTATAGACCGAGTTACAAACTCTTTAGAATGGGAATGTTATTTTGGGCTAATTACGGGCGGTATTGAGCCAAATAGCGGGGCTAATGTGTGGCTTCCTGATGGTGGCTTTCATCCCTTTAATCAACAACCGCAACCAGGACAACCACCCATAGAAGGACGAGAAGTAGCGCCTTGGGAAGCAGCAATTGGGCGCTTGTATATTCAGGGAGCAAAAGAAATAGATGAAACCAAGCGTAAAGCTATCTATGCTGAAACTCAGCGTTTGGCGCAAGAATATTTACCTTTTATTCATTTAGTCAATCCTTTAGCTTTAGCCGCCATGCGCGATCGCCTAGACAATACCAAATTTACGGCTTTAGGTGGAACTCTCTGGAATATTTACGAAATGAAAGTTGCCGAAGATTAGGATTAAAACGCAAGCAAACCTTAAAATGACCCTTTTAATTCCAAAGAAGCAAGCGCTCGCAGCTTTTTGGGCATAGATTTAGCTAAAGAGACTTTTAATCGGTGAAAAATTTAATCATATAAACCCGACCGATGTCAAAAAAAGCTTCAATCCCCTATAAGGACTGAAGCTTTAGCTAAATTTTATTTCTACCTAGAGATGCTATTTAGTTACTAACTGTGGTGTTACTGTTTCGGTTTCTGATGGCAAGCCGTACATTGAGCTATATAAACTCACGTACTCTTTAGCCGATTGTTCCCAACTAAAATTCTCACTCATACCACGCTGCTGCAAGGCTTTCCAGTTTTCTTTATACTGAAAGCCCTCCCAAGCCCTGACCATACAAGTGTAAAGGTCTAAGGGTTCGTAGCGATCGAAACAATAACCTGTACCCCTATGGTTGCTCGGAACGTGATGAGAAACCGTATCAACAAGCCCTCCCGTGCGGCGAACAATGGGGACGCATCCGTAACGCAAAGCCAACATTTGACTGATACCGCAAGGCTCAAATCGACTAGGCATCAAGAAAGCATCGCTACCCGCGTAAATTCGCCGCGCGATCGCATCGCTATAAAGCAAATAAGTTGCCATCCGTCCGGGATAACGCGAAGCAAGTTGCCATAATTGAGTTTCGTAGTAGCGATCGCCCGTTCCTAACAATACAAACTGAGCATCGGTATAAGCGAGGAATCTGTCTAAGGTTTGCAATACTAAGTCAATACCTTTTTGTTCCACTACTCTTGTCACCATCCCCACTAAGAAAGCCTGGGAATTGACTTCTAAGCCTACTTCTTCTTGCAAAGCAATCTTATTTGCGGAACGTTTTTCTAAAGTCTCAGCGTTAAAGGTTTGAGTGATGTACTTATCATCTTCTGGGTTGTACGTTTCTATATCAATCCCGTTAACAATTCCCGACAATTTGCCGCTAATAAAAGACATCAAACCTTCTAGAGTTTCGCCATAGGCTGGGGTTTTAATTTGCTCGGCGTAAGTTGGCGAAACCGTATTAACGCGATCGGCAAACTGTACCGCCGCCGCCATTGTATTGTGTCCTTGCATATACCAAGGACACCAAGTAATTTTTTCCAAATACCACCGCCAAGGCCCTTGATAGGCGAGGTTGTGAATCGTAAAAACAGTCATGATATCGGGAGATTGATTCATCCACACCGGAATCATACCTGTATGCCAATCGTGACAGTGGATAATTTCTGGTTTCCAATAATTCCAGCAAAATTCCGCCGCGCCATTGGCAAACAATGTAAACCGCCAATCTTCATCATCTCCAGAATAAATTCGACGCGGCGAGAAGGCAGGATGAGCAAACAAATACAAAGGTACATCTGTACCAGGTAACACTGCTTCGTAGACGGAAAAAGATTGAAACATTGCCGAACCATACCAAACTGGTTCAGAGGGAATCGGCATTTTATCGGGCAAAAAACCGTAACAAGGCATGAATATTCGCACATCATGCCCCATTGCTCTGAGCATCTTTGGTAAAGCACCAACTACATCTCCCATTCCACCGACTTTAGCAACGGGGGCTGCTTCGGCTGCAACAAATAGAATTCGCATTGCGATTTTGGCGTTTTCTTTGAATTAGTACCGTCATCATATTAGACTTCGGGCAAAAATCGGAGAAAGAATAAGAGGCAAATTAATCTTTTAAGAGCATTAAGAGGAGGTCTTAAAAGTGTTAAATGCTACTCGAACTACCTCCATAGCCCCCTAATCTTCGGGGGACTTTAAGTTAATCTCTCCCAGAATTGGGGGATTTAGGGAACAAATGCAACATATTTGATAATTCTCAGACATCCTCAAAGACTTTTGCCGTAGATGCTCTAAAGTACCATATACCTGCAAAAAGCAGGATAGTTTTATACAAACATAAAGAAAGAATTGGGATTATATAGAGGAGGGATAACGAACGAGCGATGAATTTGAGCAAACAATCGTCGAGCGTGCTATTTAATCGCTGGGATCAACAATAGCTAGAGAAAGGCAATTCGTTACTGATTCTAGTCAGTTTTACCAAAGCTGTATCAGTGCAGTATCCGCGTCTGTCACGATCACAGCATTGCCGGGAAAAACAAAACCTATATCCCACAACAAAAGTATAGCAGTCAAGTACAACGCTTTTAAGCTAACCAATTTCACTAAGCCTTCTCTCCACTCTGCTTTTTAAGGGGAATCTAGATCGTCAGCTACCAAATAATAACTTTTGAATTATCTTCCAAAACCAGAACCTACTTTTTTAGAAGTTTTGTTTTTAGATTTAGATTTATTAACTTCTGCTACAGCCTCCTCAAATAAGTTGTTTAAATGTATTGGTACGCTGGCAGTTTCTGGTAATTCTGGCTCTAAAGGCTTATCAAATTTGTCTTGTAAAATTGTCGGCAGTTTGTCAATTTTAAAATCGGGACTTTCTAGAAACTGCTGCAAGATTATTTCTAATTGCTGCGGATATTGTTGGGCTAATCTTTGCCAAATAAACACATTAATTGTAGGGTTTTCTAAATAATATCGCATAAGTTTTTCGGCTCCTTCGATACTTTGCCAATCTGGAGCTTCAAGCATGGTTTTAAACTTACTATAAGTAGGCAAAAACATTTGCCCCCAGCGCGGATGAGATAATGATGTTACTTGTTCTGCTTTTTTTAATTCAGCAGGCAATTCAATTTTAGGCGCTACCATTTTAGTCGGGCTTTTTTTATCGAACAGTTGCGCGACAACTTTTGCATCTGTACCAGATTCTTTAGCTACAGCTTCAATTTCTGCTTCGTCCAACCCTACATCCTGCGCTAATTCTGCCAAAGATTTAGTATCATCAATACCTGCGGCACTTAGGCTCTGCTTCATTAATATCTCTTGAAACTCGGCAACTTTTTTATTAAGTTGATATCCTGACATTGTAATTTCATCGCTACCGAAAAATTCGATAAATTGCTGATGATACTCGGCTACCGATTGCCAAGCTTGTTGTAACAATTCTGGCGCATCGCCATAAAGAGAATGTTTGTAATTATCTTTAAAGTTTCCAATGGCTACCGCTAATTTTGGTTTACCTAATTTACCGAGAATTGTAGATTTACTAAAAAATATCCAATAATCATTAATCGGCGCAATCCGAGCAAGTAAAATATCTCCTACTTGACAGCGCGACAAATCCTTAATAGCTTGAGAGTTATTTGGTTTAACAATATAGTTTTTAGTGGTGAGCCAATTTTGGAGTTCAAACCCATCGCTCAAAACTTGTACTACTGCAAATAAACCCATAAAACTGCGCCGCCAATCACTAATTAACGCGCGATCGCTCTCTATCAATTTTGGCTGACTTTCAATGAATAAATCTAAGGGAGTGCGATCGCCAACTTTACCCTCAATAATAAAACTGTCAACAATCAAGTCTTGCTGATTATCCCCGCTTTTACGCCGCGACTGCTCGGCTGCATAAGCTTCTAGGCTTGTTGCGAGTTTTCCTTTCGCCTCCAAAACAAAATCAACTAAAGCCTGCTTTACTTGGTACGACTTCTCTAATATTGCATCCACGACTTATGCTCACTGAATATTATCTCTATAGGTTAAACGGATTCAGTTAGCAATTATTCTCAATAAGACTAGCTTGTTGACACTTGGTCGATAAATTTATTAGAATTATCAACTAGAAAGCTTTCTTGAGAATGTCTTTATGAGTGTTTACACGGCTGGCTCCCTCAAAGCAGAACTCCACGATCGCGGTTGGCGGTTGACTCCTCAACGAGAAACTATCCTGCACGTTTTTCAAAAACTCCCTGAAGGAGAACACCTTAGCGCTGAGGATCTGTACCATCAATTAGAAACCGTAGAGCAAGCAAAAGGTATTAGCCTATCTACCATCTATCGAACTTTGAAGTTGATGGCAAGAATGGGTATTTTGCGCGAACTCGAATTAGGGGAAGGACATAAACATTACGAACTAAACCAACCCTATCCTCACCACCACCATCATTTAATTTGCGTCCGGTGCAATAAAACTATTGAATTTAAGAACGATTCAATTTTAAAAATGGGCAGTAAAACGGCGGAGAAAGAAGGTTATCACTTATTAGATTGTCAACTAGCAATTCATGCGGTGTGTCCCTCTTGCCAAAGAGCGTTGATGCCTTTGTAGACTTTAGTCTGTCACTCGCTCTGTATTACCTGCTTTTACCCATCCTTCCAACTCGCCATCTTCTAAACGAACGCGCTGCCATTTTTGGTCTTGACTTTGTTCCAAAACTACAATTTGTTGGTTGTAATCTAAGCTACCAACTCTTTGCGCTTCTAAACTTGGTTCGGTGCGGAGGCTTAAGCCGTCATTCCATGTCACCCGCGCCAAATAAGTACCAGAGGCTAAAGGTGAGGGGGAAGGCTTGCTACTTTTAGCAGAAGTTGGTTTCTTAGCCGCCGCAGGCGCAGGAGTTTTAGTTAGCGGAATATTTGCCTTTTTTTTGACCGCATTAGTATCGTTAGCAAAAATTGGCTTAGGCGGCGGTGTTGAGGAACGGTTGATAAATATAAGTGCTAAAGCCACGCTACCACTAACTAATAAAGCGATCGCAACTATAAACCCTAAAACTAATTTAACTAAACCTTCTGTAAACCTCATTAATCCTACCTCCTATCAATTACGGCAATTGTCGCCCAATGCGATCGCTTAACGGATTGTGTTTTGATGCTAAACGAGCTTTACCAGCTTTTGCCCACTCTTGCAAAAATTCAATTTGTTCAGTAGCAGTACGGGCTAAGGGGATAATTTGACTAGCGGCTTCTAAAATATCATCGCTGGTAAAGTCGCGGTTTTGACTAAAGCCGATGTGCATAGCTTCCACTAAAGTTTGCTCAATTTCCGCGCCAGAAAAGTCGGGAGTTTCGTAAGCTAGGCGTTCCAAGTCGTAATTATTGAAGTTGTGCGATCGCAATCTTGATAAATGCACTGTAAAAATTTCTTTTCTTTCTTCCTGACTTGGTAAGCCGACAAAAAATATTTCATCAAACCGTCCTTTGCGCAACATTTCCGGCGGTAGGGCTTGAATATCGTTCGCTGTAGCCACGACAAACACCGGAGATGTCTTTTCAGCCAACCAAGTTATAAACGTGCCAAACACGCGGCTAGTAGTCCCCGCATCGCCTTTACTACCTAGTCCCGAAAATGCCTTATCAATTTCATCAATCCACAAAATGCAAGGCGCTAGGGCTTCGGCTACTTGGATCATTTGGCGAGTGCGAGATTCTGATTCCCCTACCAAACCTGCAAACAAGCGCCCTACATCTAGCCTTAATAAAGGTAAATGCCAATGATGAGCGATCGCTTTGGCGGTAAGAGACTTCCCCGTACCTTGAATTCCTACCAGCAGCAGCCCGCGCGGGTAGGGTAAACCGTAGGCTCTAGCTTTTTCGGTAAATCCACCACCCCGCCTTAACAACCAGTCTTTAAGGTTGTCTAATCCGCCGATATCGGTGATTTTTTCAGTGGTGGGGTAAAAGTCTAGTATTTGAGTTTGGCGGATAGTTTGGCGCTTTTCTTCTAAAACCAATTCCACGTCTTCTGGTTGCAATTCGCCATGAGATGCGATCGCTCTTGCTAATACTCGGCGAATCCGCTCCATTGACAAACCTTGACAAGAGCGGACTAATTCATCTAAAAACTTTGTACTGATTGATTGCCCTGTAGCTAATAACAATCGCTCAATTTCGAGCTTAATATCTGGCGGCGCGGGTAAAGGAAACTCTAACACCGTCAGCACCTCCCCCAAGTCTTCGGGGATGGCAATTTTTGGCGATAGAATTACAACGTTTTTCGGCTGAGATTTTAATAATTTTGCTAAATTGCGGAGTTTGCGCGACACCGAAACATCTTCTAAAAAGCGGTGAAAGTCTCGCAATACAAACACGGCGGCGGCGCTAGCGGGGAGCTTTTCGACAAATTCTAATGCCTGTACGGGGTTGCGCCGACCAAAACCCGCATCGTTGGGATTTCCTTGGTAACCGTCCACAAAATCCCAAGTGTATACTGCTCGATTTCCTTGCTTCTGTGATTCTTCTTTAATTACTACTTCTACTCGTTCCTCCTCGTAAGTAGGAATATAAATCAAAGGATAACGGGCGCGCAAAAGTAGTTCAAATTCATTACGGAAGCTCATGTTAGGGTATTTGCTTTTTTAATGCTTCCAAAGAAGCCCAACGGCGATCGCCTATTTTTTCGGCACTGTTGCTAATATCGGCAGGTATACCCGCGCAATCTTTCTCGCACAACTGTTTTTGGGGCATTTCCAAACACAATTGCTCGTACAGCCACTCTATAGGATTAAAGTAGCCTTGAGGCGACAAACTTTCGATTAAATCTTCGATAGCTACCTCTTTATCTATCGCACCTTCGTAAGGAAGACTTGCAGATTCATCTAGCCAAATCATTTCGGAAGTATCAACCATCAAACGATGATTGTATTGCTTCAAGCAACGATGGCAAGTTAAGGTGACAATGGTTTCAGCTTTACCTGACACCTCTAAATAATTGCCTTGATGCTGAACTTTAACTCTCCCGCGCACCGGAGTTAAGGTTTCTAAACCAGGGACAAATTCTTGTATTGGTACTACCTCAGTTCTCTCTGGTGCTTTTGTCAGTTGGGGAATGTAAATTGCCTCCATAGGAAGTTTGCCTCGCCCTCAATAAACGCTAATTTTGATTGTGGCAAAAATTAAAGTTTTTTAGCCAAGATTATCTTGCGCTCTTAGTCTGACAACAAGATGACGGTGGGGTTCTTTGCCACGACTAAAAGTTTCCAATTCTGGGTACTCTTGCAAAATTGTGTGAATTTGGCGACGTTCGGCAGAGGATAAAGATTTAATTTCTACTTCCTCCATCGATGCTTGTACCTGCTCTTTGGCGTTCAGTGCAAGTTCTTCTAATTCGGCTTGCCTTTTTGCTCTATAACCGTTCAACTCAATAATATAAAAGCCTACGGGTTCAGCGTGGTTTAAGTTTAAACTGGCATTTGCTAGGTATTGAATGCCGTCTAATACCGCCCCTTGAGAACCTGTCAGCGTTTCTATTTGCTCTCTACTCAGGTTTGTTTCATCAATAGTCAACCAGTAGCTATCTACTGCTTCCTCCCCTGGTTTATGGGTGCTGCTATTGCTTTCTACGTCTGCTTTCACATCCGCAGGTATTCCAGATAATTGCAGCAGTGTTTTTAACCACTGCTGACCTTGCTCCATTGCACTATCAGTCATTTTTAACCCGAAGCTTTTTTCTTACTACGATTTGGCTCAAAGGGAAGCGATTCTCTATCTTTAGCCTCAGCTACTTTTGCATCTGCTTCCACTATTTTTTGCAGGTTTTCGGGCAAAGGTTCGCGGGAAACGATCGCAGTTTGCAAGGTTTGAAATATATTTGCAATCAGCATATACATCAAAACTCCCGCCGGAAGTGGGAAAAATAGAAACATCCCCGAAAAAATAATTGGCGTAATTTTATTTACGGTTGCTTGCTGAGGATTGCCACCCGTCGCACCTTGTCCCGATAAATTTTGGCTCAAGTAAAGGCTCAAACCAAAACCGACAATCATACCGACAATATCCCAGTGAATTGTCCCATCATCGTCAAATGCGCCAACTCTGCCCAAGGCATCAATAAACAAAAATCCTTTATTGCTGGCAAGTCCCGGAATTGTGCCTTGAATTGTAGCTTCTCCTGGTGCTAGGGCTTCTATATTACCGTTAGCATCTATTTGTACTCGATCGCTACCTTTGGTCACTTTTAAAGTGGGTACGAGCGTAGAATCAGGATGCTCGGATTCTAAAGCGGTTAAAGTTTTACCTTCTACTGTTTGAAATTCAACCTTTGTTTTTTCGCCCACGCCTAAATTATTTCCACCTGGTAAAACGGCAATAATCGGCGCGTGAACTCCATCAGCAATGTAAATGTTTTGTGGTGGAGTTGTAAAAGCTTGGGGTTGAACCCGCTCAATTTGTTCTTGAGGCAATACTTGCAAATTGATGTTGTAATTAATATCTGAAAAAGGCGAACCTCGCAAAGTTGCAAATAAAGCAAATAGTACGGGCATCTGTACCAATACAGGCAAACAGCCAGCTAAAGGATTGCCAAATTCCTTATATACACCGCTCATTTCTTCCTGCAATTTGGTCGGATTGTCTTTGTAGCGCTCTTGAAGTTCTTTAACTCGTTTTTGCATCAACGGTTGAGTAACTCTCGTGCGCCGCATATTCCGAATCGATCCAGCGCTTAGAGGATAAAGCGCAAAGCGAATTACTAGCGTTAAGGCGACAATTGCTAGTCCATAACTTGGCACGATCCCGTAGAAAAAATCTAGGATCGGCAGCATCACGTTGTTAGAGAGAAACCCTATACCAAAATCCATTTATGTGAACTTAACCTAAAATATGTTAATTTGTCTGAATTTAATTTATCCGATACTGGTGGATATTTACGGGTAGTATTAGCCGTATATATTTTTTGGTAATGATTGGCTCTTAACTAAACTAGCCAATCACAAACAAAGTTTAGTTGTCCGCCGTTGTACTTACTTTAGGATTTTTGAGAGCTACTTTATCGTTGATGTATTCGTAAATCTCCCGAAACTTTGGTACGGCTCGTAGTTCTAAACGGCTACCATCTCGTAAAGTTATTACCATATCTCCCCACGCGCCAAGTCCGCGAGGAACCTTTGCTATCTTGACAATTTCTGAATAAATAATATCCGTGCGATCGCGTCCTAGCCAACCTCCAGTAATAGTAATGCGGCGGTTTGTAATCCGGTAGCGCAACCACAAAGCCCTCACAATCGCGCCCACTGTCAAAGGTAAAGCTACAATTGTTAACCCAATAATTAACCCAAATATCAACTCGCCTACGTGAGGGCCACCCTCGTAGTAAACATCTTCACGAATGCCCATTTATTACCTCTGCTTTCGCCAACAACTGCTCTAATTCTTGCAGAAATTGTTGATAATCGCACTTACTGGTTACAGCTTGGGGTTGTACCACTACAACTAAACTCCAACCTGGCGTTATTTGCGGTAATAGAAATCTAAATGCCGCTCGGATTTGCCGCTTGATGCGGTTGCGAATTACGGCACGTTTGCTAACTTTTGTACTGATAGAGATACCAATGCGAGTTGCGCCTATAACTTTTTTAGCTGGGATTATTTGCATACGTAAAGCTCTCAAAGTTAAATGAGAGCTTTTGAGACGGATTCCTTCCCGAAATAGGGTTTGGAAGTCGTGCCGATTTTTAAGTCGATTTACTTTCGGTACCACAATACATTTTAAGAAACGCTGAGGCGATGCCGCCCTTTGCGACGACGAGCGCTAATTACATTTTGTCCGTCTGGGTTACGCATCCGAGCGCGAAAGCCTGATGTTCTCTTTCTTTTGCGGCAAGTACCGCCCAATGTTCGTTGCATAATTTATGCCCTAAATTTTGTCAAAAAGTCACAATCTATAATATTACCACTAAAGTTGCTAAGAAATGCTAAGAATCCAAGTACCTACATAACGCAGAAGCGGTACATCGCCAGGAGAGAGGATTTGACAATTGAAATAATACGTACCGCCAAAGCCTGGGTTTTTGACGTTAGAAAGTACCAACTCTACCCGACTTGCGGCGGGGACTGGCTCTACAGGGTAAATTTCTAAAGAGCGGTTTTCTTTATTCCAAACTACTTCTTTTAAAGGCACAGCTTTACCTTTGATGCGAATTTCAACTTTATCGGTGTCAAAAGTGCCTTTGTAATAATCTGGATAAGTGACAGAAAATTGAGCTACGGCTAATTTTAACTGCTTGGGTGGAATCCTTAAGCGATAGCGATCCCAGCCGCCAGCTTGTCCGCCAAAGTCTAATCGGAATGGTAATTGATTTTCGCGCTTGACACCGCTAAAAATTGTGAATCCAGGTAAACTTTGAGCCGAAATTAGGGCGGGAAACCCAGCGACTAAACAACTGGTTACAGCTAAGGCAGAGAGAAAGCGTCGCGTAGATTTTTTTGCAAACATTGATTTGGAGTAAGTTTTTGTACTTATAATTTACTACTTGCTTAACAATGTTAGACGGCAAAGTTAGCAAAAAGTGCCTTAAGCTAGGTTTAAAACTAGCTAGTGCCAAGCATGAAACTGTCAAATATTAAGGAATTTTGCGATAAAAATCAAAAATAATCATCACCCAAACCTCAGCTAAATAAGCTAAATTATCCAAAACTATTGAAGATAAGCGATCGCACCCCAAACATTGATGAAATTATAAAAAATTCTAAAGACAAAGTTTCTTAAGTTAGATATAGACCTAAGATGGGCAAAATGTGCAACTTTAAAAAAGGAAACTGTTGCTCAATGCGTGTCTAAAGACTATCACTAATTTAATTGGTCTAAGGCACATTCTATTGCTGCCACTGCCAGAAAGTCGGTAAGTACAAAAATTTAACCTAATTTAAACCTGGCAAAGAACAAGTTTTCCCGATTTTAAGGAGATGAAATGAGAATAGCGGTTGCCAAAGAAATTGAAGTCGGCGAACGTCGCGTTGCTTTAATACCTGAAACAGTAGCGCGATTAGTAAAAAATGGCTTAGAAGTATGGGTAGAAACGGGCGCAGGTGATCGCTCTTTTTTCACCGATGCAGCCTATGAAGCAGCCGGAGCAAAGATTGTAGCTGATAGTGCGGCAATTTGGGGCGAGGCGGATATATTGCTCAAAGTTGGTTTACCCCAAGAGCGAGAAGACGGCAGACAAGAAATTGATTTGCTCAAAGATGGAGCGGTGTTAATTGCTTTTCTCAACCCCTTGGGAGTGCCAGAAATTGCTCAAAAGTTAGCAGACAAAAAAGTTACAGCTTTTGCTATTGAACTTATTCCCCGCAGCAGTAGAGCGCAAAGTATGGATGCTTTATCATCCCAAGCATCGGTAGCTGGTTACAAGTCGGTACTAATTGCGGCGGCGGCTTTGCCTAAATACTTCCCGATGCTAACAACAGCAGCCGGAACTATTGCCCCAGCAAAAGTATTTGTAATGGGCGCAGGGGTAGCAGGGTTGCAAGCGATCGCTACAGCGCGGAGATTGGGCGCAGTGGTAGAAGCTTTTGATATTCGTCCCGCCGTTAAAGAAGAAGTGCAAAGCTTGGGAGCTAAGTTTGTCGAAGTAAAACTAGAGGAGGAAACTGTAGCCGCAGGTGGTTATGCTAAAGAAATCTCTGCCGATGCTAGACAACGCACTCAAGAAGTAGTCGCCGAACACATCAAGCAGTCAGATGTAGTAATTACAACGGCTCAAGTACAAGGTAAAAAAGCACCCTTACTTGTAACCGAGGAAATGGTAGCGCAAATGAAGCCGGGATCGGTAATTGTCGATTTAGCAGCAGAACAAGGTGGAAATTGCGCCCGTACCGAGCCAGGAAAAGACGTACAATGGCACGGCGTGACAATTATCGGCACAATAAATTTACCTTCTTCCATGCCCGTCCATGCCAGCCAGATGTATTCAAAAAACTTGGCTACATTGGTGCAGTATTTAGTTAAAGACAACGCCCTCAACCTCGATTTTGCGGACGACATTATCAATTCTGCTTGCATTACACACGGCGGCGAGATTCGCAACCAAAGAGTGCGCGATGCTTTAAATACTGCTAGTGCAACCGTAGGCAATTAGTGGCATTGTCCAATTTAGGCGTGAATGCGATCGCGATTTAAAAACCTAGGTAGAGGCGTTGCAGTGCAACGTCTCTACCAAAATTTACAAATTTAATCGGTAATGCCTAATTAGTTTTTAATCAGGAGACTTATAACGATGACCGAAGCATTAATTGCTGCCTTATTTGTGTTTGTTTTAGCATCTTTTGTTGGCTTTGAAGTAATCAACAAAGTACCGCCAACCTTGCACACGCCTTTGATGTCTGGTGCTAACGCTATTTCGGGAATTGCCGTAATTGGCGCGTTAGTTGTCGCTGGGAGTAGGGACTTAAATACCAGCGTCATTTTGGGATTGATTGCAATTGTACTAGCAACTATCAACGTTGTGGGTGGCTTTTTGGTTACTGACCGGATGTTGCAAATGTTTAAAAAGAAGGAGATTAAAGCATAGTGAGCGATTTTTTGCCAACGGGGATACAGCTAACTTATTTAGTTGCAGTGTCTTTATTTATCATCGGTTTAAAACAACTAGGTTCTCCAGCTACAGCGCGTAACGGTAACTTGTTAGCTTCTGGGGGAATGCTGCTAGCGGTGGGGGCAACTCTATTAGATCGGCAAGTATTGAATTATGAGATGATTTTGGTAGGTTTAGCAATTGGTTCGCTAATTGGCGCGATCGCAGCCCAAAGAGTTGCCATGACTGAAATGCCCCAAATGGTAGGTTTGTTGAATGGTTTGGGCGGTTTAGCATCAGCACTTGTAGCGGTAGCTGAGTTTTGGCGCTTAATTGGCAATGGCGAAGCTATAGCTTTAGATGCCAATATTTCCATGCTGCTAGATGTATTTATTGGTGGTGTCACCTTTACGGGCAGTATGGTAGCTTTTGCGAAGTTGCAAGGTTTAATTAGCGGCTCTCCGATTACTTTTCCCTTACAGCAACCAATTAATATTTTGTTGCTGATTGGGTTTGTAGTTGGTAGCGGTTTCTTAATAGTAACGCCAGAAAATGTACCTTTATTTCTCGGTGTAGTTGCTTTATCGCTACTGCTAGGGGTGCTATTTGTTATCCCCATCGGTGGCGGCGATATGCCTGTAGTTATTTCGCTATTGAATTCCTTATCGGGAGTAGCAGCAAGTGCGGCGGGCTTTGTAGTCATGAACAATATGCTAATCGTCGCTGGCGCATTGGTAGGCGCGTCTGGATTGATTTTGACTCAGATTATGTGTAAGGCAATGAATCGCTCGTTATTTAGCGTTCTATTTGGCGCTTTTGGCGGCGGTGGAGTTGCAAGCGGTGGTGCAGGAGCAACAGCAACAGATAAAACTGTCCGTAGTATCGATCCTGAAGAAGGCGCAATGATGCTAGGTTATGCTCGTTCGGTTGTAATTGTTCCGGGCTATGGTATGGCAGTGGCTCAGGCACAGCATAGCGTGCGTGAATTAGCCGATCAATTAGAGCGGATGGGTGTAGATGTCAAATACGCCATTCACCCTGTTGCGGGGCGGATGCCGGGGCATATGAACGTATTATTAGCCGAGGCAAATGTTCCCTATCCTCAGCTATCGGATATGGATGATATCAATCCTCAGTTTGAACAAACCGATGTAGCTTTAGTAATTGGCGCAAATGATGTAGTCAATCCCGCCGCTCGTCACGATACCGCTAGTCCAATTTATGGGATGCCAATATTAGAAGTAGACAAAGCGAAACAGACAATTGTCATTAAGCGCGGTATGAGTGCGGGTTTTGCTGGGATAGAAAATGAATTGTTCTACAAAGACAAAACTACTATGCTATTTGGCAGCGCTAAAGATATGGTTGCAAAGCTAGTCGCTGAAGTAAAGCAGCTTTAAAAGCAACGAATTACTTTAGGCAATATATAGACATAAATAAATAATATTTAGGTAGCTTGCTGATGAGGTTTTAAACTTATTAGCAAGCTATTTTGTTTATATTTGGAATGACTTGTTTTTTACTGATAGCACTGATTATTATGTGCAACCACTATCTTTATCTTTATCGGTGCGAAGCGCTCCTAATAAAGTAGATACAAATACGCAGCGCTTGATACCACTAGGTTCATTACGCACAATCAAAGTAATTCTGCGAAACGGTGGATTGGTACTGCCGTTGTATTCAAACTGTCTTCGATAATAACCAGTTTGGCTGTTATCCAAAGTTGTGCTAGTTGTATCTATAGCAATAGTGTTAGCATTTTCTCCAATCAGAGTTTGCCAATTCGTAGCATTACTACAACTGGTAGTAACATTACTTACAGGTACGCTACGAGTAGACCATAAAACTTTAGTGCCATCGTCACGAAAGCAAGTTTCCCAGGCACGTTTTTCTTTTTTGGCATTACTTTGAGCTTCGCGGATTGAGCGGTAAGCTTGGTCTTGGGCTGTGTTGAGCCGACGAGTTTGTATAAATGACAGCCAGCTAGGAACTGCGATCGCACTCAAAATTCCCACTATTAGCACTGTTACCAACACTTCAAGCAGTGTAAAACCCTGATTTGAGTAGTAAAACTGTTGATTTTTCATACACTGATCAATTTTATTAAGGGTTACATTTGCTTGTTTGCTCAGTTTGCATCGACCCTAAAAGAGTTACTATTTTGACACATCTTCTAGTCGATTCCAATATTGTGGTGGAGTTATTTGCTGTAGGTATGCCAACCGCTATAACCGAATTAATAAGACCAGAGGATGATAAGTTACCACTATAGTCAAAACTAATTGTTTGAGATGTAGTTGAACCATAAGTAATAGTTGTACTTACAGTGTCAATCCCAGTAATGTTTGTACCTAGCAATAATTGCCCTGGTTTGATACTTGAATCTTTAACCAAATTTCCCCAGATGGCAGTACTATTATTAGGATAAATAGCAACTTCTGGTACTTGGTTTGTGGATTTAAAACTTACACTGTAACTAAGTTTGTTTTTTTTAGCTTCGCTTTGAGCTTGCCTTATCGCCTGCAAAACTGCATCATTTATAACATTAGCGCGTCGTTGAGCGACAAAGTTTAGCCAGCTTGGTGCGGCGATCGCACTCAAAATTCCAACTATGATTATAACCACTAGCATTTCGATCAGGGTAAAGCCGGATTGAAAATGAACTGGCGAGTTCTTTACCAAAACCATCTGCATACTTAGTGATGGAGATTTATTACATTTTAACGTTGCTATGTTTGATTTAAAATGGAGCAAAAATTTGAATATAAATGAAATTTTCATACTCTTTTGTTTAATTTTCTACTTCCGTTCTGAGTATGTATAAAAAAGATTAGTTAACACTTAAAAAACTACGTCCTTTAACTTGAATATTTGCAGTTGGAAAATAAGTAGACTGACTTGTAGTATAGGTGTTACTTTGTTGTATACGGGCAAGGGCATTTCCCCTGATAAAAACTTGCGCCAAAGTTCTAGATGAGTCAATACAAGCATAAAAACCACCAACTAAAGTCGATGGTACTGGTTGAGTTGTCGCAGGACAACTTGGTGTAATTCCAATTGTACTTTGATCGATAAAATCAACTAGTACATCAGCCTTGGCTGTGTAAGCTGCGGATGCTTTCTGCCAACGGTTCATCTTGTCTTGAAGAGTAGTACCTGGCAAGGAGACATCAAAAAGATTAAATCCTGGATCGGATTCTACAAGATTGTTAGGACTAGTAACACCACCCGTTGTAGTAGTAGGAGTGGTAGGATTTATTACTCCGTTTTTGATTTGGAATCTAGCAATACGAGCAGTATTAGACCACTTGTTAGCAGTAGCACCTTTAACTAAGTAGTAGGAAACTAAAGAGTAAACAAAGGTGTCGTCGCAAGAAGGGGCATTTGTCCCAGCGCAGCTAGTAGTAACAGTGTTGGGAATGATTTGCTTTCTAGGTTCGCGCTTCCAAAAAACAAGAATGGGTACACAGGTAGGTGTTGCACTTCCACAACCATCAGCTTCCGCTACAGGTGGAATTTGATCTTTAATACCAGAAGTTGTGCCAGCAGTCAAATTCGAGATGTTATCCAACCCAGTAGCATCGTAGATATAAACTGCTTGTTCCAAATCTTGAGCGATGTAATCAATGGCAGCTTGAATTTCAGCTTCAGAAGTTGCTTTTGCTTGTTCAATACGATCGCGATTTAGAATATCTATCATAAACCCTAATAAAGGTGTAATCACTAGAGTGGCGATAACCATAGCCACCAATAGTTCAATTAGGGTAAAGCCCTGTTCAGAGCGTTTTGGTGCTTTTTTCATTAATTTGGTCAGTAAACCAAGCATGGGTGCGATCGCTCCAATATTAGATATAACTTTGGCAAGCATAATTTAAGTACAACCGCCCAGGCGATTGCAGTAGTCCTGATATACAGGCTGAGAGCTAGTAATTTCTGTAGTCATTTGTAATAGGGGAGCTTTAGGCTTGCCAAGTCCACCAGTAAAAGTAGCTTGCTGTCCTCCTAATTCAAAAGCACCAGAAGTCTTGAAACCATCTGTCCGATAAACTCGTACTCCCATCAAGTAATTTTGGTCATTACTTGTGCGAAAAGATTGAATTACTAAGTCTCTAACACTATTACTGCTACAGCCTGCTGTCTCATCGCCATTAATACAGTACAAACTTAATGTAGTAGTGTTTGCACAGTAATAGTTTGTTGTAGTTGCAGGAGTTGTTATCGGAGGAGTACACGATAAGCTACCTGTAGTATTTGTAGGAGCCGCAATAGCTGCAAAGTTGGAGCGAGCCGATGTAAACACCTTAGTTGTTGCATTCACTTCCGATAGTGTGACAGTGTAGAAGGGAGCAGTAATAGTTCCGGCTTTTACTCCATCAACATAAGCTCTAGCTGCTTGAGACGCTAATTCTATTCGCCTTGCCTGGACTCGTGTAGCTACGGATAAAGCGATCGCGGGGGCGATCGCTGTCATCAAGATCGCAACTACAATTACAGCCATCAAAGACTCAATAATAGTGAAACCCGATTGACTAGATAAAGTAAGAAGTTGCTTTTGTTTGGATGTAATCATAGTTAGTCAGTAGCTACAGAATTTAAAACTGTAGTGCTAGTTATTGATAGAGACTAATAGCTAGACAATTGTTAGGACGTTGGTTGATGGCGGCAGTATAAGCTGTAGCTGGAGGCAATTTTTCTGCGGCACAGAGCAAATTATTCACCCAAGCATCGTCTTGTCCTACTTGCCTAAAAAATTCATCGGGAGGAGTCGTTGGTGGTAGTGTAAATTTTTGGGCAAAAAGGTCTGGAGACTGAGACAAAAGTCCTACATCAAACCCCCATTGCCGAGTTGGTGGAGTGTAATAGCCTCTGCTATTTCCTTTGTAAGAAGTGGAGCTATATCCAAAAATGCTCAGAGTACCATCGTTAGCTGATTGTTTGGCAGCTAGTACATTTGTGAATGGTGCTGTAGCGTAAGCACTGCGACTAAGTTGCATGAAGCTACCCTTAATATTGAGTGGTTTATCTGCCCATCTTTCTATAAAACGTACAAAGTTATGCAGACCCGCTAAATCACCTTCTTCTGGTCGGCTAGGACTGTTGCCTGATACAAAAACAGCATTAATGGTTACGTTGTCAGCCGTTACACGTTGTAACCACTGACCATCGAGATTGCCATCAGTTGGTAAATCGGTACTGCTGTTAGAAGGAGTTCCTTCTGGGCTATGAATTTGGAGGACTGGTACTAATAAAGGCTGACCATTAGACGCAATCGCATAGATTCTAGTATCAGAGCTAAAGTTACTACTGGATGGGATACCATTTACATCCAAAATTCGACCACCTTCAATGATTAAATTATTCCACTTAGGACTTCCAGTGCCTTTGTTAATGAAAGTACCAGCTAGTGTATGAGGGAAGGTTGAACTAACTGTATTCCATTTCATGTTAGAGTTTGCAGCCCAAAATATATTATTTGCCTCAACCCCCTCTCGGACTAATTTAACGCCGCGACAAGTACTACAACCATTAGAATCTCCAAAATCTAGGCTACTTCCAGAGCTTCTAAAGACGAATATGGAATTTTCATTCCCCACAAGTTTGATAATTGTGTCTCCAGTATTCACAGCAAAATCACCGCCTACATCAATAACGTTGACAACAGGTTGAGTAGGAGCAGAAGGATTGCTAGTAAAAACTGTTGTTGTCCCAGCCGCCGCAGGAAATGCGCCAGTAGTTCCAGTTCGAGTAGGCACAACAATGTTATCTGTCGTGGAAGTAGTAGGATTTAGAGCGAGTAAGCCAGTAAGCGTTGCTTGTGCTGCATCATAAGCATTGTTAGCGCCACTGTTACAACTAAGTCCCAAGGTACTACTACTCTTAACTGAAGGACTACTTGTAGCACCATCATTTTTAGTGCATATTGTGTACCCAGAAGCCGGGTTACTTTCTGGTAAGTTAAGGCTAGGTACACCTAGAATATCAGGAGTAGGAGGCGAAACAAGTTTAGTTTCGCCTGTATAGGATAATGGCTGGTCAGTTTCAAATGTGGTATTAAGGTTCGGTTTGCCAGCCCTGTTAGTTGTCGTCTGATACCAAAGAGCATTATCTGCTGTGCGGGGAAGGGTTGCTGTAGCATCAGTGCTGTAAGGAAATTCTTTTATTACACCAAGAGAATTAATTCCTAGTGGTATGGGGGTAGCCTCACCGTTCACATCTGTTAGTTCAAGTGTGTTGTCGCTCTTTCTTTTGAAAGCAAGACGGCGGGCGTAGCGCTCGACATTAGAAGATGGGGCTGTCGCCGTTGTGCCTGCCTGATGGATAGTAGGAACAAAGGGTAGATTAATAGCTCCGGTTGCCTTTAAATTGAGAGTATTAATTACCCAGTCAGATGGAGTGCATAACGAAACAGGTATTTTCGGACAATATTCCATCAAGTATTCAGGAAAATCTACCCGCCTCTGAACTGGTGTTATTGTGTTCGTTAAGTAGGAACTTAGATAACTATCGGTAGTTTTCTCATCAGGATAAGCGTTGTCAGTATTGCTTGTATTCCACCATAAAGCACTGGGAACAAAGCTGTTGTCCCAGAAGCCATTTTTCTTACGAGCTTGAGTGACAGAAGTACCTGCATTATTGTTGAGATCGTAGTCTCCCTGATTGCGGAAACCATCTCGAAAACTGCCCGATAGCAGTACCATAGCATCAGAAATAATAGTTGCAGCGCGCCATTGATCGCCATTACTACCGCAGCCCGTTTGCCCTTTACGACAAGCAAAGTTGGTATTGAGAGTTGTATTACGAGAGTAGAAGTCGCTCCAGTCGTTCTCTAATGTGTCTGTAAATTCTTCAGTAGGGTCTGTAGATGTACCTGACTGCTCGTGCAAGTTGAAGTTTCCCCGAATGTAAGCAGGCAAATTAGTGACTAAAGTTAAGCCCTTTTCTTCTGCTCTGTAGTCATCATCTCGTTCTAAGTTACTGCCATTAATTAGCCTAATACTATTGGGACGGCGTGTAGGATCGAGTTTGAAATCAGTAGGGCTAATTAGCTCTTTTTCAGCACTGGTATCACTTAAATCAAGTAATCCATCATCTCGACTAGCATAAATAATGCCGCTATTGGGCAATACATACTCGTTTGTGCCGATTGTTTTTTTTGTAATGCCTTTGGCAGGGTCGCTGTCTAGATTAATATCAGTCACCCGAATTTCTAAGGGTTGCCGTTGTTCTAGTTCTAGATCATAGTTGCTTGCAGTTTTATCAATTGCCTTAATTTCCCTAGCATTAAGGAAAGTTGCTTCTCGGATCGCTCCATGAGGGAACACAGGACTTGTACTAGGACTAAGGGTAGTGTCCAAGATTTTGATACTACAAATAGCTGTATCGATCGCTGAGTTTTCAGATAGACTTAGAGGCTTATTGCTATCTAACAACCCTCCGCTTCCATTAAGTTTTACAAGAGCTTTTTGTAAAGGTTCATTGACAATGCGTCCATTAGGAAACATTAGTTTTGCTTGCGCTTTTAACTCCGCCAAGTTAGTGGCGATCGCCGTTACCCTATCAGTGTTGCTGCTATAAGGAGTAAGATAGACAACTCCATTGTTTGACCTACCATTAGTTGTATCAGTACCATACCCACCGTCAAAATTGATTTTGTTTTTGGCAGTAGTGGCATTCGTGGGATCGTAGTAGCTACTAACACAAGCAATGGGAGTTTGGCTCGTTCCAGCACTACTAACATAGTGATAAACTGCTGTAGCCCGCATCCGTAAATGTGGTGGTGCGATACTCTCATTTACACCTGTTGTAATTGGATCGTCTGCGCCACCTGACATGGGCATAGTGTCAGGCCAAATCAAAGTATAGGGGATAGCTGTAGCTGTGGTATCACCTGCTAAAAGAGGGGCAATGGGAATAGATGTACCGTTGTCAAGGGTTGTGGGAGTAGCTCGTAGAAAAGAGGTAGCAGATAAAACTGTATTAGTAGATGCCAAGTTGTGATAAATTCCTGCTCCAGTTATCACTCGCAGACCGCCTGTGTTGGATAAATTGTTTGCAGGTTGTTGGGCGGCTGCGTCTTCCCAAAAGCCATTACGGTCAGATATTCCTATATCAGGAAGCGCTACCACTTGAGTAGTACGATAGCGAGGCTTGTCACTTGGTGCTGTCCATTTAATCGTGCTGCCAAGAAATAGTTTTTCAAGTGGATCTGTAATGTATGAGGTACCGTTCTTCCAGATAGCGGGAAGATTGTTCCCTACATTAATGCGATCGCCTAAGTAGGTTTCTATACCCTCCTCTTGCTGCTTCTCTGGTTGGGTCTGTTTTAAATTATCTGTATTGAGAGTAAGTCCAGTATTAGCAGTTGTAGGTTCGCGCCAGACAGCAGGTGGATCGATCGCTATGCCTGAAGTAAAAATATTTGCACTGGTGTATGAACTTAGTGCATTTGCCCCAAATCCGATTTCTGCGAAAGGGACGCGGCGAGTACGATCTTTTAAGTAAATCTCAATCTGGTCAGCAAGAACATCTTGAGGATTTAAGCTATTACCTCCAAGTGCTGTGACCTTAGCTCTAAACCCATCCTTGACTGCTGCGGGGTACTCAGCTACACTATTGACACTTGTAACGGTTGGTGGATTAGTTGTAGAGAAAGTCAGTGCCTTCTGCTTCATCAAAGCAATTCGTGCAGTATAAGCGGCATCGTTGTATCCTACTTTGTTTCCTCCACTAAAAGTTGTAGACCTATTGCTTCCATCAATTGTGGCAGTACCAGGAGCGTTTCCTAGTCCCTTAAAAAGATCGATAGTCACTGCTGTTTGGTCAGTAGTATCTGCAATGTTTCCAGTTCCCACATTGCCACCAACATTGATTTTGCTGTTTTCCTCTTTATAAAAGCAGGAATTTTTGCTACTAACTTGATATAGTCTAATTGCTCCCCCATGCCCTCCTATTAATAAATTTGCATTTGTAAATATTTTGCCATTCATACGAAATGCAGGGCCAGGACTAAGTTCAAGGTCGTCTTGAAATAAAGCTGCGTTGTTATTTAGAGGAACTCGGCTCTGGTCTTGCTGATACTCTAGAGCAGTAAAGCCTTTATTACCTGCATATACCTCATAGCCCTCACCAGGAGAAGCGGTAATTGGTACTGTAGCAGTGTAGGCAAAAAAACTTTTGGTTAGCTTGCTACCCGATTTATACCAACTAGATTCGCCCACCAAGCTAGAGCTAGTACCAGCAGTATTCTCGCATTGCCTACTTAACGCACCTTTCATAGGTGGTGTTCTTGCCTCTAATGGATTTCTAACTCTATTAAACTTTCCATCTGTTCCACGACTAGGACTACGGAAGGTAATACTATAGAGGGTGTAGCTATCAAACTTACCATTATTATCAGTATCAACGGGAAATTTCCAAGCAGTGCTTAGAGTTTCATCATTTTCTAAAACATATCTTGACGAATCAGGCTGCTTTTCAATAGTGCCATTGCCATTAATATCCTTAACAAGTTTCAATTGAGTTTCATCGCCGAACGTATATCTGCTACTATTGATAGCGTTATATAGAGCAATGTCAGAAGGTGTATCTCGTGGTAACGTAGGGTCTGACAGTAAAGCCTTCAATTTTGCTTTAGCCCGATCAACAGCAGGAGTAGCAGCATTTAGCACTACCTGATTGACTCGGACGTTACTAGCATTTTTAGAGCGGTCAAAAGCGCGTACTACCAACGCCACAGACAGTAGTACAACTACGAGCGATACCATTGCTACGGTAGGCAGTACAAAGCCTGCCTCAAAATTGGAGCTACCTCTAACAAGCAAACTACGCAACAACCATTGAATCTGGTGTTTAGGAGCCGTCTTTTTAGATGGCTGCTTAATTTGTTTAAGTAAATTTTGTTTAGCTTTATCTTGCTTGTTGGTTGACATAACTACTTTTGTTGGTGGTGTTTTTACAGGTAAAAAAATGTTGGGGCGATTTGCAGCCAAGGCTCAAACTGAATAAAATAATGTGTACTTATAAATTTTTATACTTTTGTAAAAATAATAAATTGCTCTTATAACTACTTTTTTTAGCAGTTAAATCTTCTATTAGATATGGGATAATTACTAATTTTATTACATTGAATGCTACTAAGTCGTGCGTGATATTACTGGCAACGCGAAAGTTTACGCTAAAAATACGTGCTTTTTAGGTAGCAACTTAAATTTTGTAATTTTGTAAGTAGAAATAATTATAAATATCTTGCTGAGGTTATCTTACCCAAAACCATCGCAAAAGTAACTTAGTAAATATAACTTATAATTTAGGGCTAATGGTTGAACCATGCAGACTACACCATTAGCCCTAAATAGCAATAACTTAATAATGATTGAGATTAATTCCGGCTTCTTTTGCCATAGCTGCTATTCCTCGGCTATTTAAGGTTTTGATGGCTTTGGTGGAAAGCTTTAGCCTTACCCAACGGTTTCCTTGACTCCACCAAATACGTTTTGTTTGTAAGTTTGCTTCTTGCAGCTTTTTGGTGCGACGGTGAGAGTGAGAGATTGCAAAGGCGTTATTGGCTTTTTTGCCAGTCAGATCGCAGGTACGGGACATAATGAGGTTTTTGTTGTTAATTAACGTGCAGTCTTTTATTGTATCGGTACTTAGGAAAAAGGCGATCGCACTCTTAGATAAAATGCGATCACCTATCATAGCAAATTAGCTACTTGCAGCGCGTTCGGTGAGGCGAGTTAGTACCTGGTTGGAACGTTCGACAAACGCGTTCATTCCTTCAGCGTCAAAGCCTTTTTGCGCCATCAGTGCGAGGTCGTAAACGTGATGACAGATTAGGTTTGCAAGTTCGGCTGTAGGGGAAGATCCATCACCAATTGCGATCGCGCCAGAGTTAAGATTGACTAAGTTTTGAATTAGGGGATGAGTGGTATTGACAAGCAAAATATGCTCCTCTGGAAATTGAGGGGTTTGTTGCTGCATCATGGCGCTCATGTCTCGCATCCGGCGCAAAAATTCGGGTAATAGAACAATCGCGGGTGGTGTTCCTTGGGGATTGTCGGACTTTATCGCCTCCGTGCGGATGGTAACTTTGGGTTTATTGATGGCTTGCTCAAATATCTCCTTAATTACCTCACTGCGGGTTTTGTTAGTTTTGGGATCGACAATTTCCGCAGGTTTGTTTTGTTCTAAGAGGCTTTCGTCTAAATCGGAATCTACGCGAGAGAATTTGACGCTGGAGTATTCTTGCTCCAAAAACGAGATAAAGTGCGTATCAATGAAGGAGTCCATAAATAGGACTTCTAAACCCTGGCTTTTGTGCAGTTCTATATAGGTTGCTTGGGTGGCTTCATTGGTGCAGTAAAAAACGCGGTTTTCGTGACGTTCTTTGTTGCGTTCTAGGTATTCTTTAATCGTGGTGTATTGAGGAAGATTTGGATCGGATTCGGGGGATGGGTTAACATCAGTCCAAGCATCATCGCCGCTACTTTGAACTTGGACGTTGGGGGTTTGTTCTGCGGCTACTTGGTAAGTAGTGCGGTAGATAATGATATCTTCGACTTGCTTTTTGAACTTGTCATCGTTGAGAGCACCAAATTTGGCAAAAGTGCCGATATCTTGCCAGCTTTTGATGTATTCCGCACGGTTATCGCGGTACTGTTCTTTGAGCCTGTCGCCGACTTTGCGTGCAATGTAGTCTGCTATCTTTCTAACAGTGCGATCGCTTTGTAAGGCGCTACGGGATACATTGAGAGGTATATCAACGCTGTCAATTACTCCCCGCATGGGTAGCAAAAATTGGGGAATAATTTCTTCGCAATGGTCGCTAACAAAGACTTGATTGCAAAAGAGTTTAATTTGTCCTTTGGTAACGTCTACATCTGGTACTAATTTGGGAAAGTAGAGGATGCCATTAAGCAAGAAAGGATAATCAGTATTGAGATGCACCCACAATAGCGGTTCTTCTTGAAAAGGATAGAGGTAGCGGTAAAACTCCAAATAATCCTCTTTTGTTAGGCTACTTGGAGACTCGCGCCAAGGTGCTTTTTGACGGTTGATGACTTCGCCATCTAGCTTAATGGGTACGGGAAGAAAGTCGCAGTAAGTTTTTACTAGCTGGCGGATACGAGAAACTTCGGCGTATTCGCTTTCTTCTTCTTGCAAAGATAGGGTGATAGTAGTACCGCGTTGGGTGCGGCTGGAATCCTCTAAACTAAATTCTGGGGAACCGTCACAACTCCAATGGACGGCTTGAGCGCCTTCTTTGTAGGAAAAGGTATCGATTTCGACTTTTTGCGCCACCATAAACGATGAGTAAAAGCCGAGTCCAAAGTGTCCGATAATTGGCTGGTCGGATTTACCTGCGTATTTTTGGATAAATTCTTCGGCGCTAGAAAAAGCTACTTGGTTGATGTATTTTTTCACCTCATCGGCGGTCATACCAATGCCGTTATCAGTAATAGATAAAGTTTTTTGGTCTTTGTCTACGGCAATAACAATTTCTGGCTCGCCAGGGTCGCCGTTGTATTCTCCGGCACGGGATACCATTTTTAGTTTTTCAATGGCATCTACGGCGTTAGACACAAGCTCTCGTAAGAAAATCTCGTGGTCTGAATAGAGAGATTTTTTGATGATGGGGAAAATATTTTCAGTATGGATACTGATTGTGCCTTGTTCCAGCATGAGTTTTAGATGCAGTGATTATTTGATTAAGATTCTAATAGGTGTGGGAGTGCAAAGTCTTTTTTATCTAACTTGCTTTAACTTTTTTAAGCAAGCTAACAGGAAGTTGACGACTAAAGGTCAAACCACTGTCTGCATAATCTACAAGAATTGTATCGCCCTCAGTAAAAGTATTTTCCAATAGCTTAGTAGCTAGAGGGTTTTCGATTTGTTTTTGAATTGCCCGTTTTAAAGGACGAGCGCCATAAACCGGGTCATAACCTGCTTCTGCTAAGAAGTCTAAAGCGGGGGAAGATAATTCTAAGCTGATTTTTTGGTCGGCTAATAGATTCATCACGCGCTTGATTTGGATAGCGACAATTTGCCGTAATTCGCTGCGATTGAGGGTATGGAATAAAATAATATCATCCACGCGATTGAGAAATTCGGGACGAAAATGCGATCGCAATGCTTCTAATACTTTAGTTTGCATTTGTTCGTATTTGCGATCGTCTCCTGCTACATCCAATATATGTTCGCTACCAATATTGCTAGTCATGACAATTACAGAGTTGCGAAAATCTACTGTCCTTCCTTGAGAATCGGTAATTCTGCCATCGTCTAACACTTGTAGCAAAATGTTGAAGACATCGGGGTGCGCTTTTTCTACTTCGTCTAGCAATACGACCGAATAAGGACGACGGCGCACGGCTTCGGATAATTGTCCGCCTTCTTCGTAGCCTACATAGCCTGGAGGCGCACCTACTAAGCGCGATACTGAGTGTTTTTCCATGTATTCGGACATATCTAAACGCACTAAAGCATCGTCTGCATCAAATAAAAATTGTGCCAAAGCGCGGGCTAATTCAGTTTTACCTACTCCTGTAGGGCCCATAAAGAGGAAGGAACCAATCGGGCGACCGGGATCTTTCATCCCGGCACGAGCGCGGCGAATGGCGGCGGCAACGGCTTCTACAGCTTCGGTTTGACCAATTACTCGCTCGTGTAAGTGGCTTTCTAGTTGCAGGAGTTTTTGACGTTCGGATTCTAGAAGGCGATTTACAGGTATTCCCGTCCATTTTGCGACTATTTCGGCGATATCAGCTTCGGTTACTTCTTCACGCAGGAGGGTAGAACCTTGGGTTTGAATTTCTAATAACTTCGCTTCTTTGGCTTCTCTTTCGTGTTGTACTCCTTCTAATTGCCCGTACTTTAACTGTGCGGCGGTATTTAAGTCATAAGCGCGTTCGGCTTGTTCGATTTGAACTCTTAGAAAATCTTCTTCTTTCTTTAAGGTACTAATGGCATCTAGTATCTGTTTTTCTCCTTGCCATTGGTTGTTAAATTCCTGCTGCTTTTCGGTTAAACTAGCGATTTCTTGCTGAATTCGATCTAAACGCTCTTTGGTAGTGGTGGCGCGTTGATCTTCTCCAGCTAAAGATAGTTTTTCCATTTCTAGCTGCATAATCCGCCGATCGATTGCCTCTAATTCTGAGGGTTTAGAAGTAATTTCCATTTTTAACTGCGCGGCGGCTTCGTCTACTAGGTCAATTGCTTTATCGGGCAAAAAGCGATCGCTTATATAACGATTAGATAAGGTAGCGGCGGCGACTAGCGAAGAATCGGTAATTTTGACACTATGATGCACTTCGTAGCGTTGTTTTAAGCCGCGCAAAATAGAAATTGTGGTTTCTACCGTCGGCTCGTTCACGTACACTTGCTGAAAGCGTCTTTCTAGGGCGGCATCTTTTTCAATGTACTTGCGGTACTCGTCTAAGGTTGTTGCGCCAATACAACGCAATTCTCCCCGCGCCAGCATGGGTTTAAGCAGGTTTCCCGCGTCCATTGTGCCTTGACTTGCGCCTGCGCCTACAACGGTGTGTAATTCGTCGATAAATAGAACAATTTGCCCGTTAGATCCGGTAACTTCTTTTAATACCGAGCGCAAACGATCTTCAAATTCTCCCCGATATTTAGCCCCAGCAATTAAGCTACCCATATCTAGCGAAATTAGTTGGCGATTTTTGAGATTTTCGGGAACATCACCATTAATTATCCGTTGCGCTAACCCTTCAGCGATCGCAGTTTTACCTACTCCTGGTTCGCCAATTAAGACGGGATTATTTTTACTGCGCCTTGACAATACTTGAATTACCCTTCTAATTTCTTCATCTCTACCAATTACGGGGTCGAGTTTGCCACTTTTTGCTTGTTCGGTTAAATCTCGCCCAAACTTTTCTAAGGCTTGGTAGCGTGACTCAGGGGTTTGATCGGTAACTTTTTGGCTACCTCTAACCGTTTGAATTGCGGCTTCTAATTTTGCCGTGTCGAGGTTAAAAGTTTTGTACAAACGGCGACCAATGCGATCATCTTGAGCAAAGCCTAAAAGTATGTGTTCGATGGATATAAACTCATCTTCCATCTTCGCTCTAGCTGCCTCTGCGCGGTCGAGCAAGAGGTCTAAACTGCGCCCTAGGAAGAGTTGTTCGCTTTTGCCAATTTTGGGCTGGCGCTGGGTAAAAGCATCGAGTTGTTGTTGAAAGCGGCTAAGTTCAATCCCGGCTTTATTTAAAATGCGATCGCCCAATTCGTTCGGTTCTAAAAGCGCTAATACTAAATGCTCTACATCTAGTTGCTGCTGTAAATAACTCCGAGCTATATCTTGGGATTTTACAATTGCGTCCCATGCTTTGTCTGTGAACTTGTTAGGATCGGTAGGCTGCATTTTGGAATATTTTTAAGTTGGCGATAGAAATTTGTTTAAAAATTGCCTGTACATCAACAGTTTAATCTTTATTGTTTAGCATCGATGTACAAGTATGTATGTACTATGCTAAGAACTCGCATTAGACTAAAAGTGTCTCTCAAACTAGCAATTTTTGGCATCTAACCTGACGGTGAATTAAGTTTTTATGCTGCTATCTCTTTTAATTGAAAACTTTGCTTTAATCGATCGGCTGAATTTGGAATTTGGCACGGGTTTAAACGTGCTAACGGGAGAAACGGGTGCGGGAAAATCAATTATTTTGGATGCGATCGATGCGGCTTTGGGAGGTAAGGTTTCTAGCCGTGCTATCCGTACAGGCTCAAATCGGTCGATGGTAGAAGCTACCTTTAAATTAAACCGCTCTTTGGCTGCTTGGTTAGTAGAACAAGAAATTGAACTAATTGATGAAGAAACCATAGTTTGCAGTCGAGAAATGAATGCTAGTAGTGGCAGTCTTCGCAGTCGCACGCGGGTAAATGGCGTATTAGTCAATCGTCAAGTAATGACGCAATTGCGCGGCTTATTGGTAGAAATTACCGCCCAAGGGCAAACGGTACAAGTAGGACAATCGGCACAAGTTAGGCAATGGTTGGATCTTTATGGCGGCGAGGCGCATTTTAAAGAGCGGGAAATTGTTGGAAAGCTGTTTGCAGATTACGGGGAAGCTAAGACAAATTTAGAAAAACGTCGCCAGGGTGATCGCCAGCGTTTGCAGCAATTAGACTTACTTAAGTATCAAGCACAAGAATTAGGAGCAGCTTCTTTAAGCGATCCTAACGAATTTGAAGCCTTAGAACAAGAAAGCCAGCGTCTGGGTCATGTAGTGGAATTACAGCAGTTAAGCTACAAGGTTTATCAGGCAGTATATCAAAACGATAACGATGGGTTGGCGGCGGCGGATTTGTTGGGAAATGCGGAAATAGTTTTAACTGATATGGTGCAATACGATTCTCAGTTGCAGCCGTTGGTAGATGCGATTTCCGAAGCTTTAGCCGCCGTTGGCGAAGTTGGGAGACAAATACACGTTTATGGCGATGCTTTAGAAGCCGATCCGCAGAGATTAGCCGAAGTGGAGGAGCGCGTAAGAGAATTAAAACAAATTTGCCGTAAATACGGGCCCACTTTAGCAGAAGTCATTGCTTATTACGATCGCGTCCAAGCAGAATTAGCCGAAATAGACGGCGGCGAACAATCAATTGAAGCATTAGAACAAAGGGAACAAGCTTGTTATACAAAACTCATGCAAACGGTAGATAAACTAACGGCATTGCGCCAAGCTACCGCCTTGCGGATGGAAGAAAGGCTATTAACCGAACTTAAGCCGTTAGCAATGGATAAAGTACAGTTTCAAGTTGCTATTGAACCAACTACAGTTTCCGCTATGGGGGGAAACCGCATTACCTTTTTATTTAGCGCCAATCCTGGCGAACCATTGCAACCGCTTACAGAAGTTGCTTCGGGGGGAGAAATGAGCCGATTTTTATTAGCCTTAAAAGCTTGCTTTTCTAGCTTAGATCCGGTGGGAACTTTGATATTTGATGAAATTGATGTAGGCGTATCGGGAAAAGTGGCAAATGCGATCGCCGAGAAGTTGCATCAATTAAGCGATCGCCAACAAGTATTATGTGTCACTCACCAGCCTTTAGTTGCCGCAATGGCAGATCGTCACTTCCGCGTTGATAAACAATCTCTTGATACCTCTACAGACGCTGATATTCGGACGGTGGTGCGCGTAAAAGCCTTGGATAATTTTTCAACTCGCCGAGAAGAATTAGCCACCTTAGCAAGCGGACAATCTCAAACAGAGGCGATCGCTTTTGCTGATTCCTTACTGGTTCAAGCCGCCCATTTGCGCCAAGCAAAGTTAGTCAAATAAATCGCCGTAAAATTGCAGCCGTCCATAACCCATAAATTGCCCAGCAGTTTTTTCTCCAGGGGGAAAAGCTTTGACTCCAAACAAGTAAACTCCCGACGAGAAGGGATTTTGCACTGGACGCAAACCAATTGTAATTGTTTTTCCGGGAGCGATCGGTGGGTCAAATACTACAGTTACCGTCCGCGTTTCTTTGTTTCTAGTTACGGAGCTTAAAGTAAGATTTTCTCCTCTATTTCGGCGCGTTCCTTCAAAAGCGCGGGTATCTTCGAGATCGAAGCGAATATTAGCTACCCCCTCGTACTGATTAAATGTAACGGTTCGCAAGGGTTCTCCGGCTTTTTCTGGTAAGTCGATAGTGAAATAGTAAGTTGCACCCCACGCATTCACATCTTGAATTGTGGTTGCGGTTGCTACCAAACGAGGCTGTTCAACAAAAGATACAGTTCCATCTCTTAACTGAACCCCTCGCGCAAGTTCTGGTGCAATTACGGAAATACTCGCCATTGCTACCATTGCAACTAAAATTGGGCGGCGGATTAACATATCAAAATTTAAGGCTACTTCTATAATTCCAATCTAGACAATTGTTATCAGTCTTGGTTAGAGTTCACAAAACTTAGGGTTTAACTAGGTTTTACTTTAAAAATTATTTCGCAACTGTAACTAGCAAAAATAGTTAAGCTAAAAATATAGAATACATCAGAGGAAATTATATGACTGCTGTTTCTAACCTGCAAAGCGCGCGATCGCCTTGGCAAACTGTTGTTCTATTAACCTTGGGTTTGTGGCTGGGTGCAAGCTTAATTTTAGACTGGGTAATTATGCCTAGTTTGTATGTGTCAGGGATGATGACGCAAGCGGGTTTTACTTCCGCAGGTTATCTAATTTTCTGGAATTTTAATCGCATTGAATTAGTAGGGGCGGCGGTAGTATTAACCAGCATACTAGCTTTAAACAAAACAGCTTTTGTGAGCAACAACTGGCGACGCGGTGCGGTAATTTTATCAGGACTAATGTTAGTTGTAGCTTTGACTAATGCTTACTTTTTGACTCCGCAAATGTGCGCTACCGGAGTACAACTAAATTTATTTGAAACTGCTGAATTTCCTAGCACGATGAATAATTTGCACGTTGCTTATTGGCTCTTAGAAGCAATTAAGTTAGTGGTAGGCGGTACGCTTTTGGGCTGGTGTTTTCGCCAAGAAGCTTAAGAAATTTTAAACCATCTCAATTTTTAAAAAGCCTTTCATTGATAAATGGGGGGCTTTTTGCTGTCAAAAAAACAAATCATAGCTTAATTTTGATTCAAAATGGTTCAATTATTGTGCTTTTGGATCGTAATAATGACTTTATAATTAGAATCCGTCCGGATGATTTTTGTCTAATTGAGAAATATCATTTTTGCCGCCGAGACTAAATAAGACTGATTCATGAGTTATTACAGCACTATACAAAATACATTTAAGCCAAACTACCTTACTAAGTTACAATCCAAGATTTTAGCTTGTCCCTATTTAGCCGTTAATAATCTCAACCGCGACTTTGTAGCAACAAAAGGATTTTCTGTGGTGTTTCAAAGGTCGCACATTAGCGAAGTTGAGCGTTGCTTTCCATTTTTTAAAAACTATCTTGATATTGCTTTGCAGGAAGATTGTAATGCCTTTTATCTCAATCCTTTGCTATTAAATCAAGGTTCGCGCGTCGATCCGCATATAGATCGGAGTTTGCGATCGTATTGCAAAACTATCGAACCGCCTGCAATGGTTAGCGTCCTTTACGTGCAAGTTCCAGCAGAGATAGAAGGTGGCGAATTAGTATTGCGTCACGCCAAAAAACAAGTTGGCTGTATAAAACCTCAATACAATACGTTGGTACTTTTTCAAGGGGATTTGACGCACTCAGTAAATGAAGTTAAAAGCGCGGTTTCCAATCGTTTAAGCTTGGTTTGCGAACAATATAATCTTGTAGAACGGGAACTTGAGCAAATTCCTGAATTTACTATTGAGTCGAGAAAGCTGAAATAGAGCTATGTTTTTAGATTTTTAAAATAGATTTCCTATGCTGAAATTTTATTACCACCCACTTTCGCCAATTTCGCGGCGGGTGTGGCTACTACTTTTAGAAAAACAGATTCCTCACCAGCCTATTGAAGTTAATCTAGGCATTGGTCAGCAGTTTGAGTCGGAATTTTTGGCAATTAACCCTTTTCACCATGTGCCTGTTATTGTAGATGGTGATTTTCGGGTATTTGAATCTTTGGCAATTTTAGACTATCTTGAACTGCGTTATCCCGATTTAGCTTTAATTCCGACTGAAATTCAAGCAACTACTAAAATGCGGATGGTGCAACAAGTCACCGTAAACGAGTTAATGTCAAAGGTGACTGCTGTTGTTAATGTCGAACAACAGCCTTTATCTGATGCTAAACAGACGCACCTAGCTACGGCTTGGCAATTTCTGGATAATGAGTTGCAGGGAAAAACGTATTTTGGGGGCGATCGCCTAAATCTGGGTGATATTGTAGCGGGTGCAACGATTCCGCTCTTTCACCGTTTAGGAGTCTCGTTCAATGAGTATCCTTACTTAGAGGCTTGGCGAGAACGTATTAGCGATCGCCCAGCTTGGCAACAAACTACACCAGACGAGCCTAGCTTTCAGCGATGGCAAAAGTGGGTTCAACTCCAAATTAGGCGAAAAACTAAAAGCGAGGAAAAACTAACTCAACTGGGTTACTAAACGATCTTCTAATAACGTTTGATTTGTCAGTAAATCCTCAACCGTCATTCTCAAAAAACGCTGCTCGTCAACGTAGAATAAAACTTTAAGGCGATCGCTTCCGGGAAATCCTGGGGGGGTTAATTGAGCAATAGTTGCTGCACCATCAGAATCGTTTAATGGCTGTACTTGAATTTGACTATCTTTTTGGCGACGAGTAATCAACATTTCGCCATCATAATAAACTTCGGTTGCTCCGGTTTCGCTTCCCAATTCACCAATAATTAATTCAATACTTGGCTGATTTTCGACCGAAGCGCCTAATACTAGCTCTACCGGATCTTGCATTGGGTAAGGTTGCCCGGTTTTAATTAAAGGATGCCAGTTGTGGCGATTATTACGCCTGTCCCAATAACGAACACCATAGCTGTGATAGAGAAAGTCTTTTACTTCCACGCCTTGAGTTAGTTGCAGTGCGCCAAAAGCGATCGCTTCAAAGGGTTTTTGGTTACTTATTAATGCTGGATCGAAGTATTTTTGTACCCAATTTTGCACTACAGGCATTTGCGAAGTACCGCCAACTAACAGCACTGCATTGATATCGGCGATTTCTAAACCTTGTCGCCGCGCTTGATACAATAGCTGCGTCATACATTCGTCTAGTTGCTCAAAAAACTGATGTTCTTTGAGGATGGTTTCTAAAGTATCGCGGTTTAAATCTAACTCGTAGCTGTCTAGGGTTTGATCGTCAAAATAAACTTCCGTCCCTCGCTCTTGGGAAGATAGTTGAACTTTTACCCGCTCCGCCAACCTAGCTGTTAACGATGTCGCAGCTAATCCTTGGGTTTGAGCGAAGTATTCAACTAACCAGTTATCGATATCTGTACCGCCCAAATTTTGCCCAGCTTTGGCTAGGACGCGGGCGATTTTTAATTTTTGCCCAGATTTTTCAGCTAAGGATTTTTGCCCAAATTTGAGTAAAAAGCCTAAAGGAGTTTTACCCGCTTGGATGCTTGGATCTACTCTTACCAAAGATAGATCTAACGTCCCGCCACCAAAATCAATTACTAGCAAATTTTCTTTATCTGCCATACCATAGCCCAAAGCGGCGGCGGTAGGCTCATCGAGCATTCTAACTTGCTCTATAGGCAAAGTTTGACAGACTTCCCCTAGCCAGTGACGGTAAGATTCAAAGCTATCTACAGGTACGGTTAAAACTAAAGATTCGACGCTTCCTAGTTGGGAAATTAGATTAGTTAGAAACCATGTTCCTACTTGCTCAAAAGAGACAATTTGACCGTCTAATTCTGGTAAAAAGCCCTGAATATTTGCGCCAATACCGCGTTTGAAGTTACGGAAAAATCTTGGATCGTTTTTGCTATCGTAACCGCGATCGCGTACTTGTTGCCCGATTAATACTTTACCTTCGGCAGCATTTTCGACATATACCAGGCTAGGAATTAAGGGTGGATTTGCCCCGATTTGCTGAGATAAGCCGGGAATGTTGAGAGTTTCCGATTGTCCGGTGACGGGATTAATGCGAGTTACACAAGTGTTACTTGTACCAAAGTCAATTGCAAGCATAGATAGCGGTAAGGCTTAATTAAAAATTATTTTCCCACAAGCCATTCGGCTTCTACACGAGAAATAGCTGCTTCTTTAGCTTTAGCTTCTATTTCTATCCAAGGTGCTTGGCGGTACACGCTGGGCATATCGGTAATAAAATCGCTATGCGTGCGATCGCTAAAACTAGATTGTCCGTTAGAAATATGTACTAATTGCCAATCTGGATTAGTCCACGTTTTCCTTGCTGCATAAAACATTTCGGCTACAGAGGGATCTTCGTAAGTTGTCAAACCTTCATGGCAAATATGATGATGGGCATCAAATACCATTGGTACGCCGGATCTATTGCATACTTCTAATATTTCTGCGGAACTATAAGAGTATTCGTCATTTTCAAAGGTTAAGCGAAGTCGGATAGCATCAGGTAATTGTGCTAATACTTCGACTAACCTATCTATTCTTTGCGATTTTCCGCCGTGAATATTCATTAATGCCCAAGGACTTCGCGGTAAAGCGAGCAAATCAAAGACTTTTGCTTGTCCTTCTAAGATTTTGATGCTATTTGCCAATACTTGCTCGGAATCGGAGCTTAAAACTACAAATTGATCGGGATGAGATACTAATCTAATTCCTAATTGTTGAGCTTTTACGCCAATTAACGCTAATTGTGCGCTCATTGCGTCAAGGATTGTTTCGCCGATATTGTCTTCCCAATCGCTCATCGGAAACAAGCCAGAAGGTAGCCGATAAAGCTTAATTGAGTGTTGCTGACAAAAATCTACAGCTTTATCTAGACGACTAATATTGTCACTATAAAGATTTGTGAGAGTGCTTTGGCGTTCGGTTTCGCTTAGATTTAAGTATCGAGTGCGAGTAATTGTCCGATAGCGAATTTCTTTGGAAGCCGTGACACAAACTAATCCTAAGTTTGGGCGATTTAACAGGATTTTTTTATCTATTTGAGCAACAGTCATGAATATCTTTTTAATTTTTCTTTATTAGAGCTATCCATTAGCTACTTTTTTAAGTATCCCAAGGCATAATTTTTTGTTAAATTGATTTTCATCTATCCCAAGATAGATGTCTAAAACTTGTTCAAAGTCTTGCTCTGTCGTCGGGCGATCGCTTTAAAAAATTATTCCAAATTCCTAGGATTAGCCACAGCAAGGCAAAATTTTATATAATAATTGAAGTGCAACTTGTCAATATATCTAAATACTTCTTTAGAATAATGGCAAACAAAAGACACATTTCTTAAAGTAATAATCCAAGGGCGGACAAAATATAAATTTGTTTCGCACTGTTTAAAGAGAGCTATCTAGACACAAAATCATCTCCAGAAAAGACTAGCGTAATGAAGAATCAGCAATCGTCCGAAGCAACAATGTTTTTAGATAGTTTGAAAAATGGTATTTGGCTACTTGGCACTTCGTCTTGGTTATTTGGAATCACCGACAGAAGTATTGCTTCTTTTTCAGACGGGTATTTGTCCGCATTAGATATAGTGCAGCTTTTTACTGCATCGTTCTTTTTTGTAAGCTGGTTATTTCTGAAGCCAGCATCTAGAGTTACAAGCTAACCAAACGGCATAAAAGTATTACAAGTAGTAAAATTCTAGGCAAAACAAGTTTTAGCCTATGACTGCTCTACTACAAGAAATCAAACTAAGCTTAATAAATCTAGCTGGTAGTGTTATCGAGACACTACCAGGAATAGTATTTGCGATCGTAATATTGTTTGTAACTCGTTATGTTGCTAATTTAACCAGGCGGATAGCGATAGTAACAGGAAAGCGGGTACTAAAAAGTCACTCATTGCGATCGCTACTAATTCAAATTAGTTATGTAGCAACTTGGGTAGCGGGAATATTATTTGCTTGTGTCATAGCTTTTCCCGATTTGGGATTAGGCGACATCATTGGTTTACTCGGTTTAGGTTCGGTAGCAATTGGGTTTGCTTTCCAAGATATCTTTAAGAATTTTCTAGCAGGAATATTGTTGCTACTAAACGAGCCTTTTCGGTTGGGAGATCAAATTATTGTCAACGAATTTGAAGGCACAATCGAAGACATTACTATCCGTTCTACGCAAATCAAAACCTATCAAGGAGAGCGCGTAGTCATTCCCAACTCTATTGTATTTACAAGTCCTGTGCAGGTACTTACAGCAATGCCTCACCGCCGGACAGATTTAGCCTTAGGCATTGACTACAACACACCTCTAGATAAAGCCATAGATATTTTAGTTAAAACCGTTGCAACTGTACCCGGAGTCTTAAAAGATCCTTTGCCAGAAGTGGATGCGGTGGGCTTTGGCGATAGTTCCATCGATCTCATGATTCGTTATTGGACATTACCCCAAAAAGTTCAAGTTCGCCAAACTAAAACCCGCGTAATTATTGCCTTAAAAACCGCCTGCGAACAAGCAGAGATTCCGATCCCGTACCCAATCCGCACCTTGTATTATTACAATAACGGGCAAGAAGGCGATCGTTTTCCCACTTCTGCAGGCAGCGATTTAGGGTAGTTCACGTTGTATATTCGGCATTAATTTTCACATAGTCGTAGCTGAGATCGCAACCCCAAGCTGTACCTTTTCCCGAACCATTGCCAATACTGACAGAAATTAAAATTGTGTCATCTTTCAAATAACGACTGGTAGCGCTTTGGTCAGTTTCTACAGTTGCATCGCTACTACTATAAGCACTAAGCTTTTCAACTCCTTGATTAGGAACAACACTATTTGCTTTTTGTTTCATATAGTTACTCGCTGCAACGCGATCGAAAGCTAAAGGCTGACCATTTTCCATTAAAAGAAAATCCCCTAACATAATCCGTAGGTTCTCCTGTTCAAAAGGGACACCAGCGCGTCCCGCCGCCGCCGCAATCCTGCCCCAATTTGGATCGCGTCCAAAAACGGCAGATTTGAATAAAGCCGAGCCTACAATCGTTTTAGCAACTTGCCTCGCAGCTTTTTCATCCGTAGCGCCAGAAACTTGCACCTCAATTAAACAAGTAGCACCTTCACCATCACGAGCGATCGCTTTTGCTAAATGCTGGCATACCGCCGTTAACATTGCCTCCAACTTTTCCGCCTCCGCATTCATTTCCGTAATTGCCGGAGTGCGAGATTGTCCGTTAGCCAAAGCAATCAGGGCATCATTGGTACTTGTATCGCCATCAACAGTAATTTGGTTAAAACTTTTATCCGCCGCACGACTCAACATTTGTTGCCATAGTGCCGGAGAAACCGCCGCGTCGCAAGTTACGAAAGCTAACAGAGTCGCCATATTGGGGTGAATCATCCCCGACCCCTTACAGATGCCGCCAATGCGAACCGGGCGATCGCTAAACGTAGTTTCTAAAGCAATAGATTTTGTCACCAAATCAGTAGTAACAATTGCACTCGCCGCCGCATCGCTGCCAGTATCTGAAACCGCCGCCACTAATTGAGGAATACCCTGACGCATTGCCTCCATTTTAATTTGTTGACCGATGACTCCAGTAGAGGCGAGTAAAACTGATTCTGAAGGAATACCAAAAGCTTGACCGAGTAGCATGGCACTTTCTAGAGCATTCAGCCAACCTTGAGAACCCGTAGCCGCATTTGCTTGACCAGCATTACAGAGAATGGCACGAGCGCTAGGTTTAGCTTGTAGTAGCTGACGGCAGTAATCTACGCAGGCAGCACGGACTTGAGAAGTAGTAAAAACCCCTGCGGCGATCGCATCAACATCAGACAATATCAGCGCCAAATCTGGCAAACCCGAAGGCTTTAAACCTGCTTTAATTCCTGCTGCGCGATAGCCTTTAGGTGCAGTCACGCCCCCACTAATTTCGTGCCAGTCTGCCATTATGTTTGCCTGTACATTCTTTAGCTTGGCATTATAGCTCTACTTCGCCTAGCAATCAAAGCCCTAAGAAGATTCTAAAATAGAAAATACACTCACTTTTCTTACCTACATGACTTATTACGTCATCTACGACGGCAATTGCAACCTTTGTACAACCCTAGTACAACTACTAGAAACCATAGATCGGGGGTCATTATTTCAGTACGCACCAATGCAAGCCGAAGACACCCTCAAGCGCTGGAATATTACACCAAGTAATTGCGAACTAGGGATGATTGTCATCGATGCTAGCGCACCCGAAAAACGCTGGCAAGGCAGCGCCGCCGCCGAAAAAATTGGGGAATTGTTGCCCTTGGGAGGAATATTTGTCACCGCCTACCGACTTTTGCCTGGATTAAAGTGGACAGGCGATCGCCTTTACGAGCAAATCCGCGATAATCGTTATAGTTGGTTTGGCAAACGGGACACTACCTACAATTCAAGCTACACCGTTGATTGCGGCTGTAGTCCTAGGGAAAACTTAAGTATTAAATAACTCAATAATCTGCCGACAAAAATGTTTTAATTGTTCTCCAGCTTCAGGTTTTGGCGCTGTTTCTCCCTCACAACGCCAATCTTCCACCGTAGAGAGTCGCCATTGTTTGCCTCGATGATCGAACCCCGCCGCTTCTACCCCAATACAAGAAACTTTCCCACTGATTGGATCGGGGTAAAAACGAATTTGAATTAAAATACTGCGACTTTGAAACAACTTACTTCTACCAGGGAAGTGCAAGCCAATATCAATCGAATCTGGATCGATTAATTCCCTAGTTTCTGGATCGTTCTGCCAAGGCTTGAGATCCGGCTTAATTTCAGGAAACTCACTTTTAAACAAATTGACAACTGTGGCAATTTTACTTGTAAGTTCTAGGTTTGTTGCCGCCTCTGCTGCATTCACAAGAAAAACGCTCCTACCTTTGTGTAGCATTGTGTTTCAGCTTATCAAACTTTAGGAAAATTGGGCGCAACGGCAGTAAGCATTAATAAGTAAATAAATGGCTAAACTTTTAAAACCCAGAGCGATCGCGCTTTTGTTTGGCGCTTAAGCTCAGTAGCGATCTAAAATGACACTGTTCGTATAACAGATAGAAATTTAGGTTATGGTGCGTTCTCGGTCGATTCTGTCCTTGATTCTGGCTATTGTGGCGGTATTTCTTATTAGTTGTGGTAGCCCTACGGTGGCTAAAGCCCCGCTAACATATACTCCAGTTCAAATCGAGCAAATTCAGGAATATGCTCCTACTCTACTGGCTTTGCGCGATCGCATGAGTGAAGTTCCCGTACTAATTCAAAGACGCGATTGGATTGGAGTTAGAAATTTTATTCACGGTCCCCTGGGGGAACTACGGCTAAAAATGACTTATATCACGCGCAACTTGCTACCTACAGAGCAAAAAGCAGCGCGGCAAATTACGCGAGAATTGTTTGATGACTTAGTAAAAGTCGAGCAATCAATTGAGGAAAACAGCACCCAAGGCGCAGTCCGCAATTATCAAACGGCCCTAGCAGATATCAATAAATTTGTAGATTTGATTCCTACTCAAGCCATACCTCCCCAGGTAGAAGATTAGGACAAAGTAGAGACGTTTCACCCAAACGTCTCTATCGCCAAAAATCATGAGTCACATAGTAATTATCGGTTGCGGTGTAATCGGGGCAACGATCGCCTACGAACTAAGTTTAATTCCCGGATTAAAAATTACCGTCTTAGACAAACAGCTTCCCGCCCAAGGCTCTACCGCCGCCGCTTTGGGCGTATTAATGGGCATCATTAGCCACAAAATCAAAGGCAAAGCGTGGCAAATGCGATCACACAGCATCGAGCGTTATAAAACTTTAATTCCTGAACTAGAGGCGACTTGCGGGCGCACAATTCCCCATAATCAGCAAGGAATTTTAAAGCTTTGCCAAAAAGGAGAAGATTTAGCAAAATGGGAAAACTTAGCTAAAATTCGCTCTCAACAGGGATGGAAGTTAGAAGTTTGGGATAGGGCTAAACTCCAAGCAAATTGCCCCCAAATAGATTGTCAAAATATTCCCGCCGCCGTTTATTCTCCTCAAGACATTCAAGTAGATCCTGTTGTTTTAACTTTAGCTTTGGTAGAAGCCGCCAAAAATCGAGGCGTTAATTTTCATTTTGATATTACAGCTTTGCAATACGAGTTAACGAATACTGTTAAATCAGTACAAACAGATTCATTGCAGCTAAAAGTAGATTGGTTAGTAGTAGCTGCCGGATTAGGTTCTCTGCAAGCAATGCCTGTTAGCGATCGCATTTTAAACGCGCCTAAACTCGATCTTAGACCTGTATTAGGTCAAGCTCTCCAAGTTTCTTTGCCAAATTTAGGCAACCCAGATTTTCAACCCGTAATTACTGGTAATGACGTGCATATAGTGCCGTGTTTAACAAAAATTCCCGTAACAGATTACTGGATAGGCGCAACGGTAGAGTTTCCCTTAGAATCAGGAATTGTTGCACTAAAAGCCGAAAAACTAGAGGAAGTTAGACATAACGCGATCGCCTTTTGTCCGGCGTTAGCTACTTCTAATATTATCAAAACTTGGTCGGGGTTGCGTCCGCGTCCCGAAAACCGTCCCGCACCAATAATTGAGCCTCTAGAGGGCTTTAGCAACGTCCTCCTCGCCACCGGACATTATCGCAATGGTGTTTTATTAGCACCAGCTACAGCCCAAAGGATTATTAAATTATTAGACGGTTTCTTGGTATCGTAACGAGATAAATAACTTCAGCTTGATAGCGCGATCGTGATAGAGAATAAAATTAAAGTTGGCGGACTTGATTGGTTTTACCGCGAATCCACCCCTAGAAGCGAAACAGACTTAGTACCTGTGGTTTTATTGCATGGCTTGCCATCTCAAAGCTACAGTTGGCGGCAAATTATGCCAGCATTAGCAAATCAAGGCACGCGATCTGTCGCTCCAGATTGGATTGGTTTTGGCTTTTCTGCTAAACCCGATAAAAGAGAATTTAACTATACTCCCGATGCTTTTGTTAATGCCTTAGCCGAATTTCTCCAAGCTCTAAAACTCGAACGCTTTTCCTTAGTAGTTCAAGGCTTTTTAGGTTCTGTGGGCTTGCAGTATGCTTTACGCCATGCCGGGCAAATTGAAAGTATCGCCATTTTAAATACACCCCTCGACTCTAACGCCAAGCTACCCTGGCAAATGCAACAATGGGGGTTGCCTCTTGCGGGCGATATGTTGACTCAAGACCCTTTGCTGGTAGATCGGTCTTTAGAAGCTGGTAGTCGCTACCGAATAAGCGATCGCGATTTGGACACCTACCGTCAACCCTTTCTTAAAAGTTCCACCGCCGGACGCAGTTTGATGTACGCAATCCGCAATATGCAAATGCCCTCAGCCATGGCAGAAATTGAAGCAGGATTTAAACAATGGCAGTACCCCACTGCAATTATTTGGGGGATGACCGATCCTTGGCTACCTCCCACAATGGCACAAAATTTCGCCTCAGCTATCAAGCACGCAGAATTTATTAAGCTAGAAGATGCTGGACACTATCCTCAAGAGCATTACTACGATTTAGTTTTAGAAAGCCTTTTGCCTTTTGTTCGCCGCGTTAATTGAGTGCGGAATATTCAATAATCAATTGGATAATGGCAAAGCTTAAATAAGTTTTTTGTCTGCCTAGCCTTACTTAAAATTCCTCCATAAACCAAAATTTTCGCCTGGAAACTAATGCCCAGGCGAAATAACAAGCGATTTTTACAAAGTAACATCCAAGGCAATTTCTTCAACTAGCAAGCTTGCTACCTAGATGGGCTAACTGGGCTATTACTTTAGCTACACTTTGTTCCAAACTTTCCTTGTCGGTTCTACATTCTACTTCAGGATTAATTGGTGGCTCGTAAGGATCGTCTATACCAGTAAAGTTTTTAATTACTCCTGCACGGGCTTTTTTATATAACCCTTTAACATCTCTTTGTTCGCATACTTCCAAGGGTGCATTAACATATACTTCTATAAAGTTGCCGATGCGCTGACGTACTTCATTGCGAATTTCTTGGTAAGGTGATATGGCTGAAACCAAAACAATTACTTGATTTCGAGTTAATAAATTGGCAACAAAACCAATACGCCGGATATTTTCGTCGCGATCTTCTCTACTAAAACCTAACCCTTTAGTTAAGTTTTGGCGTACTATGTCTCCATCTAAGATTTCAACTTTACAGCCCTTTAAGCGTAGTTCTTTTTCTACTGCTTGACTAATGGTGGTTTTACCTGCGCCGCTTAAGCCCGTAAACCACAACGTCATACCAATTTGTCGCCAATCCATCAAAAAACTCTTACTAATTTACTTATTGAACATTCCAATTATCCACCAGATAATTATCCTTTAGGACAGTTGACAAAATAAATTAGTAGTCAACCGTAAATTTACTTAAGTAATTTTTTTGTGAAGATGGGAACTAATTGTCTAGGTAGAGCATCCAATTTCAAGTAAATAACTTCTGTAATTAACCATGAAACCCTACTTAAAAACAAAAGCACTCTTAGTTTCTTTGGCTTTTTGTGGTGCAATGCAATTAATGGCAACAGCCGAAGCTCGTGAAGTTTCTATCAGTAAAAGCGAAAGCCTAGTAACAAGTACAACAACTTTGTTGGCGCAAACCCGCTTAAATCGCTTAAGCGAATCTGAGACTAAAGATTTGTTAAATCGCTTAGAAAGAAATACCCGCGATTTTCAAAGAAGTGTCGATCGCGCTCTAGATGACGGTCGTTTAGATGACTCTAAACAGGAAGATACCATAAATAACTCCATTAGAGAGTTTAAAGATGCTACCAAGCGAATTCGCGATCGCTATTCTCGTGAAAAAACCTTTTCCTCTAGTGAAGTTCAAGATGTCCTCAACCGTGCCGCTAGAATAAATAGTGTGATAGGCAGAGGGCGTTTAAATAACGACTCTATTGAGCAAGATTGGCAAGATGTGCGCGCCGATCTCGATATTTTAGCTCGTAGCTCTTATGGCAGAGGTTCAAACTACTATCGCCGTTAGTAGTAATTGATACTTGAATGTAGGTAAACTCTAGACTCTAGTTTACCTACATTGCATTTAGAGCAAAAAACTACTTAATTCAATGTTTGTCAACCTAAATTACTTTTTTATAAGCTTCGGATAATTTGGTAGCATAGTTATCAAGACTAAACAATTTTGCTCTTTCTTTTCCCGCTATTGAAAGTTGTGCTTGCAAGGAAGGATTATTAATTAAACTTTCTATTTTATCTCTAATATTAATTACATCGTAAGGATCTACATACAAAGCCGCATCTCCGCATATTTCTGGTAACGAAGAAGCGTTAGATACAATAGCTGGACAGCCTAAAGCCATCGCTTCTAAAGGAGGTAAGCCGAAGCCTTCATAAAGGGAAGGAAAAACAAAACAGCAAGCACCTTGATATAAGTAAGTTAGATCGTTTCTTGACACATATTCAAGAAATTTAATCTTCTTAACAAAATATTTACTAAAAACTTGTTGAAGTTTGCCAATTTCATCCTCCCACAACCAGCCTTTTTTACCCACAATAACTAAAGGCATCGAAGTATCTAGTTTTATATAAGCTTCTATTAATCTACCTAAATTTTTTTTTGGTTCTATGGCTCCTACAAAAAGAATATATTCTTTTGGGCGCAATCGATACTGTCTTAATAATATTGAAAGCTCATTTTCATCAAAGGTAAGTTGCCCTTGGTTAACGGGTTGATAGGTTACGAAAATTTTATCAGGTGAAACTTTAAAAACATCTACTATATCTTTTTTTGTATGTTCTGAAACTGTTAAAACAAGATTTGATTTCTCGATAGCATTTTTTACAATTCTAAAAAAGAAATCTTTATTATCTAAAGTTGTATAAGGTAGCTTCAACGGAATCAAATCGTGAATGGTAGTTATTTTTTTTGCTTTATTGACTTCAAGAGGAATTGGGTAAGTTGAGTGCCATATATCTATTTTTTTATCACATCTAATTTTATTACTTATTCTAAAGTTTTTGTACAAAAAGTTAGTAATATCGTAACAATTAGCAGAACTAAAGATATTTTCACGAGCTACTAAATCAAAGACTAAATCTGCTTCTTGCTTGATTATAAAGTTACTATTTTTTAAGCTTTTTACTTTTGGATAAAATTGAATAAGTCTAGAAAGTAAACTTTTAATTTGGCTAAGTTTTGTAGTTTTTGTAAACTGCCTATCAAAAAATAATACTTCATTCAAAATCGATTTAGGATTTACACTAGGACGGCTGGATAATAAATTAACATTTGCTTCAAGCAGATTCAAAGCTTTAATTAAACTTACACTATAAGTTTTTATGCCTGTACCTTGAATGAGTTCTAAATTGTAGCAATCTATTAATACATTAATTCCGTTTAGATTCATTAGCTCTTTTCTGTGACGTAATTTAATGTATTATATAGTAAGAATTTTTGGTTTATAGTACAAAGAAATCAAATATTAATCTAAATTATTTGCAATGAGAGCGCAACTTTCTCGATTTGAACTTGACCTATTGTCTAATCAAACAATATTAAGGTAACAACCAACTGCTTCGCGAGACTCGCCAATAAATTTCAACTGCCCTTTATCTAACCACATTACTTTGCTGCAAGACTTTTCAATAAATTCTAGATCGTGAGATACTACTAATATAGTTGCATTGGCACTCCAAAACTTATTAATACGCTGCTGGCACTTATTTTTAAAGCTTTCATCCCCAACAGAGAGAACTTCATCTAAAATCAAAATATCTGGCTGTACATCAGTAGCGATCGCAAACCCCAGACGCGCTACCATACCAGAAGACAAAGCTTTTACTGGCATAAAAGCACAACTTTGCAACTCCGCAAACTCTAAAATTGATAATGTTCTTTTCCGCATCTCTGCTCTAGAAAATCCTAGCAATACTCCATATAAAAGAATATTATCTTCTACAGAAATTTCCGGATCGAACCCTGCTCCTAATTCAATTAGAGGAGCAATATGTCCGCGTACTCGAACTTTGCCACTTGTTGGTTGCAAAATACCACAAATGACTTTAAGTAATGTAGATTTCCCTGCTCCATTGGCTCCTATTATGCCAATTTTCTCGCCAGGAGCTACTACCAAATCAATTTTATTTAGTACCAAATTCTTCGCTGGCTGACGATATTTGCCCTGCAAAATAGATAAAACTGTCTTTTTCAGGTCATAGGAAAATTCTTCTTGCGTTCGTCGCCAAAGCGAAACTTGCTCTAGACGAATTACTTCCATTTATAGTAAATCCATAAATTTATGTCGCCACAAGTGAAACACAGTCCATCCGAAGGTCATAACCACAATACTGGTGAGCAAGCTACCCCAAATTAAATTTAAATCTGGCGGTGTCTGTTCTAAAGTAATTTGACGCAGACTCTCAATAATTGGGGATAAAGGATTAAGAGATAAAAAAGGTTTTATCTGCTTCGGAACAATATCTGCCGGATAAAATACCGGGCTACTTAATAATAACATAAAGACAACTAATTCATAAAAATATGGTAAATCTCTAAAAAATACATATAGCGCACTTACCAAAAATCCAATGCCAGTACAAACTAAAACCAAAGCAGTACATGGGACTAAAAGTGCTAGTAAATTTACTATACTACTGGATTTTATTAAAGTAATTATTGCTAGTAGAGGTAAAACTCCTACCACAAATTGAAATACATTAGCCGCAATCAGCGATACCGGAAAAATACTTATTGGCAACTGAATCTTATTTAAAATAGCTCCATTACCTACTATGCTTGTTAAAGCTTGAGATGTAGAAGCTGAAAAAAAATTCATTACTACTAACCCAGTAAATGCTGCTAGTATATAATTTGCAACAGAGTTATGATAATAGGAAGCAAAAGCCGCACCAAAAATTGCTGTATATAACCCAGTCATAATTAATGGGTTTAACAAAGACCAATAAACCCCTAACAAAGAACCTCTATAACGTACTTTTAGATTCCGCGAGACTAAAACGTTCAATAGTTCCCAATAGCGCCATATTTTTTGCTGTTGCGAGTTTGCTGGTTGGTGAAAACGCTTTTTATAATATATAAGAGATTTACTAACAAGTTTGTGCAACAATTTTTGCTTACCCACTGACTATTTACCTACTTTTTGGCAATAAATTCTATATTGCATAAGTCTTATTATAAAAAAATAGCTAAAAACTAACTACAAATCATCATGGCGATTCTACCATAAATTGTTTTAAGCTCTAAATATTCGCCCAATGAAATTTAGTGAAGATCGAGGCTAAAACCGTTGCAATTACTGGTGCGTACAGTATGGTACGATTTTATGACACGGTTAAACTAATATATTTATAAGCGCGATCGCCTCTGGGGGAAAGCTCTGTACCCGAAAATGCTAAGTTTGATCCAATTTTTAGTAGCTTCAGGAACAAACCTAAGTTCTAGACCAATTGGTGTAAACTATTTTGAGGCTTTGATGGCGCGAGCGCCTAGTTTTAAGGAGGTTTGTCAGTATATCTGCGCGATCGCACGGTAGCAAGCTTTAGTTATGCTCACTCTCTGTGAGTCTATAGCCAAAACACGAAAAACGTTAAGGAGTAACACAGTTTTTGGTTGCACTTGCTAATTAGAAGTTATAACTTTATTGATGGGTATTTTACTAATTAATTGTTATTAAATTTAGCCTTGGATAGATTCCCATACTCATAACTTTTAGACAATGTAAAATAACCACTAAAAATAATTTAAGAATTACGTATCTATTTTTACTTAACTTTATTATTAAACAATTAATACAAGCTAAATAGACTGAGATACGACCCTTAGCTTTGAGAGTCTAGTTTTGTTATTAAATAATGAAAAAAATTTTAGTTACTGGCGCAGCAGGTTTTATTGGTTTCCATTTGAGCAAATATTTACTTAGCCAAAACGTACAAGTGTTTGGTCTTGACGATCTTAATGATTACTACGATGTAAATTTGAAGCTAGACAGATTAGCTCAATTAAAAAACCAGCCAAACTTTTCTTTTTACAAAATAAACCTAGCTAATGGCGAAGCTACAGCTAAATTATTTGCTCAAACACACTTTGATGTAGTTGTTAACTTAGCCGCCCAAGCGGGAGTACGTTATTCATTAAAAAATCCTCATGCTTATATCAATAGTAATTTAATCGGTTTTACTAATATTTTAGAAGGTTGTCGTTACTCAGAAGTGGAACATTTGGTATTTGCTTCTTCTAGCTCGGTTTATGGTGCTAATACAAAAATGCCTTTTTCAACTCAAGACAACGTAGACCATCCTATTAGCTTGTATGCTGCTACTAAAAAAGCTAATGAATTACTAGCACATACCTACAGCCATTTATATAAGCTACCAACTACAGGATTGCGTTTTTTTACAGTTTATGGGCCGTGGGGAAGACCAGATATGGCACTTTTTATGTTTACTAAAGCTATTTTGGCAGGACAGCCAATAAATGTATTTAATCAAGGAAAAATGCAGCGAGACTTTACTTATATTGATGACATTATCGAGGGTGTTGTCAAAGCGATAGATAAAATTCCTCAGCCAGACCCTACATGGTCGGGAGACACGCCAGACCCCAGCACTAGCAACGCTCCTTACAAAATATACAATATTGGCAACAGTCAACCTGTAGAGTTGATGCACTTTATTAAAGTATTAGAAAAATGTATAGGTAAAGAAGCAAAAAAAAATATGCTGTCAATGCAACCAGGGGATCTTCCGGCAACTTATGCAGATATAGATGATTTGTATAATGCTGTAGGATTTAAGCCTGTTACTTCTATTGAGAGTGGAATTGAACGTTTTGTGGCTTGGTATAAAGACTATTACAAAGTGTGATAGTCTTTATAAAAGTTTGTAGGGTTGGGTTTTAGCCGTAAAGCGATCGCTAACACCTAGAGATAAATTAGTAATAGTAAATGTAAACTTAAGTTCCCACCCAAAAGCCAAACAATTAACCAAATCATTACTTAGTCTGTCATTGATGGATTCCAGATAGCCAAAACGCTTTTCTCTGACTGTTTTTGCAACTACTTAAACTATCTTTGCTTAAATCTTACACTTCTTGACGGGAGCTAAATCAAATCCATACTCTTTCTAGGTGACAGATTCCGCTAAACTGAGTCATGGTTTATTACATTATTTTAAGTTGGCATGGAAATAGGACAACAGGTAAAAGTTTGCCGTCTTCGAGATCGAGTACCAGCGACCGTTGTGAAACGGCTAGGGGCAGTAGGAACTGTTAGAGGCTTCAAAGTTCTAGATGGTATGAACTTAGGCATAGTAGTTCAGTTTGAAGACGATTTTGCTACCTGGTTTTTTGAAGACGAACTAAGAGCAGTTTAAAAGTTACTTGGGTTTGGGGATATCTCTTAATAGGTAGCCCCAACCATCCATTGAAGAATTACTCTTTTAAATAGACTTAACCTTTGAAAAATCACAATGTCACTGATATTAACCTTTTTGGGCAAAGGCGGCAGTGGTCGCACAACCATAGCGATCGCTGCTGCTAAGAAATTAGCAAGCCAAGGCAAGCGCGTACTTTTGGCGGTACAAGATACGGGGGTAGCCCTAGACTTGCTGCTAGAAACCTCGGTAACGAACGAAGTGCAGCAAATTGCTCCCAACCTCGACGCGGTACAATTCAAAACTTCGACGCTATTAGAACGCAACTGGGAAGAAGTAAAAAAGCTAGAAGCCCAATACTTACGGACACCAGTAATTAAAGATGTTTACGGGCAAGAATTGGTAGTATTGCCCGGAATGGACAGAGCTTTAGAACTCAATGCGCTGCGGGAGTACGATGCAAGTGGAAAGTACGATGCGATCGTTTATGATGGCAGTGGCGATGCCTCTACACTACGAATGTTGGGAATGCCGGAAAGTCTTAGCTGGTACAGCCGTCGCTTTGGTAAGTTGATTACCGAATCAGACTTAGTTAAAACGGTTTCGCCTTTTCTTCAGCCTTTAATTGCAACAGTGTTTAATGTCGGGTGGACGGGGGATAATTTCGCAGCGCCCACTAGCCAAGCCACAAATATTTTAGAACAAGGGAAAGCTGCTTTAGCTGACCCCAAACGTCTGATGGCTTATTTAGTGACGACAGAAAATCAGCTAGCGATCGCCACGGCTACTTATTTATGGGGTAGCGCCCAGCAAGTAGGGTTAACCGTTGGGGGCGTATTGTTCAATCAAGCTGCTAATACACCTACAACTGATGAATTTGCTCCTTTAACTATGAGTGCTATTCCTAGCAGCCCTATAGGTAGTTGGCAACCATTAATTGATGCCTTGCCTGATTTTACGCAAGTACCGCAAGTTCCGAAACCTATTGAGTTTGATGTCGCTACTCGTCAAGTGCGGCTATTTCTGCCGGGGTTTGACAAAAAGCAGGTAAAGCTGACTCAATCTGGGCCAGAAGTGACAATTGAGGCTGGTGACGGACGGCGTAATATATTTTTACCGCCGGGATTAAGTGGTAGAACGGTTACTGGAGCCAAGTTTCAGCAGGGCTATTTGATAATTACGTTTTAATTATAGTGATGTTGGGGCAGTACAGAATCTGCCCGCAATCAATGTTAAAAAAATGAATTAGGCGATCACGTTTTAAAGATTGTCCTGTCGTGAAAAAATTTAATAGCTTTAATTATTTATGCCTTTACCTCGTGCTTGGCTAGTTTTGCCAATTTTATGCTTAATATTTTGGTACGGTAGCAATGTCGCCACCGATCGCATATTGAGCCGTCCCTATGGAACTGTAGCGCAGCTAGAGGCAGACACTCAATTAGAAGTAAAGCTATCGGTTACTATTGTTGTTATTAAGGCAGAAATTGACAAAGAACTTGGTTTTACCACTGTTGAAGTTAAAAATACCAATCCTGTACTAACAAGCTTAGTGTTTCAGTTTCCAGTAACAGAATTTACTCAACTAGAATCAGCGATTTCTCAAGAATTGGGCTTATCTATTGCAGAAGTGCGAAAGCTAGTTCGCTATCGGGTTATAAATGATTGAGGATTAACAGTTTATAGATGATGTTTTGCAAAACCGTGACAAAATTAATAATAAAGTTCAAGAAATAGTTGATGAAATTACTGAGTCTTGGGGTGTAGTAATTGAAAGAGTAGAAATGAAAGATGTGGAGATTCCCCTAGCAATGGCAAAAGAAGCCGAAGCAATTAGAGAAAAACGCGCGCGGATCATCAAAGCCGATGCGGAAAAAGAAGCCTCAATGCAGTTAGCAGCCGCCGCTCAAAATATCGATCAAAACCCGATTGCGCTAGAACTGCGCCGATGGCAAATGTTAACAGAAATTGGCGCTGAAAATAACACAACCACCATAATTATGATCCCGTCAGATTTTATGAATTTGGCAAAAACTCTAACTAATACAATTCAAAATAACTATACAATTGAACTGCCTAAAAACTAAAACTTCTGGGCTATTTCTGGGGTGCGTCCTTTTAAACCCGTCATTAATTTCAAGGCAAATATTTTAATCGGCGGTACTCGGCGCAACATTAGTAAACCAATGCGGCGAATTATCACTACAGGTAAAAAGTTATTAGAAAATACCCTGTCTAATAAGTCTGTAAACCCCAAAATTGTCAAATTCTCTTGTTTGCGCCAACTTTCGTAACGTTTGAGAATTGCCAAGTCTCCAATATCTTCACCTTTTTCATGGGCTTGCTGCAATACCTGCGCTAAAGCCGCCGCATCGCGGATACCCATATTTAAACCTTGTCCGCCTACGGGATGACAACAATGTGCAGCATCGCCAACTAAAGCAAGTCTAGGCAAAACATAGCGATCGCTCTGCATCAACTGTACCGGAAAAACAAAGCGATCGCCAACTAATTCCAGTTTGCCCATTTGCGCGCCATAACGCTTAGTAAGTTCTGCTAAAAAGTCATCGTCCTTCAAAGCGACTAATGCTTTAGCTTCTTCATGGGGTGCAGTCCACACAATGCGACAACGATTTTCTGGTAGAGGTAAAACTGCAAAAGGGCCGCTACTCCAAAACTTTTCGTAAGCTGTATTGTTATGTCCTTTTTCAGGCTTGACAAAAGCAACAATACATGACTGCCAATATTGCCAACCGCGCGTGTTGATTCCCGCCTTTTGACGAGTTTGAGACTTTGCACCATCGGCGGCGACAATTAAACGGGTACGGATAGTTTTTATTTCGTCACCTATCTGCAAGCTAATTTTTACTCCAGAGGGCTGATAGCGCGTCTCTAGCACCTGTGCGGGACACAAGTAGGAAATATCAGTGCATTCCCTTACAAAGTCTTGTAGAGGCTTCAATAGCGCCTGATGTTCGGCGACATATCCTAAAACTTCTGTACCCAAATCTTTAGTTTCAAAGTTGACAGAATGGGAATAATCAGCATCTGAAAGCTTGACGTGGGAAAAATGAGCAATTTGGGGTAATATTTCATCCCATATGCCAATTCCCGCAAATATGCGCCCTGAGAGGAGATGAACGGCGTAAGCCTGACCTTTGGCGGCGGCTGTCGATTGGGGTTTTGCTTCAATTACAACTACTTTTAGCCCAGAATTATGTAATGCACTAGCTAAAGTTAAGCCGATAATTCCGCCCCCGGCGATCGCTAAATCGTAATCGTAGGTTAAAGACGGACTTGAAATGGTTGGAGAATCAAACTGTACCATTAGACTGTTACATTTCTTCACTTTTACTATAACAGCTATTTGCTACCTGTAAAAGTTACACCTTGAATAAAATAGCGGTTAAAAAACGTATAAATAGCCAATGCAGGTAATGTAAACATCATCGAAGCTGCCATTATGTAGTTCCAGTAACTTATATATTGACCTTTGAATATATTTAGACCCAAAGGCAGAGTAAACATCGTTGAATCGGACAAAATCATTAACGGCGATAAAAAGTTATTCCACGCACCCATAAAGACAAATATTGCTTGCGCTGCCAAAGCAGGTTTTGCCAAAGGTAAAACAATTTGAAAAAACGTTTCTAAGTGTCCCAATCCATCTAAAGCCGCCGCTTCTTCCAAGTCTTTTGGAAAGTTTATAAAAAACTGCCTCATCATAAATATAAAAGTTGCATTAATAATATTTGGAACAATTAAACCTTGGTAAGAATTCAACCATCCTAAGTTTTTTAAGATTAAGAAGGTAGGAATTAAAGTAATTTGTCCGGGAATCATTAAAACTGCCAAAATTAGGAAAAACCAAAACTTATTTCCTGGAAAATGCAACCTTGCTAAAGCGTAGCCAGCCATTGAATTAAACAGCAAATTAAAAATAGTTACATTTACCGCAACTACTACAATATTAAATAACCAACGTCCAAACAATGGCTCTTGAGTAAATATTTTTTGATAGTTTGCTAAAGTAAACTGCTGCGGAATAAAACTATTTCCACCGCCAACAATTTCCGCTAAGGGTTTAAAAGAAGCAGAAAGCGCCCACGCAAACGGAATAATAGTAATAATTGCATACAAAACTAAAGTTGAATATAAAACTAACTTTACTGTTTTAAAAACCTGCATATTTAATCAATATTTTCTTCTTTAAAGAGATAGCGTTGTATTAAAGTTACAGACATAATAACTAAAGCTAATAGCAAAGCTAAAGCCGCAGCATAACCCATTTGTAGGTTTTTAAAAGCATACTGATAAATTAGTAAAACTACCGTTAAAGTTGAATTATTAGGGCCACCAGAACCGCGCGAGAATATGTAAGACTGATCGAATAATTGAAAAGTTCCAATGACACCCATTACAATTATAAAAAAAGTAATTGGCTTTAAAAATGGTAAAGTAATGCAAACAAACTTATCTAACCAACTAGCACCGTCAATTGTCGCTGCTTCATATAAGTTTTCGGGTATTTCTTGCATTGCTGCTAAATAAATAACCATAAATAAAGGCGCAGTTGACCAAATATTCATTAGCATAATTGCTTTTAAAGCAACCTTTGGATCTCCTAGTGCAGCGTGGCTAAAGTAATCCGTCAGTTTAAAATGGGAGAGTAGCTCTCAAGTGTAGAAGTTGCCAACTCCGAAACCTCAAGCCATTTTTCTGTCTGAGCGTCAACAGAGTGTTCTAGAAA
>JAESGR010000189.1_pt1 | contig 87163 bp, 80 predicted proteins | sample 9269771 | NCBI WGS metagenome assembly JAESGR01 (sample SAMN15739572, study PRJNA653492) | algae metagenome | isolation source: Chroococcus sp. CMT-3BRIN-NPC107 and co-occurring heterotrophs from well... | place: USA: Clark Mountains Wilderness, California | collected 2010-04-18 | reverse complement strand
GGGCGGCTTCACCTCGCGGCAACCCGGCGTCGATGGCGGCCACGAGACGTTCACGGAAGTCCGCCGACGGGCGGGGGCTCATACCCCATCATCGCACCCAGACACTTCTTCTGCACGCCGCTTTAGCCGCACAGACTCAACGTGCGCTACGGCTGCTCGATCTCCATCATGGCGCGCACCTGCTCCTCGTTCAGATCGAGGTCGTGCGCCTCCCGCGCGTGTTTCTGCACCTGGGCGATCAACTGCTGCTCATCCGCGTCGCGCAGATCAAGACCACAGGAACACTGGACCACCTTCGTCATCAGCATCTCCTGGCTGGTTCATCGCCGTAGCGCCGTGGCGACCTACGAGGCATTTTGCCGATTCCTTCGGCGCCCCAAGTATCATGACGTGGTATTGCAGCGGTCTTGCAGAAGGGTTGCAATGCTGCATTCCCCACAATCTGGTGGTGCTCAATCTCTCCCGCGCATCTATATCTGCGGGCGGCTCGCCATCGAAGCAGGAACGCGGCTCGTGCCGGAGGATGCCCTTCCGGGCCGGCAGGGGCGTTTGCTCTGGGCGTACCTGGTGCTGCGCCGCCGTGGCCCGGTCGCCCGTGACGATCTGGCAGGTGCCCTGTGGAGCGACGAGATTCCCGATGCCTGGGACACGACGCTCAGTGCACTCGTCAGCCGGCTCAGGCGCGCGCTGGCCGTGCTCGAGGCAGAGACCGGGGGGATCACGATCCGGGGGGAGCACGGGCGGTACGCGCTACGAGTGCCGCCAAGGACCTTCGTGGATTGGGAGCGCGCTCGCGAGGCCATTCACGAAGCAGATAGCCAGATGCTCCGGGGAAATCCTGATGCGGCACTGGCCGAAGCACGCGTCGCCATGGAGATCGCAGCCAGGGGATTTCTCCCGGGCGAGACCAATCTCTGGGTCATCGGGCAACGCGAAGCGCTGCGGGAGATCCAACTACGAGCATGCGAGCGGACAGTGGAAGCTGAACTGGCTCGTCAACGGCCAGCCGTCGCCGAGACGGAAGCACGTCTGCTGGTCGCACTCGATCCACTCAGGGAAGCCAGCTACCGCTGGCTTATGCGAGCGCTCGTGGCCGGAGGGAACCCGGCACGGGCAGCCCAGGTTTACGCGGCCTGCTGCCGTGAACTCCAGATCCGCGCCGGGATGAGTCCCTCGGCAGAGACGGAACGCCTGTACCGGGAACTGGTTGGCCGGACGTGATCCAGTTGCCCCAGAACTTGCCTTAGAACGCATCCATCGCGGCCGAACATTGCCGCTGTACAGTCAGAAAGCAACAAGAAGACCCTCGCCCTGAGTCAGAGCGAGGGTCTTCGCTGATCGCTTAGGTGCTACGCCCGGTTCTTGCGCTCCAGGTCGTCGCCAATGTCCTCGACCTTGTCCTTGAGGTCGCCAAGGAAGTTTTGTGCCTTGCCCTTGGCCTCGTCCAGCATGCCTTCGCTCTTCATCCGGTCATCACCGGTGAGGTCACCCACACCCTGCTTGACGCCGCCCTTCGTCTCCTCAAGGGTGCCGCGGATCTTGTCGCCTGTTCCATCGCTCATCTGAGATCTCCTTCTGTCGCGAAAGGGCAAATCGCCCTGGGGACGCTGTAGCATACGCACACATCGTGCCACCACGCCGTCACCCAGCAGCACCTGGTCCATCGTGCGGGAGCCGGCATGCTGTTCACCCCAGGCTACATCTTCTCCATTCTGCTGGCGATCTGGTTGCTGTCCCTCATCGGCTGCATCGTGCTCGGCATCTTCTGCTACCGCCTTGTCGCGGATCGCAGGCATCTCCGGGCACGCCTGGAACAGGTCACCAGGCTTACGTCTGGATCCCGATCCAGGGACGTTGATGGAGACAACGATCCCTCGGCCGCCGCGCCCCTGTCGCTACCGCCAGACCCAGATCGTGAGACTGGTGCACCATAACTCGCAAACCGGTCCCGCCCGTAAGCGAGTAACTGCTGCTGACAGGTGATCCTGCCCCAGGTGCCTGTGAAGCGCTCAATGGCGGGTCGCACGCTTCCGGGGAGCGGCGAGTACGCTGAACCAGGGCATGGTTTGCGCCGGGCCACCCTGCCCAATACCTGGCCCTGCTCTGTCCTGAATCGCTTGCCTGGGAGAACTCCATCCTGATTCTTGCCAGAGCCCTGAAGCGACACGGTTCCGGTGTCACCCCTCGAAAACCGGTACGCGATGCCGACAGGTGATTCCCGTCAGCCGCAATTGCTCTTTGTCAGCCAGGTCACGCCCGCGCAGACAGGGATCGGGACTGCCATGCGCGCCGGGGCCATCCTGGAGGCGCTGACGGTGCACTACCGGGTGACCCTGTTGCTGGCGCCCCACGCCGGTGAGCCTGTGCAGCCGCTTAGCCCGGAACTTGCTGCCCCGCTGGAGCGCATCGTCTGGCCACGGAGTGGCGCGCCGCTGTCGTCAGCCGAGCGATTCGACGTCGTCCACGTCAGTAGGCTGGAATCAGAGCCAGCCGCCGCTCCCTGGCTCGCCATCTCCGGCTTGCGCCAACTTGACCTTGGTCCGCTTCCCTCGCGCCGGGCGCACCGGTTGGCCCGTCTGGCCCGCACCCAGGGCCACCTGGAGGAAGCGAAGCGCTGGCTGGAGGTAGAGATCCAGGCCCGTCAGGCTGAGGATGATGCCCTGGCCGGGTACTCCCACGTCTTTGCTGCCTGGGCCGGGGATCAGGAAACGCTCCGGGAGCGCGCGCCAGCGCAGACCAGCATCGTGCTCTTGCCGGCCACCCTGCCTGCACCGGATGTCACGCTCTTCCCTCCACCAACGCGCGGGGACTACACCCTGCTCTTCTCGGGAGACCTCAGCGCGGAGGAGAACGCCGATGCCCTGCAGCACTTCTGCAGCACTGTCCTGCCACGAATCCAGGCGGGCGCCCATCGCCCCGTGCGTCTGCGCATCATTGGTGAGGGAGCCTCACCAGCCCTGCAACGCCTGGCCGGGCAGGCTGGCGTGGAACTGATTGGCCCGGTGCAGGACGTCGAGCCCTGGTATCGCGATGCCCACCTGGCCATCGCCCCGCTGCGGGCGGGCGCGGGGCCCTACCTCCAGTCGCTCGAGGCCCTGGCGATGGGCCGGCCCCTCATTTCCACCACGATTGGTGCGGAAGGCCTGGGGCTGGAGCATGGCGTGAACGCCATGCTGGCCGACGACCCATCCCCCATCGCGACAGCCACCTTGCGTTTGCTGCATAGCCCGGCCCTGGCGCAACAGGTAGCGGATGCTGGCCACCGTCTCTTCCTGGAACAGCACACGCGCCCGGTTCTGGAGCGCATCCTCGCTACACAAAACTGAGCGATTCGCACAATTTCCCGCATCCGGTCAAGCAAAAAGGTACGGTACACTTCATCGAAAGGCTGGTCGCCAGGCCACCCCGTTTTGGTGTGTCCCCGGACACAAGTATTGCTATCCAGGATGCGACCACGGGCGCAACCCGCCGGAGGCGCGAGAGGCGAGGGCATGTCAACGACGAAGGGCCAGAGCCGGAGAAGAAAGGCGTCGTCCAGTGACGACGGGCCCGTAGCAGTTGCATCGAGCAACGGAACTGCCCCTGAGCTGGGCACTGAGGTCTACCTGGACCTCTACCGCAAGATGAATGAAATCCGCCTCTTCGAGGACGCTGCGCAACGTGGCTTCCGAACCGGCAAGGTCGGCGGATATCTCCACCTGTACAGTGGGCAGGAGGCTGTTGCTACGGGCCTCCTGCACTATTACCAGGATATGGACAAGGTCATCACCGCCTACCGTGACCATGCCCATGCCCTGCTGCTCGGCTCCCACCCGAACGCGGTGATGGCCGAGATCTACGGCAAGGGCACTGGCATGGTGAAGGGCAAGGGCGGCTCCATGCACCTGTTCGATGTCGAGAACGGGTTGTGGGGCGGCTATGGCATCGTCGGTGGGCATATCCCGCTCGGCGTTGGCATGGCCTACGCGCTGCGCTACCGGGGTGAGGATGGCATCGTTCAGCTCTACCTGGGCGATGGCGCCATCCATAATGGCGCGTTCCACGAAGCCGCCAACCTGGCTGGCCTCTGGGGCCGCGATGGCATGAACCCCACCCTGTTCATCCTGGAGAACAACAACTACGGCATGGGCACGAGCGTCGAGCGCGCCACCGCCATGACGGACCTCTCCGCCAAGTTCGATTCCTACGGCATCGAGCATGAGGACGTGGACGGCATGGACCTCTTCGCCGTGCTGGAAGCATCCGAGCGCGTGACCAAGATGGTGCGCGAAACCGGCAAACCCTACGCGCTGGAAGTCCACACCTACCGCCTGGCCCCGCACGGCGCCGCAGACTTCCTGGAGCGGTACCGCACCAAGGAAGAGATCACCGAGTGGCGCAAGCGGGACCCCATTGGCATCCTCGAGGCGCGCCTCCTGGAGATGGGGGTGGACGACGAGAAACTGAACGAGATCAAGGCCGGCGCCAAGGAACTCGTCGATGAAGCGGTGCGCTTCGCCGAGGAGAGCCCGGATCCGCCGCTCGATGAGCTCTACACCGACGTCTACGCCGATTCCGTAGCTGCGAACGGCGCGCACGGGTAGGCATGCCTCAGTCACTCAACCCGGAGGACGCATGACGGTCATGACCTATCGCGAGGCGCTCCGCTCCGCGATGGCAGATGAAATGGAACGGGACGACTCGGTCGTCGTCCTAGGCGAAGATATCGGGGTCTATGGAGGCACCCACCTCGTCACGGATACCCTGCTCGAGCGGTTCGGCCCGAAGCGGGTGATCGATACGCCGATCGCCGAGGGCGGCTTTACCGGCGCGGCGATTGGGATGGCAATGATGGGCATGCGCCCCATCGTGGAGATGATGACCTGGAACTTCTCGTTCCAGGCCGCCGATCAGATCATCCAGAATGCCGCCAAGCTGCGCTACTTCTCTGGCGGCCAGGTCTCGGTACCCATGGTGATCCGCGGCCCCAATGGAGGGGGCGTGCAGCTCTCCGCCCAGCACACGCACAGCCTGGAAGGGTTCTACGGCCACTTCCCGGGCCTCAGGGTCGTCTCGCCCGTGACCCCGGCCGACGCCAAGGGGATGATGCTGCAGGCCATCCGCGAGCCCGACCCGGTGATCTTCCTGGAGGCGGGCGCGCTCTATGGCACCAAGGGTGAGGTGCCCGATGGCGATGTCGTGGTCCCCTTCGGGAAGGCGCGTATCGCCCGCGAAGGCAACGATGTCACGCTGGTCAGCTATGGCCGACAGGTGAACATGCTGCTGCGCGTGGCTGACAAGCTGGCGGAGGAGAACATCTCCGCGGAAGTTGTCGACCTGCGCTCCATCCGCCCGTTCGATGAAGAGACCCTCATCAACTCGGTGCGCAAGACCCACCGCGCCGTGGTGGTGCAGGAGCAATGGCGCTGGTTCAGCGTCGCCTCCGAGGTCGCCGCCCTCATCCAGGAGCAGGCCTTCGACGACCTCGATGCCCCGGTAGAGCGCGTCAGCGGCGCGGAAGCCCCAGCGCCCTATGCCCGCAACCTGGAGATCGCCGCCTTCCCGAGTGAACAGCAGATGATCGACGCGGCGCACCGCGTGCTCTACCGAAAGGGATAGTCGATGCCGACCATCATCATGCCCAAGATGGGTGACGCCATGGAGGAGGGAACCCTCCTGCGCTGGCTGAAGCAGGTCGGCGACGAGATCAACGTCGGCGACCCGCTGGCGGAGATCGAGACGGACAAGGTTTCGCTCGAAATCGAGTCGCAGGAGGCCGGCGTCCTTTCCAAGCTCTTCGTCGAGGAAGGCGCAACGGTCCCCATCGGCTCAGCTATCGCCACCATTGGTGAGGAGAGCGCGAATGTCGCTGCACCCACACCAGAAGCCGCGCCGGCTCCTGCGGCACAAGCGGAGCCTGTTGCCCAGGCAGCTCCAGTAGCCACCACAGCGCCCGAACCCGTGGCTGCCGCGGCATCCAATGGCCGCGCCGAGGCCGCGCCGGTCACCGTGCCCAGCGAGCCGCTGGTCGCTGCCTCCGGCGAACGCCTGCGTGCCTCACCCCTGGTGAAGCGCCTCGCCGCGGAGCACGGCATCGACCTCTCCGGCATCGCGGGCACCGGCCCGGGTGGCCGCATCGTGCGCGACGATATCTCCGCGCTGCTAACCGGCGCACCACGGCAGGCAACTGCGCCCGCCTCTGCTCCTGCTCCCGAAGCCACGCCCGTGCCAGTGGCCGTGCCTGCGCCAGCCGCCGTGCCGGCTCCCGTTGTCGCGAGCGTGCCGGGTCCCTCAGGCCGCCCAGCGGGCATCCCTCACGACCTGAGCAAGATCCGCCGCACCACCGGCCGCCGCATGCTGGAGTCCAAGACGAACCAGCCGCACTTCTACGTCACCGTGGAAGTGGACATGGTCAAGGCGGGCGAACTGCGCGAGATGATCAACGAGCAGGCGCCGGAGGATGGCAAGGTCTCCTTCAACGACCTGGTCGTGAAGGCGGCGGCGCTGGCCCTGCGCGAGTTCCCGAACCTGAACTCGTCGCTGGAAAACGACCAACTCATCGAGCACCCGAACATCGACATCAACGTGGCGGTGGCCATCGAGGGTGGCCTCATCGCGCCGTTCATCCCCGATGCGGACAAGATGGGGCTCATCTCCATCGCCCGCATGACGAAGGACCGCATCGGCCGCGCCCGCAAGGGCGGCCTCACCCCGGACGAGTACCAGGGTGGCACCTTCACCATCTCCAACCTCGGCATGTTCGATGTCGAGGAGTTCATCGCCATCATCAACCCGCCGCAGGCGGCGATCCTGGCGATCGGCTCAATCAAGGACGTGCCCGTGGTGCAGGACGGCGAGATCGTCCCCGGCAGGCGCATGAACATCACGCTCTCCGCTGACCACCGCGTCACCGACGGCGCGGAAGTCGCGCGCTTCCTGCAGGTCGTCAGGCGCTACCTGGAGAACCCGCTTACGATTGCGTTCGGGTAGGGAGAGAAACCCTCACCTCGACCCCTCTCCCGGTGCGCGGGAGAGGGGCTTTTTTTATGTAGCTGACATGGACGCGATCCTCCCGTCGTCGCGAAACTGAGGACCCTCAGCGACGATGTGGAGGGAGTCACGGGTGTTGTCATGTTGATGACAGCGGACGTTCCAAAATGTCTTCATGCGAGAAGTGGGAGTGATTCAAGCGCTCCCCCAACCACAACTGTCTGTCCGCTTGGAAGGGTTGAATCAGCCACCGCGTTGGCGATAGCCCTTCCCATCTCTTCAGTCGTAGTTGCTCTTCCACCTGTTTCGGATCGTGTCGACTTGAGCCCGGGATTGCGCCGCTCCAGCAACTTGGCCGTGATCGTACCTTCGATGAGATCCCCCGTCACAACGAGCACACGCACATGCTGCGTAGCCAGTTCCGGGATCAATGCCCGGACAGCGTTTTCACCACCATGCTTGCTCGAGGCCACCGGTTCGTAGTCAGGTAACTGCTCCACCTCGCCGTAGCGATGAGCCCAGTGGCTGGTAACGAACACCACCGTAGCGCCCGGCTTCAAGAGAGGGCGTGCCGCAATGAGGAGATCGCGTTGGGCATCCCGATTGATCCTCACTGGATAATCTGGATCTTCAGCAACCAGATCGCGCTCAAGTCCTCCAGATGCATTAAGCACCAGGACATCCAGGCCGCGCGCCCACTGGCTGAGTGCGGTCACCATCCCTGCTCGCCCGTCGTCATGCGTGAGGTCGCTGCCGACGAGCAACGCTCGTTGACCACCTGCTTCGATTTGTCCGGCGATTGCCTCCGCTCGAACGGCCTTATCGCGATAGCCAATGGCCACGTCGTAACCCAGACCAGCGAGCGCTATCGCGGTTGCGGCCCCTACCCCTCGAGATCCGCCTGTGACAAATGCGCAGGGACTATCGTCGCTCACGTTTGAACTCATGTCATCGACTCCTGCCAGATGGTTGTCCCACGCGCCGCCTGGAAGCATCGGGCATCCTGACTGATACCCTCAATCTAGATCTTTCAGGAGAACAACGCTGGTTATGCCTGGTCGGTTCGATGGCTCAATCACCCCTGTCTCCAGAGGAGCATCATCCAGCCACAGGCGTTGCCGCTGGAGACGCTGACGGCGTGGCTGTGGGGCAGGTCTCCGGCAGGGTCACCACCTGCCGCACCTGCTGCATCCCGGCCAGGTACTGCGCAACACCTGGCGCGTCCAGTGAGGTGCCGGACAGCAACTCCTCGGTGCACACGCTTTCGTCGCAATACCCGCCAAAGGTGCGGAATGGCCCGGTCTCGACGACAGTGCATTGACAGGTCGCCAGCGCGGGATTACGCGGATCCATTTCGCAGGGATAGTCCAGGCAATTGACCCACGCCGCGTCCTCAGGACAGGACAGGATGCCGAACTCGCTGTTGACATTGGCCGTCGAGAAGGTGGACCAGAGGCTGGTGCCATCCTGCGCCCGGTCGTCGCACGACTTGAAGCCCATGGAGTAGCCGTTCAGGACCACGCAGTGGCAATTGGCAACGCTTGCGTCTTCTGCCGTGCGCTCACAGACGGCCGTATTGCACAGCGCGTAGGTCTGGTTGCAGAACCAGGTGCCGTCGATGGAGATGGCATCGGGATACCACCCAGCCGGCGTTGCTTTCGGCGTCGCCTGGCGTGCGGGCGCTGCCGTGACTCCCGTGCGGCCCGGCATGACGAAAGCCGCGGCCACCGATGCCAAACCGAACCCGCCCGATCCCAGGATTCCCCGCCGAGAGGGCCGAGATCGCGCCAAACACCTGCTCACCGAGTCAAAGTCACGTGCATCCATGGTCGCACCCTCCCTGCAGTCCCAGCCAGCACGATCTTAGGCTCGGTACTCCTCCATGAGCGTGGTCACAAGCGTTGCGGCCGGGAGTTCGCGGGCGAGCGGTGCGCCCTGCCCGGCCCACTCGGCGGCGAACTCGTGATTCCCCTGCTGCGTCGAAGCCGTGTTGAGTTGGCGGGTGGCATCATAAGCAACGGGAAAGGCAGCAGGTCTCGGGCTCCCAGGCGCTTCGCCATGACGAATCAGGCGGTTCACCATGCCACGTGCGGGTCGTCCCGAGAGCACAGGGGTCAAGCGCGTGACCTCGGCTCGCTCGCTTCTGAGATGCGCGCGGTAGTTTGCGTTCGCCGCTGACTCAGGGCACAGGACAAAGGCCGTTCCCAGTTGTACTCCCGACGCACCCAGGTCCAGGGCCGCGCGGATGCCAGCCCCGTCCATGATGCCCCCCGCCGCGATGATGGGCAGGTTGGTCTGCCGGGTGAGGAGCCGCACCAGGACGGCCGTACTCAGGCGTTCATCCTCGGCCGTGGGGTCAAACATCCCCCGGTGCCCGCCGGCCTCGATCCCCTGCGCCACAATGGCATTGAGCCCGGCCGCCTCGATGATGGCCGCCTCTTGCTGGTTTGTTGCCGTGGCCAGCGTCAAGATCCCCGCCTCACGCATGGCGGCGAGATAGCCTGCTGGTGGCAGACCAAAGTGGAAGCTGACGATTGCCGGACGTAGCTCCAGGATCAGGCGCTGCATGGCCTCATCGACGAGAAAACTCGACGAGATCTCCTCCAGAGTCGCTGGCGGCTCCGTCCCTACCTCGGCAAAGAGCGGCGCGAGGTGGCGCAGCCAGACCGCCTCACGATCTGCATCTCGCTCCGCTGGTTGGTGGCAGAACAGGTTGACGTTGAAGGGGCGATCAGTGAGCGCCTGGGTCTCGGTGATGAGTTGCCGCCCCTGATCAACTGAACTCGTGCCCAGGCCGAGCGAGCCCAACCCGCCGGCGTTTGAGACCGCAGCCGCGAGCGCGGGGGCCGCGACGCCCGCCATCGGCGCCTGGATGACCGGTGTTGGCAAACCAAAGAGCCGGCCGGGATCGTACATCGCCAGGGTCCCTCCCTTCACCTCATTCCCCTGTGAATCTCGACTCAGAGTACCCACAGGCGAGCGCCTGAGTTTGGGATTGACAGCGAGATCCCTCCGAACGAGCCAAGGTCGCCTGAGCGCAGAAGGCCATGCGGCTGCACCTCAGAGGCTCATCTACCAGGGCAGCCACTGCTCGATGTCGGCTGTGACACCGGGACTCTCTCCCTGCTCTTTGCCCTTGCCGGCTGTGAGATCACCAGCGTGGATTCTCTCCAGCCATGCTGGAGATGGCGCAGTAGCGCGTGCCCGGAGCGCCTCCTGGAGTTGAATCTGCCCGGCTCCTGCGACGTGATAGCCGGTCAGCAGTTCGACGTGATCGCTTCCGCCTACGTGTTCCACGAGGGCGAGCTTGAGACCAAGCTCGCCCTCCTTACGCGACTGAGGGAGGAGCATCTCGCGTCCGGAGGCCGGATCGTCGCTGAGATCAGCTTCACCACCCGCGCTGACATGCAAGCGGTCCAGGCAGGGTGGGAAGCTGTCTGGGATGAGGACGAGTGCTACTGGAGCGCGGAGGAGGCCATCGAGGTCATGCGCCAGTTGGTCGTCACCGTGACACACACACCAGTTCCACCGTTCGGTAGGGTATACGCCATCACCCAGAAGGTCGCAGACCGCCTGAGGACTTGATCCGACTATGGTCTGTTCCTCATCTCCAAACCTGAGCGCGGCCGGCTGAACACTTACGCGGTCAGGAACCGGAAGACGATACAGTCCATGGCGGTGCCCGCATCGCAGGTCTTCAGCGGACTGCAGCACTCCCGCGCGCTCGCCAGGCATTCCTCCTGGAACTGGGGGTCGACGCAAAACTTGGCGAAAGCGGCTTCACAGGATGCGGCCTGGTTGGGGCAGCGGTCCTTCGGCTTTCGCTTCTTCTTCCCCTCTGCCTCGTTGGCGACTGACCCGGCCGCAACAGCGGTGACGCCAAGACCCAACGCGCGCAGGGCAGAGCGTCGTTGCACGGCGCGGCGCTCGGCCAACATACCTATCATGTCCACGGTGCTCTCTCCTGTCGTGTTCCTGGTGACAGTCATCCCGGCAGCCACTGCCCTCGATGAAGCTAGCGAGGTGACATGCCCGCGACTGCCGGCTGGTTGATCCGCCAGCGGTCAAATGCGGTACACGCTCTGGCTCGCGCCAGCGCTCCAGCGCGAGTCAGTTGCGTGGGCTCAGACTTTCTTGGTGAACGCGTCAATCACGCACTGGATGCTCTGGCCACCGCTGCACGTACCCAATGACTGGCAGCAGAGCGAAAGCGCCGCCCGGCAGAGCTCTTTTTCCGAGGCGTTCGCGCAGAACCTGGTCGCGACTGCCTCACACTCCGCCACCTGGGGCAGGCAGCGATCCTGCGCCTGGACGGATGGCTTCTTCTTGTTCTTTCCGCGCTTCTTCGCATCAGCGTCATTCGCCAGCAAAGGCAGCACACCAATGGCGGCCAGGCCCATCCCGACGGAACGCAGCGCAGAGCGGCGGCCGTGAGCCAGGGCGGGAGCATCAGGAATTCGTGTGTCCATCGTGTCATCTCTCCAGAGTCAGAAGCGGTGCAGCAGAATCGCTCTGTCACCACCCTATCCCGGACAGGCGTTGTCGCCATCCTCTGGATTGATCATTTCTCTTCGTGAAGCGCGGAGGGAGCTATGGTCAATTCTATGTAGGGGACCGCGACACACGGAGCGAGGATTGGCGTGATCCTGTCCTGGCAGTGGGCGTTGGGCCGCGTACGTCTCCCTGTGTGGACACTTCGCGCCACTCCGTGCCCCCTGAAAGATCGCCCTAACGGCGTGGAACAATCAGGAGAGTGATGAGGGGAAGACGACAGCAGTGACGCCTGGCGACGTCATACTGGAAATGACCGTAGAGGAACGCCTCGTAACTGAAGCCGCATCGGACCACCTCAACTCAACCGGTGTCATCTCGGTCGTCTTGAGCGATCTCGGCTTCACATGACAGGCGTGCTCGAGATGGACACGCCATCACGCCGCTGCTTTCCAGCCACCACGAATGGCGCGCTCTGCATGTTCACCTGGAACGCCGGGTCGTTTGGACGCGCCCGGACCTGCCCTCACGGCATGTCTTGAGAACGGTGGCGCCCATGAGCGCACCACCTGACCCGGCTTGGCGGAGAGGCCAGGGATGTCATCACCGCTCGCCCCGGACCTGGACCTCCACCCCATGCACGCTGGTGCTCTCACCCATGTCGCTCTTCCGGCCGTCGTACAGGACATTGATGTTGGCGTCGCTCTCTTCCAGGCGCGGCCAGCGGCCCTTCGGGGAGAGCGCCACCCCTGGCAGCATCTCCTCCGAGGTCACCACCTGCAGCGCGATGGCGCCGGCTTCGTTCGAGACCATCGCCACGGCGCCGTCTGCCAGCCCGTGAGATGCCGCATCAACCGGATGCAGCATGATCGTCGCCGGCCCAGCGCGCCGGTTCAGCTTCTCGACATTTCCGAAGCTGTCGTTCATGGTGAAGGCAGACGCCGGGGAGAGCAGGCGCAGGTTGCCTGCCGCTGGAGCAGGATCCGCCCACGGCTGCGGAACCAGGGGGAACCCGTCCGCCTCCGCTCGCGTCGAGGCGATCTCGATGCGCCTGCTCGGGGTCGGGAACGCCAGATCTGCGAACTGGATAACGGGCTCGGGCGTTGCCGGAATCGTGCCCCTGGCTGCAAGCTCGGCGAAATCCCGCACCAGCCCGGACGCATCGAGCCAAGTTTGCAGAATCGCCGCGTCTGGCTCGTACAGTTCCGGCTCGGTGTAGCCCATCGCGCGTGCCAGGCGGCGAAAGATCTCCTGGTTCGGCAGCGCCTCACCGGGAGGGTCAGCCGCCTTGACCTGCGCCGAAACCGCGAGGTCGAAGTAGGGCGTGAGGAGATCATCGAATTCAAGGAAGCTGGCTGCCGGCAAGATCACGTCCGCCAGGTCGCAGGTATCGGTCTGGAAGAGGTCGATGGCGACCGTAAACAGGTCCTCCCGGCGCATCGCCTCTCGCAGTTGCCGCTGGCGCGGGGCAGACGCCGCGATGTTGATGTTCCAGCAGAAAAGCGCCCGTGACCGCTCTGGGTCCTCAAGGGCGTCGGCCAGGTCCATATGGCTGATACCCAGCACGTCCGGCCCCAGGTGTGAGGCAGTCACGTAGGTCTCGTCGAGGTCAGGCGGGCTATAGCCGCTGAGGTACATGATGCCGGCGCCCGGCTTGCCCAGATTGCCGGTCACGACGGGCAACAACGCGCAGGCCCGCATGACGTTGCCGCCGTTCGGCTGCCGCTGCAGCCCCTGTCCCAGCCAGAGCAGAGATGGGCCAGCTCCGTACATGCGCGCCGCCTGCTCGATCAGCGCCTCCGGCACGCCCGTCACCTGCTGGCCCCACGCTGGCGTGCAGGCATCCAGCAGTGGCTCCAGTTCCTCCCAGCCAATCGTGTGTTCAGTAATGAACGCCCGGTCCAGCAGCCCCTCCCGATGCAGGACGTGCAAGAGCGCGAACGCCAGCGCGGCGTCACTGCCCGGGAAGGGTTGCAAGTGCAGATCGGCCGCCCGCGCCGTCTCCGTGCGCAGGGGATCGACAACGATCTTGGCGCCGGGCGCTTCCTGGAACCAGTGCTCGAAGGTGTGGGGACCGGAGTGCGCCGGGTTCGCGCCCCAGATCATCACGCAGTTGGTGTCGCGCGCGGTGCGCGGGTCAAAGCCATCTACGGAAGTTCCGTAAACGTAGTCCAGGGCCACATGCCCGGCCATGTTGCAGATCGTGTCCGGGTTCACCTCGGTTGCGCCAAGGCGGCGGAAGAAGCGCATCGGGAAGCTGTAGGCCAGGAGTGAGAGCGTGCCGGTGTAATGCGCGTTGAGGATCGTCGCCGCACCGTAGCTCGCCTCAATCTCGTGCAGCCGCGCGGCAATCTCGCCCAGCGCCGCATCCCAAGAGACCGGTGTGAACTGCCTGGAGCCCTTTGGCCCGCTCCGCCGGAGTGGCTGCGTCAGGCGCGCGGCCGGGTCGATCCACTCGTTGTTGTAGCCGGTCGTGCATTTGGCGCAGAGCTTGCCTCGGCTCACCGAGTGCTCCGGGTCCCCGCGCACGGCCAGGATGCGGCCATCCCGCACCTTTACCAGCGCGCCGCAGGCGTCATAGCAGTCGCGCGGGCAGGTCGTCTTGATGTACGTCTCGGTTGCGCCCACGTCGTCACCCCATCACGCTCCAGCTTAGGAGGCAACTGTGCGCGGACTCGCCAGGAGTGTCAACCGGGAATCAGCATTCCCTCACTGCATCGACGCGACCAGCACGTAGGTGCCGTCTCGCATCGAGGTGATCGACGTTCCCCACGGCGTCGAGTGTGCCGCGTACGAGATGCCGCTGCCCACCACTGTGTGCAAGCGCGTACGCGGCCCGGCCTCTCCCTCTTCGATCTCGATCTCCCCCTGCAGCACCAGGATCAGCGTCTGTCCCATGCCAATCCCGGCGTGCGCTGGGTCGCCTTCCTGCAGTTCCAGGCGTTCCAGCGTGAGTGTGACGGTCTCCGCTGAGGCAGCGAAGGCCGGCCCGGAAAACACCATGCGGTCACCACCAGCGTCAGCCACTAGGTCAGCCCGCACCAGCCCGATGCGAAGATACTCTGCCGGATCATTGCCCAGGCTCTCCCGCCGCTGCATCGTGCCTTCGCCCACGAAGGCGGCCTCACCGGGCACAAGGCGGTATGCGCTCCCGGTAGCCTCATCCGTGAGCAGCAGATCGGTGAAGATGCCGCTGTTGACCGTAAAGCCCAGAGCACGGCGCTGGAAGATGGCATCTGTGCCCACCTCCGCCACGTCCTGCACCACGCGCCAGGCCATCTCGCCGCCGGGCACATCAGTTTCCCCACGCACGAGCAGTGTGCCTTCGATTCGTTCTTGCCCCGCTACGCCGGGAGGAGCCCCCCAGCGGTGAACCGCTGCCGCAAGGGAAAGGGCAACGGCTACCCGTCGTCGGGAGACGCCCCCGGTGCGCGCTGTTACCGACCTCGTTACCATGCCCTCGCTCCTGACGTGCCCTCTCACGTGCACTATTGCCAGGCACCCATATTCATGTTCCAGCGTCCTTGTGGCAAATGGTAAATGCCACCGCGGCCCGGCTGCATTCGCCTGAGAGGGACACGGTTGGGCGGATCTCCTCCCGGTCGTGGCGTACAAGCGGGACGCCGACACTCCTGGCGCAGTCTATCCCTTTATCAAATACCCTCCAATAGCCGCTCGCGCCAGAGCGTCCACATCCTTGTAGTTTTGGGAGCGCCTCCTTACCACGGGGCACAGGTTGGTCTCGCACTGGCCACTTATCAGTACGCGGCGTGAACCTTGAAGCGATCTGATCCTTCTCCACGCTCGTCACGATGCTGTGCGCATCAACAGGGAACGGAGGCCGCATTTCACGGGTTGGAATTGCCGGGGCAGCATTTGGTGATGCTGGCCGGCGTGTCGCAGCAGATGCCGTCGCAGGAGCCAAGCATCCCCGCAGTTGGCGTGCAACAGGAGCTTCGTGGCCGCCCGTTGTATGGCCCGGTGGTGCACGTCTTCCCGGAGTCGCAGCCCCAGCGGGAATTTCTGCTCCTCCTGCAAGTGGAGCGGTCTACGGCTGGTCACCAGGAGGCGGAGGTGAGGGCAGGAGCGCAGGAGGTCTGAGAGGAACGACGCTAACCCGGTTACCTGTTCCAGGTCATCCAGCACCAGCAGCATAGCTCGTTGCCGGAGGTACTCTGGTAATTGGTCGGCCGCGCTCTGGTCCGGCTTGTCCCGCCGCTATCGCTATGCGCGTCTTGCCAACTCCTCCGGGTCCAGTGATCGCGACCATGTGCGCATCGCCGCCAGCAAGCAGCACAACGACCTGGGCAAGTTGCTGATCTCGCCCAATTAACGGGGTTCGAGGTGGTGCTGCTCCGGCCTAAGACGCTGCAATTCAACCGGCAGTGAATCCTGGATGAAAACCGCGGCGAATTCTACTGTGTCGGGCGCGATGGATTGCGCATCCCTCCGCAGGCCGCACCAGGTGCCCGTTTTACACTCCTGGAACGGAGCCACTGCCCTGTTGAGCAATCAGGAGTTCACCACATGCCCGCGCTGGATATCCCTAAAGTCATTACCTTCGACTGCTATGACACCCTCTGTGAGTTCCGGATTGACGACTTTACGCGCGATCTCCTGGCGGACCGTGCCTCAGAGGTGGACATGGACGCTATGTTGAAGGACTACGAGGACCTGCGCCTGCACACCACCACGCACGCGTCCTACGCCCCCTACCGCGAGGTGCTTCGCGACACCCAGCGCGAGATCTTCATCCGCTATGGCCTCTCATGGCAGGAGAGCGACGCCGAGGCCTTGCTGGCTGACATCATAACCTGGGGGCCCTTCCCGGACGTGCCTCAGGCGCTGGAGAAGCTGCGTCAACACAGCAAGCTGGCCATTATCTCGAACAGCGACGATGACATCATGGCCCATAATGTCGCCAACATCGGCGTACCGATCGACTACGTCATCACGGCCCAGCAGGCTGGCGCCTACAAGCCTGCCAAACAGGCGTTCGACTACGCATTAGGAATAATTGGTGTGCCGCAGGAAGATGTCCTGCACGTGGCTCAGGGCTTCGAATACGACATGGTTCCTGCCCATGCCATGGGATGGAAGCACGTCTGGATCAACCGGTACGGCTTGCCTGGTGACCAGGCCTACGGTCCTTACTACGAGCAGCATGATCTGGGTGGAGTGGTGAAGCTGCTCGGCCTTGCGTAACGTCCACTATTGACTAGGACAAATAATACTAGTACATTCCTGACTATGAATGAGACGCGCCGCTCAGCTCTCGCCCTGGCTGTCCTGGCACTGCTGCATGAGGAACCCATGCACCCGTACCGGATGCAGCAACTCATCAAGCAGCGGCACAAGGAGGCTGTCGTGAACGTCCGTCTGCGCTCCAGCCTCTACCAGACGATCACGCGACTGGAACGTGACGGCCTGATCGCGGTGCACGAAACGGAGAAGGCCGACAATCGGCCAGAGCGCACCATCTATCGGCTGACCATGGATGGAGCTACGACTGCCCGACATTGGCTACGAGAGATGCTGGCCCATCCGGTCAACGAGTACCCGGCGTTTCCGGCCGCGCTCTCCTTCCTGCCTCTGCTGCCCCCACACGAGGCGCTCGCCCTCCTGACCACTCGTGCAGAGGCCCTCGTTACGGAGATCGCGGACATCGACCATAAGCTCGCCACCGTTGCGCCCTGGCTGCCCCGCCTCTTTACCCTGGAGGTGGATTACCAGCGCACGATGATGGAGACCGAGCGGCAGTGGTTGCAGACAGTTCTTGCTGAGCTTCGGTCTGGCGATCTGCATTGGGATGATGCCTGGCTGCAGGAGCAGAAAGAACCACCGGAGGAGGTGATGCGCGCGTTAGGACGCATGTAACGAAAAAGCTCCGATGGTGCGGCAACACCACCGGAGCCAGGAAAACCTGAGTCCCGGAATCGTGGAACGATCCCTGCCACTCATGGCCTCATCCAGAGTCTAGCAGGGACGATTCCCCGCGTTCCGGATCGCGCGGCCGCCTGGCGGCCCTGTCAACGGGAGGAATCCCCATGTCCCTTTCCCTGAACACCCCTCGTCCTGGCCCGCGGGTCATCATCATCGGTGCCGGGACGGGCGGTCTTTGCCTTGCGCATGGCTTGCAGCGGGCCGGCATCGATGTCGCGGTCTACGAGCGAGACCGCACTCGCACCGATGGCCTGCAGGGCTACCGCGTCGGCATCGATGCCGATGGCACCCGTTCCTTGCACGCCTGCCTGCCGCCAGAGATCTTCGAGATCTTCCTGGCCACCTGCGCCCGCCCGCCCCGCTCCTTCACCATGGTCACCGAACAGCTTGACGAGTTGCTCTCGCTGGACCTTCCTCAGGACCACGACCCGATCACCAGTGAGAAGTCGGTCAGCCGGATGACGCTCCGCCAGGTTCTGCTCACCGGCCTGGACGATGTGGTCCACTTCGACAAGACCTTCACCCACTATCAGCAGCACCAGGACGGCACCGTTACCGCCTGGTTCTCGGACGGCACCTCCGCGACTGCCGACCTGTTGGTGGGAGCGGACGGCTCGAACTCCCCGGTGCGCAAGCAGTATCTACCTCACGCCAAGCTGCGCAATTCTGGCATCGTCGGCATCGCAGGCAAGATCCCGCTGACTGACGCGAATCGGAACCTGTTGCCGGAGAAGATCTTCAACGGCGTGACGATGGTGATGGCTCCCCGCGGCTTCTTTTCCATCATCCACGTCATGGAGTTCCCGTGGCGTGACGGGAAACCCGCACTGGCGGCCGGGAGTGACCAGGATCTGCTGGAACGGTGGCCCGGGCTCCACTTCGACAACACCCGGGACTACCTGATGTGGGGCATGGGCGCCGCCTCGCAGAACCTGCCGCCGAACATTCTGCAACTCCGGGGTGAAGCGCTGCTCCCAATCGCGCTGGATGTCACGCGCTCCTGGTCTCTCACCTTTCGTGAGCTCCAGCGGCAAACGGATCCCACCACGTGTTTCCCGCTCAACATTCGCACATCGGAGCGGCTGGGACCCTGGCCCACCAGCAACGTCACGCTGATTGGCGATGCCATTCACACCATGACACCTGGACGCGGCGTGGGCGCAAACACCGCGCTCCGCGACGCGGCACTGTTGTGTCAGCAGATCGTGGCAGCGCGGGATGGGCGCACGGCCTTGCTTGCGGGCGTCGCGGCCTACGAGGCCGAGATGCGAGCATACGCCTTTGATGCGGTGGAGAAATCTCTGGAACAGATGGATGGCCGTGCCCTCGTGCACAAGCCCTTCATCGGCCGCGCCGTCACGGGCTTGAGCCGGGCCGGAATGCGTTTCGTCAACCATCTTCCACCACTGAAGCGCCGTATGACGGCCTCCTTGCAGGAGGAGCGCGGCGTGGCGCGAGGCAGCGACCTACACGCAGCCTGAGAGCAACCCTGGCATAGGGGCGGGCCTGAAGGGCACTTCATGCCCTTCAGGCCCGTGGCAACATCCGACATGTGGCCCTGGTGGCGGCTGAATACCGGTGGGGTGATCAGATATCCTCGCGGGTATGAGGATGACCGCTTCGCTAGGCCGCGTGCCGTTCCTGCCCCCGGAGACATCGACAGACGCGCGCGTGCTGCTTACCGCTCGCGGCCTGCGTGCCTTTGGCGATGGGTTCGTCAGCATCCTGCTGCCCGTGCACCTCGCACAGGTGGGCCTGAGCAATCTCCAGATCGGGGCCGTGGCCACGTCCACCTTGCTTGGTTCGGCGGCGCTTACCCTGTTGGTCGGCTTCAACGCGCACCGTATCGGTCGCCGGTCCCTGCTGCTGCGTGCTTCCGTGCTGATGGTGGTCACCGGTCTGGGTTTCGCCATTCTGCACGACTTCTGGCCGCTGGTGCTCGTCGCATTCCTGGGCACCATCAATCCCTCATCTGGCGATGTGAGCGTCTTCCTGCCCACCGAGCTGGCGCTGCTGCCACAAACCACGAGCGACGCCCAGCGGACCGCCCTCTTTGCGCGCTTCAGCATGACGGGCTCGCTCGTGGCGGCCTTCGGCGCGCTCTGTGCCGGTGGCCCCACCTGGTTAGCCACCCGGGGAGGCATCCCCCTCGACCTGGGCATCGACCTCATGTTCGTGCTCTACGCGCTGCTGGGCGTGGCCGCGCTCTTCCTCTACCGCAGCCTATCGCCGGCCGTGGAACCCGACCAGGAGAAGCCGCCCACCCCGCTGGGGCCGTCGAAGCGCACGGTGTACAGCCTCTCCACGCTCTTCAGCCTCGATTCCTTCGGCAGCGGCCTCGTTGTGCAGTCGCTCCTGGCGCTGTGGCTGTTCCAGCGGTTCGGGTTCGCCGTGACCACGACAGGGCTGATCTTCTTCTGGACCGGCATCCTCTCCGCGCTCTCGGCGCTCCTGGCCGTGAGAATCTCGCGCCACATCGGGCTGATCAACACGGCGGTGTTCACCCATCTTCCCGCCAATGCCTGCCTGATGCTGGCTCCCTTCATGCCCACTGTTGAACTCTCGGTCTTCCTGCTCCTGGTACGCAGCCTCTTCTCACAGATGGATGTCCCGGTCCGCAATTCCTACGTCATGGCTGCGGTCTCCCCTCCTGAACGGCCCGCCGCCGCCAGCATCACGGCAGTTCCCAAGAGCCTGGCCTCCACGCTGGGGCCGCTCCTTTCCGGCTGGCTCTTCAGCTTGTCCGTATTTGGCTGGCCGCTCGTTCTCGCGGGAGGCCTGAAGGGGCTGTACGATGTGTTGCTGTTGCTCCGCTTCCGCAGGCTGAAACCACCAGAAGAGCAAGGAGATGCCCAGTGACGTTCCACGTGAAACAGCCAACCGGGGCGCTATGACAGATCCAGAGTTGAGAAAGGCCTCTGCCCCTACGAGTGGCGGTCCGCTGCGAGCAATACGCGAACCCTCCCTGCAGGGGGACGGGCTATCGCTCTTCCGGCGCGGCTACCGCTGGCTGAACCTGACCCTTGTTCACCAGGGGATCTGGCCGTTGCTGTTAGTCGTGGCTGCCGCGCCAGCCACCGCCGTCGGCTTGACGCCGCTTCCCTGGTTCTGGGCTCGCCTCGCTGCCCCGCTTCTGGCTGCGTTGTTCGCCGTGGTGTATCTCTCACACCAGGGCGATCTTGCAGGGAGTGATCGCGCGCAACGCAGCGCGGCTGCGGGGTCAGAGCGGGACCGAATGGTCCGAGAGCAGGTGGTGATTCTCACCGTGGGAGTAGCAGTCGCAGTCTCCATACTGCGTCTGATCGCGGGTCCAGAGGACGCCGTGTTGAAACTGATCGCCTTTGGCCTTGCCGATGTTGCCGCCTATCAGCTCATCAACTTCGGCCTCGGGGGGCGCATCTTGCTCTCGCGAGACGCGTGGGTACCCATCGTCCTCTTCGGCTTGAGTTGGGGTCTGCATGACCTCTTCCTGGCGGCAACATCGCCGGCCACACAGCACTTGCCGTTCGTTTTCGCGGGTGGCGCCACCATTGGGCTCGCTTTCGGAGCCCTTTCCTGGGCGCTGCGCCAATGGCCAGGCGGATATCTAGCCGCTGCTGCCGCGCAGTACGTGGTCGTGTACCTGATTCTCGGCTACCTCATCTAACGCACCACTGCGTTCCTCGACCAGATGAACAGCAACAACGGAAGGCGACAGGAGGGACCGATCGGCGCTGCTGTAGCGCTGAGCAGTAGGCCTTGTATTCCGGTTATACCTATTACGCCGACCACGCCCACCACGACGGCGAGTGCCGAAATTAGAATGTCCCAGGCAAAAAAGGCCCTCACCCGGGTACTGAACAATTCCTCCACAAATCGCGGCTTGTCGGGCCCGTCCTAGCTCAACCACGGAAGGACCGTGGCAAGCGTCACGACTGCTCCAACTATGGCAATTCCAGCGAAAAGCCACGCCATGTACCAGGTACGCGCTTTACGTTCCGCGTGAAACCTCCTCAGGGCGCCACTCGTTGCCTGCCGTCCTAGTAATCTTCTCTCGCGGAGCAACCTCGGCACGAAAGGACCACGGTGGGAACGCGCGAGTGGATATTGACGATCGCCGTGATTGCGGTGCCCCTTGCCATCGCAGTGATCGTCACGCTCTGGTCGCTAGAGCAGGCCCGCTACCGGCCAAAGCGCAAGCGAGCGCCTGGTATCCGGCGTGATGAACCTGACTCAGAGCACCCGCTACCTCCACCTGGGACGGAATCAGATGCTCCCGGCGATCCTGCCACGCCAGCAACCTGACCAAAGACGTATCCTTGCAGTTTGAGGATCAGCGTGAGGGCGCTGGCCGTTGAGACAAGGCGAAGCACGCCGGAGGTTTAGCTGGGTGGCAATTGAGCGGACGCTGATCATCATCAAGCCGGATGGGGTCCAGCGCGGACTGGTTGGTGAAATCCTGACCCGCCTGGAACGGCGAGGCCTCAAAATCGTGGGTCTCGACTTCCGTGCGATCACCGGGGAAACGGCCAGCAAGCACTACGGTGAGCACCAGGGCAAGCCGTTCTACAACGGGCTCATCGAGTACATCACCTCGGGTCCGAGTGTGCTGGGGGTACTTGAAGGGGCGGACGCTGTCGCCATCACGCGCTCCACGATCGGCGCAACGAATCCGGTCAACGCCGCGCCTGGCACCATTCGTGGCGACCTGGGCGTCATGACGGGCCGCAACTTGATCCACGGCTCGGACAGTCCGGAGAGCGCGGCGCGTGAAGTTGCCCTTTTCTTTGGCGACAAGGATCTCGCTGGCTGGACTCGCGAAACTGACCGCTGGATCCTGGAGTAAGAGTTTGGCCTGGTTCCACGTGAAACCTGGGCAGGCGTAAAAGGAAGCCCCGCTCTGGAGCATCAGAGCGGGGCTTCTCGCTGGGTGGCGAAGGCACATTGAGTCGGCCGGCACTGCCCGAGGTGCACACAACTGCTCAAGTAGAGCATTTGTGGTCGGCCTTGCTTCCGGCCCATCACCCCTGCGTGCCTTCCCCAAGGTCTCGTCCTGTACTTGTCGCAGGATCTCGTTCCTCACCTCAAGCACCCTGTACTCGGTCTGCACCCGTCTCTCGTGTCGTCTCGACCGCGCTTCAGGGAGACGGACGGCATAGAGGCGAAGGGGACCTAAAGCGTAAAGCCCAAGTTGTGTGGTCTTGGGCCTGTCAACAGACTTCGGTCAGGACATGACGGCAATAACGTCTTTCGACCGGCCTGAGGCATGATGAGAGAGTCGTCGAATCTGGGGGACGCTTTCTGTGCACGTCGCTGCGGGATGCGAGTGAGAAGAGCAACCGGCGTCTTCAGCAAACTCAGTATCACCATGGAGGTAAACAGCCCGGTTCTCCCAGACACGACCCTACGAACCAATTCCGCTTCAGCCCCTTACATGGCAGGCAAGCAAATAGCCTGGCTGCTGAACGAACCGCAAGCTCGAGCCAGGCACAAAAAGCCCTCCTGCTGGTGCCAGCAGGAGGGCTAACGCCGAAACACCTGACGCCCCTATGAATCCGTAATATGCACCAGCCCCGGCTGAAAGTTGTGGCGCGTCATCAACTCCGCAACCATGTTGCGCAGTTGCACTTCGGTCAACGCCGGGGAAATGGGACGGCGGTCATAGATCGGGGAACCAGCAAACTTCTCACGGCTCGCCGACGAGTGCACGTCGTTGCGGGTCGAGCGATAGTAGAAGTCCGCGTAGAGTTGCCCACCCTCACTGGTGATGTAGAGTGCGTAGTTGGGATCGATCTCGAGGCCAACCAGTCCTTGCGGCACTGCATCCACCACGACGGGATAGCCTTCAGCCACGCGCGGCCGATATTGCTCCGCTACCAGTTGCAGCATCGGCAGCAGCCGATTGCGCACCTGCTCCAGAATCTCGTCTGCCACGCCTATCCTCCGCGTTGAATTCCATCAACTGCTAGCGCAAGTATCTGCCACCGGGCCGCTGCCGTTCCACACGAACCTGACCAGCTCAGCGGTTGCTGCTCTCGTCAGCCAACGCGCTGGCGCGCGGGGTGACCTGCCCGGCGTATTTGTTGCCTACCTTCAGCCGGTAGGGTACGGAAACTGGTGAACTGACTTCCTCGAAAGAGAAGGCACAGATCCGCATCCCCGGGTAGAGTGCTACGGCCATCCGGCCCAGGTTGCTCAGCTCCATCGTGGCCGTGCCCACCCACCCCGGCTCGAAGACCGCCGCAGTCGAGTGCACTGTAATGCCCAACCGCGCGATCGATGAGCGCCCCTCAAGGCGACCGAGCAGATCGTCGGCCAGTTCTAGTGATTCCACGGTCGATGCAAGCGCGAAGTCCCCTGGCTGCATGATGAACGGCTCGTCCTCCGCGCACTCGATGGTGCGCATTGCCTCGCCAATCGAGCGTGGGTGGCGCGGGTCGATGAAGGAGTGCCGGCTGTGCTCGAAGACCATGAAGGTCTGCCCGAGCGTGAAATCGACCGAGATCGAGCCCAGTGCCCGCCCCAGGTCAGGTAATGGATCGATCTTGATACGGCCATCATCGATGGCGCGCCGAATATCGCGGTCAGAGAGAATCACGGCCGCCCCTTCTGTCCTGAACAGCGTCGAATGGCGGGGGAGCCCTGCGGGGGCAACGCCAGCGGGCGCACCCGCAACGCTATCCGAGCCGGGACACCGGGTCAACCCTTGCGCCTACAACCGAGTTAGTGTCACCTTGACAATTACTCAACATGATCATAGACTTATGACCATCCAGAAGCTCGATGATCCAGGTGCCATGGTGGCACGGCAGCCGAGGTCTGGAAACGCCCACGCCGCGGTTTGCGGAGAGCTGGGCGAGGAGGCAACTCAAGCCCATCATGGTTCTGCAACTCCCAACGGCGCCGGCCGTCAGTTCTGATACCCCCCTCCCATGGCTCACCGACACTCAGCTTCCGGCGGCCTCGTGCGTGCCCGAAGAAACAGTGGGTGCATACCCGCTGCTGCGTCGCTATGGCGTTACCGCGCCGCACCAGCAGAAGATTCCCCGGGAATACTTCAAGATGGCTGGCCCGGAGCGCGACGAGAAGATCTGGGCTCTCAAGCGCCAAATGGGCAAGGATCTTGTCGTCCTTGGCCACCATTACCAACGAGACGAGGTCATCCAGTTCGCGGATTTCCGGGGCGATTCCTTCAAGCTCTCGCAGCAGGCTGCTGGCCGCGCCGATGCTGAGTACATCCTTTTCTGCGGCGTGCACTTCATGGCCGAGAGCGCCGATATCCTCTCCCAGCCGCACCAGAAGGTCATCCTGCCCAACCTGGAGGCCGGCTGCTCCATGGCCGATATGGCCAAGGACGCCGATGTCCGCGCCGCGTGGGACACCCTGGAGAAGCTGGGCGTCACGAACGTCGTGCCCATCACGTACATGAACTCCGCCGCCGCGCTCAAGGCGTTCTGTGGTGAGCACGGCGGCATCGTCTGCACGTCATCCAACGCTGGGCGCGTCTTCGACTGGGCCTTCGAGCGTGGTGAGAAGCTCTTCTTCTTCCCGGACGAGCACCTGGGCCGCAACACCGGCTTCAAGAAGGGGATTCCCCAGGAGAAGATGGTGGTCTGGGATCCGTTCCTGCCCCTGGGCGGCAACACGGCCGAGGCACTGCAGAGCGCGACGCTGATCCTGTGGAAGGGGTACTGCTCCGTCCACGCCCGCTTCTCCGTCGATCAGATCACGAAGGCCCGCATCGACTACCCGGACGTCAACGTCATCGTACACCCGGAGTGCCGCCTGGAGGTGGTGCAGGCCGCCGATGACGACGGCTCCACCGAGTACATCATCGACAAGGTCACGGCAGCGCCCGCGGGCACGACCTGGGCAATCGGTACCGAGATCAACCTCGTCAACCGCCTGAACGAGGAACTCCCTGACAAGCACATCTTCTGCCTCGATCCGGTGATCTGCCCCTGCTCCACCATGTACCGGGTGCACCCCGCCTACATCCTGTGGACCCTGGAGCACCTGGCGGCCGGCAATGTCGTCAACCAGATCACTGTGGACGAAACGACCGCGCAGAACGCGCTGGTCGCCCTCGATCGCATGCTCTCCGTGCCGTAGCTTCCCCCCCGCACCCCTGCGGCACGCACATGATGAAGCCGGGACGTCGGAAGGCGTCCCGGCTTTGTGCTTTGCGCCAGACCTGATGGTTCATTTCCAAAGCACGTTCAATCCTAGGGTATTGCCCCAATGTGGCATACCGCGTATCGTCAGGTGCAGCATCGCCTTGATGAATGCGCCGCCGGCAGAAGCAAGCTGTCGCGACGGCAGAGGAGCGCACCATGCTTGACCGTGCCCTGAAACAAGGAATGAACCGCCGCACGGCCCTCCGCGCCGGGGTGATCGGTGCGGGTGCGACCGGCTTAGGTTCCGTGGCCAACGCGGCCTTCGCTCAGGATGCCACGCCTGAAGCGACCCCGATCACCAACCCGGGAGAACTCCCGCCTCCACCCGGCCTGCCGGAGATCACGCCGGAAAAGGTCGATGCCGCCCTTGCTCGCCTGGAAAGCCTGGTGCAGCAGACGCTGGATGAAACAAAGATCCCGGGCATCGCCATTGCCGTCGTCTACCAGGACGAAGTGCGCTACGCGAAGGGCTTCGGCGTCCGCGAAGTTGGGAAGAATGAGCCGGTCACGGAAGAGACCGTCTTCCAGCTCGCCTCCTGCTCCAAGCCGCTCTCCTCGGCTATCATTGCCGGGGTCGTGAGCGATGGCACAGTCTCCTGGGACAGCAAGCTGGCCGATCTCTCGCCCAGCTTCCAGATGCACACCCCCTGGGTCACGAACGAGATCACCGTGCGCGACATGTTCAGCCACCGCAGCGGCCTGCCGGGCCATTCCGGCGACTTGCTCGAAGACCTGGGCGCCACCCGTGGGGAGATCCTTCACCGCCTCCGCTATGCACAGCCTCAGTACAGCTTTCGCGCCGGGTACGCCTACACCAACTTCGGGATCACCGCGGCTGGTGTGGCCGTGGCCGATGCCGCAGCCACCGACTGGGAGACCCTCGCTGAAGACCGCCTGTTCCGTCCCCTGGGCATGGATCACACCAGCTTCCGCTTCGACGCCTTCATGGCTGAGCCAAACCACGCCGTGGGACACATGATGATCGACGGCGCCTGGCAGCATAAGGAGCAGCGTCAGCCAGACGCCGAAGGCCCCTCCGGCGGCGGCAGTTCAAGCATCCTGGATATAACGCGCTGGATGCGCCTGGAACTGAACGGCGGCACAGTTGACGGCACGGAAATCATGGCCGCCGCACCGCTGGCCGATCCGCACGTCCCCGAATCCATCAGCAACCCACCGGCCAATCCCAACGTTGATCGCACGGGGTTCTACGGCCTGGGCTGGAACGTCAGTTACCGCGACAACGGCGCAGTCCAGATCGGCCACTCCGGCGCCTTCAACCTGGGCGCGGCCACCTCGGTCTACCTCTTCCCGGCCGACGGTCTGGGCATCATGGTGCTCACCAATGCGCAACCCATTGGCGCGGCCGAAACCCTCTGCCTCGAGTTCTCTGACCTCGCGACCTATGGCGAGATTCGTGCTGACTACCGCACGTTGCTCGCTGGCCTCTTCGCCGCGATGAATTTCCCGCCGTACGGCACGGCCGAGGGCTACCTCCAGCCACCAGCCGAGACCACGCCGGCCCTGGCCAGTAGCGCCTACACCGGCGTTTACAACGATGATTACTACGGCCCAGTGACCATTGCCGCCGATGGCGACGCGTACACTATCGCCATTGGCCCCGCCCAGATGAGCTTCCCCCTGGAGCATGTGAACGCCGACACGTTCAAGTTCCAGCCAGAGGGTGAGAACGCCGCTGGCCCCACCGCCGTGACCTTCACCCGGGCGGGGGATGGCGCGAACGCGCAGTCCGTGACCATCGACTACCTGAACACCACCGGGCAGGGTACCTTCATCCGAGAGGGATACGAGCCGCAGCCAGGGGAATAGAGCCCAACACCTTATCGACATAACACATGTGCGGTTGATGCGACGCAGGCTCTGCGATCGCGCTTAGACGGGAGTATCGCCATGAAAGTTGGAACAGAAGCTCCAGCATTCTCCATACCAGGAACAATCGGGCCCGGTCTGGACCTCACGGGCATCCACGGAAAGGAACGGGCCGCGCTCTTCTTCTACCCGAAGGACCGCACCTCTGGCTGAAGGAATCAACTCGCCGCCGTGCGCGATGCGATTGATGCCTTCCGAGCCCTGGCCACCGAACCCTACGGCGTCAATGAAGCGGACGCCACCAGCCACCAGGCCTTCATCGACGAACAGGAGCTGAACTTCGACCTCCTGATCGACGACGGTCTGAACGTGGCCCGCGCCTACGACGCCCTCAGCGACACCGGCACGCGCATCAAGCGCACCGTGGCCGTCGTCGGCAAGAACGGCAAGCTCATCTACTGGGCGCCCGGCGCCCCACCCGTCGAGGACATCCTCAAGGCCATCACCCTCGCCGAGGATGACGAGTAGGGGAGCATCTGCTCACAACCGGTCACGCCAACCAGGCGCCATGAGGGGCTTTCGGCAACTCGTGGCGCCTGGTTCGTTCGCACCAGACTGGGTGGTGTTCGCGGGAAAACGCCCATACCCCATCATCCGGCGGCTGCCGGACGTGAGCCACGGTGTTCCAGTCCCGGCTCCCTCGTCACGCGTTGCCACGGTCCGTGGCAAGGACAATCTTCCCCATGCTTTCACCAGCAGCCAGCGCGCCGTGTGCCGCGGCGGCATCGGCCAGGGGGAATGACGTTCCCTGCAGAACGCGCACATCTCCAGCTGCCATCGCCGCCGCCAGCAGGCTTCCCGATGCAGTTCGCACTGCTACTGGCTGAGCCTGGGTGTTGTAGCCGCTGACCGTCAGGCAATCGCGAATCAACTGCTGCGCCACGAACGGCGTGGGCTTTTCTCCGAGCCCACCGTAGACCACCAGCCGGCCAAAAGGCGCAGGCAGGCGAGCCCGGCCTGGCTCGCTTCGCCACCGATGGGATCGAGCACAACGTCAGCGCCGCGCCCCTGTGTTGCCGCCCGCACCTGTCCGGGCCACGCCGGGTCCGCGCTGTTCACAACCAGGTCCGCACCCAGGGCGAGGATCGTCTCGGCCTTTGCGGCTGTCCGCGTTGAGCCGATCACGAACGACGCGCCCGCCCGCCTGGCGAGCTGGATGGCCAGCGAACCGACCCCGCCGGCCGCGACATGAACGAGCACGGATTCCCCTGGCCGCAGGCGTGAGGCGTTGCGCAACAGGAGATCCGCGGTGATGCCCTGGATCGGGATGGCAGTAGCCGCGGCATAGGCGAGATCGTCGGGGAGCGGCAGCACATCCTCCGCCGCGGCCAGCGCGTATTCGGCGTAGCCGCCAGCCACCAGCGAGACCACGCGCTGGCCGACCGCCAGGCCAGTCACGCCAGGTCCGATCTCCACCACGAGTCCCGCCGCCTCGTCGCCAAGTGTCGCGGGCAGATCGCGCAGGTTCGGATAGACCCCTTGCCGTTGGCCGATATCCGCGTAGTTGACTCCGGCCGCGAAGACCTCGATCAGCACCTGCCCCGGACCGGGAACCGGCTTTGGCACGTCTTCGAGCACCATGACGTCCGGTCCACCGCGCGCATGAATGCGAATCGCCTTCATCTCGTGCCCTTATCAGGAGGCGCGGGTACGCGTCGCTAGCACACCAACCACGATCAGGTACGCAACGACATGCATGATCATCAGGATGACGATAGCTCCCGTGCTGGCGCCGGGCGTGCTCCCCTGGTTCACCAGGATCAGCACATTCGGCACGAGTGAAAGTACCAGGCACACAAGGGCCACTCGCTGAAACAGGGCATACGGCCGCGCGGACCTGCGGGCGATGACCGCGAAGACGACGACCGCCAGGGCCACGCCGATTGCCGTGAACAGGATGATGGGCACTGGCGACGCCAGCGCCGGAAATTGCGGCGAAACATCCACGACACGCACACCGATGAACTGCACAATGAGGTTCGCCACAACCGCCAGGACAATCGCCAGCACGCCGGCCGGCAAAATGCGTGAGAGGGCAACATGCTCACCCTGACCGAAGCGGTTCGCGTTCGATGCCATGACGACCCTCCCACAAGAGCGCGTCCAGGGCTGAGCACATCTGCCTGGACAGCCGCCGTACCCAGCTCATTCTCTCACTTGCGACCTCTGACCGGGCCCGGTCCGGGCGCCGCAAACCCATAGACACCGGTGAGTTGCAGATAGCAACGATCCGGGTGCTTGTCCCACCCCCGCGCCAGACCCACCCGCAGATACACGCGCTGCTCCCGCAGGCCATCCCGCATCGCCTCGGCTGCGGCATCCGGCGCCAGCCCGCCGTCTCGCAGCAGATCAAGCTGCCTCCGGACAGCGAGATCAACAACGGCGAGTTGGTAGTCGTCTCCGGCCGCATCACGAAAACGCAGGCGGTAGTCCCAACGGCCACGATTGGTATAGTGGCGATACAGAATGTCCTGAATCTCGGCGGCCTTCACCGTCCCCAGCGAGCGCACTCCCTCCCCGCTCTTGACGTACCTACCCCAACCACCAAGCTGCTCCGCCTGAATCTCCGCGCCGAAGATGGCTCGTACCCCTGGGGAGCAGGTGCGCTCCAGCAGGTCAATGCGCTCCTGCTCCGCAAGCATCCGCTGGACACGCTGCCCACGCTCCGGCACCAGGCGGTCCTCCGTGTGCGGCGCGTGGCTGCCCTTCGGCTTACCAGAGACACGGAGGTCCACCACCGAAAATGGCGCCACCGGTCCACCCCTCGCGTGCTGGAGCCAGGCCTCGTTCGGCCCGGACCGAGCCACAACCGGGCGGATGGCGCTGCCGTCCTCCAGATACCCGCCCACGCAGACGCGCGCACCCTCCATCCGCGTCAGATCCGTGACGATCATGGTGCGGCGGCGCGGTCTATCCTTCCAGACCTGTTTGAGCCGGGACAACCAACCTGCGGGCATCGCATGACTCCACCATCACGAACAGCGGGAACGTCGCGGCGCCGGGCGTTGCTCCTGGGAGAGGGAGGCGCATGGCAACTTCCGCTGCCTCCTCCGTTCGTCACGCCTGCACCAATTCCAGCGCCAGTGACGCTATTGACCATCGGCCACAGCAGCCTCTCCGCGGAGGAGTTTGTCACGCTGTTGCATCTCCACGAGGCCGCATCCGTGCGTGATGTCCGCAGTTCACCCTACAGTCGCTACGTTCCGCACTTTAACCGGGAACCCCTCCAGGCGCTGCTGGAGACACACGCGCTCGGGTACGCCTGGGCCGGAGACGTGCTCGGCGGCCGCCCGGACGACGCCACGTGCTACCACGACGGCGTCATCGAAAGCGGGAAGGTCGATTACGCGGCGGTGCGCCAGCGCCCCTGGTACCAGCGCGGCATCCATGACCTCCTGGAAGGAGCCATGCGGCAGCGCACCGTGCTGCTATGCAGTGAGGAAGACCCGCGCCGTTGCCACCGCCACAACCTGGTCACGCGGTCCCTCCTGGATCTGGGCGTGCGCGTCCTGCACATCCGCCGGACGGGAGAACTTGAGGAAGCTGACTCGCTGGACCATGTCGTGCCGGATGATGGCCCCCGTCAACTCACCCTGGAAGCATTCGCCGCCTGAATCATTGCCAAAGCTGAGGCCGACTTCTGCCACCGCCGTCTCATCGCCGAGCGCCTCGCCGCTGCCTGGCCGGGTACGACGGGAGCTCACATCACATGAGTTGGATGCCGGCGTCCCATGCTTCACCATACGCCTGCGAAGCTGTCTGCCCCGTGATAATTCCAGCGATCTGCAGGTAGCAGCGATCCGTATGGCTCGCAGGTGGCTCTGCCAGGGCAATCCGCAGGTACAGCAATCGCTGCCGCTGGAGGGCCAGCCGCATCGCCTGCGCCAACTGCTGCGGCATGTAGCCGTCGCCTGTGCGCAATGCGAGGTACCCCTGGGCCAGCAAATCGACAATGGTGAGCTTGTAGGTCTCGCCGCTGGCATCCCGGAACGCCAGCCGCATATCCAGCCCACCTTCGCGGTTGCGCCGCGTCGTGACCGACAGCACTTCGGCCACCTTGACCGTGCCCAGCGAGCGCTCGCCGTCACCGGTGGCCACGAACCAGTCCTTGCCGCCACTGGCATCAAGGTGGACTTGCGCGCCGAACATCTCCCGCACGCAGGGGGCGCGGCTCTCCTCCAGGAGCGCCATGACTTCCTCAAACGGGAGTTGCCCCAGAATGCGATGCCCGGTCCTCGCCGCCATCCGCACGTCCGTAAAAGGCGGGCGCGTATCCGGCGGGGCGTCGCCAATCTTCAGTTGAATGGCCTGGAACGGCGCCAGAGATCCGCCCTTGGCAGACATCAGCCAATCGCCGTCCGGCCCGTCCACGCCGACCCTCACTCGCACGAGCGTGCTGTCCAGGAGGAGGCCTGCCACTCCGACCCGGTCATCCGCCACCCGGAAGGTGTCGGTCACGGTCATGGTGACCTCGCGCGGATTACTGAGCTCGGGCTCCACATGGCGAATCCGGTGAGCAAGCTTCCCCAACATGGCGTTACTCCACCACGGGCTCTCCTCACATCCGCTCACTGTTGCAGCGGGGCCCACTCAGAATGGTCTGCACCGGCGCCACGAGATGCCTCTCCGTCTATGTCACGGGCACCACGTACGAATCCACCCGACGAATCAGATCCCCGCTGCAGTAAACACCGTGCAGTAGGCAAACCGGAATGGCCCGCCCACCTTGTGCCGCCCCTCACCGCGGCCAATGGCGACCACTGTCTCGCCCTCCTCCACCAGGCGATCCACAAACAGATTGGGGCTGCCCTCGAAGCCCGGGTTCTCGATCTCGCCGTCGAACGCCGCCTTGCCCTGGCGATGGCGGAACCCGAGGTGATCCCAGACCACATCCTCTGTCAGGCAGGCCAGCACCCGCGTGTGGTCGCTCTGGCGAAAGCCCTCATGGTAATCGAGGACCAGATCCTTGCGTGCAGACATGCCCCTAGACCTCGATGATCGTCTTGATATCCCCGGCCGGCTGCTCCTGAATCTGGGCAAACTCGGTCAGCCCCGGCACGCGGCGCGTGATCATGCGCTCCACCAGGCCCGGCCAGCGCTCCTCGAAGCGAGCGAGATCGGCAACGCCCACCTCGAAATCTTCCTTCGCCGAGTTCACGCTGCCCACGATCACCTTGTTGCCGCCCAGCAGGCTGCCGTTGATCGCCGCCGGAGACACGCTCACCTCACCGCTGCGCTTCATGCCGGAGAGGAGCACCAGCACCCCGTTCGCGCCCAGCATCTGGATGGCGGGGAAGAATGGCCCCTGACGCCCGGACGCCTCCAGGATGAGATCGATCGATGGCAGATCGGCGGCGATGTTGCCCAGATCGTCGTCCGAGGCCGCGATGTAGCGTCCCCCGGCTACCTCCACGATCTCCGCCGCCAGCAATGGCTGCGGCCGCCGCCCCACCACCACCACGTCGATTTCACGCAGCAGCAGCATCAAGGCGCCAAGCAGGCCGATCGGCCCTGTCCCGAACACCACCGCCTGCTTCGGGTTCCACGAGTTTATGCGCCGCTGGATGAGATTCGCCTGGCGCAGCCCCTTCTCCACCACGGAGAGCGGCTCCACCAGGATGCCGATGTGCTCCAGTTCCCTGGGCACCGGGATCAGGTAGCGCGGATCCTCCACCACCGTCTCGGTCATGTACCCGTGCAGGCCGGCAATGCCACGCTCGGTGTACTGCCTCCACTGGCACATATCGGGCTGTCCTGCCTGGCACGCCGGGCAACCATCCGGTCGGCGCACCGTGGCGGTCACCAACTCGCCCGGCACGAACCCCTGCACGCCCTCACCGACCGCCGCCACCTCGCCCAGCATCTCGTGGCCCAGCACCAGCACCTCTTCCCCGGCTGGTGCGGCTCCGAAGTGGGCACGGATCAACTCGCGGTCCGTGCCGCATACCCCGACGTGGCGGATGGTGATCTGCACCTCGCCCGGGCCAGGCTGCGGGCGGGGAATCTCGGTCAGATGTATGGAATCAGTTTGCAGCGGGCGGATGGCGATGCCCTGCTGCCGGTCACTCGAGGTAGGAGAAAGAGACACGCTGATGTTTACTCCTCGCTGAGTGTCATAACGCAACGCGCCAATGCGCAGTTACTAGGCAATAGGCCGTTCGTACGGTATCCTTGCCCAGGATCGTCGGCGCGATGCCCGCGATCATACAGGGTTGTCCCTGTTTTGTGATACCCATCCTGGCCCATGTCCATGACAGACCAGGTAGTCTCCCTGAGGGGGGGTGATTACACACGCATGCGGGCTGAACTCCGTGACGGGGAGGGCTTTGACCAGCTTCTCCGCCGCTTTAACAAGGGCATTGAGCGCTCCGGCATTATCCGCGAGCATCGTCGTGGGCTGCGCTTCATCAGTGTCCAGGAAGAGAACCGCGCCAAGCGCCGTAAGGCCGAGCGCCGCCGCCGCCGCAACGCCGCGACCTAGTCGTTGGCTCGGCAGGTAGGCTTACCTCTACTGCACAGAAAAGCGGACTGGGTTTTCCTGGTCCGCTTTTGCATGCCCGGGTCGGCGCTCATGACGGCCAGACTGGATCCCGCGCCTCCGTGATTGCCTGAATTCGACCAGCCACACTGAGCTTGCTGCAGATACTGGAAGCCTGCCACGTCACCGTGACTTGCGAGAATTCCGGATCGAGGCAATTTCCTGGCGTGTCGGCCGCAGCAACAGGAGTTCAACTCGCTCCATCAATCTTTCGACTATGTGAAACTCATGCAGAAGATGATCGGCCCGGCATTTCCGGGTCGTGAGGTTGAGCGAAACGAGGTCGCCATGCAGACCGAAGACGTCAAGCCAGCGTATCAAGCAGCGAATCTGCCAGATTCCGAGCTTGATTCCCTCATGCTGTATTTCGAGTTCAGCAACGGGGATATCGAAATCGTCCGCCTCAAGAGCATTACCCGCATCACCTACATTGCTCGCAGCAAGGCTATCGCCATTCATATTCCAGAAGGCATCATCGGCCTGCAAGGCAAAAACCTCGATTTGCTACTCAACAGGCTCTACCAGGAAAAAGTGCGGCGTTTGCATGCCTACATCCCCGAGGAACATGGTCCGCCGGAAGATGGGGACATCGTGATCGAATCAATGCAATGGGTATCGGACCAAAGCACGAACGACAACTGACGAGATGCCAGGCGACGTGTGTCCCGAACCCAGGGAGTCATGGGAACGGCTTTTCGGTGTCGTTGCCCTGAGCTTGCTGTTGAAATTGTCAGGCCAGTCGTCGCCCCCAGATAGCGCGTCCGTTCCGTCACGTCTGAAGGCTCACCGGGGCTAGAGCGTCGGCGTGGCCGATCCGTTCGTTGTCGCCGGTGTCTGGGCCAATGCCCAGGCGATTGCCTCGTCGCGAACCTGGTCAAGCGTGCCCTCGTCTGGAGCCATGTTGGTGAGCACCAGCACGGTGATATCGGCCTCCGCGAGTCGCATCATGCTCGAGCTGAAGCCCGCGCTCTGACCGTCATGGCCGACCAGTACGCCATTTGGACTCCCGATCTGATAGAGCCCCATGCCATACCCGAATCCCGGTCGCCCCGGCTCCGCGACGAACGTAAACATTTCCGCGAAAGATGCTGGCGAGAGCAGCTCCCCACCGAAGACAGCACCAGCGAAGCGGGCCAGGTCCGCTGTCGTCGAGACCATCCCCCCAGCGGTCCAGACCCAGGACAGGTTGGAGGCACTGACATCGATCAACTGGCCCTCCAGCAACTGGTAGCCACGAACGGTGCCCTCGGGCATCTCCCCACCCTCAGCCAGGAACGTGTCCTCGAGCGCGAGTGGCTCCAGGACGCGGGTTCGGAGTTCATCGGCGAACGGGCGACCGGTCGCCTCCTCGACGATGAGGCCGAGCAGGATGTAGTCGGTGTTGGAGTAGTGGACGCCCTGACCCGGTTCAAAGTACGGGGCATGGCTGGCCCCGTCCGCATAGGCGAGTAGTTCCTCGATGGTCCAGACCTTTGTCCAGTCGGCGTTCGGACCGAGGAAGGCGTCCTCCCAGAACGGGCTGTCGTTGTCATCGGCGTAGTCGTAGATCCCACTCGTGTGGGTGAGCAACTGCCGAAGCGAGATCCGGTCGATATTCGGGATGCGCGCGACCGCCGGGGCGTCGAGCCACTGGCCCACGGTGTCATCAAGCGTCAGGATGTTCTCGTCAACCAGTTGCAGGATGACGATGGCAGTGAACGTCTTGGTGATGCTGTAGATACGGAGTCGGTCAGTCACCTGGAGCGGTGTCTGGTCCTCGATGTCGGCGACCCCGGCTGCCCCGGAGTACACGACGTCCGCCCCGCGCTCGATGCGCAGCATGATGCCGGGCAACCCGTCGTCGAGGGCTGCCTGGAGCACGGCGTCCAGGGTGGCGACCTCCGGCGTCGCCGGGATGAGATCCTGCGTGTGCGTGGAGTGGGCGTCGGCTGGCAGCGAGGGGATAAATGCAGGGGCGACCAGCAGTCCCGATCCGAGCGCGAGCAGCGAGCGGCGAGTCAGGTGATGGAGCATGGAATCCTCCGGTCTCGGTAGTTGGGTCTGGAGCCTCATCAGGGCACGGCAGCGGAGGCGGTGCCCGGTTGCTCCCGGGCGTGCGAGCAGATGCGGATACGCACCAGGGAAGGCTGCCTGCGACCTGCCGGCAGCTTGATCCGCATCCTGGGATGACCGTACGCGCCCTACCTTAGGTTCTTATCGTCCGCAGGTCCACCCGGCACGATGCCACGCACAGTGCACTCGCGGCGAGGAGTGGCGAACTGCGTCCCTTCACGTCGCGCTGGCAGGCACCGCACTGGGAGACGTAGAGGATCCCTGAACAAAAGAAAGTCGCTGCCTCCCAGAAGGCAGCGACTTTCTACGTTGTGAGAGATCGGCCTACCCGTCATGCTCCGCGTCATCGAGCGCCGCTCCCCTGCAAGCGCAGGCCAGGGTGCGCTTACTCCACCACTTCCCAGAAGCTGCGGCTACGTGATTCCAGTAGTGGCACCTCAGTACCCAGGATGACGTTCTTGAACATCTCCGTCTCGGCGTGGGTCGTGAGGGCGTTCTGGTCCACGTACTGCTCGTAGATCAGGAAGTGACGCGGATTGTCCGTGGAGCGGTTCACGATGTAGGTGAGGCAGCCCGGTTCCTGGTCGGAGTTGCAGTAGTCCGAGGCCTGCTTCAGCAGTTCGGCGACCCGCTCCTCATTCCCTTCCTGGGCCATATGCTGTGCAATCAACACGATCATCGGTGCGTTCCCCCCATTCCCCAACGCGCGGCGGTTACCAGAGCTCCTCGCCCCCGAGGCGCTCGTAAAAGGCATTCAACTCTTCGTCCGAGCCATAGTGGATCGTCAGCGTGCCGCCACCCTCCTTCGCCGGGCGGAACGTCACCTTGGTCCGTAGTGTCCGCTGTAAGCCATCCAGGAACGCCTGCTGGAACACGGCATCCCGTGAGCTTGGCTCAGCCGGCGTCTCCGTTCGCAACCCGGCTGGCTTCTCGCCGGCCACCCAGCGCCGCACCAGGTCTTCCGTCTGGCGCACCGTCAGATCGCGCATCTGCACCATCTCCAGCGCGGCGATCTGGTCGGCGGCGCCCGGCAGGCCCAACAAGGCACGTGCGTGCCCCTCCGTGATCCCGCCAGACGTCAGCACCGCCTGCACGCGGTCCGGCAGAGCCAGGAGGCGAAGGGTATTCGTGACGCTCACGCGGGAGCGGCCAACGCGCTCGGCCACCGCCGCCTGGGTCATCCCGAAGTCGTCGACGAGCTGGCGGTAGGCGGCTGCTTCTTCCAGTGGTCCCAGATCGGCCCGCACCACGTTCTCGACCAGCGCCAGCTCCAGCATGGCGCGCGGCGCGGCCTCCCTGACTACGGCTGGCACCACGCGCAACCCGGCCAGGCGGGAGGCACGCCAGCGCCGTTCACCAGCGATCAGGACGTAGCGTCCCGGCTCCTGCGCACTCGTCACGACCAGCGGCTGGATCACGCCGTGCACCCGAATGGAATCCGCCAACGTCCGCAGTGCCTCTTCATCCATCTCGATCCGGGGCTGGTAGGGGTTCGCCTCGATGGCGTCGATGGGGATTTCCAGCGGCGCTGTAGGGGTCTCATTGAAGGTGGGAATCAGGGCGCTCAGGCCACGCCCGAGTCCCCCGCGCCGCGCGCCAGATGCGGCAGGGCGCTCCGGTTCAGCGTCGGAAGCAGCGGCAGATGTCGCGGCGGGGCGGTCGCTCAACATGCGCTCGATTGATGTGGCCGCGTCAGCGGCAGCGGCAGGTTCGGCTGCGAGTATACGGGAGGAGGGGGAGACGCTCCTGCGGGAGCTTAGGGAAGACGCTGCGCTTAGGGAATAAGGGACGAGAGATGGACGGGCTCTCACCGTGTCAGTTTCCTCATTCCCTTACTCCCTGAGGCCCGGAGGCCGTCTCCCCCTAAGCGAAGCGTCTTCCCTTCGTCTCGTATACTCCCGCTGCCTTGCGCGCGGGCCCGTGTCGCGCAGCCCTGGCGTGATCGACGCCCCGCCAAGATTGAGAGCCGCGTGGCTGATTCCATCCAGATCATGATCGCTGCGGCCACCCTGCTGCTCGGCGCCCTCGGGGTGGCCTACTGGGCCAACAGGGCTCAGCACGACCGCTCCGCATTTGTTGGCCTCTACCTGCTGTTCGGTATTCCCGGTGGCCTCATGCTCGTGGCTGGCCTGGCCATGCTGGTCAACGGCGACACCGTCCTTGGCACGCTGCTGCTGCTGGTCGGCCTGGGGCTCATCCTCCCGCTCATCCACCCCGTTCGCGTCGGCCTCGCCGAAGTGATGCCACTTGATCCCGATTCCGCCATCGACATGACCGGCCTCTGCATCGTGCTCAGCGCCCTCGGCTTGTTCACCGCCAACAGCCTGGTGCCGATGGCAGCCAACCCTCCGGACATCTCGGAGATCCCTTCCGTCGGTGTCACGGAGCTGGTGGTGCAGGCGGCTGCGTTCCTGGCGATCGCCTACATCGCGGTCGGCTTTCCCTACTGGCGTGACCTGCTGCAGGCAACAGAGCGCCTCGGCATCGTGGTGCCCGATGCGCGCACCATCGGCATGGCGCTCCTCGGCACGGTCGGTGCATTCGTCGTGGCGGGGCTGGCGGGATTCGTCTCGCAGCAGATCAATCCTGACCTGAGCGAATCCTTGAATGAGATCGTCGACACAATGACGGCCCAGGTCCAGAATCCCCTTGGCGCGATCATTCTCGGTGCCAGCGCCGGGATTGGGGAGGAGGCCGTCTTCCGGGGCGCGTTGCAACCTCGCTTCGGCATGGTCCTGCCTTCGCTCCTCTTCACCATGCTCCATGGACCACAGTACGGGTTCAACGTGGCGCTGCTCGGGTTGTTCGGGGTCAGCATGATCCTGGCGCTCTTGCGCAAGCACGTCAACACCACGGCGGCGATGATCGCGCATGCGCTCTATAACGCCGTCCAGGTTCTCGCGCTCTCGATGGTCTCGTAGCGGACGCAAGGGAGGCCCCGCCGTGCGCCTGGTGGAGATCCGGGACCTGGATGGTCCCAACATCTTTCTGTTGCAGCCTGCGATCAAGGTCGAATTCGCCATTTCGCCCGGAAACCTGACGGCCTCCGCCCTGGCTGATCTCTCGGCTCGCCTGGAACCCCTCGCTCCAATCGACGACGAGCGCGCGGAAGGCGACGAAGCGCTGGGAGAGATCTTGCAGGCCGCCTGCATCAGCCTGCACCAGCGGGCCGGGGTCGATTTTCCCGAAATGCGCTGGGTGCCGATGGAAACCGAGGGGCAGTGGTCGCTGGCGTTCGGCTGGGAGCACCGCCGCTTCGCCATGGCGCTGGCCCAATCCCTCGCGGCCGCGGTCACCAACGAGGCCTTCGACCTGTCTGAAACCGAGGGACACCTGCGTGACCTGCTGACCACCACGGCTGCCGATGACCGCCCCGGCATGGTGCGCGACGACCAGCGCACCATTCCCGTCGTCGCCATCACTGGCACCAACGGCAAGACCACGACCACGCGCCTCCTCGCGCACATCCTGCGCGGCGCCGGGCGGAAGGTGGGCTGGACCTCCACCATGGGTGTCTTCATCGAGGGCGAGTGCGTCCTGGAGGGGGATTACACCGGCCCCGCTGGCGCCTGGCGCGTGCTGGAGGAACCAGGGCTGGACATCGCCGTGCTTGAGACGGCACGCGGGGGCCTGCTGCTGCGCGGCATGGCCTGCGAGAGCAACGATGTCAGCGTGATGACCAACGTCACCGCGGATCATCTCGGGTCGCATGGCATCCTGACGGTCGAAGGTCTTGCGGCGGTGAAATCGGTCGTCCTCCACACGACCCGTCCTTCCGGCTGGACGGTGCTGAACGCGGATGATCCGCTGGTACGCGGCCAGGCGGCGGGCGTTCCGGCTGCCATCATCTGGGTTACCCAGGACCCGGAGAATCCGACGGTGGTTGCCCACCTGCTCACGGGTGGCAGCGCCATCATCGCCGAAGACGGCTGGTTGGTTGTGGCCCAGGGGAGTGAGCGAACGCGCGTGCTGCCCTTTGCGGATAGCCCGATCACGCTCGGTGGACGGGCAAGGCATATGATCGAAAACGTCCTCTGCGCCACCGGCGCCGCCATGGCGCTGGAGATCGCAGCGGCAGATTTCGCCCAGGCGCTCGGCACGTTCGGCGATGATGAATCGGACAACGTGGGCCGCCTGCACGTCTACGCCGTGCAGGGCGCGACCGTGATCCTGGATTACGCCCACAACGAGGTCGGACTCACCCACCTGCTGCACCTGGCTGAGAGCTACAGGGGCGAGGGGGGCCGCCTGATCAGCATCATCGGCACCGCCGGGGACCGCACCGACGCCGCCCTGCGCGAAATCGGCCGTCTTGCCGCCGGCGCGAGCGACCAGGTCATTGTCAAGGAGACCCGTCGCTACCTGCGTGGCCGCCCGAGCGTCGAGTCCATGACCGCGCTCTACGAAGAGGGCCTCCGCGCGGGCGGCGATCCCCCGCACGTGGTTGCTCACGATGAGCCCACCGCGCTCACCATCGCTCTGGAACAACTCCGCCCCGGCGACGTCGTCGCCATGATGTGCATCGAAAGTGGTCCGGAAAGCCGCGCGCGATTGAAGGCGCTGGCGGAAGCCAGTTAGCCTGGAAGCGGTTGCTCCGAGTGTGTCCGATGTACGGCATTGGCACCTTGCCCATGCTCGTCCCAGGAAGAGTTGACTGCCGCTTACTCCTTACCCTCTGGTTCGCTGGCCCGGTACAGCGCGTCGAGGCGGTCGAGCAATGCGTCCGGGTCTCGGCCATTCTCGTCGCGCAGCCAGGCGTGGATGAGCGCCCCAGATTCTTCCTGGACGTGCATGAACCCGTCGTAGCGGGGCCGCAGGTAGGCATGATCCAGGTTGTCCAGGGTGGCGAGGAAGAAGTTGTTTGACGCCGCGTTCACCGCTTCGTCGGTCCACGCCGCGCGATGCCCTGGTTGGCCGCCGCTGGAAAAATAGACGCCGCGCTGCACGTCGGCCTCGACGACGAAGGCAGCGTAGGCAGCGGCAGCTTCCGGGTGCCGGGAATGACGGGACACGGCGATGCCAGCCCCTCCGAGGATCCCGCCCCTCGGTGCGTCGCCCGAACCGATTGGCACTGGTCCGAACCGGATCAGGTTGCTGCGAAAACCGGGCCGGCCGTAATTGGAGTACCCAAACAGCGCCGGCGTGAAGGCAACCTCGTCCGAGTCAGCCATCAGGTCCAGCATGCGTGGCGGGTTTCGCTGCAGGGATTCCGGGTGGGCAACCCGGACCAGCGCCGCGAGCAGGCCCAGCGCGTGACGGCCTGCCGCGCGGTCAACAACTTGGTCAGGTCCGGTAAAGGGAGGTTCGCCAAAGGCCGCACAGATGCTGCAAAAGCTCATGATCGCATCGACCGGGATCAGCGGAAGGCCGAGCAGCGCACCGCCCTTCGTGGACGCGTCGGTCGCGGCGCGGAGGACGTCGTCCCAGGTCCGGGGTACTCCGCCGAAGGCGTCCAGCAGGTCCGGGCGGTAGGCGGAGACGTGACCGGCGGCGTCGTTGGCGAGCGCCCATTGGTGGCCGCCGTAGAAGTAGCTCTGATGGCTGGGTCCGACGCTGTTGCGCGCCTGGTCCGCCAGGATCTCTGGCGACACCAGCTCGTCGAGGGGCAACAGGCATCCATCCGTCGCCGCGAAGCCGACGAACGGGTGGTCGATAATCAGCAGGTCGTAGGTCTCGGCCAGCTTTTGCACCGGAAAGTCGGCGAAGGCTTGCAGGCTGCGGGTTTGCCACTGCACCGACACCTCCGGGGTGATGGCGTGATAGGCGTCCGCCGTGGCGACCATGCAATCGTGACCGCGCGGGTGGTCCCAGCTAACCCCACGCAACGTAACTTCGCTCATCGGTGCTCCCTGTGGTTCGTATAGCTCTGGCCAAGCCGCGCGCTGAGGGCTCGTCGCACTCCCCGCTTATCGCTCGACCATCTCTGGACACGTTTGGATTTCGCTGATCACCCGTTCTTCGGCGGCGATGATCCGGGCCAGCAACGGGCCACGTTCCTTGCCCGCCACAAACTCCAGTTCCCGCATCCCGAGCGGGTCGATCTCTTCCCGGATCAGCCGCAAGGTCTCCGGAGACGGCAGGGCCGTTTCGGAAAGGCTGGGCGATATGCGTGGTGAGAACCCTGTTTGCTCTCGCACGTGGTCCAGGCTCACCCCGGGATGAAGGGATTCGAGGACAAACTCGCCCAGGTCGTGGTCCACCCGGAACACGGCCAGGTTGGTGATCAGGTACACGTCGCCGGGGTGATAGCCGGCGCGGCGGCGTTCGTCGTCCCGGAGCAGTCCGCGGGCAGCGCTGACGTAGTCGACCCGCTCGACCAGCGAGAGAGGCGAATGGCGAGGCAGGTACAGCATGAAGTGGCGGTGGAGATTGGCAACGTCGGCCATCCCGCCTTGCCCGGGCAAGCGGATCCGTCGTCCGGACGGCGAGGTCACCTCGATGTTGTTGGTAGCTCCCCAGCGGTCGATCTGCGCAGCGCTCACCACCTCGTGGGTGACGCGGCCTCGCTGGTAATACCAGCGGTAACTGTCGTCGCCACCGCAGTGCAGGACCGCCGTCTGGAAATCGAGGGATTCCGCCAGGATCATTGCCATCGGCCGGTCGGCGACGTCGATGAGCCCGCCGTTGGCGGTCATCAGCACCAGGCCGGGCGCGTGGGTCCGCTTGGCGAGCAGGTAGGCAACGGTGGCCAGGGGCGAGACAGAGCCCACCGAACACACGCTGTCGTTGTTGATCGTCGAGGCGATCCAGTTGATCATGATTTCCGCAGGCGTCGCTGGTCCACTTTCTGGCTCAAGACCCGCCACGTTCACAAAGTCCCGGCCCACCACTCGCTCATGCGGGATGGCGGCTGCGAGCCAGTTCCGGCGAGATTCGTCCGGGACCTCGAGCGCCGGCTCCCCGTCGACGATGCGGTGAAGCGCCGCGTAGTCGGTCGGGTAGAAGGGCAGGCACGAGGTCGGCCAGGCGCCGAAGGGAACCCGGCTGATCGCGGTGACGAATGAGCGGGGCACGATGAAAGACCGGGCGGCAGCTGCGTCCTGGAATGTGCCGGAAGGCACGATCTCCTCGACCGTCACCAGCACCTGCCGTGAGGCGAAGATGCTGCTGACATCCAGGCCCCTGGCGCCCTGGATCTCCACGTTGCCCGCCTCGTCGGCGCGTTGGGCGTGCAGCAGCAAGACATCAAGCGGGAGGGCCGGGACCGTTGCTACCTCGCGGCCAGACCACGGATCGGGGTGGAGCCGGGCAAAGCCGGAACGCTGGACGATGTCGGAGCCCAGGGGCGGCGGGAAGGGCATCGAGCCCAGCCCGTCGCGCGCCGCCTGGAAACCCTGGATCATCCCGAGCGCCGTCCACTCGGAGAGCGGCACGCGGCCCGATTCGACCGCTGCTCGGAAGTGCGGGGCCAGCCCGAACACGTCCAGGTTGTCGAAACAGAGCGTCATCGAACGCACGGCGTCCGCTGCCAGCAGCCATTCCAGGATCAGCCCGCCGCCCCAGGAAATGAAGTCGAGATCACGCGCCCCGCTCTCGATCACCGCCCGCGCCAATGCAACGGGTGCCCGCGAGAAATGGAACCCGCCGATCCCAAGCCGGTCGCCTGAGCGAACCCGGCTGGCCAATTCGGCAAGGGACTCGAACACGGGCTGGTTTGTCGGCGGGCAAGCGGCCTCCGTCATGTCCGAATCGCGCCCTGGGCCTCCAGGTCGGTGATCTCCTCGTCGCTGTAACCGGCGAACTCGCGCAGCAGCTCGGTCGAGTGCTCACCGAGCAGCGGTGCAGGGCGTTCGATCGCGCCAGGCGTTGCCGAGTACTTGACCGGGATGCCGACGCCGCGGACCCGCCCTGCCGTGGGGTGCTCCCACTCCACGATCATCTCGTTTTCCGCGACCTGGGGATCGGCTTCAACGCCGGCGAAGTCGTTGACCGGTGCGCACCAGATGTCTTCCGCCAGCAGGATATCGAGCCATTCGTCCGTCGTGCGGTTGACGAAGGCGCGGGCGAAGTCCGCGCGCACCTGGTCGCGTCCTTCCATGATCTGAGATTCGTCGCGATCCTCATATCCGGGCACCCCGGTCAACCGGGCGAGCTTGCTGACCGAGTTCATCGCGATCGCGATGTAGCCGTCTTTTGTGGCGTAGAAACCGTACGGCGCGCCCAGGTACGCCCCGGGAATGCCGCTCCGGCTCCGTTCGGGCAACCCGGCGCCGTTCAGGTAGAGGCTCAGTTCCTGGATGTGCAGGTTCATGATCGAGTTGAGCAGGTTGACATCGACCCGCTGCCCCTGGCCGGTATGCTCCCGGCTGTACAGTGCTGCCAGCACGCCGTAGACAATGTGGAAACCGGCCGTGAAATCGGCGGCGCCGACCGCAACCCCGACTGGTGGATCGTCAGCGTCCCCGTTGAGCCACCCCACCCCGGCTACTGCTTGCACCAGCAGGTCCTGACCCGGCCGCTTCACGTATGGGCCCGTTTGCCCCCAGCCGCTACTGGCGCAATAGATCAGCCGTGGGTTGCGTGCTGCCAGCGTCTCGTAGCCGAGGCCGAGGCGTTCCATCACCCCCGGCCGGAAGTTTTCGATGACGACGTCCGCGCGATCGACGATGCGTAGCGCTGCCTCCAGCCCGCCCGGGTTCTTCAGGTCGAGTGCAACGCTGCGCTTGTTGCGGTTGAAACTGAGAAATGATCCGCCCTCGCCGCCGATATAGAGGTTGGCCATGCTCCAGTGGCGCATCCAGTCACCCTTGAGCGGTTCGATCTTGATGATCTCGGCCCCCAGGTCACCCAGCATCTGGGTCGCGAAGGGACCCTGGGCGAGTTGCGTGAAATCAGCGACGACGAGTCCCGTGAGCGGTCCGGCCATGCGCGAACGATCTCCTCAGATTTCGGTCAGTTGAACAGTGGGGACAGCAAGCCGCCGTCAACCCGGTAGCAGCCACCGGTGCAGAAGGCGGCTTCATCGCTCGCCAGAAACAGCACCAGGTTGGCGACTTCCTCCGGACGGCCCACCCGGCCCAGTGGATGAAGCCGTCCCCATCCGGCAATCTCGCCCTCCGGGTCCTCTTCGCCGAAGATGTGGGCGGCGTCCTCCAGCATCGGCGTGCGGATCGAGCCGGGGGCGATGCAGTTGCAGCGGATCTTTTCGTGCGCGTAGTCGAGCGCAACCGTGGTCGTGAAGCTGACGACGCCGCCCTTCGACGCCGCGTAGGCGGCGACCGTCTTCTGGGAGGCGAACGCCTGGACCGAGGCGGTGTTGACGATGGCGCCACCGCCCCGCTTCCGCATCTCCGGGATCGCGTACTTGCAGGTCAGGAAGGAGCCCTTGAGGTTGACGTCGATCTGGAAATCCCAGTCCTCGATCGAGAGGTCCTCGACCGTGCCATAGCGCACGACGCCAGCGTTGTTGTAGAGCACGTCCACCCCGCCGAAGGCGTCAACAGCCGCCGCGATCAACCCCTGCACCTGTTCCGGCGAGCGCACGTCGCAGGCAACCGCGAGCGCACGGCCGCCGGCAGCGCCGATCTCCGCGACAACTGTGTTGGCCTGGTCCAGGTCAACGTCACCGATCGCGACTGCGCCCCCCTCGCGTGCGAACGCCAGTGCCGCCGCGCGTCCCAACCCCTTGCCGGCCCCGGTGATCACGATCGACTTGTTAGCAAATCGCTGGTTGCGGTCCGTCATGTCAGCCTCCGTCGCTGCTTCTCTCGTTGCCAGCGGCGAACGTTGGGTAGTTGAGCCGCTGTCCGGCAATCGGCATCTCGCCTTTGGTCAGGTGCCAGCGCGAGAGGCTGGCGACCACCAACGTGCGTCGCTCCGGCCCACAAAAGGCGATGTTGGTTGGAGTGGCGAAGGTGACACTCGCCCAGTCGTCGGCAACGATCACCAGTTCACCACCGGGCGCCAGGCGGAAGATGACATCCGGGGTGTAGCAGGAGATGTAGAGGTTGCCGTCCTCATCGAAGGCGAGCCCATCTGGCACGTGCCGCGGCAGTTCGATCAAGGTCCGCACGGCCAGGTCCCGGCCCGGACGCAGGTCGACCGCGACGACGCCCGGCAGGTTGGAGAGAACGACATAGAGCGTTTCCCCGGTGGCGTCCAGGGCCAGCCCGTTTGGAAAGGCGCCGAGATCCGCCGCCAGCACCTCGGTTGCGCCGCCGGGGCGGACGAGAAAGATGCACCCGTCGCGCTTTCCCCAACCCCCTGAATCAGACACGAAGAGGTTCCCGTCGGGGTCGAACACCGGGTAGTTCGGAACCTGCATCGGACGTCCCGGCGCACCCTTGCTCCAGGAGGTGATCGCACCATCCGGCGTGATGCGCACGACCTCGTGGTGGGCCAGGTCGCAGGCGTAGATTGCGCCGTCGCCATCCAGGCAGAGGCCGAGGATGAAGCCACCTGTGGACGCAACCTGCTCCGCGCCACCATCAAGGGAGATGCGGTAGATCTGGCCAGCCTCGCCCCCGGCGTACACCTCGCCGGCCGGACCGCACGCAACCCCTTCAGGATGATCGAGACCTTCGACGAATGGGGCGAAATCGGTAATGTCCATCAATCGTGGGAGTTCCTGAGCTTGCTCCGCGCTCATACGCCGTTACTCCCGGTCTGGTCCTGGCTCACCACGCCCTCCTGGCTGATGCCAGTGACTGCGCCGCGTCCGTGAAACACGGTCGCCAGCAGTTCGGTCTCCAGCGTCTCGCCCGATGCCAGCGATCGTTGCGTTCCGGACTGCTCGATGACGGAGGTCAGCCCGCCTCCCGGCCAACTGGTGAACGGTTCGATGGCCATGGTGTACACACCGCGGTACCAGGGGTACCCGGCGGAGGCGTGCATTTCCTGCCAGAACCAGGCGAAAGGAAAGACCTCCGTCGGCCAGGCAAGCCCGACCCCGACCCCAAGTTCCTCGTTGCTGATCGCGTACCAACCGTGGTCGCCGGCAAAATCGCCGAGGTAGGCCATCGTGTGCCGCCGTTGATCCACCTCGCTGGGAACTTGGGAGAGGTCGGTCTCCTGGTCATTGCGGATGACACGTGGCCATTGATTCAGGGATCCAGGTGCGAGCGGGTTGTGCGGGCCATCGAACCCCGGGTCAGCGCGGACGGAGCGGGCATTGGTGTCAATCCGGCAGCGGTCGGAGAGGAACGGGGCACCGAAGGCGGGGTGATGCCCCCACATGAACTCCATCGTCTCGCCGCCCTCGTTCGTGACCCTTTCCCGCAGGCGGAGCACCGATGTTCCCGCGTCGAGCCGCATCGTCCGTTCGATCCGGAACGGGCTCCGGCGCAACCGTAACGCCAGCGTCAACTCGGCGTAGTCGTCTGTTACCTCCTGGCGTTGCACGTCCCAGACCGAGGTCGAGGCTTCGCCGTGGAAGTTCAGTTCCACGCCCTTGTAGTGGCACGGGCCACCGCCGCTGGGGAAGATCTCCTGCCAGCCCCCCTGATACGCATCTAGCCAGGCGACCTGTGAGTTTTCCGCAGTCGAAACGCCGCCGCTCGGCTGTTGCCCCCAGGGGCTTTGCCAGAGCAGTTCGATCTCCTCTGGCTTCACCACCAGGGAGGTGATGTCGGCGCCCTTGTCCGGCAAGACGACGACTCGCACCTGGTCGTTTTCCAACGCGAGTCCGGTGACTCCGCGTTCGAGCGTGATCACTTCTATCCGGCAGTTTGTCGGCGTCATGAACCCTCCTCCCAGGTCCGGCTCTCGGCGAGGAGACGCTGGCGAGCCCCGTGCAGGTAGACGGCGATCAGCATCACCAGGCCCGTGATCACCAGCTGCTGGGTGGTGTGGACGCCGAGCAGGCGCAAGCCCTTGGCGGTCATGCCGAGGATCAGTACGCCGAGCATCGAACTGACCAGGTTCCCTTGCCCTCCGGAAAGGCTCACCCCACCCAGCACCGCTGAGGCGATCACGATCAGTTCGAACCCCTGCACCCCGGCGTCGAAGTACCCCGTCCCGGTCTGGGACGCGACCAGCAAGCCGGCAATCGCGGCCGTCGTCCCGGAGAGCACGAACAGCAGAAAGCGGTTGCGGCCCACGTGAATGCCGGAGACGCGGGCGGCGGTCGCGTTCCCACCAATGGCGTAGATGTTCCGGCCAAACTCGGTGCGCGTCACCATCAGCCAGGCCAGGGCGATGATTACCAGGGCGAGAATCCCGGGCAAGGGCACGAGCAGGAAATCCGACTGCCAGAAGGACGTAAAGCCCGTGAACTGGTTTGCGTCAACGACCGGCGTCTTGTTGGTCCAGACGTAGACCAGGCCGCGCAGGGTGAACATCGATCCGAGGGTGGTCATCAGCGAGTTCATGCCCTGTACGCAGACCAGGTAGCCATTGATCGCGCCAACCAGCGGCCCGGTGAGCACGCCACCGAGGATGCCGAGCCACATGCTGCCCGTGGCGTTGAAGATCATCACCGTCGCGACGCCAGTGAAGGCCAGCATCGAGCCGATGCTCAGGTCCAGTTCTCCCGAAAGCAACAGGAGGGTGAGGCCGACCGCCGCAATGAGATTCGGCGAGACGTCCCGCAACAGGTCGAGAAAAGTGGATGGAGAGCGGGCCGAGGGCGCGGCGATAACGAAAAAGGCCGCAACCAGCAGAAACAGGATCAGCAGGCCCACTTCCTCGTGCCGAGCCACTGGCAGCAGGAAGCGCCGCCAGCCGCCGTTGCGGACAGGGGTGGAGATGGGACGCGCAGCGCCAGGAACCGCACTCATCAGGCTGCCTCCTCGCGGCTTTCACCACCAGCAGCGGCGGCGACCAGCATCTCCTGGTTGGCGACAGAGCGCGGTAGTTCGGCACTGATCCGTCCTTCTCGCATCACCAGGATGCGGTCCGCGATGCCAAGGATTTCGGGCATTTCGGTCGAGATGAAAATGATGCCGATCCCCTGGTGAGCCATTTCATCGATCAGGCGGTAGATCTCGGCCTTCGACCCGACGTCGATGCCGCGGGTGGGTTCGGCGAGGATCAACAGTTTCAACTCCTTCTGGCGCAGGAGCCAGCGCGCCATCAGCACCTTTTGCTGGTTGCCGCCGCTTAGGTATCGCACCTGCTGGACGAGAGAGGGCGTGCGGATCGACAGCCGCTGGACGTACTCAGCGGCGGCGCGCGTTTCGTCCCCGGAGTGGATCCAGGTGAAGCCGGAGAAGCGGCGCAGCGCGGCGAGCGTCATGTTTGTCCGCACCGACAGCGGTAGCACGAGTCCGTCGTCCTTGCGGCTTTCGGTGAGCAGCCCCATTCCCTTCGCGATCGCGTCGCGAGGGGCATTGGGCTTGACGAGCTGGCCATCCAGGCGCACCTCGCCGCCGTCACGCGCAGCCGCGCCGAAGAGCACTCGGCCGAGCGTATTGATGCCAGCGCCCATCAGTCCGAAGACCCCGACGACTTCCCCGGCGCGCACCTCGAGGTCGATATCTTCCAGTCCGGATCCGGAAACGCCCCGCACTTCGAGCAACGTGGGGCCAGGGGTGGAGGGCGTCTTGGGGTAGAGGTCCTGCAGGTCGCGCCCGACCATCCAGGCGACCAGTTGCCGGGGTGTCGTCGCGGACACGTTCTCCGTGACCACCCGGCGGCCGTCGCGAAACACGGTGACCCGATCGGCGATGCGATAGATCTCATCCAGCTTGTGCGAGACATAGACGATCGCCACGCCGCGCGCCTGCATCCGGCGGACCACGTCGAAGAGGCGGTCGACCTCGCCGGGGCTGAGTGCCGAGGTTGGTTCATCCATCACGATGAGCCGGGCCTGCCTGGAGAGCGCCCGGGCGATCTCCACCAGTTGCTGCTCGGCCACTCGCAGCTCGCCGACCGGCAGGTCGACGTCGATGGTGAGCCCAAGCTCGGCGAGCAGGGCTTGCGTGCGCGTGCGCATCTCCGCGAAGTCCACCAGCCCACGTGGCGTGCGTGGATAGTGACCGAGAAAGACGTTTTCGGCCACCCCCAGGCCCGGGACGAGGTCGAGTTCCTGGTAGACGACCTTGATGCCACGATCCAGCGAATCGGCGGGGCCGCGAAACTCGACCAGGTCACCACCGACCCGCATTTCGCCGCCATCCTGGCGGTACAGCCCGGCGATGATCTTGATCAGGGTGCTCTTGCCGGCCCCGTTTTCGCCGAGCAGGGCGTGGACCTCGCCGGGGCGGACCTCGAAATCGACATCGTCGAGCGCCACCACGCCGGGGAATATCTTACGGATGCCGTGCATCTCCAGGACAGAACCCGCAGTCGCCGCGCCGTCCGTCTGGATCAAGTCTGGTAAAGCATCGTTTGCGTCGTCCACGTCTCGGTTCCCCGGTTGGCTCTGGTTCGAGACTGGATTCATCCCGCTTACTCCTGGCCGACGACGCGGCGACGGCGCGCGTCCAGCAGGACCGCGATGAGGATGACCGCGCCGTTCACCGCCAACTGCCAGCTCGAATTGATCCCCAGGAGCACGATCCCGTTGTTCAGCGTGCCAAGCAACAGCACCGCCAGCAGCGTGCCGATCAGCGTTCCCTGCCCCCCAGCCAGACTGGCCCCGCCAAGCAGGACCGCGCCGATCACCTGCAACTCGAACCCGAAGCCAGCGTTGTTCTGGCCAGAGTTCAGGCGCGAGATCAGGATGAAGGCGGAGACGGCGGCGAGGGTCGAGGTGGCCACGAAGCAGAGCGTCTTGATCAGGTGAACCCGCAGGCCGGAAAGTTCAGCGGCGCGCGGGTTTCCACCCACGGCGTAGACCGACCGGCCAAAAGTCGTCCGTGTCAGCAGGATCGAGAAAACCACAAGGATGACAGCCGTGATGACCACCGGCCACGGCACCCGACCGACCAGGGGCAGCCGAATCGCGAAGCCGGTGCCAATCGCCTTGAACGATTCCAGCTTGTGCTGGTTCTGCACGGCGGCGTCGGTGAAGGTGTAGGCCAGGCCGCGGATGATCGTCAGCATCGCCAGGGTGACGATGAACGAGTTGATCTTCAGGCCGAGGGTCAACCCGGCGTTCACCAGCCCAATGACAACCCCTGCCAGCAGCGCGACCGCGAAGCCAATCGCCAGATTGTCCGTGGCGTTCAGGGTCTGCATGGCGATGACGCCGACGAACGCCTGCACCGAACCGACCGACAGGTCGATCTCGCGGGCAATCACCAGCAAGGTCATCCCGATCGCGGTGATCGCAGTCATCGAAATCTGGCTGAGCAGGACGAAGACGTTGCGTTCGGAGGCGAAAACGGGCGAGAGCACCGAAAGGATGATGCAGACCAGCGCCAGCACCAACAGGAGGACACCCTCCTGCGTGCGGAACAGCCAGTTTCCGGCGGCGGCCAGCGAGGTTGACCCGCGTGGACGCGGTGTTGCTCCGGTCTCCAGTGTCCCGGCGGGGCGCATGAGCTGTTCTCCCGGCGTCTGCGAAGGAGGAGCGGGGCCGCCACGCGGCGGCCCCGGACGAATAATTAGGTGCTACTTCTCGCCTTCGACCGAGATCTCGGCGATCGCATCAAAGTTCGCGGAGTACGTGTCGCCTTCCTGGGTGTAGTAGTCGCCAAGATTGTCCGCCGTCACGGCAACTGTCGGGGCGACGATATGGGCCGGCAGCTCCACGCCGTTCAGCGCGGCGACCCCGGCGTCGATGATCAGGCGACCCTGGTATTCGGGGAACATGGCCGCCGACACCTTGTACGGCCCGCCTTCGGCCAGCGCGTCCTTGCAGGCGTTGCCCTCGCAGCCGAAGCCGACCACGAGCAGATTCGCCGTGTCGCCACCCTGCGATTCGAACGCTTGCAGGCCGCCGAGCGCCGAGTCGTCGTTGATGCCGAAGATGATGTTGACGTCCGGATTCGCGGTCAGCGCGTCCCCGGCCACCACGACCGCCTCGTCCTTCAAGCCCTGGCCGTCGACGGAGGCGACGATCTTCGCATCTGGCAGCACCGACATCAGGCCATCGGCAAAGCCAGTTGAGCGGGCCACCGTGGTGGTCAAAGCAGGCAGGCCAACGTCGAGTGCGTTGGCGACACCGCCAAAGTTGTCACGGGCGTATTCTCCAGCCCAGACCCCAACCTTGAAGCCGGCGGCGTAGTCATCAATCGAGACCAGCGTCGTGCAACCATCGGTCGGGGACGATTCACAGATGATCGGCTTGCCGGTCTCTTCTGCAAGCTTGACAATCGTCGGCCCGGAGGCTTCTTCGTTCACCGGGGTGAAGTTGATCACGTCGACCTGGCCGGCGACCTCTTCCACGGCGGCGAGCGACGCTTGCAGGTCCAGGTTGGCGTCCACCTGGTTGAAGGTGATCCCGTACTCCTCAGCACGAGCGGCTTCACCCTTTGTCAGGTTCTGGTACCACTCGTGGACGCCATAGTTGGTGACATGGGTGGCAGAACCCGGAACGGTGAATCCCTCGGGCAACGCCTCGGGGTCCATCGCCCGCACGATTGCGTCACCCTCGGCGCCCCCGGTCATGGGGGTAGCATCCTGGGCGATGGCGACGGGAACAACGCTGAGCCCGGCCACAAGCAGGGCGGCAACGGGACCCAAACGGGCAAAGCGGCGGCGGTTCATCGACATCTTTGACCTCTCCTTAGAAGTGCGTGCGGCGGAACGCAACCTTGCGTTCCAGGTAGTCCTCTGCCAGCAGCGGGGAACCTCCTCCTTTCCCATGGCCACTAACGGCCGGTGAACGCGGCGGGACGCTTGTCGATAAAGGCCGAGATGCCTTCTCGGGCGTCCTCGGTGTCGTATAGAGTGGCGGTCATCCCGGTTTCCATCGTGATCGCGGTGGCAAGCGGCGCGTCCAGGCCGTCGGCAATGAGTTGCTTCGCCATCTCCACCGCCAACGGCGCACGGGTCAGGATACGGTCGGCCAGGGCGTGCGCCTCGTCGAGCAACCGCTCAGCAGGGACGACGCGGTTGACGATTCCAAGCTCGCGCGCCTCGTCGGCGGTGAGGAAATTCGCGGTCATGATCAGTTCTTTGGCCTTGTTCGCCCCGATCAGCCGCGGCAGGCGTTGCGTGCCGCCCCCACCGGGCAGGAGACCGAGTTTGACTTCCGGCAAGCCGAAGGTGGCGTGTTCGGCAGCGACGACCAGATCGGCAGCGAGGACCAGTTCGAAGCCTCCCCCAAGGGCGAAACCGTTGACCGCCGCGATGATCGGCTGGCGTAGCTTGGTCATCCCGTCGTACACGGCGCGGCCGAGCCGCTGAAACTCGACGTACTCCTCGACCGTGCGGCCAATGTACCCGGTAATGTCGGCGCCCGCGACGAAGGCGCGCCCCCGTCCCGTCATGATGAGAATCCGCACGGACCGGTCAGCGTGCAGCCGGGTCAGGGCGTCTCGCAGGCTGGCGAAGGTGTCGGCGTCAAGGGCGTTGAGGCGTTCCTCGCGGGTAAAGGTGAGCAGGGCCTTGGGGCCGTCGATGGCCAATTCGAAGTTCGCGTACGGGGTCAACGCTGTCCCTCTCACGCCGTTCTGCGGATGAGCGGCAGGCTAAACGAAAACGTTTGCGTTGTCAACGGGATACAATCCATTTCTTAGGAACGAACCAGGGCGTTGGGCAGGTCGGTCAGGCAGGAAAGGACGTCGCATGGCACGGCGCGGTAGCGCGGGCATCACCATCGGCGACGTAGCGCGCGAAGCCGGGGTGTCGATATCCACCGTCTCGCGGATCGTGAACGGGGAATACGGCGCGGCCGCGGAAGAGACGCGGGCACGCATATTCGCCGCCATCGACCAGCTTGGTTACCTGCCCAATGGCGCCGCCCGCTCGTTGAAAACTGGTCGGTCGCGGATGATCGGTGTGCTTCTCGCGGATATTGCCCACCCGTATTGGAACACCGTGCTCGGCGGGGTGAACGACGCCTGCAGCCGGCTCGGATATGGGGCGCTTGTCAGCAGTGCGGGTGAAGATGCTAGCGTCGAGGACAACTATTTGCGGATGTTTCGGTCCCAGCAGGTGGCGGGCATCTTGCTCAACCCGACCCAGGCCGACGAGGAGACAATCGCCAGATGGGCGAAGCTTGACCTCCCCGTCGTAATGCTCGATCGGACCCTGCCGGGTCTCCCCTTCGCACTCGTCGCCGCGGAGAATTCGGAGGGCGTACGTGCGGCGACCCAACACCTGCTCCAACTTGGCCACCGCGATATTGGGTTCGTTTCATGGACGCTTGGTGCGTATGAAAATCGGCGCGAGCGGCTGGACGGCTATCTCCGAGCACTGGAGGATGCGTCCATCGACGTGCGCGAGGACAGGATTGCGTTTGCGGAGGTGGGCTGGCAGGACGGTGTTCGGGCATCGCTGGAATTGCTGGACCGAGTGGACCGGCCGACCGCCGTGGTCTCCGGGAATGCCATGCTGAACCTGCAGGTGTTGGCGGCGGCCAAGCAACTGGGCTTGCAGGTTCCCCAGGACCTCTCGATTGTCGGCTTTGACGATTCTCCCTGGGATGACCTGGTCGATCCGCCTCTCACGACGGTGGCCACACCGGCGCGGGAAATCGGGGTCATGGCCGCCGAACTACTCCTGGAGAGTACGGAAAAAGGCACACCGATTGTGGGTGTCGAACGCCGGTTGCCCACGCGCCTGGTCATCCGGCGGTCAAGCTCTGGCCCCCCGGCCTGATCCCACCGGCGAGTCAGGATGGTCATGGCTGCGGCCACGCGGGTGTGAGTGATACGTGCCGGGCACCGGGGTCATACCGCGGTGTGCAGAAAAACGGTCCGCCGTGGAACGCGTCGTACTTCCCGAGTCTCGAACATGTCGAGAGATCTCGTCTGAGTTCGTGCCTCGCCCAGATCCTTCGACCTGCTCAAGACACGATGACACGATAGAGAGTTCTCGGAGGCTCCTCTGTACCTTCCTCAGCTACCGCCGGTTCCAGGCCTCCGGATCAGCCGTCAGCGTCGTGATGCTCTCCGGGAGGTTGCTGGAGCATATGTCTTCCAGGGTGACGTGCTCCAGCACCGCGCGCATGTTGGCGCGGAGTGCAATCCAGACTGGGAGGAGGGAGGTGGCCGGGCCGATGTACTCCAGGCTCTCCGGCCGCAAGCCGCGCACGTTGGCCAGCGGGCCATCCACCACGCGGATCACATCAGCCAGCGTGATCTCATTGGCGGGCCGCCCGAGACGATACCCACCATCCGCGCCCCGCTGCGAGAGCACAATACCGGCGTGCCGCAGTTCCAGCAGGATATTCTCCAGGAACTTGGGTGGAATCCCCTGCGCCCGCGCCATCGCCTCGGCTTTCATTGGGCCAGGCGCAACGTTGGCCAACTCCGTCAGGGCACGCAGCGCGTAGTCGACTTTGGCGTTGACTTGCACTGACGGCTTACTCCCTGCCCGGACGACAAACACGACTAACAGCGATTCTAACAAAGTCGATTCCTTCAGTGGCCGCCTCTGGCGACCCAGGACTCCCCAATTCTCCGCAAGGCTCGCCTTGCACACGTCAAACTGTTCCTCACACCAGCGCAAACGACACGCCTGCCAACGGTTCCATTCCTTTCAGCGAGTTCATCGCCGGAGTAGCATTCGCAGGCATCGTGGCTTGTCATGGAGGCGCTGTGCAGCGCCCTGCCGGGACGCCGTTCAGCAATTCACGATCCCGGATTCGGGGTAGTTTCCTGCACGATCGAGCTGTTACCCGAATCTGACCGCCGGTAGTGGCGCAGGGAGCACGTCGTGTCTGACGAGGTCGTCGCTGAACGGTCTGGCGGGGGTGCCCCTGTCACCCCGGCGATGCAGGACTATCTGAAAGCGGTCTATCGCCTCGGCGCCAGTGGCCCCGTGGCCACGCAGCAACTCGCCGATGAACTCGGCGTGGCGGCCTCCTCGGCGACCAATATGGCAAAGCGCCTGCACGAGCAAGGACTCCTCAGCCATACCCCGTACCACGGCGTGGAACTGACCGCTGAAGGCCGCCAGGTGGCGCTGGATGTCGTCCGGCGACATCGCCTGCTGGAAACGTTCCTGGCCGAAAAAGTTGGCCTGGGCTGGGACGAGGTCCACGACGAGGCCGAGCGGCTGGAGCACCATCTCTCGGACCGCCTGGAAGCGCGGCTGGATTCCATGCTCGGGTTCCCGGACACCGATCCCCACGGAGACCCCATCCCGCGCGATGGTTCATCGTTGAACCCTGATCCGACGATCCTGGAACTTCCCGCCGGGGCCTCGGGCGTCGTCAGCCGCGTCTCCGACCGTGATCCCGAGCACCTGCGCTACCTGGGCGCGCTTGGCATCGTCCCGGGCGCCCGGGTCGACGTGCTGGAGCATCTCCCCTTTGAAGGTCCCGTGCGCATCCGCGTCTCCAATGATGGGCAAGACCCTGCCGAGCATGTCCTCGGCCGCCCCCTGGCTGGTGTCATCCGCCTCTCACGCTGACGACTTCGGCTCAAGACATGGCCGTAAGAGGTGCCCCACCCCCTCGCGCGTCATGCGGTTCGAAGTATCAGACCCTTCCAGGTGTCATCCTGACGAAGGAAGGATCTCGTCTTTCTCTCCCCTTACCAGCCTGTTCCCGCCCCACCGCCCACCCTCGCGTATCGTCTTGAGCTTGTCGAGAGATCTCGCCATGCCCCACTGCCAACCTTCGATGTCCGCACAGCGTTAGGGCGCTATCCGCCCCGGGATCCCCGTGATGCCGAGATCTCTCGACTCCGCACAGACTCCGCTTGAGATGACACCCGTAGGTGAGTGGACGCCTCGCACATGTTGCGTGCGAGGGCAAGAAGAACGAGATCCTTCCTTCGTCAGGATGACCGCCGAGGGTGGGCGATGACATCGGAACGTGACGGCCGGGAACGAGGTGCTTCGACGAGCTCGGGACAACACCTGTGGGAGGAGGCCACTTCTAAGCACCGCCACCCTGAAATCCCGCTTAGGACTTTAGCGCCCCCGCCGTAATGCCCTCGATGAATCGGCGCTGCAGCACCAGGTAGAGCGCCACAATCGGGATCATGGCGATCGTCACGCCAGCGGCAATCAGGCCGCGGTCCGACGTGAAGCGGCCAAAGAAGAACATCGTGCCCAGCGAGACCGGGCGCAGTTCATCCCGCTGCACGAAGATGAGCGGCATGGCGAACTGGTTCCAGGTCCACATGAACTGGAACACGATCAGCGTCGCCAGCCCCGGCCAGGAGAGCGGCAGCATGATCTGCCGGAAGACCTGCCATTCGTTTGCCCCGTCTGTGCGGCCGGCATCCGCCAGTTCCCCCGGCAGCCCCCGGAAGAAGCCACGCATCAGGAAGATCCCAAAGGGCAGGCGCAGCGCAATACCCGGCAGGATGAAGGCCCAGTACGTCTCCAGGATGCTGAAATCCCGCAGCAGGTAGTAGAGCGGGATCATCACGGACTGGAACGGGATCATCAGGCCCATCAGGAAGAGTACGAAAATGCCGTTTCGGCCGGGCAACGGCAAATGGGAGAGCGCGTAGCCTGCCAGGCACGACAGAATGGCAACCCCACCCACGATGGCGAAGCTGTAGATGGCGCTGTTCAGGATGTACTGGGAAAAGCGTCCCACCGTCCAGGCTTCCACCAGGTTGGTGGGCGCCAGGCTGGCAGGCGGGCTGAACGGATCGGCGGCAATCTCCCGCGCGCTCTTGAACGCGGAGAACCAGATCCAGACGAAGGGCATCAGGAACACGAAGAAGAAGAAGATCAGGATGGCGTAGGTGACAACGTTGCCGCCGAACCGCGCTGCCCAGGGGCGCTTCGGCTGGACCGATGTGTCTTGCGGCTCCGCAGCGTCCTGCGCTTTCACGGTGTCGATCGCGATGGCCACGCTCTAGCCCTCCCGCTGTTCGCGCAAGCGAATGAACACCACTGAAGCCACCAATGCTACGACCGTCATCACCAGGGAAAGCGCCGAGGCGTAGCCCACCCGGTTCTGCGTGAACGCTTCCTTGTAGGTCAAGGTAGCGATCACCTCTGTCGCGTTGGCGGGGCCGCCCTGGGTCATCACGAAGATGATGTCGAAGACGTTGAAGCCACCGATGAGTAGGAGAGCGGTCACCACGTTGATGACATTGCTCAACTGTGGCACCGTCACATCCCGGAAACGCTGCCAGACGTTGGCGCCATCGATCGTTGCTGCCTCCAGCAGATCCTTGCTTACATTCTGCAACCCGGCCAGGAAGACGACGAAGACGAAGCCCACTTCTGCCCAGATCGCGGCGCCCAGCACGGCGTACAGCGCGGCACTTGGATCACCAAGCCAGCCACGGGTCAGATCTCCCAGGCCAATCGCCGTGAGCAGCTTGTTCAGGTTGCCAAAGATCGGGTTGTAGATCCAGCTCCAGATAATGCCAACGACCACCGCTGACAGGACCTGCGGCATGAAGAAGACGGTGCGGAAGAGGTTGAAACCACGAGGCTGCCGCCAGAGCAGCATCGCCAGTAGCAGTCCAATAGCGATCGGCGCGATGGTGCCGATGATCACCCAGATTACGTTGTTCCGTAACGAGGTCCAGAGCAGGGGATCGCGAACCATCTCCTGGAAGTTGGCCAGGCCAATAAAGTTCTTGGTGGGGCGAACCCCGTTCCAGTCGGTCAGGGCAAAGTAGATCGTTTGAATAAAGGGATAGCCAACAAAGATCAGGTACAGGAGCATCGCAGGCAGCACGAAAAATATGCCCGCGCGATACCGGTTCCACCTACGTTGGGTTGACGATACGCGTGGCGCCACTATGGCTGTTGGCTGCGCGCTCATCGCATGGTGACTCCGTGCGAGATGGGCGTGGGGGACAGGATGACCTGTCCCCCACAGGAGTGGCTACGAAACGGGGGTCGCGTCCTCCGCTGGCATGCCTTCTTCCCAGGCTGCCTGCAGATCCGCGGCCTGCTGCTCAGCGGTCTTGTCGCCGTTGAGCATGGCCTGGAAGCCGTTCTGCATCACGTCATTGAACACCGGGGGTGCCATGACATCGATGTTGTAGCCGAACTGTGCGCCGCTCTCGCCGGCTGCCTGCAATTCCGCCACGATCTGCGCAGACACGGGATCCAGTTCGATCGCGCTGGCGTCGAACTCAACTGGCACGAAGTACTTGGCTTCGCCCAGCCACTGCTCTACCGCTTCCTGGGAGAAGAGGAAGTCGACGAATGCTGCTGCCTCATCCGGATGCTCGGTGGAGCCATTGATGTAGTACGCGGAGCCGACACCGGAGATCCACGTCGGCTCGTTGCCTTCCTTGATCAGCGGGAAGGGCACGAACACCACTTCCTGGTCCGGCATATTCGTGGCAATTTCGCCCGCGATCCAGGAACCAGTCGTATTCAGCAGCGCCTGTCCGGTGTAGAAGATCGCCGTGCCGTCGTCATAGGGGATGGCGTTCACGTCAGGCGAGAAGCAGCCAGCATCGCGCATGGTCTCGAAATACGCGGAGATCGCCTCGGTGATCTCCGGGGTGTCCCAGCGGCCGTTCTTGTTGACCAGGAGATCACGCATCGCCTCTGGGCCAATGTTCTGGTTGGCCGTCATGGAAAACTGGTGGAACGCGGACCAACCCGGATTGTTGGCGAACGCGATCGGGATGTAGCCCTTTTCCACCGCCGCGCCACAGAAGGCCACCATCTCATCAAGGGTGGTGGGAACGGTCAATCCCTCCTGGTCGAGGAGGGTCTGGTTCGCGTACATGCCGATCAGGTCTGTCTGCAGCGGCATGCCGTAGAGCACACCGTTAAGACTGGTCGCTTCCAGCGCTGGCGGGGAAACCCGCTCATCCCAGCCGTACTCCGCCGCGTAGTCCGTTAGCGGCAGCAGGAAGCCGGCATCCGCCAGTACACCCGCATAGCCAGGACCCGCGTCATAGAAGATGACATCCGGACCAGAGCCAGAGGAGACGGCGGTGTTCACCGTATCCCGGATCTGGTCAGTGCTGAAGGCCTCACGCACGATGGTGACATTCGGGTTGGCCTCCATGAAGGCCCCATAGACGGCATCAGCGACCGCGGATTCCTCCGGGACTGTGAACTGGTCCCAGACACGCAGTTCCACTTGCTCCTGCGCCCGGACCTGGCCCAGCAATGGGCCCACCATGAGGCTACAGAGCAGGGCGATGGCTGCGACCATCATCCCCACGGGGCGAATTCGTTGCATCCTTGCACACTCCCGTTCTCAGTACGACCAGCACCTCTGCCTCGCGGCCTGGTGACGCCCGCGCATCCGCGCGCCGGCCTCGTCAGCATCCTATCATGGGGCCAACGACCACGGGGATAGCAGACGCACATTCCACGTCAGGAAGGGAGCACGCGACGGTGCAGGTATCGATTCGCGAAGGGATGACACGCGGCGAGACGCTGGCCGAGAAGCTGGCCTGGCTGGAGAGCGTCGGCCTGGATGCCGTTGAGCTTCATACAACCTCAATGACCCTGCCGCCGGATGAGGTGATTGCGACGTTCGCGTCGTCTCCCATTTCCGTCTCTGCGATCGAGGGCATTCCGCGTCTGCTCGATGCCGATCCTGCCCAACGTGAAGCTTCCAAGATTACGATCCGCGAGCGCCTAAACCTGGCCGCGAAACTGGGTGCGGTTGGCGTCCTTGTCGTTCCGCAGTTCGGGCGCGTGCCCGCCCTGCCAGACCTCACGCCCTTCGCCACCGGCGCCCAGTTGGAGCGCAATCTCCTGCTGGCACAACTGCGCGAACTGGCCCCAGCCGCCGCTGCCGCCGGGGTCTCACTCTTCCTGGAGCCGCTCAACCGCTACGAGGCCTACATCGTCAATCGCCTGGAGCAGGGTAGCGCCATCTGCGCGGAAGTTGGCTCGCAGATCGGTGTCATGGCGGACTTCTTCCATATGGGAATCGAGGAAGCCGATATTCCCGCTGCCATCCGCACCAACGCGGATCACCTGGTCTACGTCCACGTCGCCGATAGCAACCGCCTCCAACCCGGCCGCGGTCATCTCGACTTCCGGCCCGGCTTCCGCGCACTGAAGGAAATCGGCTACGACGGTCCCCTCGCTATCGAGTGCCGCGTGGACGGCGATTACGACAGTGCGATCCGTGACTCCGTGAACCTGATCCGCCAGGAGTGGGCAGCCGCGTAGGTAGCCACGCCTGGAGCAGGCTACTCGCGAATCACCCGACACCTTTCCACTGAACTCCGAGCCCACCCCTCTCCCGCGCATTGGGGAAGGGGCTGAGGTAGGGGTGATTTCTACCGCACCAGCGGCGCCTCCGGCACCAGTGGCGTCGCTGCACCCGGCGCCTCGCGCCCGACGCCCATGGAGAGCACAGCGGCGACCAGGCAGAGCAACCCGGCCGACACAAAGGCCAGGAAGTAGTCCCCGGTAATCGTGCGGATCACGCCGGCGCCGGTCGCGGCGATGGCCGCGCCAACCTGGTGCGAGGCAAAGACCCACCCGTAGATCAGCGGGCCTCGCTCCCGCCCGAACGACTTCGTAGCCAGCGCGATTGTCGGGGGCACCGTCGCCACCCAGTCCAGTCCGTAGAAGACGATGAAGGCGATCATGCTGAAGTTGCCTGCCGAAAAGGCCAGCGGCAGCAGCATCAGCGAGAGGCCGCGCAGCCCGTAGTAGGCGAAGAGCAACTTGCGGCTGTCGTAGCGGTCGGTCAGCCACCCGGAAAAGGTGGTGCCGATAATGTCGAAGATGCCGACCAGCGCCAGCAGGCCTGCTGCGGTCATCTGGGTCATGCCGTGATCGACACCAGCCGGGATGAGGTGCGTGCCAATAAGCCCATTCGTGCTCAGGCCGCAGATCAGGAACGGGATAGAGAGCAGCCAGAAATCGCGCTGCGTGACGGCAAACTGCAACCCCGCGAAGGCGTTGGCAATGGGATTGCCCTTTGGCGGTGCCGGCGGCGGATCATTCCTCGTTGCGCCGTATGGGGACTGCCCCACATCGGAGGGCCAGTCCCGCATGAAGATGAGCACCAGCGGGATCACCGCCAGCGCCGCAACCGCCGTCGTGATGGAGACGAAGCGCCAGTCGTAGGTCGTAGCCAGCCACGCCAGGAGCGGCAGGAACACGAGCTGGCCTGTGGCGCCAGCGGCGGTGAGCACGCCCACCACCAGGCTGCGCTGCGCCACGAACCAGCGATTGGCCACGGTGGCCGCCAGCACGGTGGCCATACACCCTGCGCCAAGGCCCACCACGACACCCCAGAGCAGGATCAGTTGCCACGGTTCATGGATCTGGGTGGTGAGCAGTGCCCCTGTCGATATGATCAGGAGAGCGCCAGCAATCACCTTGCGCAATCCAAAGCGGATCATGAGCGCGGCGGCGAACGGCCCCACGAACCCGAACAGGAGCAGGTTCACCGAGACCGCAATGCCGACAGTGGCGCGGCTCCAGCCGAACTCGTCCTCCAGCGGCAGGAACAGCACGCCAGGTGTGCTGCGGAACCCGGCCGCGGCCAGCAGCGTGATGAAGCTGACTGCGGCTATCACCCAGGCGTAGCTGAAATCCGCGTTCCGGCTGAACCTGTTCATGCCTGCCTTCGCTCTTCTTCCACGATCGGAACGTTCACCCAAAGGACGTCGCCACCGGTGGTGATGTGAGATGGACGGCCAGCCCTCACGTGGTTTCGGGCCAACGGGCCAACACCACTGAGGCATTCACGCCGCCAAACCCGAACCCGTTGACCAGGGCGTGCTGCAGATTGGCCGGTCTGGCGGTTGGGCCCACCAGGTCAAGCCCTGTCACAGGGTCGGGATGCTCCAGGTTCAGGGTTGGAGGAATCACGCCGTCCCGCAACGCCACCGTGGTCACCACCGCGGCCACCGCGCCCGCTGCCCCACAGAGATGCCCGATGGCGGACTTGGTCGCCGAGATGGCTGGACCGCCCTGCTCTCCGAACACCGAGCAGATGGCCGCCAGTTCGCTGGCATCACCCAGCGGCGTGGAAGTCGCGTGCGCGTTGACGTAATCAATCTGCCCTGGCGAGATCCCGGCTTGCGCCAACGCCAGCCGCATGCTGCGTTCCGCGCCTGCGCCGTCCGGTGGGGCAGCCGTGACGTGATAGGCATCGGCCGCGGTGCCGTAGCCCGCCACTTCGGCCAGGATCCGCGCGCCGCGCGCCCGTGCATGCTCCAGCCCTTCCAGCACCACCATGCCGGCACCTTCACCCATTACGAATCCATCGCGATCCCGGTCAAAGGGGCGAGATGCAGCGGCCGGTGCGTCATTGAAGCCCGTCGAGAGCGCTCGCGCGGCGGCAAACGCGCCCAGCCCCACACGGGTAATGGTGGCCTCTGCGCCGCCCGCCACCGCGACATCCGCTTCGCCAGCCCGGATCAGCCGCGCGGCGTCCCCAATCGCCTGCAGGCTCGCGGCGCAGGCAGTAGCCGGAGCGCCAATCGGACCCTGCAAGCCGTGTCGCAGCGACACCTGGCCTGCCGCAAGGTTGATCAGCGCGGAGGGCACCGTGAAGGGGGAGAGCCGGCGCACCCCGTCCGCGGCGGTGATCGCCCCCGCCTCCACGATCGTAGGCAACCCGCCGAATGCGGAAGCAATCACGGTCGCGGTCCGCTGCCGTGCGTGATCCGTAGAGGGCTGCCAGGCCGCCTGGCTCAGCGCCTGATCGGCAGCCGCCACCGCAAACTGGATGAAGCGATCCATCTTGCGCCGCTCCCGCGCCGGTCCGGCAGACTCAGGATCGAAGCCCGCTTCATGATCCTCCGCAATGTCCGGAACCACGCCAGCGATCTTCGACGGCACGTCGCACACCACCTCGTCAGGCAATCGGCGGATACCCGAGAGCCCCGCCTGCAGCCGCCGCCAGACCACCTCGACCTGGCTGCCCAGCGGCGTCACCAGCCCCATGCCCGTAATCACGACACGCTGCGCATCAGGACGCATCTGCCCGCTCCATCTCATGACGTCGTAGATCAGCGACCAGGCTCTGAAGTTCGCTCAACAGCATCTCGATGCGCTCCGCCCCTGCCGTCTCGCGCACCTGTGCCTGCACTGCGCTCCAGAGCGGCCGCGCCCGCTCCAGGGCCTCATGCCCGGCGCTGGTGAGTTCGATATACCGCGTGCGGCGATCTGTCCCTGGCGCAATCCGCACCAGTTCATCCCGCTGCAGTGGCTTGAGATTGCGGGAGAGGGTGGCGGGGGACATCACCTGCGCCTCAGCCAGCGCGCTGTGCAGCATCGGCGTACCCACCCGCGCCAGGGTGGAGAGCAACGCATACTGGGTGGTCAGCAGTCCGCTCGGCTGCAGCGCCTCATCGTACATTCGCGTCAGTGCGCGGTCCGCCCGCCGCACGGTCGTACAAACGCATGGTGAGACACGTTGGCTCGTCGCCGGCTCGGCGAACGTGCTGTTCAGCGTCAATCTCCGAACAAAGATGCATATACAACTATCAGCGCGAGAGTTTAGCGTGTACCTGGCACGTGTGCCAGTGCGCTCATGCCGGAAGCCAGAGCTGCTCCAATGAAACGTGTCGATGGGTCCAGACGACCAAATGTCTCAAAAGGACATATCTGTTCGAGGGCACGCCCGCTTGCGGGCGTCGTCCTGAGCGACGTCGAAGGATTTCCGCCTCAAATCAGCGCGATTGAAAATTGCGTCCACCTTCAGGGGTCATCCTGAGCCCGCAGGCGAAAGATCTTGTCTTTCCCCGTTGCTTCCAGCCTGTACCCCATCCACCCCCACTCAACGCGTGTCATCTCGAGCAGTCATGCCGGGGCGACGCCCTCAAGGCATGAACAACGTGCGGGATTGGCCGGGCAGGGGACGCTGTGTTCACAGCAGCGACGTCGAGAGATCTCGGCGTCTCATGCCACGCTCATCCCAGTTTTCCGGGAACGTCGCCTGAATACGGGTCGTCGATGGCAACCGTGGCGAGGACTTCTCGACTGCGCTCGAGATGACACGTGAGAAGGGTTGCGAGCAAAGGGGAGGCACCACCCACCCGCCAATGAACCCCCCTTGCCCGGTACAAGCGCTCAGGCGAGGGGCTGGAATGGAGAGACCCTTCCAGGCTCAGTCGAACCGAATCCCCAGCTTGATCGACTCCGCCGGCCGCTCATCGATCGCCCGGTACGCCTCTGCCGCCTCATCGAAGGGCACAATGGGGGAGATAATCCCCTCGGTCTTGATCCGCCCCTCGGCCAGCCACTTCAGCGACACATCCACCAGTCGTTTGAGGTCCCAGACGGGGGCATCGCGCCCCGGTAGCGATTCCGCGCGTACCGAAATCAGGTTCAAGCGGTTGATGTGAAACTCATCGCCCAGGTACAGACCGGCAGCATCCCTTCCATAGAACGACACCATCACGATCGTGCCGCCAAACCGCGTGCTGCGGATCGCCTGCTGCAGCGCCGGAATGCTGCCTGAAGTCTCCAGGGCCACATCCACGCCCAGGTTGCCCGTCTGGGTCGGCCGCTCCAGGTACCCGCCCGTGATCCGCGTCTGCTCCCGCGGCGTCGTCTCCGGCTCCGGGCCCGTCAGCCGCCGGATCGCCAGACCCACGTCCCCATTGTCCATGGTGGGATCAAGCACGACGTCGGCGCCCAACTTCAGCGCCAACTCACGCCGGTTCGCCAGCGGATCCACCGCCACCACCCAGTCGGCGCCAGCCAGCTTCGCGAGTTGCACCGTGATGAGGCCAATGGCGCCTAGCCCGAAGACTGCCACGCGGTCCCCCAGCTTGATCCCACCATCGCGCATGGCCATTGCCATCACGACCGGATCGAGGCAGAGCGCGGCCTCGGCGGAGACGCCCTCTGGCAGCAGGTCAACTGCTGTCTCATCTACCGTCTGCGTCTCGCGGATCGGGAAGTGCCCGAAGACCCGGTCGCCCACCTGGAAGCGCGTCACCTCCGGCCCGACCTCCGTCACCACGCCCACGGCCATATTGCCGAGCCGCTTCGGAAAGCTCGCCAGCGCGGTTTCCGGCGGCTGCGGCACGACCGAACCCAACGCGAAATCATACGGCTTGCTGGCCACCGGGTCATTCCGGTAGCCAACCAGCTCCGTCCCGTGCTTGGGCGAAGCAAGTTCCGTCTCTACGCGGATCTGCGTCGGCTGCAACGGCGCTTCGTCGTACTCACGCAGTTCTGGTGTGCGGGGTGCAGACGCGATCAACTCGCGGGGCATACAGCGACGTCCTCTCTTATCAGCATCAAAGTTCAATCTGAATGGGAGTGTATCAACCTCCCTCAGTCGTGCGCTGCTTCCATCGCAGCGACGCCACGGACCTGCGTCTCATCCCTGTTGCGAACCCCTGGTGGGACACAGGTTTGACCGGAGGATCTCACCGGGGAATGGCTTGTGCTTCCGCGCGCTGCTCTCTTGCCCCAATACCCCTCCTCACGCGCGGGAAATGCGTGGCGCACGGTGTACCGGCAGCAAATGCCCCTCTCCCGCGCATCGGGAGAGGGGTCGGGGTGAGGGCCGTTCCGACGGCTTGACACGCCTTCGGCATTGGGTTTTAGGCAGTTGGCGTCGCCATCAACGCCATCGGCTCATAGACATAGACGAGGTCCGGGTCACCGGCATCAGCCGGGACGGTCAGGACGATTCGTGGCTGGCCGTCAGACCCTGGCTCAAAGACGAATGTCCCCTGCGGCGGAAATCCCGAAAGCGGCGGATCGACAATCAGGTACCCAGCAACAGACGCATCCTCCGCCATCTGTGGCAGCAGGGCAGAGCGATACGGGCCCGATGCGAACGTCAGTGTGTCCACCCGGAGCTGCAGCGTCAGGTCGCCCAGGTCAGGGTTGGAGTAGGTCCCCAGGAACGGCGTCACCGCGGCCGGGTCGAGCTCCCCGATGCTCGCCAGGAGTTCCTCCCGCCCGCTGGCAACGCGGGCGAGGTTCGCCTCCACCATGGCCTCCATCGCCGCCGGCTGATCGAAGAGCAGTTCCAGCAGCCGGAACACGACCGCGTAGATCATCTGGCCGGCGTTCCCGGAACCGTTGGTGAGCACCACGACGCCCAGTTCGGACTCTGGCAGGAAGGTGACCAGGGACGAGAATCCCAGCGTCCCTCCGCTGTGCCAGATCGTGCGCTGACCACCGTAGGCGCCAACTACCCAGCCCAACCCATAGTGCTGGGCAAAGGATGACAGGATAGATGTCGGTCCCGGCGCGATTGCGAGGGCTACCCCCGGCTCCCAGGTGCGCTCCAGGTTCTCGGCCGAGACCACCCGCGTTCCATCCGGGGCGACACCACGCCGCAGCTCGGTGTGCACGTACCGCACCATTTCCCGTACGCTCGACCAGAGCGCGCCAGACGGCGCCACCGGCACCAGCCACGTGTCATCCATCATCAGCGGCACCGGGTGGACCTCGCCATAGAGATCCGGGGCATGGGGGGTTGCGTAGTCGTTGCCCGCCACCACCTCCGTCAGGTTGTAGGTGGTACGAGGCATTCCGATGGGGTTCAGGACCCGGTCACGCAGCGCAATGGTGTATGAGTGTCCGAGGGCATCCGCCGATCCGCCGTCAGCAACGCCAGCGGCGAACCCACCAGCCGCCACCAGTTGATTGTTGTACTGGTACCGCTCCCCAAAGGGGGCGGTCAGCGGCAGGTTTGCCATGCTGGCGATCATGCGCTCCGGCGTGAGCTCGTTGGCCGGAAAGATGAACTCGAGGTCGCGCCGGGGCAGCCCGCTGCAGGCGCAGAAGGCATCAGCCACGGTCAGGCGCGGCGTCAGATCGGCATCCTCCACCGCAAAGGCCGGCAACAGGTCTATGAGTGGGGTGTCCCAGGTTAACTGCCCGGTATCCACCAGTGTGGCCGAGAGCAGGGAACTGAAGGACTTGGTGACCGAGCCGATCCGCAGCAGCGTGTCTGCCGTCACCGGCTCCGGGCGTCCCACCTCGCGCACGCCGAACCCCCGGAGGAAGACAACCTCATCGCCCTGCACCACACCGACCGCGACACCTGGCACCTCCAGGTCGGCGAGCATTGTCGCGATAGAGCTCTCGAACGTCGCCAGGCGCTCCTCGGTCAAGGGTAGCGGCATGACCCCGGTCAAGTCAGGCAGGTTCGGAGTCGCAGGCGTCGCCTCCTGGGCGCGCGTGGCGTGTTGCTCAAAGCCAATGGTGGCCAGCGTCGTGGCGGCTATCCCTGCCGCTTGCAGAGCCCGACGGCGGGAGAAGGCAGCATGCTGCCCGGAGCGAGGAGCGTCCATCGGGGTCTATCCTTTGTATATGGTTAATGGTGGCAACTGGTCCAAGACAGAGCATACCCGCTCCAGGGCAAGCACAGGCCGGCAGATTATTGGCTACACGTTCTGGAGGGGAGACGCTGGCATAGGGAGTGAGGAGATTGGGGAGGCCCTCTCCTTGCTCCCTTATTCCCTAAGCGCGGGAGCGCGTCTTCCCTCGCAAGGTACAGCAAAACGCCGACAAGTCCTACGCTTGCGCGCAATCCCCGTCGGCGTCTGCTGTACCTTGTGCTTCCTGGCGTTGCCGCCGTTCTGCGTTTGGTATGCAGTGAACGTACACCCTGCGTGCCCGATTGTCAATACCCGGTTAACGCCCCAAGGTCGCTATCCGACGTTCCCCTTCCCAACCGGCTCGTGTCTCTTTCTTCCTGGCACCCAATCGCCACCATTGTGCAGGGCGCCATGACCACACTGCGCCGGCATTGACACGATGCAGCGCACAACCCGCAGGCGGTGCAACGGCTCTCCACCAGTCGACCCACTGCTCACGGCTAGTAGAGCGGTCTCGTTCTGCTGAACCTGGAACCATGCTGTCCCTCCCGCGGGCCAGCGTGATATCAGGACGTATGCGGCATGCCGCGAAGTGGTCACTGGCCCGCCCTGAGTCTGCCCCTCCTGGCAGCGAATGGCATCTGGGATGAGTACGCATCTTTGCCCAGGGAGTTACTCGATTTCTGCGGCGAACCCAAGCCGTTGCGCCACGGTGATCGCGTCAGCACGGTTGCTGACGCCCAGTTTGGTGCAGATAGCGGCAATATGGTTCTCCACCGTCCGGGGAGAGAGGTGCAAGCGCCTGGCGATCTCTGGTGACGTCGCGTCATCCATCAGGACATGCAGCACCTCGCGCTCTCGCCGCGTCAAGCCAGCCGGGTTGCGTCGTGTGGCGGTCTGGGGCCCCCGTGAGATCCGCTGCGCCCCGAGTGCGCGCAGCTGTCGCCGGATCTGCGCAGCCAACGGCCGCGCCTCCAGGGCCTCGCACGTCGCGAGTGCTGTCCGCAGGGCCGCTTCGTCGTCACCATGGGCATACGCCCGGGCTGCCTCATACGGCGCTCCCTGGGCGGTCCAGGCAGCGGCGCCCTCCTCCCACTGTCCTGCCACCTCCAGGCAGTAGGGGCTGGCAGGGTCCGGGCAGGCTGGGCCGGGCGCGCCGCACACCCAGCCCCAGTACGCGAGACTGCTGGCAAGTGGACCAGTCGCCGTGCGGAGCGCTTGGGTAAGCGCCGCGGCCCAGGGAGCGGCCGGCTGCTCCAGCAGCACCGCCGCCTCGGCACGCGCTGTCAGCCAGGGCGCCAGATAGACCAGGCTGTCACTGGCCAGCGCCAACGCGCGGGCCTCCTCCAGCAGGGCCACCCCGGCCACCTGCCCCCGGCGCGCCATGACCAGCCCGGCCACGATCTGGGCCACGAAGCGAGACGTCGGCGCGGCTTCTCTCGCCGCCAGGACGCGCATCGCCAGGTGCAGTGCCTCGTCCCACTCGCCGCTCCGTAACTGGCATTGGGCCATCTGGATCTCCAGGTGGCGCTCCGCCAGTTCCAGGTCATGCTCTTGCGCGAACTGAAGGCCAGCCCGCGCGTGCGCCATGGCCTCTTGCTGTCTCCAGTGATGCGCAAACCCATGGGTCAGGCAGAGGTACCCGCGCACCGCGATCTCGGTCAGGCCGGTGGCAGCCGCTTCGGACACGGCTACCTGCAGGCGCGCCTCACCGAGCGCCAGGCTGCCCTGCATCAGCTCAGCTTCACCCAACGTCATTTCGGCATCGAGCCGGGTCGCATCCGCCCCACAGGCCATCGCCAGGGCGAGGGCGCGCGTAGCCAGGCGTGTGGCCTCGGCACTCGCCAGTTCGCCTCCAGCCAACCGCGCCCACGCGCCGTAGGCTGCCGCCAGGTCCGGCCCGGCGGCGTGGCGTTCCAGCAGCGCCACCGCCATCTGGATCTCCTGTCGCGCGGCAGCGATCTTGCCCTCGGCCCACAGGATTCCGGCGAGTTGAGACCGCGCCGTGCCCAGCTCACGGGTGGCTCCAGCAGCCCCCCAGATCGCGATCGCCGCCCGGCTGCTGGCCAACGCCGCATCGATGTGCGCGGTGTAGTAGGACGCTTCCGCGTGGGCGATGAGTAGCGTCGCCCGTGTCGCCGGGGCCACCGTATCCGCAAAGCGCAGGGCCCGCTCGTAGTGCTGCGCTCCCTCGCGGTAGGCCCGCAGCCGGACGGCCCGTTGCGCCGCAAGTGGCGCGTACCGGAGCACCGCCGCCGCATCCCCGGCCTCCTCCGCGTGGTACGCCAGCCGCCCCGGCTCCTGCGCGCGGGCGGGGCACGCCTCCAGGACACGCAACACCTGCCGGTGCAAGTCCTGCCGTCGCCAGGGTAAGAGGGCGGCGGCCATCGCCTGCCGCGCCAGCTCGTGCCGGAAGGTCAGCTCCTGACGGCTCAGCACCAGCAGTCCGTGCTCCAGGCACGCCTCCAGGTCCCCCGGCGCCGGCGCGGCCACCGCCTGCAACACCTGCGCGTCCACCGGCGAGCCAATCACCGCCGCTGCCGCCAGGAGATCCCAGGCAGACGGGCTCAGGCGCGACGCCCGGGCCAGCACTGCGTCACTGACGCGCGGCGGGACAGCCCCGGGCGCGGCCAGCACCTCCGTCACGAAGAACGGGTTGCCGCCTGTGTGGGCATGGAGTTCGGCAGGGTCCACGCCGCTACCCTGGGCCAGGCTCTGCACCGCCACCAGTGACAGCGGCGCCAGATCCACGCGGTGCAGCGCCCCACCCGTCGTCAGGTCGCCCAGCAGCCGGCGTAAGGGGTGTCGGGCTCCCACCTCGTCATCACGCAACGTCAGGATAAGCAGCGTGCGACGCTCGGCAATGCGCCGCCCGAGAAAGCGCAGCAGGTCCAGGGTCGCCTCATCAGCCCAGTGCGCATCTTCGATCGCCAGGATAGAGGTGGCGTGGCGGCTGGTGAGGCGCTCGAGGACCACCTGGAAGAGGAGATCGCGTGGGGCCTGTTCCAGCAGGAGGCGCGTCAGCGCTGGCTCGTTGAGATCGAACACCGGCGCTAGTGGGCGCGGTGTTGCCACGCCATCGCAGCGCCCCAACAGCACGCGCGCCGCTGCCTCCGCCTCCGCCTCCGCCAGGAACCGGTGCAGCAGGGATGTCTTGCCCACACCGGCCTCGCCAGTGACCAGCAAAACGCTCCCCAGCGCGGCGTCAGCGTGGCGTAGGCAGCGGCGCATGTCCGCGAGTGCCGCGTCTCGCTCCAGCATTTCCATCGATTGCCTCGCAAGACAGCAACTCCAGAAAAGGGAAAACTTGGTGGGTAGCATCCCACCGGGTGCATCTGGCGTCCAGAGCGAGAGGCAACACTCCCGGGTCACGAGCCTGTCGAGAACGCCCGGTGTGAAACGCGTTAGGGACGCATCGTGGCTACTTTGGGCTCGGCAACTCTGCCACTGGAGGCGAAAGACCTCTGGCGAGGCCCTGTCAATAGCGCCATGAACCAAGCTCTTACTGTATAGGCGACGCGCGGGGCAGCGCGCATGACTCGGCCCTATCCGCAGCCATGTAGACACAGCAAAACGCCGACAAGTCCTACGCTTGCGCGCAATCCCCGTCGGCGTCTGCTGTACCTTGTGCTTCCTGGCGTTGCCGCCGCTCTGCGTTTGGTATGCAGTGAACGTACACCCTGCGTGCCCGGTTGTCAATACCCCAATAACGATTAGCTCGGCCTGTCTCGGGAATCAGCTGTGGCCACACGTTTCCGGTCGCGCTGTTCCTCCTCCACTTCGTCTTTGCGGCGCTCAATGCCTTGACTCTCCTGCACGCGGGTGATAATGTCCACTATGTCCATTTTGTTGGTGGACATTGTAAGGCGATCAACTTTCTCGTGGTTCGGGAGGTTCCATGCTCGATGTCGTCACCATCGCGGGGAGTCCCGCCGCCCCTTCCCGGTGCGCGGCGGCCCTGGACGCCGCCCGCGAGGTACTGGAGCGTCGTGGGCTGACCACGGCGGCCATCAATCTGCGGGACTTTCCCCCTGAAGCGCTTCTCTGGGCCCAGTTCGATGATCCCGCCGTGCGTCATGCCACAAACCTGGTGGCGCAGGCACACGTCGTCGTGGTGGCCACTCCCGTCTACAAGGCGGCGTATTCCGGGGTACTCAAGGCATTTCTCGATCTGCTCCCAACCGGGGCGCTCACTGATAAGGGAGTTCTCCCTATTTCCACGGCCGGTTCGCTGGCGCACTGCCTGGTGCTGGACTACGCGCTGAAGCCGGTGCTCTCCGCGCTTGGTGCTGCCACCTTCCTCCCAGGCGTCTGCCTCCTGGATGGCGATTTCGTCCGTGAGGGCGACCAACTGCGCTACCTGAACGACCTTGCCGATACGCGGTTGCTCCGCGCGCTCGATGCACTGGAGCAGGACGTGCTGCACCGCCGCGACCACGCGGCGCAATTGGTGGAGATTGCTGTATGACCCTGTCTCAAGTCGTTGCCGCCCGGCAGTCCCGGCGTGGGCTGCTGCGGGTGAGCCTGGCCGCGGCTGGACTGGCCGCGCTCCCGTCGTTCGCGTTCCTCCCCTCGCCTGCCCGCGCAGACGGGGGCGAGGTCCGTATTGGCTACCAGAAGGGCTCGTCCAACCTGCTCGTGCTGAAGGCGCAGGATCTGCTGGCGCCGGTGTTCGACCCGCTGGGCTACACCGTCACCTGGACCGAGTTCCAGGCTGGTCCGCCCCTGCTGGAGGCGCTGAACGCCGGGGCGCTCGATTTCGGCACCACTGGCGCGCCGCCGCCCATTTTTGCGCAAGCGGCTGGGGCGGATCTCATCTACGCGGCGGCTACGACGCCCTCCCCGCTGGAAGAGGGCATCCTGGTGCCGCAGGACTCCGCGATCCAGACCGTTGCCGACCTCAAGGGCAAGAAGGTGGCGGTGGCCAAGGGCTCCAGCGCCAACGCCTTCCTGGCCTACGCGCTGGAAAGCGCGGGACTGGCCTGGGGCGAGGTGGAGGCCACCTACCTCCTGCCAGCCGACGCCAAGGCAGCTTTGATGGCGGCAGCGTCGATGCCTGGGCGATCTGGGATCCCTACGCGGCTGTGGCAGAAGACACCAGCAATGCCCGCTCCATTGCCGATGGCAACACGGCCAACCACACGAACCGCAGCTTCTACCTGGCGTCCCGCGCCTTCGCAACCGATCACTCCGCGGCGCTGGCCGGACTGCTTTCCGCGCTGGAGACCTCCGATGCCTGGGCCGCCGAACACCAGGAAGAGGTCGCGAAGCTGGTGGCTGGCGAAACCGGAATCGACGAGGCAACGCAGCTCAAGGTGGAGAAGCGCTCCGCCTATGGCCTTGAGCCAATCACACCAGAAATCATCACCGAGCAGCAGGCCCTGGCTGACATGTTTCTCGAGTTAGGCCTGATTCCCGAGAAGGTCGATATCGCCAGTGCGGTCCTCGCGGTCGCAACACCGACTCCCTGATAGCGCGTTTGTCACGCTCAGACGTTTCGCGATCGCACGAAAGTCCGGAGGTTTACGTGTCGCAGATCCATACCAATCGCCGCCAGGTCCTGCTCGGCGTCGCGACTGCCATTGTCGCCACTCGCCTGCCTTCGCAGCCCGCGCGCGCCCAGAGCAAGGAGGTGCGAATTGGCTTCCAGAAGGGTGGCGTCAGCCTGACGGTACTCAAGGCGCAGGGAGACTTCCAGAAGCGCCTGGAGGATCTTGGCTACGCGGTGACCTGGACCGAGTTTCCCGCGGGACCGCCGATGCTGGAGGCGATGAACGCAGGCGCCGTTGACATCGGGTATGTTGGCGCACCGCCTCCTATTTTCGCGCAGGCCGCTGGTGCTGACCTGGTGTATGTGCTGGCGGCGGTCGCCAACACGGACACGCAGGGCGTGCTGGTGCCGAAGGACTCGGCCATCCAGGCGCCTGCAGACCTGAAGGGGAAGAAGGTCGCCGTCACCAAGGGCTCCAGCGCGAACGCCCTGTTGGTGCGGACGCTGCAGTTTGGTGGCCTGGAATGGGGCGACGTCGAGCCGGTCTTCCTGCTCCCGGCGGATGCCAAGGCCGCCTTCGAGGGTGGTAGCGTCGATGCCTGGTCGATCTGGGATCCCTACCTGGCAGCCGAGGAAGCCGATTCCGGGGCTCGCGCTATTGCCACCGATGGCAGCGTAGGCGCGCCCTCCCGCTCCTACTACATGGCATCACGGCCTTTCGCCACGGAGAACCCGGAGGTGGCCGGGGTGCTGCAGACCTCCCTCACCGAGTCAGAGACGTGGTCGCAGGAAAACATCGACGAGGTTGCCAGGCTGGTTGCGGGCGAGACGGGACTCCCGGAAGAGGTCATCGTCACGGTCGAGAAGCGGCGCAAGGTTGGTGTGGAGCCGATCACGCCGGAGATCGTCGCGGATCAGCAGCAGGTGGCTGATCTCTTCTTCGAGATCGGCCTCATTCCAGAGAAGATCGACATTCTCTCGGCCACGTTGCTGCCGCAGTCCTAGTCGCCTCCCCGTCATCCGAATCGTATCCCGAGCTTGTCGAGGGATCTCGGCCCTACCTCGGAATGACGAGATCCCTCGACAAGCTCGGGATGACACGAAGTTTCAGGATGACAGGTGATGGGGCGGCCCACAGAGACACTTGATAGGAGCGATTCCATGACCCACGTTTTCTGGTTCATTCCCACCCATGGCGACGGCCGATACCTGGGCACGTCCGAGGCCGGGCGAGCCACCAGCCATTCTTACATGCGACAGATCGCGCAGGCGGTCGATGACCTCGGCTACGAGGGTGTGCTGCTCCCGACCGGCGCCAGCTGCGAGGATGCCTGGGTGGTGGCCAGCAGCATGATCCCGCTCACAAAGCGGCTGAAGTTCCTGGTCGCCATCCGACCGGGCCTGATGTCGCCGACGCTGGCCGCACGCATGGCGGCGACCTTCGACCGCCTCAGCGATGGCCGCCTGCTGATCAACGTCGTGACCGGCGGCGACCCGGTGGAGCTGGCGGGTGATGGCCTGCACGTCTCCCACGACGAGCGCTACGAGATTACCGATGAGTTCCTGACGGTCTGGCGCAAGGAACTCGCCGGCGAGACGGTCGATTTCCAGGGTGAGCACATCAATGTCCGGGGCGGCAAACTGCTGATCCCGGGGCTGCAGAAGCCGTACCCGCCGCTCTACTTTGGTGGCTCATCCCCGGCGGCGCAGCAGGTGGCCGCCAGGCACGTCGACATGTACCTGACCTGGGGCGAGCCACCAGCGCAGGTGGCAGAGAAAATTGCCGCGGTCCGTGAGTTGGCGGCAGCCGAGGGCCGCACGCTGCGTTTCGGCATTCGCCTCCATGTGATCGTGCGGGAGACGGACGAAGAGGCCTGGCGCGACGCTGATGACCTGATCAGCCGCGTTGACGAGGCAACCATCGCCAGGGCACAGGCCGTCTTCGCCCGCATGGACTCGCACGGCCAGTCCCGCATGGCGACGCTGCACAGCGGCTCCCGCGAGCAACTGGAGATCAGCCCGAACCTGTGGGCAGGTGTCGGCCTGGTGCGTGGCGGGGCCGGGACCGCCCTGGTCGGCGACCCGGACACGGTTGCCGAGCGCATGCACGAGTACGAGGCGGCCGGGATCGATACGTTCATCTTCAGTGGGTACCCGCACCTGGAGGAGGCCTATCGCTTCGCTGAGCTGGTCTTCCCGAAGCTCAACCTGGCATCACAGCCAGACAGCGCCGCGGCATTGACCTCCGCGTTCGGGCCGTTCGGAATGACTGGCGGCGAGATCGTGGCGAACACCGTTGCACCGGGGCTGGAAACGCGCCGGGCCCAGGCCGCGGGTTAGGGAGAAAGCGCCAATGGCAACTCTTGCGCTCTCCTCCACAACCGCCAGCCAGGTCTCGACACGAGTCGTGCGCTTGTTCGTGCCCTGGCTGGTGCCCGCGCTGATCATCATGGTCTGGCAGACCCTCTCCATGCGCGGCATCATCGCGGCGCGCGTGCTGCCGGCGCCGCTCTCCGTCGCGGAGGCAGGCTGGCAACTCCTGACCGAGGGCGACCTGCTGCGTGATGTCGCGATCAGTGCCCGGCGTGCCTTGATTGGCCTGCTGATCGGCGGCGGTATTGGCTTCCTGCTCGGGCTCATCAACGGCTTCTTCCCCTGGGGCGCTCGATTGCTGGACAGCAGCGTGCAGATGGGGCGTAACATCCCGCACCTGGCGCTGATCCCACTGGTCATCCTCTGGTTTGGTATTGGGGAGACCGCGCGCATCTTCCTGGTCTCTATCGGCGTGGCGTTCCCCATCTACATCAACACCTACCACGGCGTGCGCAGCGTGGATGCCGGCCTGATCGAGATGAGCAAGACCTACGGGCTCACCACCTGGCAGATGTTCCGGCAGGTGATCCTGCCGGGCGCGCTGCCATCGATCCTGGTGGGTTTGCGGTACGCGCTCGGCATCATGTGGCTGACGCTAATCGTGGCGGAGACGATTGCCGCCACCTCCGGCATCGGCTACGTGACCATGAACGCACGCGAATTCCTGCAGACCGATGTCCTGGTCCTGGGCATCCTGCTCTACGCGCTCCTCGGCAAGCTGGCGGACGTGGCCGCGCGCGGCCTGGAGCGACAACTGCTGGCCTGGCACCCGACCTATGCCCGCGCCTGACATCTACGGCGATTGCACTGGCGTCGCCTTCCTGCAGCACGTAGCCCTTACCCCCAACACGCCTAGACGAGCCCTCACCCCCAGCCCCTCTCCCGATGCGCGGGAGAGGGGAGAGCCGATGCGACGGGGTGAATGGCCTCCGACACGACTTCGCCGAGCCTGGCGTCGGCTCCGGACGAGTAGGGCTCCGCTCCCGCGCAAGGACTTCGGGAGCGGGGCCGGGGTGAGGGCATTTGCCTGGCCCAACTCGCAACTTGAATCGAGAAGGTGACCAACATGCCCATTCCCAGTGGAGTCGAGATCGAGGCGAGTGGCCTCCACAAGTCCTTCGGCGCGCGGCATGTGCTCCAGGGCATTGACCTGACCTTTGAGAGCGGCGAGTTCGTCGCCATCGTCGGGCAGAGCGGCTGCGGCAAGAGCACGTTGTTGCGCTTGCTGGCGGGACTGGAGGAGCCAACGGCAGGCTCGGTGCTGCTGGAGCGGCGTGAGCCGCGCCCGGGCAGCCCGCTGGTGCGCCTGATGTTCCAGGATGCCCGTCTGCTGCCCTGGCGCCGTGTGCTGGACAACGTCTCGCTCGGGTTATCAAGTGACCGCCGTCCGGAAGCGCAGTCCGCGTTGGAAGAGGTTGGCCTGGCGGAGCGGGCCAGGGACTGGCCCAGCATCCTTTCCGGCGGCCAGCGCCAGCGCGTAGCCCTGGCCCGAGCCCTGGCCTCCCGCCCACGCCTGATGCTGCTGGACGAGCCGCTAGGCGCGCTGGATGCGCTCACCCGTCTCGACATGCAGAGTCTCATCGAGCGCGTCTGGCAGGAGCATGGCTTCACGGCTGTGCTGGTAACGCATGACGTGGAGGAGGCCGTGGCGCTGGCGGACCGCATCATCGTGCTGGCGGACGGCGCTGTTGCGCTGGACCTGCGCGTTGATCTCCCTCGCCCACGGGATCACGCCAGCCGCAGCTTCACCGAGATCAAGAAGACCGTCCTGGACACGGTGCTGGGCGAACGTCACGCAGCGGCTCCCTTTGTTCATGCACTTGACGCGCTGGACGGGTCTGAAGCCGTTGTGGAGGCTACCCGGCCGCGCCTGGTGCGTACCGCCTGATTGTTCCCAATTCACGGGTTCTCTCATGCGTGGCGGAGGTCCCGCCGCGCTGGAGTGGAGTGCGCCCGGATACGGGCGAGATTCGAGGAGTGAGCACACGATGTCCGTTACACCACTGCATCGTCGCACCATGCTGAAGCTGGCCGGCGCGCTCGGCCTGGGCCTGGCGCTGCCAGGATCACCGGCGCACCTGGCACGGGTTGCCGCGCAGGATGATGTCTGGGCTGAAGAGCCGGATATCGAGAAGGCAGCCGCACAGGCGGCTGATTTCCAGACCTACGGCATGCCAGATGACTGGGCCAACTATGGGGGCGTCCTCAAGGCGTTCAGCGAGAAGTACGGCTTCCCGGTCAACCGTACCGATACTGACATGACCTCCATGGAGGAGATCACCAAGTACGACGCCGAGAAGGGCAACCCGGTTGCCGTCAGCTCGGATATCGGGCTGATCTACGGGCCGATTGCCGAGCGCGTCGGCGTCGTGCCGCCCTACACCCCGCCAAGCGCGGCCAATCTGCCCGCCGGTCTCAAGGGCACGGAAGGCGGCTGGGTCGCTACCTTCACCGGCGTGCCGTCGATCCTGATCAACAAGGACGTCATCTCGACGGTCCCCACAACGTGGGATGACCTGCTGGTCGAGGAGTTTGCCGGCAAGATCGGCATGCGCGACCCACGCACGGCTGGTGAAGGCGCCACGGCGTTCCTGGCCTGGGCGTATGCACATGGTGGCGATGAGAACAACCTGGCTCCGGGCATCGAGTTCGCCCAGCAACTGCTGCCGCAGTTCGGCCCCAAGGAGGGGAACGCGCAGGAGTTCGAGAAGGGTGAGGTGCCAGTCCTCATCAAGTACGACTTCAACGCCATTGCCATCGCCGACACGGTGACGGCGAAGGGCGTCAACGCCGAGGTCATCATCCCTGATGGCTCGATCTACGCGCCCTCGGCCATGATGATCAACCGCTACAACACCGAGAAGGCGGACCTGGCCAAGCTGCTGCTCGATTTCGTGCTCTCGGACGAGGCCCAGACGGCGTTCGCCGAGTTCGGCGCACGCCCGATCCGCTACGTGCTGGGCGACCTGGAACTGCCAGAAACGGCACGGGCCAAGTGGCTGCCGGACGAGGCCTACGCGGGTGTGGTCCAGGCCGAGGACTGGTCGAAGATCGACGCGGACATCATTGCGGAAACGTGGGATGTTGAGGTGCTGGGTGGCTAGCACCAGCCTCGGGGAGAGCCAGGCAGTGGCGGTGGGGCGTGCTTCTGCACGCCCCACCGGCGCGCGTCAGGCACGACTTTCCCAGGTCATCGTGAACTGGGCGCCAGCCGTGCCCTTGCTGCTGCTGGCGCTGGCCTTGCTGGTACTGCCAACCATCATGGTGGTGGTGCAGAGCGTGCGTGGGGATGCCGGGCAGTGGACGCTGGAGTTCTGGGCAGAAACCTTTGGGCGTCGCGGTGACCGCCTGGCGATGGTCACCAGCCTGTCGCTCGGGGTTGCCTGCGCCACGCTCTCCCTGTTGATCGGCACGCCGCTGGCCTGGTTCCTGTCCCGCTCACAGATGGTGACACGCACCACGTGGCTGTCGCTCCTGAACGTGGGCGCAAACTTCGGTGGGATTGGGTTGGCCTTCGGATTCATGGCCTCGCTCGGCACGTACGGCATGGTCACGCTGGTGTTGCAGCAGACGGGCCTGGCCTTTGTCCCGCCTAGTCCCGCGTCGTTCCTGGGGCTGCTGCTCGTCTACCTCTACACGAACGTGCCGCTCTTCGTGCTGCTGACCCTGCCAGCGATGCGCGTGGTGGAGGCTGATACGTTGGAAGCGGCCTCCACGCTCGGCGCGACGAAAACCGAGACGGCTCGCTTCATTGGCCTACCGGTGCTGGCGCCTTTCCTGGCGGCCGGGTGGCTACTCATCTTCACCTGGTCGATTGGTATCTACGGCCTGGCCTACGCCCTGGCCGGGAACGCTGCCACCAGCCAGCTACGCCTGATGACGCTGCAGATCGGTATCGCGCTGAACTCCGCAGCGGGGAGCCAGGGCCGGGCCGCCGTGATGTCCACCTTGCTGCTGATCATTGCCACGCTTTCGCTGCTGGCCTACCGCGTGACGATGCGTCGCGCAGTAAGGTGGCTGGCATGACCCGACTGGCGCGAGTGGGCATCTTCGCGGCGGTGGCGCTCTACCTGCTGCTGCCGCTCCTGGCGATCTTCCTTTATTCGCTTGCGACCTCCTGGACGGCTCACGCACTGCCGGATGGCTACACGCTGGACCACTGGCGGGCTGGCCTGGTGGACTCGCGCTTGCTGCGGGCCCTTGGGCGTACCTTTGCCCTGGCCGCTGGGGTGCTGCTCCTTGACCTGGTGCTGGTGATCCCGGTCGTGTTCTGGCAGCGGGTGCGCAACCCGCGCATTCGCCCGCTTGTCGAACTGGCGGCAGCGATCCCCTTTGTGCTGCCCTTCATCGTGATTGCGTTCGGCATTCTCAAGCTGTACGGGTTGTACCTACCGAAGGCACTTGGCTCACCGTGGCTGCTGTTGTTCGCACAAGCAGCGGTGGCCTTCCCGTTCCTCTACTGGGCAATTGACGGCGCGATGGCCAGCATCGGCGTCGTGGAGCTGGATGAAGCCGGGCGCATGAGTGGAGCCAACGGCTGGCAGATCCTCTGGCTGCTGGTGGTGCCGCAGATCGGCGCGGGGGTCGCGGCCGGCGGCATGCTCGTGTTTGCTCTCAGCTTCGGTGAGTTCGCACTGGCGCAGATCCTGGTTGGCGCCCGTTTCGAGACGGTCGCGCTCTACAGCCTCGATCTGCTGGCCCTCGCCAACTCCGATTTCCCGCGATTAGCTGTGCTGACCGTGCTCAGCATCGTCATTCTCAGCGCCGTGTCCATCGCCGTCGTCCTGCTGAACCGGGACAGCGCCGAACACGCCGTCGCGCGCACGGCGTTCACCACGCGGAAGCACCTGGGGGATTGAGGGCGAATCTCGCGCCCTCAGTCCCCGATGCGGTGGCCACGGAACTCGGCGTCGTCGCGCAGGACCGGCGGCTCATCTGCACCAGTTCGCCTGAGTGCCGTGGAGTCTGGCGGTAGGCTCGGTAGGCCCCACTCGTAGAGCCAGGTCTGGAAGAAGGCGTCCAGTTGCAGCCCGGACATCTCCTCGGACAGCGCGATGAAGTCCGCCGTGGTCACGTTCTGACCCCGGTAGCGATCGACCCACTCGCGCAGGATCGCGTAGAAGGTTGCATCCCCCACCGTCCGCCGCAGCGCTTCCAGTGTCAGGGCGCCACGGTTGTAGACCGTCACGTTGAACACGTCTGCTGCACCCGGGTTGCCGGGCGGCCGGTTCATTCCCTCGAAGTAGCCGAAATACGGGGAGTCTCGCGCAAAAAGTGAGCCGATAGGCAGGTTCTGCGACTGCGCGATCCAGAGCAGTTCGCCATAGGTGGCGAAGCCCTCGTTCAGCCAGATGTCCTGCCAGGTCTCCATCGTCACGAGATCGCTGAACCACTGGTGCGCGATCTCGTGAGCGATCAGTTGCTGGAACCCTTTGCTCTTGAGCGCCGCTTTCACGCCGGGGTAGGTCGGCCGGCTCGCCGCCTCCATCGCCTCGGGGCGCCCGTCCGTGGTCACGATGGCGCCAATGGAGGAGTACGGGTACGGGCCGAAGTACTGCTCCAGCACAGTGATCATGTCGCCTTGCGGCGCCACGCGCTGTCCCATCCGCTTTGCGGCGTGGGCCGGAACTCCGGCACTGTGTCGCCGGCGTTTCCCGGTCTTCCTTGCCTTTTTCTCCCGGGTTTTCTTCGGAAACGCGTTGACCACGGGCAGCCCAGACTGGGTGGCTCCCGAGATCAGCTTGAACCGCCCGACGGCTACGACTGCCCCATAGGTCGGGAATGAACCTGGCTCAGCCCAGGTAAAGCGAACCCAGTTTCCATCCCGCACTGGCGTGGTCTGCAGCAGGCCGTTCGCGACCGCCACGGTGCCACGCCGCGTCGTCACGTCGAAGGTGAATGTCGCCTTGTCGCTCGGATGGTCGTTGCAGGGAAAGAGTCGGGATGCCCCGGCAGGTTGCGGCGAGTAGAGCGCTCCCTCGTCCTTCGACCAATACCAGCCGGCAAGCCCTGCCCCGGTCGGGCGACCGCTGTACGTCACCTGCACGCTGGTGGCGACTGCCGCGAGCAATGGCTGTTGCGGCGTGACCCGGAGCTTGTCTGGCGACCGCTCGAAGGCAGCGGGTGCGCCGTTCACCGTGACAGAGGCGACCTCGAAGCCGACCAGGTCGAAGGTGAAGGACAGTAAATCAACCGTCGGCGTCATCTCGACGGTGGTCGTGCCCTGGACGACGCGTTTCTTCTGGTCGACCATCAGCGCCACATTGTAGTGCCGGGCGTCGTAGCCAGAGTTGCCCAGGGAGGGGAAGTATGGATCTCCGACGCCAGGCTCCCCATTGACCGGGGCTTGCCAGGAGAACACTGGGCTGACCGCGGACAGTGGCATGAGCAGGCAGAGGACTAGCAACAGTGCTAATGACGGCCAGCGAACGCCGCTGGTTGAGGGCCGGCGCCTTGTCGTGCCTGGAGTGCTGATCGGTGAGCGCGGGGCACACCTGACCATCGCTTCGCTTCCCTTCAGCCTTCGATAATTGCTTGCCACGCGGAGACTAGGTTGGGCTGTTCTGACTGTCAAACTGGTTGCGTGCCAGCATGATGCTGTAGATGGGCAGCCGTGGTGCATGTCGAGGTCCCACGCTTGTGTCTCGCTCCCGGCGAGATGTCCGCGATTTCGAGATGTGGGTGTTCACTCGGTATTGACAACTGGGCACGCAAGGTGTACGTTCACTGCACACCAGAAACGGACGGGAGCAATCCCCGAAACAGACAGTGGAGCAAACGCCGATGGATCTGGTGCGCAAGCACAGGATTTGTCGGCGTTTTGCTGTTGTCGAGGGACGATCGCACTCGTGGTCATCGCCATTGCGCGGAGCTGACTACGCGCTGTCGTCGGTCCGGGACAGGGCCAGCCCCACAAAGAATCTGCCCAGGAAGCGGGAGGGCTGCGTCCCGATCCGTTCCGGCGCGGTGAAGCCGGCTTCCTGCGCGATCGCGGTGAATGTCTCGAAGGAGAGTGCATGGGGCACCCAGTGGTTGCCGCGGTCTGTGTCGTACTCGACCACGATCAGGCGTCCGCCAGGTGCGAGGTAGCCGTGCCAGCGGCGCAGCAGCGCGACCTGGTCACGCACGTAATGGAGCGAGTTGGCGGCGAGGATGCCATCCAGCGGTGGCAACTCCAGCGGGCGAGTGAAGTCGGCAGCGTGGGTACGAAGCAGCGTGCCCGGGAAGGCGCGCTCTATTGCCCGCTGCAACTCACGCAGATCACCGGCATCGCGGTCGATGGCGATGATTTCGACGTCGGGACCGGCGACATCGCGGAGCGCTAGGGTAAACGCGCCTGTCCCCGCGCCAAAATCCGCCCACCGCCCGCCTGCGTTCGCCGGTACTCCAGGCGCGATCAGCCGGACGTGATCGGTGTGGTTCATGCGTGATCACTCGTCCTGGCCCGGGTCACCTCCGGCTGACGGGGCGGGAGAAGACCTGGCATGTCCTGGGCGTGTGGCCGTGCGTCATCCGTCGTGGTCCAACCCTGGATTGGCTTATGGCCATGCCGGGTCACCTGCGACGCCACACCTTGGACCAGTCTGTACCGGCGGTGATAGCCAGCACCACGCCCAGGATCGTCGAGAAGACGGCGCTGACAAGTACGCCCTTGCCGACCGCCAGCCACCACCGGTTTCCTCGCCGCGCGAAAAGAATCGTTGCCAGACCTCCAACCAGGATTTGCAGTGGTGCATCCAGCATCATTGTCCCTCCAGCTTGCTGAGTCCCAAGGTACGACAGCACGTTGGCCGCCTGCAGCGGACTCCGGACGCTCTCGTGCTCCTGCCCCAGCTTCAATCTGGTGGCGCACCATCGCACACTCCATTCGACGCTTAGAGCACGATTCATCGGCGTCTTGACAGAAGTCCACTAATCTTGTAGAGTTTGTCCAGTCAGGAGCGGTCCGACAAACCTGACAAATGATGAACCCATTCAGCTCTCGGCTGGATCCCCTCCCCAGTCAGAGCGCCCAAACCCCAGCCGGGAGCCTGCACGCTCCCGAACCCCTTCCCAGGAGCCCGGCCACCAGGCCGGGCTTCAGTTTTTCACCATCCCGCGTACGTACGCATGGTAATTCTGCAATAATTGCCGAAGGGGACTTGTCACCGCGGCATTTGTCGTGTATCGTCCGCGTTGTCCACTAATGGGGTGGACATTACAGACAACACTGACTTTGTTGGCGAAAGGAACTATTGCAATGCACGCACGCGCTGATCTGCTGGCCAGAACCGTCACCCGCCGTTCCGCGCTAATGGGTGCGGCGGCTGCGGCGATGGCTGCCCCGGCGCTGCGCTTCGGTTGGGCACCGGTGGCTGCGCAGGATGCGGTGACGCTGACCCTGGTGGCCTACTCCACCCCACGTGAGGCCTACGAGGAGATCATGCCGCTCTTCCAGGCGACGCCAGAGGGTGCCAACGTCCAGTTCGAGACGTCCTTCGCGGCCTCCGGCGAGCAGAGCCGTGCCGTGGAAAGCGGCCTGCCGGCGGATATCGTGGCCCTCTCCCTGGCGCCAGATGTCACCCGCCTCGTCGAGCCGGGCCTGGTGGCCGAGGACTGGAACGCCGACGAGTTCAAGGGCATGGTGACGGATTCTGTCGTGGTGTTCGCGGTGCGCGAGGGCAACCCGAAGGGGATCCAGACCTGGAACGACCTGCTCAAGGAGGGCGTCGAGGTCATCACCCCGAACGCGCTGACCTCTGGCGGCGCACGCTGGAACATCATGGCGGCCTGGGGTGCGCAGATCGAGCAGGGCAAGACTGAAGAAGAGGCGCAGGAGTACCTGAAGCAGCTCTTCACCCACGTCCCGGTGCAGGACAAGAGCGCGCGTGAGTCGCTGGCCACCTTTGCCGGCGGCAAGGGCGATGTGCTGCTCGCCTACGAGAACGAGTCCATCACGGCGCAGCAGAAGGGCGAGACGTTCGAGTACGTGGTGCCGGCGCAGACGATTCTCATTGAGAACCCGGTGGCGGTCGTGTCGGAATCAGCCAACCCGGAGAAGGCACAGGAGTTCATCAACTTCCTGCGCACGCCGGAGGCACAGCGCGTCTTTGCCGAGAAGGGCTACCGCTCGCTGCTGCCCGAGATCCAGGAAGAGTTCGCTGATACCTACCCTGCGCCAGAGACACTCTTCACCATCGATGACCTCGGTGGCTGGGAAGACGTGACCACGAAGTTCTTTGATCCGGACAACGGTATTGTGGCGCTGGTCCAGCAGCAGTGAGCGCAACGGGGTATCCAGTGGGTGCGGCTCCGGCCGCACCCCCTCCTTCCACGAAGCCCGCCTCGCGCGGGCTTTCCGTGGGCACGCCACTCACGGTCGGGGTGGTTACCGCCTACCTGAGCGTCCTTGTCCTCATCCCCCTGGCAGCAGTGGTCTTCCGTTCCACCTCGGAGGGGTGGGATGGTTTCTGGGCGTCCGTGACCACACCGCAGGCGCTGGCGGCGCTGCGGCTGAGCCTGGGCGCGTCGCTGCTGGTCTCGCTGATCAACGCGGTCTTTGGCACGCTGATCGCCTGGGTTCTGGTACGTGACGAGTTTCCCGGCAAGGATTTCATGTCGGCGCTGATCGACCTGCCCTTCGCGCTGCCAACGATCGTGGCGGGCCTGACGCTCATCGCGATGTACGGCGTGCGCAGCCCCATCGGCATCAACATCGCCTACACCGTGGTTGCCGTGGTCCTGGCTCTGCTCTTCGTCACGCTCCCCTTCGTGGTGCGGGCGGTGCAGCCGGTACTCGTCGAGATGGACAAGGAGATGGAGCAGGCGGCCAAGGCGCTGGGCGCCAGCGGCTGGACCACGTTCCGCCTGATCGTGCTGCCGACCCTGATGCCGGCCATCCTGGCGGGGATTGGCCTGGGGTTTGCCCGCGCGATTGGCGAGTTTGGCTCGGTGGTGCTGATCTCCGGCAACATCCCCTTCGAGACGGAAGTGGCGGCGGTCCGCATCTACAGCCAGGTCGAGAATGACAACATCACCGCCGCGTCCGCGATCGCGGTGGTGTTGCTGGCGATCTCCCTTTCCGTTCTGCTGATCATCTCCATCTTCGAGCGCCGGAGCCGCAAGCATGACCAGTAAGATCGCGCTGCGCGGCGTGGCCGTGCTCTACCTCGGATTGCTGCTGTTGGCCCCGGTGGCGATGATGCTGGTCACCACCTTTGCGAGCGGCCTGGGACCTGTCCTGGAAGCGCTCACGCGTCCCGCGTTCCTCTCCGCGCTGAAGCTGACGTTGATCATCGCGCTCATCGCTGTGCCGCTGAACACCGTCTTTGGCATCCTCTTCGCGCTGGCGGTGGTGCGGCGGGAGTTCAAGGGCAAGGCGCTGCTGACGGCCCTGCTCGATCTGCCGCTGGGCGTCTCGCCGGTCGTGGTGGGCCTGGCGCTGGTGATTGTCTACGGGCGGCGTGGCGAGTTCGGGGGCTGGCTGGCTGATCATGGGATCCGCGTCATCTTCGCCACACCGGGCATGGTGCTGGCGACGATCTTCGTCTGTATCCCGTTCGTGGCGCGGGAGGTGATCCCCGTGCTGCGCGAGATCGGCACGGAGCAGGAGCAGGCGGCGCGCACGCTGGGCGCGACGGACTGGCAGATCTTCTGGATGGTCACGCTGCCGGCCATCCGCACCGGGGTTGCCTTTGGCGTGGTGCTGACCACAGCTCGCGCGCTCGGTGAGTACGGCGCGGTCGCCATTGTCTCCGGTAAGCTCTCAGGCCGCACCGAGACGCTAACCGTTCACGTGGAAGAGCGTTTCCTGAACTTCGATATGATCGGCGCCTACACGGCGTCGCTGGTGCTGGCCATGCTGGCGCTGGCCACCCTCTTCCTGATGCAGCGGCTGAAGCCGCGTGGGAGCCACTAATGGGTATTACGGTTCGTAACCTGCGCAAGAGCTACGGCGACTTCCGGGCGCTGGACGACGTCTCGGTGGAGGTGCCCGATGGTTCACTGACCGCACTGCTCGGTCCCTCTGGCTCCGGCAAGAGCACGCTGCTGCGCGCCATCGCCGGCCTCGATCAGCCCGACTCCGGCGAGATCGTCATCGATGGCACGGTGGCGACGGAGCTGCCCCCCCAGCGCCGCAATGTCGGCTTTGTCTTCCAGCACTACGCCGCCTTCAAGCACA